>Ga0209211_10005170_pt1 | contig 19726 bp, 23 predicted proteins | sample RifGroA2_FD_183992 | JGI IMG/M metagenome (GOLD analysis project Ga0209211, IMG submission 183992) | Groundwater microbial communities from Rifle, Colorado, USA - Groundwater A2 (SPAdes) (version 2) | ecosystem: Environmental > Aquatic > Deep subsurface > Groundwater | place: Rifle, Colorado...
TCTTATGAAAACAAAGAAGGTGCTTCTCGTTTTTTCCCATCCCGACGATGAAAGCTTTGGTCCCGGAGGAACCATCGCCCTCTGGGCAAAACGGGGGCACGAACTGCATCTGGTCTGTGCGACCAAGGGCGAAATCGGCAACAACCACACAAATGACAAAACAGAACTCATTCGTGAAAAAGAACTCAAAAAAGCGGCAGAGATTTTGGGTATAAAAAAAGTGAACTTTCTCGGATACAAAGACGGACATATTAGCAATTGCCACATACCACAGCTGGCGCAGAAAATCAGTGCCAAAATCAATCAGTTCAAACCTCATGTTATTATGACCTTTAATTTAAATGGTGTTTCCGGACATCTCGATCATGTCGCTGTTGCGAATGCCACCACGAGTGCGTTTGATAAAACGGGTTTTGCCGAAAAGCTCTATTACTATTCATTGCCTAAAGCGTACACGGACACGATTGAAGATTACTTTATACACTTTCCGGACGGTTCAGAAGACCATGAGTTTGATGAAATCGTGAACATATCAGACGTGTGGGATACGAAAATCGCGGCTATGATGGCACATGAAAGCCAAAAGGAAGATATTGATCGTATTCTGGCAGGGTACAAAAAATTCCCGCAGAAAAAAGACCACTTCATGGTACGTATAAGAAAGGCAAAGAATTCATGACGTTACTATTTCATCTACCACGAGCTGTGCTGTTTTTTTCGGCATGATATCTTGGGCACGATTAAACTGCGGACTCGAATTTACTTCAAGAAAATAGTATCTGCCGTCTTTTCCTTGCAGAAAATCAACACCGGCAAAATCCAGTCCGATTTCTTTGGTTATTTTCAAGGCATATTCTTTCAGAATCGACGGAATGTGTTTTATCGGCTCCCCACCTTTAACATACAATCGATGGTCTGAATGCATGAACATTCCCCGCTCAAAACCATAGAGTATTTTTCCCTTGAGCACATTGATTCTGATATCCCGCTTGGCATCGATATATTTCTGCAGAATATGATGATGAAGAGTAGTTTTTTTGAGTTGATCTTCAAGTTCTTTTGCTGAAGAAACAAGGTAGTTGCTTCGGGAACGTGAGCTCACGCGCTTTTTTAACACAAGAGGAAATGGCAGTAAATCCCATAGCACCCGCTTTTTATTGGAAAAATAGTATATCGGCGGAGTTTGAATACCGAGCCGGTTGCACAAAAGTCCCTGGTAAAACTTATCGTGAAAATAGGGAGAACACGTCAGATATGCTTTCAGATCAAATATAAATTGCGTTCCGTACCGTTCGGCCAAATTCCGTGCAATCACTGCGTAATTACGGGTAAAATAGGGAGTATTCCAAGGACTTCTTAATAAGAGTCTGTCTTCAGGATTGATAGACAACTTACGCTTTCGAACAGAGAAGTTGTCGGCAAGAACGGTGACTTCCTTATAATAATACCAGTCATATGCAATTCTTCTCCTCACCAGTTCCTTCTCGATCAGCTGCATCGAATAGTCTGCTTCGTTTGCGAAAATATACAGATGAATGATGGATAATAATTCAGACCCGACAAAACAACCATGTAATGGTATTTCACAAAGGCTTTCCCGTCAATACCCCAGATGAGTTTCTAAAACAACGGCCGCTCTTCCACATCCCATCGAAGCGTTGATGGATTGGCAGTAAAAATAGATCGGGCAAATTCAACAAGTTGAGAAGGAATCAAAAGATCCGGAGAGTGCCTCATGTATCCATCGAGAACAAACTGTGCTTCTTTTGTAGGAGATTGAACAACTTCTAGCTGTGATGCTTTCCACTCGTACACATGCATCGGCAATTCTGCATATGATTTCAATATGCCAGCAGGAGCTCTCCGAGGATATCCTTTAAAATCTGCACCAAGAAAAGAGCCAAGACAGGGCCCATCATATATCCGACTAACAAAGTGAGTACGCAATCCCAATCTCATATCTGCATATGAATGCTGCCGGTAGGCATTCGTTACACTGCAGGTGAGTTCAAAATATGCATCATCTAAATCTTTATGACGATCGGTAAATTCTGGGGAAAAAGCCGTAAGAAGATAATTTTTTATAGGATCGATCAATGCGCCTTCTTCTATTGTTTCGGGCGTGATATCACACATTGCTCTGCGTTTATACGCTTTCGTATGTCTTGGATCGAGAAAATCAAATAGAGTACGCAGTTCATGTCCGACAAATTCTATCTGTTCAATTTCTGGACGTTGAACCATTTCAGCCCACCGCAGAACTGGAGGTTTGTCAGGAGAAGGAAAGACAAAGGTATGTGGCATATCACCTTCTGTATTTATTAGTGTATACGGCCAAGCCTCAATATCTATATTACCCATAGTAAAGTTATATAACTATATCACATATCGCACAGTTGACCTATAGGGTATACTAAATCCGTCCCCCTGCCTGTTATTCATGATACCTGGAGAATTAAGCCGTCGTCAATTATTTACCGAAACACTTCCCCAAATGGGAGCTGCTGCATTAATGCTTGTTGGTGGCGGAGAACGGCCAATGCCCGCTGAACAAGCTTCCAAACTCCTCGAAATTGAAGAAACACGGCGCATTTTATTTGAAAGTCTCTCTTTTCCCGATAAGTTTTCAAGTAGAACTGCACGAATGAGATCACTCTATCCTCTTGCACAAGAAGTGGCAGCCGAGCTCTTTGCTGACGAAGATACTCCTTTTGAGCCACAGGGGCTGGTATTTTTAAACGACCGGTATATAACGGTTGTCACTGCAGAACATCGAATCCGTTCGGGGTTTCTGCCGACACCGTGGACCGTTCACGAGGCTGTTGCGCCATCAAGTACAAATCGTGCGGTATACGCTAATGCCGAGAATGGTAACCCGTGGCTCAGCACCAGTGACCTTCAAGCTGATATGGAATTTACCCTCATGAGCACTGCCGCTCAGTTTCAAGGAGCTTCTCGTTACACCCCTTCTTCAAATATTACGTTTACTGACAAAAACGTCTTTGCATCCTGGGGAGGATATCTGTTTATGAACAGTGAGAGTGGGCCAGAACTATTCCATCGCTTTGCAGACGGATTAAACATACAAGCTGCACGCATTCTATTATTGAAAAAGCAAGCGAACTATTTACGTGAACATCATGATGTCAAACGGCCAAGTCCCCTTTATCCGGTTTCAGACTTTTACACCTTTGCTGAATTTACCATTATAGACGTATTGAGCCGACTTAATTTATCTGCTGAAGAACTAGCCCGTGTTACCTGCCGGGAAGGAGCATCGGCAATGCTTTCTTTTATTGCGTCAACGTATCAGGAGAAAGGCTACGACAAGTTAACAGGTATTGATGCCCAAACAGCAGCACAAAAAGTTGTGCAGTTACCAGAACTTCTATCGGGAGACAATTATAAGCAACTCGACGCGAGCTATAATACGATAGTACTACCAGCCATGGACCGGCTGCTTCCTCCCATTACTGCGGAAGAGCCTTCTCCCGGTCCTAACCCCTCTGCCCCACAACGGTAATAATGGTAAGATAATCCTATGTTCGTTTATCGTAACAAAAATAATATAGTATTATTTATTCTTGGAAATATAATTGGACTTACCGTTATCATCACTACACTGATTTATCTATACCTTTCTACATTTCTTTCAAATGCCCATCTCACCTTTTCTGAACTAAAATCAATCGTTTCCTCTGCCTATTCTCAAAAAGATCAATTTGAAAATAGACACGTCACCTTTCTCATCCTCGGCCTGGACCAGAGAAGCGATGCTTTGGAATCAACATTATTAACAGACACAATAATTCTTGCGTCACTTACAACTGACAACTTACCTGCCTCGCCGGCAGGCGGGCAACTGACAACTATCTCCATTCCGCGCGATCTTTGGATTCATGAACTCAAAACAAAAGTAAATGCCCTGTATTTTTACGGTGAGCAGCGTGATAATACGACGGGACCTGAATTTACGATGGAAGAATTGGAACGAATAATGGGCGCTTCCATTGATTACTATGTGGTGATGAATTACAACGACCTTGATGAATTGGTAGATTTAGTCGGCGGTATTGAAGTAGATGTACCTCAATCCTTCATTGATGAGAAATATCCTAATCCGGACTATTTAAGTGATCAAACAAAGCCTATTTATCAGACAGTTCAATTTAATAAAGGTTTGCAGAATTTTGATGGAAAACGGGCACTTGCGTATGTCCGCTCCCGTCATAGTGAAAGTGAGGAAGGGTCTGATAGTTCCCGATCAAAACGACAGGCCCAGGTATTTCAGGGCATTATGAAAAAACTTTCGAACCGATCACTGATAACAAATCCGAAGCAAATGGGAAACATATATCGATTTTGGAAAGAATCAGTGAGCACGGATCTTTCCGACCATGAAGCTCTTGCACTGGGATTGAATCTGACACCGAATAAAATTGAAATGAACACCGTGTCGATTCCCGTCGGCATTTCAACTGATTCACAAGCAATTTTGATAAACCCTCCCGTCTCAAAATACGGTCTCTGGGTCTGGGAACCACGGGACAGGAGTTGGGAGGAATTGAAAGAATTTATCGGAAACACATTGGATTCCCACGAATGATGGCGAATTTCCACGAATAGAATTGGTGAAGATTCGCTATGATTCGTGCTAATCCTGTATCTGTATTGCTGCAGAAAATTAAAATCCCTCTCCTTACCTCTCCTGAGGAGCTTAATTATTTTGTTATTCATCAAACGCGCTACCTGATTATTTTAGAAGAAATATTAAACCTGAATTTTCCCAAACATTCCCGCGTTCTCGATATCGGATGTTATCCGCTTCACCTGTTTCATGCTCTTGAAGGCGAACCGTTTGAATTTAAGATGAAAGGCATTGCATCAAACCACGAGCCGGTCAAAGAGAAAAATATTGTGCAACTCAATATCGAAAAAGAGAAACTACCGTTCAAATCTGATTCGTTTGATTTGGTTTTAATGACTGAAGTTATAGAACATTTAACCGCAGACCCGCGGATGTATTTAGATGAAGTCAGACGGGTGATGAAAAAGAATGGGCGTCTCTTGATTACGACTCCGAATGCAGCTCATTTGAAAAATCGGATGAAATTACTCGCGGGAAAATCTGCTCACTTCCCTCTCGAACAGCTCTACCAAACAAATCCAGATGACGATTCTCTATATTTTCGTCACAATCGCGAATTTACCATGGATGAATTACAACAAATAATTCGTGCATCGAACTTCGTACTTCGTACATCGAAATTTATGAGCTTCTACACCCCATTTCGAAAAAATAGAAGGACAAACTTGGTAAAGTTGGCAGGCTACTTTATTACCCAATTTATTCCATTTCTTCGAGACTCGCTGTACGTATTAGGAAGTAAATCCTGAAATTCTACGTTTTCTTACGTTTCTGGTACAATACTTATATAGGTTATTAATATGAGATCTTTTGAGAATGTATTGAGATGTGGAGGCGCAGCTCTTGCTATAGCCGGTAGCTTAAATTTGGCTAGTGATTCACAAACTTCTCCCGCTCCCATTGATCCTGATACATCTCATCATCTTCATTTGCCCTATACTCCCAACAGAATAATAGATCAAATTGAAGGGATAAATGTTGCTGTAGAAGCACAAATTCCTACTATTCCTGATGCTTCGGAAGCTCCATTTAATAACTACATGCCGCAGATTGAAACGGAAAAACGGACCTGGGCGACATTACCGGAAGATATAGCCACGCTTTCCGAGAAGCAGGGCATCACCATCTCACCGGAAGATATATTTTTTGAAGGATTTTTTGGATACGATCTGATAACTCAAGAGATTTTCCGCAGACTCGCGCTGGTCGAGGGTGAACAGTCAGCCAAAGGGACAAAAGACTATTTGGACAAGCATTTCGGAGTTAACCTCAAGGATTTGGCGGAAAAAATATACTTTAATTCGATAGCCAGCATTACGAATATTCGTAATGAAACGCTGGATGTCGGAGCAACAACATATATTTCACCAGAGGAGCCTCATACTATAATTTCCTGGTTTGGTGACGAGATGAAACTGTCATTAAAAATGGTCCCAGACGAAATGAGAGGTCAGAAAGACAACCTCTTTATGTATCGTGAGAAAACACCAAACGTATCTGACGTCTTAATTGAAGCCCGCTCTATACTCGCGATTTGGGATACGTACAGACATTCCAAATCATACTCCGATATAGAAGTAGCTGTCCCTTTCAATCAGCTCTATGATCTCTTACGACTGACTCAAACCCGGGCGTATATGCCATTTGACCTGGAGACTCCTACTGCCCGGCAAGATTATTTAACTATTCTTAATACATTAAATGCCCTGCTTGAAAGACCTACCCATGAGGGTAAGCGGGATAGAGGCTATACTGATACCAAAGAAAGCGCGGCGGCTGATATTGCCAATCATATAGTACCTACAAACTCTGAGTTGGCAGAGCCTTTGGTTGAGATGAGTGTTGAGACTGTCAATGGAACTCGCGGAGGAGTTCTTTATAAAAAAATTCATGCGATGGTTGCCGAGGGTAGACTTCCAGAGATCGCAGCTGCGGGAAGCACGGATCCAAACGAGCTTAAACTACCCGATGGCATTACCTCAATTGCTGTATTAGACCATCGCTACAAGCCAGAAGCTATTACCGGTCCTAAAGGGGAGCATGGATATGTAGTCAGACTCATAACATTTGACAAAGCAGTAGATGGAAAAGTTACTCTTCCCTATCCCGATGACTATACCATGACTACATCTTTTCCCGGTCTCACCATAGATGTAAATCAAGTGTATGGTATTGGAATTACAGATTCCGACCAACCCGCTCTTTTTATCCCGCTTTCGGCATTTAATAATGGGATAGGGCTTCCTGACGGATATGCAATAGATACGACATTCCGCTACAGTGAAGTTGAAAAAAAATCTAAAATGGTGTGGAAATGGGAAGGGAATGTGCCCACTAATGTATTCGCTCCATCATATACGGATGATAAGCTACAGGCACCTGATTATTTTCGGCCAATTGGACTTCATCCTCTTATTGACTTGAAGAAAGGTGTGAATGGCATAGTCCCATTAGGAACAGCAAATAATCTCACGACGCAGGCTGAAATTACAAATAGCTATGCAATCCCCCATCCCCTTATCAATATGAATAATGGTGACCATGGTGTTGTCCCGCCGTGGACAAATAACAAGCTCTTGGTTGATCCGTTCAATCCTTCATATGCGCTTGGTGATGTAGTAAGGTTGGGAAAAACCGAAATGTCTGTTGGTGAGAACGAAACGCTCATCGATTATAGTCGCGGTATCATACCGCGAGGCACTAAAATCCCGTTCTCGGGTGGTGACCTTGTCAATAAATAGTAGATGAAATTATTACGCGGCCAATCTCCCTCATTTCCCCTATCACAACTTCTTGATACGAATCTTTCCAATGACTCGATCTACTTCCGTCATAACCGCGAATTCACGATGGATGAATTGAAAGAAATACTTCGTACTTCGAAATTCGTACTTCGAAATATGTTAGTTTTTACACTCCCTTCCGCGAAGGAAAAAAGTTTAATGCAACCTCAACGATCGGATACGCAATCACCCAACTCTACCCGCCGCTCATGGATTCTTTGTTAGTGATTGTAAAATCATTATCACAACACCGCGAGCAACAGTAATCCGACCGCTCCTAATATCCCAATTCCCTAATCTCTAGTGGCTAACCTCTAGTGGCTATCTCTTTAAAATGGTTCAAAGTGAATATGATCTTCAGAAACTGATTCCTCACGCAGAAATTTTCTGACCCCCTCCACCATAGAATTGCCGCCGCAAATATAAAAGTGGCTGTTTGTATCTTTAAGCAGCTGACGGTCCATACACGCCTGAACATATCCCTGACACCCATTCCAAGATACGGTGGGTTGAGATAACGTGAGAAGAAAATGGAAATTTTGAGTTGAACATTCCAGAAGCTCAAAGTACTCTTTCCAGAAAATATCTTCCTGAAATCGAAAGCTTATATAGAGATATATCGACCGGACCTCGTGATCGTTTTCAGAAATTTGTTTTTCTATTAAATAGTCGATCATTGACCGAAATGGCGCAATGCCGGTACCCGCGGCAAGAAACACGATGTTTCCGGTTTCTGAAGCAAGATGAAATTTGCCCATCGGGCCTTTCAGAGACAGTTCTTGATTAACTTCAAGTTGTGAAAAATACTGACTGCCGGATCCTCCGGGTGCAATATCAACAATGAGCTTAATGCCGTCAACCCGATATGACGAAGAGGCAATCGAATACGAACGCCGTTTATTATTCCCGACATCAACACTGACAAATTGCCCCGGGATAAACTGAAAGGCGGGTGGATTTTTGAGAGAAATGTCAAAAGAAAACACTTTCGGTGAAAGTTGTTCTTTGTGGATGACGATACCCGTATACTGCTGAGAGTGATTATTATTTTCCATGCTCATTTTGTTCTTCCAGCCATTTCTCTACTTCGAGCGCCGCTTCACATCCATAACCGGCTGCAGTCACCGCTTGCTTATACTGATGATCGTGTACATCTCCTGCAACGAATACTCCTTCAACCGATGTCATTGATCGAAAATGCGAGGCAGGTAATTCATCTTGCGGAGCGAGATCTGGCTTCGCCAGATAATTCATAATTCGTTTAATAAACCCTTTTTGATCAAGTGCAAGTTTGCCTTCAAAAATTATTGAATTCGGTGAATGGCCGATTGCAACAAAAATTCCATCGATTTGTTTTGTTTCTTTTACTATTTGCTGTTTGCTATTGACTGTTTGCAATCGCACCCCAGTCACCTTCTGATCCCCCACTATTTCAACTATTTTCGTATTCCATAATACGTCAATTTTGGGATGTTTCATAACACGATCCTGCATAATTTTACTGGCCCGAAACTTGCCCCGACGATGAACAATTGTTACTTTGGTAGCAAATTTAGTGAGTACCAGCGCTTCTTCCATTGCGCTGTCCCCGCCGCCGACCACGATGACGTTCTTATTTTTATAAAAGAATGCATCGCACGGAGCACAGGAAGAAACACCTTTTCCGATAAATTGCTTCTCACCGGGAACATTCAGCCACAACGTGTCGGCACCCGTTGCCACTATGGCTGACTTTCCTTGATATTCGCTTCTTTCAGTTTTGATGGTAAAGGGCTGGCGAGAAAAATCAACACCCGTGACCTGTTCGTCTCGTATCTCTGTTCCGAATCGAACAGCTTGTTTTTTCATCCGTTCCATAAGCTCCGGACCTAAAATCCCCTCAGGAAATCCGGGATAATTTTCAACCTCAGTCGTGAGCATGAGCTGACCACCCCACGTTTTTCCGGCTATGATGAGGGTTTTTAATGCGGCACGAGACGTATAAATACCGGAAGTCAAGCCAGCCGGTCCACTTCCAATGATGAGAACATCGTAGAGCATGAGAAAAGTATCTAAAAATTATAACATGGGATGACTGCTCAAGAGTATTTTTCTTTCACGCTGTTTGAATGTAACGTCAAAACGATCAAACACATCAGTCCTGCCCAGCAGCGGCGGCACATCTTCAATTAAAGACCAAGAAATACGGGCCTGAAATATTTCTGGTCCAATTTTTATGGTACTTTTATCATAAATAACGGGTACGCTTCCACGAATTCCGCCAATCTGCACTACTTTCGACTCATCCATATGGAACCCAATCAACCTTCCTAAGGATAAAGGTATCATCGTTATGTCAGCACCAGAATCAATATAGGGATGAAATTCAATCCAGTCATTGTTTTTGGTTTTCAAATAGACGTCGGCAACTGGTCTTGCAATACTTTGTCCATTACCAAGAGGTTCTTGTTTGTACTTAAAGACGATCATTGAAGCAATTTAAGAACAAGCATTTGTTCATCAGGGGTTTTTGCAAGAGAAACAGTATCTTTACCTGCTTTTTTCACCGCAGTTTTATATACTTTTTCTGCATCTTTTCCGTGAGCCACGACTTTTCCTTTTGAAATAGCAATCCATTCCCCTTTATATGCAGAGGTGTCCGTTTTGATGAAATATTCGTAGTTGGAAGGTCGTTTGGTTTTCATAGCACGTTCAGTATATCATAGCCTGAGGGTATAGAAGCAAAGCAACCATTTCCTAATTGCCTAGTTTTTGAATTTCACTCATCAGTCTGTCTTTACTCTGTACCCCAATCCATTCTGCTTTTACTTCTCCTTTATAAAATAGCTTCAATGTTGGAATACTCATGACGCCATGCTGGCCTGCTAGTTCCTGGTTATTGTCAACATCCACTTTCCCAATTACTAAACTATCTTTTAACTCATGAGTAAGTTCTTCTAAGATAGGATCCTGCATTTTACAGGGACCGCACCACTCTGCCCAGAAATCAACGAGAACTGGTATGTCTGATTTTAATACTTTTTCTTCAAAATTATCTTGAGTTAATGTAATATCCGCCATCATCTGCACCTCCTCTTTTCATAGTGTTTTAATATATCTCAGGGTTTAATTCCCCGACGCTTACGTTGTTATCATCCCAGACTTGATCCGGGATCCACTGGATTCCCGCTTTCGCGGGAATGACAAATACCTCGTCACCTTGCTACGAGGTAGTTTATTGAACTATCTCAAATCCTTCTAATCCTTCAGCCCCTTCTTCGATTTTCTCTATCGATGTAACTCTTCCAGGTGATCCACTATAACACCAGTGTATCATCTTTTCAACGGTTTCTTTTGTGTTTTCAATACTACCTCTACTCGTCCATCCGGAAGATTTCGTACCCAACCAACAATTCCCATTTCCTCGGCTTTTTGCTTTACCGCAAAACGGAAACCGACTCCCTGAACACGGCCGGAAATGAGAACATGGACGCGTTTTGTCATTCTGAATTTATTTCAGAATCTGTTATTTGTCATTAATTTTCTTTTTGACCTTCGATTTGATCTTTTGATCCTTTTCTCGCGGAGCGAGATCTGGCTTCGCCAGAGATCTTTTAAACACTCCCAATTCCTTCAATCTCCACATAAACAATGCTCCTTTGTTTTTTGCGTTTGAGTCTACGACAAACGAAAACGCTTTTTCCAAGACCGCACGCGGATGCTTTTTTGCCAAACGGATGTAGAGTCCTCTGTGCTTCCAGTCCTCCAGTTTTTCCGCCAATTCAATACCATATGCCTGAAAGTCACGAGAGATATACTTGTCCTCGACGGGATTAAAGGCTTTTAAAATATCCTGAATAGATTTCATGAATCTAGTATACCAAGGGACTTAAGCCAGAGAGGAATCAGAATAACAGAGGTTATGAGAGTGATAACGGTAATAAGTTGTGCGACGATTTGATACACGTACCAGATAGAATCATCTTTGAATATATGGAATCCCGGAAGTGATGCGGGATGGTTTCTATTTTTGGTCGAAAACTGTTCATTAAACCAGTAAATCGTCTCGCCGACGCTTCTGACGAGCCAAAATAGTGATTGCGTGAGTAAAAATAGCAACCAATCCTGTAAAACAAACGTAACCATGCCCACGAGTAACCAAAAGATTCCAAAAACGACCATGTCTCCATAGACAAAGGCGCCATAGATATAGTATTGGGGCGTAAGCCCATAAGCGTTTCCTTTTTTCTTGCACTCGCGATAGGAACGAAATGATCCCACGAGTCCCAAAACACCATAGATTAAAATAATTATTTGCTGCCAAGTAGTCATAGAATACTAAGCACACAGGAAAAACGGGAATCGACCGGATTACACAGGAATTTTTCCCGTATATTCCAGTTTAATCCTGTTAATCCCGTGTGCTTTAGATTATACCTCAAAATAAGCTCATCTGGTCTTTTCCCACGTCTTCAACTACATCCTCTCCATCATCTTTCCAAACCTTCACTTTCCCAAATTCTCCGTCATAGCCGGGGTCAATGTAAATATCTCCGACACGTACTTTTTTGATTGCTTCAGATAATCGAGCATCAGAAGCACGCGAAATATCATCAAAATCTGCTTTTAATAATACATGAAATTCAGGACCCAGAGACGAAATCACTTTTTCATATTCTTCTTGTACTCCTTTAGAGCCGGTTCCAGCATGACGGGCTTCTGAGATAATTTCCAGAAGCGGAACGATGTTCACAAAGGGCGGATGCATGTTTTGCGGGTGATAGAGCCAGCGAACACCGTTATCGTCAATCTTTTTCACGGTGTTAATGGGATCGCGTTTGGCAAGTTCCTGGACACGATATTCAACCCCGACGGTTAAGGGACGCCCGCACACCGGACACTGTGTTCCTCGTTCTCTCGTTTCCTCGGGAGTTTGTCTGACTTTACAATTTCGATGGCCATCAAAATGATACTTCCCTTCCTCGGGATAGAATTCTAATGTGCAGGAGATTTTGTTTCTGTCATTCCCGAGCAATCGGGAATCTACAGATCCCCGCCTGCGCGGGGATGACAAGTTTGATGCATTATCCATAACAGCTTCTCGAATCGCCTCATAGCTCAGCTCCTCGAGATCAAACACCGTCGCCTCTCTCCCTAACTTTGGTCCGGAATGGGCATCAGAGAATGAAACGATCGAACGATGGTCAAGCTCAGGAATCCGCCAGTTCATAGCAGGGTCGCTACTGAGCCCTGTCTCAACGGCATAAATATAATCACTCAAATCTTCAAAGCATTCTTCTATAGAATTGAATCCCGATTTTGATCCGTAGAGTGCAAACCAGGGCGTCCAGGCGTGGGCCGGGATGACCAGTGCTGACTCATCTACTTCCAAAGCAATCTGTAACACTTCTTTACTCGTTAAACCCACAATGGGCCGTCCGTCTGCTCCCAGATTACATCCACGTTTATTCAGCTCTCTAATGATTTTTTCAGCTGAGGAAATAGCAGGAACCCAAACGAGATTATGAACTCTTCGTGTCTGGCCGCCTTGGGAATAGATGGAAGATAATTCAGTCGCTAATAAGAATTCAGTATCTTGCTCCTGCAAAGAAAAAGACTGTCTTTTCAGGTTTGAAAAGAGGTTTGAAAAGACAGTCTTTTTTAGATTTGAATTGAGTCTCAGTGTCCCTCGTCCCGTTTCTACTAACTTTTCTTTTATCTCTCTAATCCACAAAGGGTGCGTCCAGTCTCCGGTCGCAATCAGCCCAATACCTTTCATTTTGGACCAGAAAAAGAGCTCCTCAATATTCATTTTTTGAGAAACGGCACGAGAATATTTGCTGTGCAGTTGCAGATCAGCGATGACTTTCATACTTTATTTTAACCCCATCAACTCCACATGATATCAGACGATTCAATTGTTTTTCTGTCCGCGCCCCATAGGCAAACACCCGAATATTCTGTTCATGCAAGAATTCAATCAGCCGTCGGTCTATCAGTTGATGAAATATGTTCGCTATTTGGATTTCTTTTTTGTTTGTTTTTCGGCGAACGAGACGGAAGGTAATCGGTTTTAAGGTATATTGCAAAAACAAAACGAGATATCGATAGAACTTCAGATCCCACAGGTCCCATTTATCAAGCGGTGCATCGGTTAAACCTAAACTAAAATTCTTGCTTTTTTCACTGTAGGTATTTAATACACCCACACGCGGGGAAGAAATGATAATTTCAGAAAAAAATGAGAATGCTTTAAGTTCCTGAAGTGTTTGATAAACCATATCTTCCATGTGTAGTTGTTTGATATCAAGTTCTAAAATGAAGGGTTTTCGTTTTCGGAGCTTTTTTTGAATTGTTATTAACGCTTCGTCAAACGGGAGCAGTTTCTGATCGGTGATACGCTCAATATCAGAGTAGGCAAATCGATCAATCCACAATGCCCAACCGTTTCCATCGGTAATGCGGCGGTCATGGCTTAAAACCACTCTGTTGTCGCGCGTCATGCGAAGATCAAGTTCAATGCCATTAAATTGGGAAAGGCCTACCGAATGTAATCCTTTATGTCCATGTAAAATACGCAACATAGTATAATATTCGCATCGCTTTCGCTTTATGAATATAGTTATTTTAGCAGATTCATTCCCTCCCTACATTTGTGGCGTTACGACTCACACGGTGGAACTCTCCCGTAAACTCATCCGGCGCGGCCACCATCTCCTGATCTTTGCTCCCCGATATCCTGAATCTCCCCTGCTGCCGAAAGAATTTAAAGAAGCCCGCATGGTGTATTTAAATTCAATCCCGACGCCGTACCAGAATTTGAGAATCTGCACACCCTCTTTTTACCGGATTGCGAAAGAACTACACTCGTTCCATCCCACGCTGTTTTATGCCCAAACTCCCTCAATCTTAAGTATTGAATCACAGCAGTTTGCTAAATTATTCTCGATACCCTTTATTGCTTCATTTCATACGCTCTATGCATCTGATGCATATTTAGAATTAATATTTCGGACAAAGTATGCTAAAAAGTTACAACCCGCCACGTGGACTATTTTACGATGGTTTTATAATGCAAGTGATCAAATTATCGTCCCTACTCCTTCTATTAAAACTCACGTGTTGGCTCACCGGTTTGAAAAAAATAAAGTATCGGTACTACCCTCGCTCTTTGATATTGAAACCGTAAAGGTATTATCTGCTGCTCAAAAAGAAAGAATTAAAAAAAAGTATCGTTTGAAAAAAAATGTCGCCGGATTTGTGGGCCGATTAACCATCGATAAAGGCATTGATAAACTCCTGAAAATATGGTCGCGTGTTATAAAAGAAGTTCCGGACGCGACACTTCTTCTTGTTGGCGGAGCCGGATCGTATCAAAAGGAAATTGACACACTGATCAAAAAATACCGCCTCAAAGATCATGTCTTGTTAACCGGCGCAATTGCACATAGCAAACTGTTATCAAGTGGTTTGCTGAGTGTTTTGGATGTTTTTGTTTCAGCAAGCACCACCGAAACGTTCGGTTTGAGCATGGTCGAATGTATGGCCTGTGGTATTCCGGTCGTGATCCCCCGCGCACAGGGTATGAAAGATATCGTGGGAGATGCCGGCATCGTGTGTAACGGGGAGAAAGAGCTAGCACGCACCTTGGTAAAGATTTTAACTGACGATGCAGTCCGTTTAGAACGGGGAAGAGAAGCACAGCAGGTAGCTCAAAAATACGGCGGCGAAACCGGTGTGGATTTATATTTGAAGGAGTTTAAGAAGGTTATCGCAAAACACCAAAAAAATAAATAAGACCTATAAGCAGTGTAAAAAAGAGGTATGAAATAATAAACCAGCCCGTTCCCTCAACAATGGAAGGAAAAAGGAGATCAAGCTGTAAAAGTGCAAATGCATTGAGCCGCCACCATTCACCGGTCAGTATTGAATGCAAGAGTACCATCACCACATGGGTTCCCGCTCCAATGAGCACGGCTATTTTCACTGCTGGCAGTATTTTGTTTAGTCGTCTATTTGTCATTATAGTGTTCGATCCCGCAGTATGCGGGAGAGAACTTCTCTCCCGCCGTGGCGGAATCGAAGAATAAACATAGATTTCTTTTTCTCATAATTATACCCGCTGCTGATACACTTCGAGAAGAACAAATAGCGTATAGAGAATAATAAGAAATGCCCCCTCCCATGGGACAATTCTTTTTTTCGTTCTGAAGAATACAATAAAAAATAACAGAGAAGCTACAAACATTATCGTGGCTATCAGATATTCTGATACGGCAACGGGTATTATCGGATGGATAAGAACCGTCAATCCGACAATAAACGTGGCGTTGACGACGGTTGAACCGAGAAGATTTCCCATGAATAATTCTGGTTCATCCCTTTTGATCGCGCGGAACCCAAACGCCAGTTCAGGCAAACTGGTACCCACCGCGATCAGAAATAATCCCACGAGAAACACGGGAACTCCCAAAAACTGCGCAATATACTGACCGCTTTTTACCATCATATCAGCCGAGAAAATAATGAGCACGAGCGCGAGAAAAAGGTATTTGAAATTTCTGCCGACGTGATTTCGCTTCATCCGATACAGCAGACTTTTGAGAAAACCTTCTTCATCGATTGATTTATTATGTTTACGTAACAGAGCAACATTATAGTATCCATAAAGTGCAATAAGAATAAGACCGTCAACACGGGTTAATTCTCCGTCAACGAGTAAGAGAATGGGTGCCACTCCGGCAAAGAGAGCATATAAAAAATCACTCGTATACGTTTGATCTCTGACCACGAGAGCGCCGCCAATAAGAGTTGCAATACCGGTAATAATGGATAAATTTGCAACATTGGAGCCGATAACATTCCCCAGCGAAATAGCGGGGATACCATCTAAAGCTGAGGTAATACCGACTGATATTTCAGGAAGGCTGGTCGCGATGCCTATGAGAAATGAGGTGAGGAAAAATTCACCGAGCCGCGTTTTCCAGGCAAGCTCTTTTAAATGATCAGTTAAGAGATCCGTCGCCCGAATGAGAACAAGAGAAAAGAAAACAATAGTGAGGATGGAAAGGATGAGCATGAAATAAGTATAGCAAAATCAATGTAGTTTAAACCAACGTATTTGTTTTCACTTGATATACTTGCAATAAGACTATACGTATGGAACAAACACCTCTATCAACCGAAGAAAATGAAGTACGTCAACATTTTTCATACATCTTCTATGCTCGCTCTATTGCTGACCATATCGTCTCATCTATTCCTGAAATGAGAGATGCTCAGCGCGAGCTATACCGCGCATTTGCCCAAATGTTGTCTCTCTATCCGCTCCTTGAGCTGCCTGAAGTTAACAAGGAAACAGGAGATAGATATACACCGGCAGACGCTCAAACCATCACAGATCACTACCTAGAATTAGCTTATTTTCAGACAAGCACACTTACCCCAGAAGAACTATTGACCGTAAAAGAAGCAAATAGAAGTATAAGAGATTTAACTAGACAAATACTGCATCATGCGAGCAAAAGTTCTCCGGTGAGCAATCTTTTTCCCGATACATCTGAACATGAAAATGAGAGCGATACACTATATCTGGCAGAACATTTAAAGCCTGAAGATGTGAAATGGTATATGACCGTCCCTATGGGAAATATTATTGCGTCAGACGCCATATTGAAAGCTCTTGAAGCAGGAAAATAACAGGTTACTTTGAAAAAATAACCAGAGAACCTTTATCAAGAGAAATAGAAACGATATCCCCCTCTTTCACTTTCCCTTCAATCTTAAGTGAAGCAATTTCATCAACAATTTCTTCTTCAATCAAACGCCGTAAGGGACGCGCACCAAAGATCGGATTAAATCCTTTCTCGACTAAGTAATTAATCACGTCCGTTTTCATGTCCAAGGACAAATCAAACTGGTTCAGTAAGTTTTGTACGCGTGTTAACTCTTTTTGTACAATTTGCTGAGCCATGTCCCTATCTACCGGGTTAAACACAACCACAGAATCTATCCGATTTAACACTTCCGGACGGAAAAATAAAAATACTTTTTCATTGATTTGTTTCTTGGCATTTACCGTCAGTCCCCCTTCGGCAAGAATGATTTCTGATCCTAAATTTGACGTCATAATGATAATCGCCGATGAAAAATCTACGACTCTTCCCCGTCCATCGGTCAACCTGCCATCGTCGAATATCTGGAGAAATAAATTAAATACTTGGGGATGTGCTTTTTCTATTTCATCAAAGATGAATAACAGAGTACGGGCGTCTCCGCACCGCTTCGGTCAGTTGTCCCCCTTCTTCGTATCCGACGTATCCCGGAGGCGCACCAATGAGGCGCCTGATTTCACTGTCCCGGCCGATGACGGGGTCAAGCTTTTTATTTCGTGCTTGTTCGGTGAGATTGATCGTATAGGCTTTGAGCGGATTTTTCTCTTCCTCAGGTGGCTGGTATTGAATATCCATGAAATGCGATTAAACAATGCGTCATCTCGAGTAAACGAAGTGAATCGAGAGATCTCTTGTATTCAAGTAAATAAGCGGGTACAAGATTCTTCGACTTCGCTCGGAATGACTATATAACAATTATCTTACCATATTTGGCACTTATATCAAGCAAGTGCTAAGTATATGTTATAAGCCCTATAGTATTGACTTCTTTATTCATTTTGATATACTACAGGTTATGTTAAATCTAGAATCTCCTATGTCTCGAAGACAATTCTTGCAGCTATCTGCATCTGTGGCAGTAGGTACGGCTCTTTCAGCATGTAGTGCTAGTGGCAACAAGGGAGACGGACAATCAGCACCAGCTGAACAAGCCCCCGCATCCGCTCCTACGGCAACCATGCCTCAAGCATGGGAAAGGAAATTTTGTGCGTCGATGACTGTTGAAAAGGACGATAGCATGTTGGGTCTCGCAAATAAAGCGCGTGAAAAATATCCGGAATTATCAAACTTATCAGAAAATGACGTCTCAAGCTCTATGCACATAGAAAACACCCATATTCCTGACTGGAACAAAATAAAACCGGGAGACATTCTTAAGTTTTGTGACTATGAAAACGAGTAGCTAACGTTATTGTTGAGGCTGGCCTTCACCTTGCATTACTTGAGAACCGATAAGAAATGCAAGAAATCCAATCATAAGAGCCGAATTCACCGCAATTCCTTTTATTTTTTCTTTCTGTATATTCTTTTCAAAGATTTCGCGATATTCTTTCAGCTTCTCACCATTTTCTCGCACAAACCTTCTCATCTGACGAAACCTACTAGACTCTTCCCTATCTTTAAAAAGTCCTCGCGTTTCATCTGCTAGACCAATCCGATCAAGACCTTTCAGTTCATCAAATGCTTCGAGCATTTCTTGTTCGCCATTTAATAGCGCTGCATCTGCTTGTAACTCTTCGAGCAACTGGGCATTTTGATCCGCCTCCTGCTTTTTATGTTCTTCTTCGATCATTGTTTGTATACTGTAAAGGTCACGATAATTATCTCGATGGTACAACCGGAGCACTAGCTCGTCGGTAATCTCGGATCCTTCCGCCAGTTCGCCATAATACCGTTTAATTTGTCCAATAACATAGCGCTGTTGTCCTTCGGTTTTACAAAACTGCACGCCATCTTTATCTGCTTCGAGATATGCCTTCATGCTTTTATAATATTCATGTCCATCTTCTAGAATTTCTTTCTTCCGTACCTCTTTGGGGTCTTCCTGTTCTAAAGATTCAGCTGGTTCATCTGGAGATTCAGGTTTTGCGCTAAGCGTTTCATCGTAATTAGTATATGTAGTATTTTGTATATCTGATATGAAAAGAGCAGTGCCTTTTCCTCTTTCTTCTTGCAGCCAACGCGTATAGTCTTGATAGGTAAGAGTGTGTTGTGTTCCATCTACGCCCGTTACTTTCGCTGCGAAATTATTAACTAAGTTGTTAAAGTGTATCTCTGCATCGGGATGATGTTCTTTATCTTGAGCAAGTGTTTCAAGCTGTTGTAACTGTCTAAAATTAAGCTGTGTTGCATCATGAGGAGTATCTTCTGGTTTATCCCCTGCAAGTCTATAAGTCATTGTTGGTTTGTCAAGCTTGGTTCCTTCCTGAAAAATCTCATTGTACTGAGAAAGCATTTCAGGATCCTGTATGACCCCTTGCTCGAGCAATTGTTTCACATACATCGCTGCCTCATTTTCCTGATTGATGAGAGGCAGTTCCTGAGAAGCTGGTGCCTCCAAATTAATTCCTTCACTTGTTTCACTCATAGTATGATGATACCGAGTCTTGCGCCTGTTTGCAACTATTGCTATGATGAGAGGT
>Ga0209211_10005171_pt1 | contig 19724 bp, 12 predicted proteins | sample RifGroA2_FD_183992 | JGI IMG/M metagenome (GOLD analysis project Ga0209211, IMG submission 183992) | Groundwater microbial communities from Rifle, Colorado, USA - Groundwater A2 (SPAdes) (version 2) | ecosystem: Environmental > Aquatic > Deep subsurface > Groundwater | place: Rifle, Colorado...
CGTTTAGCGGTTTGTCAGCCGGACAGTATGGTGTTGGTATTTTTGCTGACCCTGCAACGTTTGGAGACATCGGCGGCGGTTTGTCATTTCAAGAAGTAACTGTCTCGTCAACCGCACGCACGGGTATTGACTTTAAATTTGCAAGTTTGGGGGGCGCTGGCGGTGTTACCGTAACTACTACGGTTACGGGTGCTCCGGCAAGCACTGACATGGACATTTTCTGTATGGCTCCGGGCAGCGCGGAATTTTCCGCTCCTATTGTTAAGAAAATCACCAGCAATTCTGCCGGTATTGCCACTACGACCGTTCGTTTAAAGCAAAACACCAATTTTGAATGCGGTTTGGGTCCTGCCATTCCGCGTGAGGCGCTTCAGGCAGGCGGTCCGCCTCCCATTCCGGAGTTTACCTTTATGCCGCCACCGCCGCAGACCATAATTACCACAAGCACTGATCGCAACTTGAATTTTACGCTTCTGACAACTGACTATCAGATTATCGGTAAGGTGGTTGACGGCAGCAACGGTGGCATTGCCAATGTGTTTGTTGATGCTTTTCCTTCAGGCGGGAAAGGACTTGATGGCAGCGGCAACGTAATGGCTATGGGCGGTTCATTTGCTCAAACCAAGAGCGATGGTTCCTTTGTCTTACGCGTTGTGCGCGGTACGTATCGTGTCAACGCGTGCGCTCCGGGTATGGCGTGCGGTACTCCCACTGAAGTTACGGTTGTAGCGAATACCGCTGCGGTTGACAACAACGCAACCGCTGATGTCAGCCAGAATGGTACTTTGTTGACTGGTGATGGTCTTTCTATTGGAATGGCAAAAACCGGTCTTACCATTGCCGGACAGTTGCAAGATGAAAACGGCAATGCCATTCAGTACGGTTTTGTGCACGCAGAACAGGTAGGCGCAAGTGATACGTGTACAAGTTTTACAACAAATGGCGTATTTGTTGGTTCTCCAACTGACAGTTCAGGTAATTACACCCTATACGTACAAGCAGGTACGTGGCGTGTGCAGGGCAATGCCGGCGCGTATGGCGATGTTGCATGCACTATTGTTACCATAACAAGCAGCAGCGCTTCTGGTAAGGATTTACGTGCAACGGCCGCTGACTTTGGCACTATTCAAGGTACGGTTTTAAAGAATAATGCCGCAACGCAAGGCGCTAAAATTCACTGTTTTAGTCCTACGGTCGGCGGAGGTAATGGCACGGTTTCCGGGTCAGATGGCTCATTCTCGCTTAAGGTAAAAGCCGGAGCAGGGTATAGCTGCAGAGGATTTTTGCCCGGCGGCGGTGACTTAACGCCGGTAACCGGTATTACGGTTGCGGCAGCTGGAACAAACAATATCACTTTATCCATGGGTAACCCCGGTAGTATAACCGTTACGTTGGGCAGTACGGTTACTGACGCATTCTGCGATGCTCGCGATTCAAGCGGTCTTGGTTTTGGCACGGGTTTGAACAGCAGCGGTACGTACACACTATATGTTCCGCCGGGTACGTACACGGTGCGTTGCAACAATCCGTCTCTCGGGCTTATTGGTTCCCAGAGTGTTACGGTTGACGCAGGCGAGGCAGAAGCGGTTACACTTACTCCAGGCACCTTATACACGGTTTCTGGTCGTGTTACTGACGGTTCAAGCAATTTGGCAGGTGCGGGTGTTAACTTTACGAATAGAGTCAACGGTAACAGCATTATTATTTCGTCATCAGGCGCTTCCGGTTCTAACGCCAACGTGAGTGTTACTTTGCCAGCCGGTACCTACGGTGTTCGTGCTACAAAAGATGGTTATATTGATTCAAGCACGGCCGAGATCATTACAGTTTCCGCAGATGCCTCATTTACTACACGCTCACTCACGCGCGCTACGGCATCGGTTTCCTTTACCGTGCAACTGGACGGGGCTAACTATACCGGAGATGCCGCAGTTATCGCCACTGATAGCAGTAACAATACGTTGGTCCAAGGTGTGAACAAAACCGCCACGACAACGGCCAATGCCATAATGTCCTTCCCCAATGGTACCTGGACGGTGCGCGCCAAGAGTAGAGCCGGTAAACAATCGGCAGCCACAACCATTACGGTTACCAGTGGCACACCAAGTCCGACTACTGCGACGCTTTCTTTGAGTGAAAGTATCAGTGGATTTACGGCAACCGAGGTTTCACGCCAAGCAATGACGCCAGCGACTGGTGGCATTATTCAGGATACTACGTGCGGCTCCGGCTTTGAGGTCAATATCCCGGAAGGCGTTCTTTCCACCACTGATGAGACCGCAGGTAGCGTTGAAATACAAAAAAATCCTGAATTTGCCGTTTCAACGGCAGGTAAAACAATTGTAGGAAGTTCTGCCTGTGAGATTACGCCTAAAAATTCATCGGGCAGTGAAATTTCCGACCTTACGTCAGATGCGGCAGGCGCTACCATTAAGTTGCCCTATAGCGATGCTGACGTAACCGCAGCAGGGCTTTCTGACGCAAGCAAGCTTGTGCTTGCGGTATGGGATGAAACCATGGGGGACTGGGAACCGCTTGCCACTACGGTTGATACGGTCAATAAGGTTTTGACCGCGCAAACAAAACACTTTTCAGCATTTGCTCCTATTGCGCCTACTGATGCCGGCGCTCCGGCAACTCCATCTTTTAGTGCTCTTACGTCATTGGGTACCACAGAGGTGCGTTTGAACTGGACTGCGGTCAGTGGTGCGACTGGATACGACATCTATCGTGACACTAATATCAATGGCAGTTTTGCGCGCCGTGGAAGTGACCCAACGGTTGGAGCAGTAACCACCTATAATGATTCCGGTCTTACGTCCAATACTACCTATTACTACAAAATTAGTTCTATCAACACGGCAGGTGAGTCAGCCGCGTCAGCCGCCAGTGCCGTGACCACTGACAGTAGCGGCGGTGGAGCCACACCTCCTTCAACAACCCCTGCTCCACAGTCAACTCCTGCTCCCACAACCCCGTCTCCTACTCCTACTCCTACTCCTACTCCTACTCCTACTCCTACTCCTACTCCTACTCCTACTCCTACTCCTACTCCAACAACTCCAACAGAGGTCTCAACAACCCCCGCTGCCGAGCCAGGACCTAATGCAGTTTCCCCAACACGTCTTGTAAAATACTCTGACTCACCTAAGGTCTATGCTATTGAAGACGGAGCACGCCGTTGGATACCCACAGAAACCGCCTTTATAGGTCTTGGCTTTAACTGGGATGACATTGAAGTTATTGAAGACACTGAAGTGATTGCAGAAGGGGAAAACCTCAACTTTACCCCAGAAACAGAACGCCCAGAAGGCCGCCTGGTCCGCTCTTCAGATGACCCTGCTGTTTACCTTGTTGATAACAATGGTGAACGCCGCGTCATCCCAACAGAGAAGGACTTTAATGGTTTTGGCTTCTCATGGACTAACGTAGAGGTGGTCAATAATCTCACTGACTACCCGGAAGGCAACCGTCTTGTTTATGTCGCCACAGGGGCCTCTGAAATAGGTGAAGGAACACTCATTAAATACATTGATGATCCCAAAGTATATGTTGTTGAAAACGGAGTAAAGCGCTGGATTCCTTCAGAAAGCGACTTCCTAGGCCTTGGCTATTCCTGGGGCGCTATTATCCCGGTCTCTCGTGATATTGACTTCCCTGAAGGAGAAGATAAGATCAATCTTGGCTTAACCATCAAATCCTTCCTTTCTGCCGGTTCACAAGGCGATGAAGTCAAAGCCCTACAACAGAAACTAAAGACCCTTGGCTTCTTTACTCTTGAACCTAACGGTAACTTTGGTCCTCATACCCAACAAGCTGTTCAGGCATTCCAACGTGCCAATAGTCTTCCTACGGTTGGTTATGTAGGCCCGCAGACCAGAGCGTTGCTGAATAGGTAAAGCTTCACATAAAAAAACACCCCCTGACAGGGGTGTTTTTTAAATCCAATGTGCTTTTTGCTCTTGCAGCCGGAGGCATACAATGCGAGTCCCGACTAAGTCGGGACGAACCGCCGCGAGGAGGAAAATTCGTATGCCGAGGCTGCCTCTGAAAAAGCACATTGTTATTCAAAAAACAACACATCTTTCTTCACATCAACCTTAACTTTGTCGCCAGATTTTATTTCGCCTTTGATGATTTTCATGGACAAGGGATCAAGCACCTCAGTTTGAATGACGCGCTTGAGCGGCCGCGCACCGTACGTGGGATCATAACCTTTTTGTGCAAGGTAAGCGCGCGTTTTTTTACTGATGTCAAGTTTGATTTTTTGTTTTTGCGTACGGGCAATGACAAAATTGAGCTGTAGGTCAACAATGGCTTCAATTTGTTTTTCACGCAAAGAGTGGAAAATAATGATTTCATCAATACGGTTTAGAAATTCCGGCTTAAAGTGCTCTTTGAGCTGTTCCATGATTTTGTCACGCATGCGCTTTTCCGGATCACGAGGACCATCATCTGCTTGCGCAAAGCCCAGGTCGCCTTTTTGGTTGTGTTCCAGGATCATTTCCGACCCTATATTTGACGTCATAATAATGACCGTATTTTTGAAGTTAACGGTGCGGCCCTTGGCGTCAGTCAGTTTTCCGTCATCCATGATCTGGAGCAACATATTGAACACATCAGGATGCGCTTTTTCAATTTCATCAAACAACACCACAGAATAGGGGCGACGTCGGATGATTTCCGTTAGTTGCCCACCTTCTTCATAACCAACATATCCCGGTGGAGACCCGATCATCTTTGACACAGAGTGTTTCTCCATGTATTCACTCATATCAACGCGCACAAGGGCCTCCTCGTCATTAAATAAAAACTCAGCAAGCGCACGGGCCAGTTCCGTTTTGCCAACACCCGTGGGCCCCATGAAGATAAATGAGCCAATGGGCCGACCTTCTTCCGCAATGCCGGCGCGTGACCGGCGAATGGCATTAGAAACAGACGTAATGGCTTCATATTGGCCCACCACACGCTTTGAGAGGTCGTCTTCCATGCGGGAGAGCTTCTCGGCTTCATTTTCCAGCATACGGTTGACCGGAATGCCGGTCCAGCGTGAAACAACGCCGGCAATATCTTCTTCCGTCACTTCTTCCTTCAAAATTTTACGTGTTTTTTGCAGATCTCCCAATTTTTTTTCATCAGTCGCGATGGCTTTCTCAAGTGTGGGAATTTGTCCATATCTGATTTCAGCAACTTTTTGCAAATCACCCTGGCGTTCAGCAATTTCCGCTTGCTGTTTCAGTTTATCAATCTGTTTTCGCGCATCACGGATTTTGGTAATGACTTCTTTTTCATTTTTCCAGTGTAGTTCAAGCTCCTGCGATTGTTCCTTGACTTCAGAAAGTTCTTTTTCAAGCCGTTTGAGACGTTCTTTTGATTCCGCGTCTTTTTCTTTTTGCAAAGCACGCTTTTCAATTTCCAGCTTGGTTGAGGTGCGTTTGAGTTTATCAAGGTCATCCGGCATTGAATCAATTTCCATACGGAGCGCGGATGTGGCTTCATCAATTAAGTCAACGGCCTTGTCCGGGAGAAAACGGTCCGTGATGTACCGTTGTGAAAGATTTGCCGCCGCCACAAGCGCCGGGTCGGTGATACGCACGCCATGGTGAATTTCATATTTTTCTTTGATGCCACGCAAAATGGCGATGGTATCTTCAATGCTTGGTTCATCCACTAACACGGGTTGGAAACGGCGTTCAAGCGCCGCATCTTTTTCAATATATTTTTGGTATTCTTTAAGAGTGGTGGCGCCAATGGCATGCAATTGCCCGCGGGCAAGCGCGGGTTTTAACATATTTGAGGCATCAATGGCCCCCTCTGAACCGCCGGCGCCCACAATCGTGTGCAATTCATCAATAAAAAGGATGAATTTGCCTGCGGCTTGGTCAACCTCTTTGAGTACTGCTTTAAGGCGTTCTTCAAATTCACCACGAAATTTTGTTCCGGCGACAAGACCGCCGATATCAAGCACAATAATTTCCTTTTCTCTTAAGGATTCAGGGATATCGCCTTTGACAATACGCTGGGCAAGGCCTTCCGCGATTGCGGTTTTGCCTGTGCCGGGCTCGCCGATGAGCACGGGATTATTTTTAGTACGGCGTGATAATACCTGCATGACACGACGGATTTCATCGTCACGGCCAATGACCGGATCCAGTTTTTCCTGGCGTGCCAGTTGCGTAAGATTGCGCCCATATTTTTCAAGCGCATTATATTTGCTTTCCGGCTCTGGTGAATCAACGCGCTGTGATCCGCGTACTGTTGTTAAGACCTTCATGACCTCATCATAGGTAATGCCGGTGTGGTTGAGAAGCGGGGATATGGAGTTGCGTACGGACAAAAAAGCCAAGAGTAAATGTTCTGTGCTGATGTAATCGTCATGCATTTGGCGTGCGACTTCTGCCGATTGATTGAGGATCATCATCATGGGGTGGGACAAATAAATTTGTCCAATACCAACACCGCCGCTCCCCATGGCATACCCCTGGGACTTGGGTAGTTGATCAATGTGGGCCTGCACCGCAGCTCTCAAACGAATCAATTCAACATTTAATTTTTTAAGTACTGAAACCACAACGCCTTCTTCTTGTTCAAGAAGGGCAAAAAAAAGATGAGGCGGCTCAATTTGTGGTTGCCCGTTGTCATGGGCAAGGGCGTGAGCGCGTTGAAGCGCTTCTTGGGATTTGGTGGTAAAATTTTGGGGGATCATATATATAGTACTATAGTAGCTCCTCGACGCCCTCCCATTTCTCTCGCCTGCGTCGCTAATAGTAAAAAGGTGGTTAGCACTCACCATATGAGAGTGCTAAAAGCAGTATAGCATACACTACAAGAGTGTCAAGAGTAACTTTTTTTGCTTTATTTAGCCCAATTTAAACCCATTGATAAAAGACCCTGCATCCATGGCCTTTTTACCTTCGGGCTGGAGCATGAGTATTTCAAGCAGGCCATCGGCGGCGGCGATAAAAAGTTTATTGCCTTGAACAATAAGGGAGCACGGTTTACCATTCGTGTTTTTTACGGCATGGGCAGGCCGCACTTCAAGCAACTTTAACCGGAGTGGTTTTGCTTTATAATGTATTTCTGTAAAAATGCCGGGCCATGGCGTGAGCCCGCGCCATTGGTTATAGAGCTCGGCAACGGTTTTGTTACCATCAACGCGGCCATCATCGCGCGTGAGTAAGTGCGTGAATGACGCTTGGCTATGATTTTGGGCGCGCGGTTGCAGAGTTCCCGCAAGATACGGGGGTATTGTTTTGAGAAGAAGATCAACAGATTCTTGCGCAAGCCGTTGCCGTAATTCAGGAAATATTTCATCAGAATCAATAGCATATTTTTTCTGCGCGAGAATAGGGCCACTGTCCATACCTTCATCAATGAGCATAATGCTTACGCCGGTAACATGAGCGCCATCAGTGAGCGCCTGTTGTAAAGGCGCCGGGCCGCGATACTGCGGCAGAAGCGATGGATGTATGTTAATGCAACCATACCGTGGCATAAGCAGCACATCAGCAGGAATGAGTTTGCCGTACTCAACAATAATAAAAAATGATGCATTATAGGACGCCAGGTTTGCTTTGAAATCAGTATTTTTTAGTGTTTCCGGTTGCAGAATATCGCCATCAAAGGCCATGGTCTGTGCGACCTGTTTAACCGGCGGCGGTGTCAGTGTTTGCGTGCGTCCAACGGGTTGGTCTGGTTGTGTTACGAGAGCCGTGATGTTCCACACGTCAGCAGCAAGCAATTCTTTTAAAACCGTTGCGCCAAACTCGTGAGTTCCGAAAAAAATGCAGGTTAATTTCATGCTTTAATGCCATTAGTGTTTTTTGTGAGGTTATGCGCTTTATCAATAAACAGTATGCCATTATTGTGGTCTACTTCGTGTTGAATGACGCGGCTAAAAAAATATGTTGCTTTGAAGGCGAGACGTTCACCATGCTTGTTGAGTGCCGTAACCTGAATGTCTGCGGTTCGTTCAACATCACCCCACAAGCCGGGGACTGACAAACACCCTTCCTGTCCCCATGCTTTTTTTTGTGAAAGCGGGAACCATTCCGGGTTGACGAGTATAAGGTCATCATGCCGTCCCAAACCAAGCGCTGCACGCTCTTCTTTTGAGAGTACATCTCGTATAATGCAGATGATGCGCTTGGGCGTATCTACCTGGACTGCCGCAAGCCCGACACCATCTTTAACGCGCATGGTATGGGTGAAATTTTTTAAAAATGTTTTGCATTCGTCAGTTTTTAAATATCCTAAATCAACCTCCTGTGCGCGTATGCGAAGGTTTTTGTGGGGGTGCGTGAGGATGTTGAATATTGTTGGCATACAATTTTTTTTCAAAATCGCGTTTTTTCATTAGCGATGCAGCGCGAGAGAAATGGGATAGCGTAGCTATTACATTATAACGTCATCGGGTTGGGATCAACCCTAACATCAGCCGGCAGCATCGCATTAATCTCCAGCAATGCAGATTGTACCATGTTTTTTTGAAAACGCAAGAGAAGCGAGTATGGTTCGTGTTTCCCATACGGTCCGGTTATGGCAAGCGTGGGGTATGCGGCGGCAATATTTTCGTGTATTTTTTTAATAAGCGCAGCGGTGGTCGCTTCAAGGCGCACCAAATAAGCGGCAGGCGGGTAGTTTAATTTTTTTCGCGCTTCATATTCATACTCCATGAAAAGCTTATAGTTGTCCGACTTCAACGCCGCAAAGAGTGGATGGTCTTGCGTATATGTTTGTAGTAAAACCGCTCCTTTAGTTGTTTGCATGCGGTAAGCAAAATACATAATGCGACTGTAGGTTTGCTCAAGCGCCGTGTATTCAGGGCGTGTGAGCATACTGTCTGTGTCCACCACAATAATAGCGCTCACCGCGTGCCATGGTATGCGGCTTAAGGCAAAGTCCGTGCCCACAAACCATCCTGCCGGGGGTATGGATACGTTTGGGTTGTCACTGTCCAAACACACCACGGGAAGTGTGCTTTTGAAGGTGTCACGCAATGTTGCTACATCCTGCGCAATTTGTTGCGTACCGCGTCCGTATTGTTTAAATGATGAACCGCGACATCGGGTGCAGGTGAGCGTTAAGGGTTGTTTTATGGAACAGTGGTGACAGCGCAATTCTTTAACTGCTTGATAAAATACAAGCGGCAGCGCGCACGAAGGGCATTGCACCGGTAAGCTGCAATCAGCACACACAAGAGCCCGTGCGTACCCACGCCGATTAACAAAAAATAAAATGGATTGATCACGCGATTGTTCAATTAATACAAGCGCTGAATCGGAAAAAGCGCTGTAGTTACCTTTTTTTCGTTCGTTAGACATGTTCACTATGCGTATTTGTTTTGTTGAGCACACGGTGGCATTTTTTTCTTTGGTGTATAAACCATCTTGTAAAGCTGCATACGTTTCAAGGGAAGGAATATGTGACATGAGATGCAACCGCGCTCCGGTGAGCTGTGAGACCGTGTGTGCCACTTCGCGCGCATGGTACAGGGGCTGTGCGTCCCAATTTTTGTGGTGGTCATTGGTTTCGTTATCAAATAAGATGCTTGAAAGCTGCGGAAACGGCAAGAAAAGTGCGCTTTTGGTGCCCACAACAACGTGTATTTCACCATTACGCACCGCACACCAAGCATCAAATTGTTCTTTTTGGGACAGCTCCGAGTGATACACGATGTGGTCAACCCCGGCATCACGCAACCATCCTGCGGCTTGCTCTGCCTCAAAACGTTCTGCGGTAAGATACAAATGCGTGCCTGGTTTTTTGAGATGCTTTACCATATAGTCCCGTTGTTCAGAGGCGCGTGCATAGTTAAAGTAACTTGGTGCCGCAGGTATCACAAGCGTACGATGCTGTTTGAGCGGTGAGAGTGTAAGATTTTTTATTTTTCTTTTTTGTAGGGGCAGCACGCAGCGCTGTGCAAGCGAGGCCTCCGAAAAATGATAAAACAAAGATATGTGTTGCCATAAGGAAAGCTGCCACGCCGGTATGAGCGGGTGTTTGTGGACAATCGCGCTGATGGGTTTACTTTTTTTTACTCCTGCCTCCTGTTTGACACGCACAACAATACCAAACAGTTCTTTTGACCGCCAGGGAATGGCAACAAGAACGCCGGGCTTTACTGACCCGGCGTCATCTGGGATAACATAATCAAAAGAGTGCAAATTATTGGGCAATCTTACCAAAGGAATAACTTCAGCGTACATACCATGCAATTACAAAACACATTCGGCCACCATATAGCCCACGCCGTGTGGAGCTTCATAGGAGAGAAGCTTAAACGTATAGTTAACGCGTTGGAGAGCTCCCATAAGCGTTATAATGGGTTTAAAACCACATGCACTTGCCGCTTCAACAAATGCCGGCTCCCAGGAAAGCATGCCTGAACTGTTTCCTCCTTGCAGCGCTTCTTGAATTTTTTCATCAAACAGCGGTCCTTCTTTTTTAAATCCTGCGGGCGAGTCAGTGGTCAATGCGTGGGAAAGATCAGCCGAGGCAATTAGAGCAATGGGTTTGTGGCTATTCATGGCAACTTCTTTGAGAACATAACCAAAATTAAAATGTGTTTTGGAGTCGGCAATGCCGCAGACGCTCACCGGCACGACCTGTGCTTTTTTGAGGTGCTCCGTGAGAAATTGAAGCGGCACACCAATGCCGTGGTCAACAGTATCTTGCGTTGTCATCTGCATTTCAAATCCTTGTTTTTGAGCATGTTCTTTAATTGTGGTGCCCGTAACAGCATCAATAGCATACGTGTGCTTGGTGGCAAGATCTCCCAGCGCTGCGTAGTTGGTTTGACACGTGGTATTAAGATTAACACCAAAAGCCCCGTCCAAACACTGCCCGTGTGGGCTTAAAATAATGATGGTTTCCGCTTTGCTGATGTACAAATCTTTTTCCAATTGTCGCATCGCTTCTTTTGTTTTTTCAAGTTGTACATCTTCTTTTCCTTCAAACGCAGGAATGAGAAGCGGCGAGTGTGGTGTGATGGCGGCAAAGACAAGCATAGAAGTACGATTAATTCTATTGTGTTGTGGCAACAACGTTGTTGTTCAGACGTACGGGTTCGCCCTTGGGATGCAGCAAAAGCGTTATTTCATCCACTTCTTTAATGGCATTTTCATTAAAACCCATGCCATTGAATACCTCCATAGTAGGAATGGGGCGCCGGCGGCTGTCTGAAATGATATATATTTGATTTGACAACGGTGTTTTTACCAACGTGCCGTCGCGCAGGAGAATAGGCTCATTCTTGAGCGGATAATCAGCAATGGTCTTGCTGTCAACGGTGATGGGCAGGCGATCCGGATAATTTATTTTTGCGATGAGTTCATTGGCAATGACCCTGCGTGTGCCCTGAAAAGCGTAGTAGAGGGTGCTATTATCACGATTTTTAAGCACCGCACCCGTGGGGTAGCTGTCTTGTATGGTAATGAATTTGCCGGTTTCATACACGCGCACATCATCTTTGCCCACGTCAATAATCTCATCTGGGTTATATCCCAACTTCCGCAACACGTCTTGCGATGCGAGTGGGCGTTTGGTTTCATCAAGCAGCAGATAAATGAGGCCATTTGGAAGGCGCAGCAAAGAATAGTTGGGGAAAAGAATAGAAACGCCGAGCTCATAATTTTCAAGTTCATCGGGATTAACTTTAATTATTTCTTCTGTGTCATACCGTGAAAGAAATGAGCTTTGTGTTTCAAATAAATGTTTTTTGCCTTCGCGGATAAGCCAGACGGTTGTGTCATTCACGGCCTGGAGCACGGTGCCGTTGGGATAGCGGCGTGTAAACCAGTTGTTCCAAATGCTCCACAAATTTTTGTTGCCATGAATGTGAGGCGTATAAATGTATTGATTAACTGTAGCTTGTGTCTGGGGTATGACCGTCTGTCCGTCTATGCGGACCGCTTGGCCAATACGTACGCTGAATTTTTCAGGATTATCTATATAAAAACGATTGGCACCGGCCGCATAATCCACCTGGTTGCCAAACCCTCTAAACTTGGCAAGTGTCGGATCGTTTTTGTTGCATGAATCGCAAATGCCATATCCGGCTGCCCAGTCAAGCCGGTCATCCAGTTTGTTTTTGGGAACTCCTTCAATTAAACTTTGTTCTTTTTGGAGAGTTGTTAAAATGTAGCGCGGGTTAATGCGGTGGCGCTGCGCTGCTTCATAAATCATGGTTGACGCTTTTTTGAATTCGCCATTAACATCCTGCGCGGTGTACTTGGCCAAGTAGCTCCCCTTATATTCAAGAAATTTTTGAATGTCCACCACGGTCATGCTGTTGTAGTCAGTCAGTTCGGCATCGTTTAAAATGAGGTTGGGGTTGAATTCAAGAGCAAAAACAGCTTGTGGCAACGCTGTGGTAATACCAAATACAAACAACAGCCCGTATAAAGCGATTTTTGAGAATACATGATGATGCATAGGTTGTAGAACTCATAGCGAGTTTCCCTGAAAAAGGCTCACTGCGCTATGAGTTCGTATATTGTCAGTATACCAAGTATGGGCCTGTGGGGCAATAGGATTTGCGCTCGCAAAACAGTGTGGTATACTATACATATCCAATATCTTGACAAAAAGCAAAAAAGGTGTTATAATTGCCTGTTAATTTTAGCTATTAGACTATGTTTAGAGAGAGCGGATTTAATTATATGGAACCAATGCAACAAGCGCCAGAGAAAAAAAGAAAAGGTTTTGAGCATACAACTTCCAAACGATTAAAAGAGGAATTTGGTATGAAAACGCCTGTTGAATCATCGGAAGCTATTGTACACCCGGATAGTTCTGAATATGATGTGGATATCACCGAGCAGTTTTTGTCGGCGCCGGTACAGTTGGCGCTTGATTCGGCGTTCAAGACCAACGCAAAAGGAATTAGTTTGGAAATTGATGGCGTAGAGTACAAATTGCGCAGTGTAGGGCGAGGTGGAAAAGAAACAACGCACATTGTATACCAGAATGACCAACCGATTGTTGTGGCCAAGTCAGCCCAGATTGAATCACCAAAAGAAGGTGATTTAACGCCTTGGCAGCAGTTTGTTGAACCGGCTGCAAGCGCTGTAATGCATTTACCGCATACAGCAGAAGGTGCTGAAAATATAACACAGGTGCGGAATATAGCTTATGATACAAAAAATAATATAGGCCGTGTTGAATTTGATTTTGCCAACGGTGGTGATCTGGAACTTATTTCAAAAAACAATGGCTTGTTACATGAAGGGGTTAATAAACCAGAGATAATTGCTGCGTTACTTGAGGAAACCGCGAAAGGACTGCGGTATATGCACAACGCCGGACTCATGCACCGTGATATTAAACCAGCCAATATTGTGCTTGATAGGGGTGCTGATGATGTTATCCGCGCCCAGTTAACGGATTTTGGTTTTACCTCAACGATGCTTCAAGAGCAGGCGTTGGTTCCAAAGGGGGTAGTGATTGGTTCGGTGCCTTTTATGGACAACCGAGTTTTGAGTCATAACAGAGATGAACGTTCAGACATTTACGCGTTAGGTATGACCATGGCAGTAACATTATTTGGCATGAAGGATGTATGGAACAGTTTTGTTAAGGAAATAACGGGAAAAGATATAGGGGAAGTGGGGAGACGTGAATACTTTGATGCTGCCCGCGCAGCTGCTGCGGGGAAAATGCGTGAACGCGTCCATTCGCTTCTCAAGCTACATCATAAGAATGCGTCACCTGAATTGCAGGAAGTATATGATATGATTGTTGCCATGCTCAATCCGACGCAAGAGTATTCTAGTCCTTTAGGGGGTGGAAGAGTTCCTTTGACTTTGGATACTGTTATCGCTGTTGCGCATGAAGCTGCTTCAAAATATGGGGGGAGTAGCGTTTTGCTAGAAAATATATTCCCCAAGGAGAACCCAATCGCTCAGCCGGGAGAAGACAAGAGTTATGTGCGGTATATGTATGATAAAGGAAGCGGCAGTGTTGTTCCACCGCCCCCGGAAGGAATAAGCCATCCGGCGCTGGGAGATGAAGATGGGGATGGTGATGTGAGTGTGGCAGAACCACGTGACGTAGAAGAAATTGAAGATGATGGAAACGCGCGGGTTGAAGCGGCCGCTGGTGAAGAAAGCAGCCCAAGGACCATTATAGATGATGCGGTTTAAAAAGTAGTATGTTTAATGAAATCATTTTTGATATTGAAACGGAAAATACGTTTGCCGAGGTGAATAATGATTTCAAAGGACTGCGCGCGAGCGTGGTCTGTTTGTATCACACGGGTTTGGATGCGTATAAACATTTTACCGTAGACCGATTTTCCGAGATGTGGCCGCTCTTTGAGAGCGCTGATCGTTTGATTGGCTATAATAGTGAACATTTTGATTTGCCGGTTTTAAATAATTATTATCAGGGCGATTTGCTCAAGCTGCCCAGTTTGGACATCCTACGCGTTATTAAAGATTCTTTAGGGCGGCGTATCAAATTGGACGATGTCGCGCAGGCAACGCTCAAAGTGGGGAAAAGTGCAGACGGTTTACAAGCCATTACATGGTGGAAGGCCGGTGAAAAGCAAAAAGTGATTGATTATTGTATGCAGGATGTGAAAATAACCAAAGACATTTACGAATACGGACTTAAAAATAAACAACTCTTTTATCCTACGTTGACCGGAACTATCCAACCATTTCCGGTTAAATTTGATGCGCCGGTTGTTCAGCCAAAACAAAACACCGCCACAGCGGGCGGTGTTAATCTTACTTTGTTTTAAATATGAGATTAGACATCTGCTGGTGAGGCAGATGGCGCAGCAGGGGCTTCGGCAGGAGTTTCTTTATTTTTTGTTTCTTCAATGTTAGCTTTGCGTTTGGCTGACAAAAATACTGAACGTTTTTTTTCACCCTTTACAATACCTTCTTTAAGCAAGAGGTTGTGCACTGTATTTGACGTTTGAGCTCCTTTTGAAATCCAATATTCAATGCGGTCTTTTTTCAGAGCAATAACTTTTGGTTTTGCCACGGGGTCATAATTCCCCAAGATTTCAAGAGCGCCCGACTGGGTGTCTTTTGCTTTTTCAGAAACAATAAACCGGTAGGTAGGATGCTTTTTTTTGCCTAAACGCTGTAATCTAATGGTTAACATAATTTGTGTATGTGGCAGTACTATATCATAGGCCAAAAAAAACGTCAAGAAACATAATCCAACAGGGGTTTTTGTCAAGCTGACGTTCCAAAAAACCTTAACAAAGCCATATTTTGACTTTTAGGTTATTTTAACGTATAGTGTGCATGCTTATGGCATTCACTTATCACATTATAACATATGGCTGCCAAATGAACAAAAATGACTCCGAGCGCTTGGGGAGCGTTTTGGAACAAATTGGTTTGCAGCCAACGTCTGATGTACACACAGCGAATGTCGTGGTATTAAATTCGTGCAGTGTGCGCCAGACCGCGGAAGATCGTATTTATGGTACTGTTCGTGAGCTTGATCTGATTCGCAAGCGTGAAAAGCGCGATGTGATCATAGCGGTAACGGGTTGTATGGCCGGGCGTGATCGCAAAGGTGTGATGGAAAAAAAATTGCCGGGCGCTGATTTGTTTTTTCCTACGCGAGATATGGTGCAGCTGCCGCGCTGGATTGCGGAATTACGACCCGAGCTTGTTTCAAGCACGCCGGAGTTGGGCGTTGACTATTTGAATATTCGGCCTAAGATAACTCATGAACACAAGGCATTTATTTCTATTCAAACCGGATGTAATTGGTTTTGCACTTATTGTGTGGTGCCCTATGCTCGCGGCATGGAGGGGTATCGGTCGCTCAAAAGTATTTTGAATGAGGCGCGTGAGTATGATGCTCATGGTATTTTGGAAATTACGGTATTGGGGCAAACCGTGAATCATTATCAAGCGCCGGATCCGGAATGTTTTTCTTCTGCAAACCCTTATAAAAATCATTTTGCGGCGTTGTTGTGGGAGTTAAATCAGTTGCAAAATGTGCGGCGTATTCATTGCACATCCATGCACCCTATGCATTTGCTTGACGAGGTGATTGATGCATTTGGATTGCCTAAACATGTCAATTATATTCACTTACCGGTACAGGCCGGGAACAATGAAGTTTTGCAGCGCATGAATCGCAAGTATAAGGTTGAGGAGTATCTGGAACGCATTAACCGTATTAAAGCGCGCTATCCCACCATGACGCTTGCCACTGATATTATTGTTGGTTTTTGTGGTGAAACACCCGAGCAGTTTGAGGATACGGTTGCGTTGTATAAAAATGTGGATTTTGATATTTGTTATACGGCCATGTACAGCCCGCGCACCGGGACATTGGGATTTAAATTATTTGAAGACGATGTAACGCGTGAAGAAAAAAAGCGCCGGTGGCGCATAATACAAAATTTAATGGAAGAAACTGTACTGCGTAAGAATGAGACGTATGTGGGACGGACGCTTGAAGTGTTGGCTGATGAATACAAAGGCGGTGTATGCCGTGGTAACAGCCGCGAATTAAAAATGGTTAAGTTCCCAGGCACCCGCGACGACATAGGGAAAATAAGACACGTGAAAATTGAAAAAGCAATGGAGTGGGTGCTTGAAGGCATTGTAGTATGAAACCAAAACTTATCGTTATACTAGGCCCAACCGGGTGCGGCAAAACCGCGCTTGCTTTGCAATTGGCACAGGAGTTTGGTGGCGAAATTATTAATGCTGATTCACGCGCTATTTACCGCGGTTTTGATATAGGTACGGCAAAATCAACCCATGAAGAACAGGCAAAAGTACCGCATCATTTGCTGGATATATGCGATGGCGACCAGAATTTTAGTGTTGGAGAGTTTAAAAAAAGGGCTGATGTTGTTATTGTAGACATTAACCGGCATGGTTGTGTGCCGTTTTTAGTTGGTGGCACTATGCAGTATATAAGCGCAGTGGTGGATAATTGGAACATACCAGCCGTGTCAAGTGGAAGTGCGCTGCGTGCTGAACTGGAAAAACTTACCAAAAAAGAATTGCAACAAGAATTGCGGCGTCTTGACCCGGAAAGCTACAAAGTTATTGATACAGAAAATCCGCGTCGTTTGGTGCGCGCGCTTGAAGTGTATAAAACAACAGGCCAATCATTTGTGGCGCAGCGTACTAAATCAGAACGCCAATACGAAATGCTTATGTTAGGTATTGAACGCCCGCGTAAGGAGCTGTATGAGCGTATTGATAAACGCGTTGATCAAATGGTAGAAGATGGTTTGGTAAAAGAAGTTGAACAGTTATCAAAACAATATGGCTGGGATGCGCCCGGTATGAGCGGTATTGGATATCGGGAATTTAAAAACTATTTTGAAGAGGGGGCAGCGCTTGAAGAAGTTGTGCAACAAATCAAATATAACAATCATCAATACGTACGTAAACAAGAAGCGTGGTTTAAAAAAATTGACGGAGTGATGTGGATGCGTGACATAAGCCATGCCTCTGATTATGTACGCGCGTTTTTGTCTCCGTCCGCATGAGTCGTGAGCGGAGATTTTTTTTGTTTATAAAAATGGAAAATGATTTCTTTAATAACAGGGACAGCAGAAATAAAAATAATAGCCAGAATGAGCAGGCCAAAGTGCTCTTTTACCCACGGTATGTTACCAAATAAGAAGCCGCCAAAAATAAATAAAGAGCACCATAATAGTGCACCCACAATATTATACGTCACAAAAATACCGTAGGGCATTTTCCCGATACCAGCCACAAACGGCGCAAACGTTCTCACCATGGGGATAAAACGTGCCAAGATAATTGTTTTTTTCCCGTGTTTTTCATAAAATCGCTGCGCGCGGTCAAGGTGTTCTTTATGGAATAAAAATGACGCTTCTTTTTTGAATATCTTTGGTCCTATGTATTTACCGATGTGATAGTTCAAAGCATCCCCGGCAACTGCGGCAATAAAAATAATAATAAAAAGCAACCAAATGTTGAAGGAACCGGCTGCGGCCAGAGCGCCTGCCGTGAACAGCAAGCTATCTCCAGGCAAAAAAGGCGTTACCACAAGACCGGTCTCAAAGAAAATAATCAAAAAGAGCAGAACATAGGTCAAGCCGGCGTATTGATTAACAATGAGTTGCAGGTACTTGTCAAGGTGCAGTACAACTTCCAATATTTTAAAGAACATAGGCGCATTACCCAAGTTTCTCCTTCAATTTTTCCGTTGCCAATTTTGGATCAACTTTACCTTCCGTTTCTTTCATGACCATGCCAATTAAAAATTTTATCACTTCAACTTTGCCGGCACGATATTGTTCAACTTGTTTTGGGTTATTCTCAACAACACGCATCACTGCATTTTCAATGAAACCGGCATCGGCAACTTGACCTAGGCCTTTTTCTTCCATAATGTGCGATGGATCTTCACCGGCCTCAAGCATAAAACCAAGTAGTTTTTGAGCATTTGAGCTGTTGATTTGGCTGGTGTGAATAAGCGTAATAAACTCCGCAAAGTTTTCCGGAGTAATTTTGAGTATTCTAATATCAATAGCAGCGTCTGCCATTTGGCGCATTAAGCGGTTTAAAATCCAGCTGGACACAAGTTTTCCAACCGTGGAACATTCTTCGCGTTGCTTGTGTTCAGCCGCCGCAGTATACCATGGCGTTGCTTTGAGCCACGCATAGGTTTCAGACATGACGTTTTCAGCAAAGTCAGCCCAGTCAGGATCATCGGCGAGCAGTTTGGCAGCATCGGGCGCAAAACAATACTCTTGCGCAAACCGCAGGCGTTTTGCGGGTGGTAATTCCGGCAACGTGACATCACGCTCAAGCTCGGCCAAATTTAAGGGCGGCAAATCAGGGTCAGGGAAATAGCGATAATCATGCGCTTCTTCTTTTTTGCGCTGTTCAAACGTTTGTTGTTTATCATCATTCCAGCCGCGCGTTGAAAGATAATTTACCGGATTGCCTTCCTCCCATAATTTTGTTTGCCGATCAATTTCATATTTTAATGCGCGTTCAACCGCGCGGAATGAATTGATATTTTTAACTTCGGTCTTGGGGTAGAGTTTATTGTCGCCTGCGGGGCGTATGGAAATATTGGCGTCACAACGCATGTGGCCTTTCTCCATATCCGCTTCAGATACGCCAATCGTACGCATGAGTGTCCGCAATTCTTGTAAAAATATTTTTGCTTCTTCAGGCGTACGCAAGTCAGGTTCAGTGACGATTTCAGAAAGCGGCGTGCCGCAACGGTTGAAATCAACAAGCGTGGCGCCGTTTTCATGGATATTTTTTGCTGCGTCTTCTTCCAAATGCAAACGGTTAATGCGCACATCAGCGGTTTTTCGTACTGCTTCCGGGTTATCAATTTCTATGCGCACCAAACCATTGGTGCCCACAGGCCGGTCATATTGTGAAATTTGGTAGGCCTTGGGTAAATCAGGATAAAAATAATGTTTGCGGTCAAACTTTGATTGTGAGGTAATAATACAGCCGAGCGCTTTGGATGCTTTAATGGCAAAGATAAGCGCTTCCTTATTGGTCACCGGCAGCGTACCAGGATGTGCTAAACAAACAGGGCAGACCGTGGTATTGGGCGGTTCGTATTCGCCGGCGTTTGAGCACGAACAAAAGAGCTTGCTTTTTGTTTTAAGTTGTACGTGTATTTCAAGACCAATGATACTTTCGTATTTCATATCAATAAACAGAAAGGGAGGGGCGTTATAGTGTGTCCTTTGAGCGGGTTCCGAGCCCGTAGCGGGCACGGTTCGT
>Ga0209211_10005172_pt1 | contig 19721 bp, 25 predicted proteins | sample RifGroA2_FD_183992 | JGI IMG/M metagenome (GOLD analysis project Ga0209211, IMG submission 183992) | Groundwater microbial communities from Rifle, Colorado, USA - Groundwater A2 (SPAdes) (version 2) | ecosystem: Environmental > Aquatic > Deep subsurface > Groundwater | place: Rifle, Colorado...
GCAGTATATCGATCCAGAGGAGTGTTCGATGATGAGATGTTAAACGTCGCTGTAAAGATTCCTAAAGGGGATCCTGATGAAGCTGCCATACAATTACGTCATGAAGCTAATCTGATGAGACATGCAGGCTGTTCACAAATAGTTGATCTCTATGACGCATCGTTCGATGAATCGCATCCGTATCTGGTAACAGAATATGTACCGCATACACTATATGAACTCATGCTTTCTGGTCGGATGAACCAGAGTATCATTCGCACTCTCGTCACCCAGACTCCTGATTTGTTGAATATGATGCGACGGCGGAATGTGGTCCACCTTGACTTGAAACTTGACAATCTTGGGTTGGGAAGTTATTTTCCAGGGGAAAAACCTGACCTGATGGACCCTAAAAGTCAAGTGCTTGTGGCGTTCGACTTCGGATTAGCGGTTTCCTTAGGAAAGATGGGGAAACGCTACATCGCCCATGCAGGAACACGAGAATTGAATCCCCAGTATCCGCCGGAGTTTCTGGAAAGTAAGGAAGTCAATGCAACAACGGACACGCATATCATGGGCCGCGTCCTCGGCTGGTGTATTGCGGGAACAGATGCAAATTCGTTGGCTGATGTTGTACAGCAGGCAACTGCCATTCATCAGAGAGCGCCACCTCCTTCGTTCCTACAACTGTATAACTCCATGACTCAACACGACCCTGCACGACGTCCTGACCCACAAAAGCTTGTAGATCTCGCGGGGAAAGTTGCGGATGATTTGGATGTGCGTCAATATTTCTTCTCGCAAATAGTGGAGCTGGACGTGCAACGAAGCCATGGTGTCTGGTCGGTGAGCGACGAGCCGACAAGTTCTATATTAAACAGGATCTCCCTCGAAAGTCCACAATCCACGATGTGACCATTATACTTTTCATGGGAGAATCATTTTGAAATGTTGGGTATTCTTGTGTTCACTCCTCTTTAGGGGTTAATATACCGAAAGTCTTATAAAGAAGGGTCATTTCTTAGGTTAAGATGGCCTTAAAAGCCTTATAGAGGTGTTTAAAAGCCAATAAAACAGTTTGGGGTGCCCCATATGAGCAAAGTGCTAGCAGTATTATTCGTCTTGCTGACTGTTTTGACGCTCGTAGGATGCCAAAAAGAAGCTCCTGCACAGCCTCAAGAACCTCAGGCAAGATTCGTAGCGCCTGTATCTTTACAAGGAGCTACAGCTAAAGCCGGATACCAAACACTGACGACAACCATTACGGGTGTTGTGAGCGGTGTCCAAAGCACACGATATGGTCAACATGTCGTGGAAGTAACACGAACAGACAAAGCAGTCGCTGTTCCAGAATTGTACACCACCAAGGTGCAGCCAGGCCTCTTTGCAAAAGGAGACAAGGTTGTGGGAACGCTGAATGTCTACGACGAACTGGTTGCTTTAAGAAAGCAATAAGCTTGTTGCATCGTGTTTGATTTTTTTGTTTTTTTTGTTTTTATTATCTTTTTCAAAGCATTTTTATATGAAAACGAATTCCTTGACGTATCATAGTGGAGGATAAAAATGGTAGAAGTAACACGTGTTGACGGATTTTTAGTTAATCATGCAAACGCTCCTGGCGGAAAGCAATTTCGCTTTTCATCTGAACAGTTGAGGCGATTTTCCGGTTATCTGAACCTTTTAGAAAGAACGTACGATTCTGATCTGCTTGATCCTGAATCTGTAATCCGAGAAGAACTAAAACTGACAAAATTAGGAGGCTATGCAACACCGCACGTGATTGTTGTTGCTGAAGAAGAAAAACCTGAAGCAGAGAAACTTCCCAGAGATGTTGTGGGTGCTGCCTCAGGAAATATGATGCCTGTGAAATTTGGCGACGAACCAACAGACAGAGCGGCCTTTGGAATACTCTCGTATTCAGCGCCTGAAGTTGCTGGAATTAATAATCCAACGTACCGAGCAGTTGAGAGATTAACAAGCGAGCTTGAAGCTATTGCAAGGAAACGAGGACGTCCTTATTTTGGAGATGTTGTTGAATCAGAACCTGGAAAAGTTGATATTTATCGAAGCTGGGGATTCCAACGTTTAGATGGAGTACCCTATGTTCAACCGGTTCTCGATTGGAAACGCGATGGAACACCTGCAAAGAAAGAAGTAGAACTTCCTTTAATGTATCATAAATTTTCTAAATATTCTGGATCTCTTTTACACCCAGCAGATTTGAATCTTCTTCGCTGGCTTCGTGGACAACCAGACACCGATAATACTATTTTTCGCAACTTCGCTCTCGAAGTCGTGAACGCACTTTATGATTGGACTGTTCCATCACAGGATGAATTCCCACAGCTGAGAGATGGACGAGCAGAACGCAATGCTGTGCAGTATCATGAAACCATGAGAGACAGAATTTTAGATGCTATCGTCAAACCAGGAAACGAAGTTCGCCTGGTTTAAGCATTTTTTTATTCAATTTCTTTATTGCAGTATACTATAGTAAATGACAAAATATTTTATACAAATTGTTGTCATTTACTAATAAGCCAATGACTTATTTGGATAACTATATATGTCATTGGCTATAACTATAATAATAACCATTACTTTTCTTTGCTGCATCATTTTAAACCACGCTTTGCGTGGCTTAAACCAGCGCTCGCATAGCGAGCGCTGGGCTTAACCGCACCCTTTGGGTGCGGAACGCAATGATGCAGGAGGAGGTATTGTTTTTAGTAGCATTATTAATGTATTCTTGTTATTCTGTACCTAACTAGATCTCTACAAACTTTATATATCCGAACGTTCTTCTAGGGGAGATGGCCGGGACTCTTTTTGGGTTGGACTTGCATGGTTTGAGAAGAGGAAGAACAGAAAAGCTTGATCTTCCGGTTCCTCAGCACGGTCAAAGAGGAGCTCTTTTTGTCCGCAATCCTGAATATTCTTTTCAATGGATGAGTGAAGATCCTGTATTCTGGCTGTTAGAGCGTTTGCATCCGAGCCCAACTGCAAAATTTGATGCACTGTATCACAGGCTTCTTGTCGATGGCGGCATGACCGTGGATGATTTTACTCGATCACTATCTTTAGATGAAGAAGATTTCTTGCGCGTGCACACGCCAAAATATTTGGAGCATCTTGAACGTGTTGCAAAACGATTTTTTGGTTATGGGGGGCTACTCTCAACAGTGGGCCGGCTGGACTACACGCCAACGGTTCCCAAAGTCTTAGATTTTGCAAAAGCTTCCTGTGCAGGAACCTACCATGCTGCAAGACTTGCACAGGAGCAGGGATTTGCCATGAACCTGAGCGGAGGCTTTCATCATGCATTTGCTGACCATGAAGAAGGCTATTGTCATTTGAATGATGTTGCTATTGCCATCAGAAGACTGCAGGTTGAAGGAAGGATCACAACAGCGCTTGTTGTTGATTGCGATGTGCATAATGGCAATGGAAATGCAACGATCTTCCACGGTGATCCCCGTATCCGTATCTTGGATCTCTATCAGGCGGATAATTTTTATCCAGCGACAAAGATTCCTTCAAGTCATTCGGTTCCTTTATCATCTGAGGATCATATTGATGACAAACGGTATCTTTTTGAGCTCAAACAGGGGCTTGATCGGGTTATGGACTTCGAGAAACCTGATATCATTTTTTATCTTGCAGGCGCTGACCCGCACGAAGGTGATCGTTTAGGTGGATTCAAAGTTACACACGCAGGACTTGAATCTCGAGATCGCTATGTTTTAGCGATGGGACGCAACAATAGTATTCCTGTTGTTGTCGTGACTGCCGGAGGCTATGGAAATAAGCTTGAAGATGTGGTGCAGGTGCATTATAACACCGCAATCGCAGTGAGAGATTTTGCAAAAGATACCCATCGAGCTCGTGCATTCAGCGCAGATGCGGCAAGATAAACCACATGAGCATAAAGAACACCGAAACTGCCATCACAACATACATCAGCGTTTTATCATTCCCAAAACCAAAGGGAATAGGGCCGAAGAAGCCTCCGACTGCGACTTTGACATTACTGCCTTTAGTATGCTTCTCGTTTTGTGATTGTTGAGATTGAAGCATCATGCCAAGAAAAACTATAATAAAACCCACAATAAGAATAACAACACCCAAGCTTATGAGATTGACAGGTTTCATACAGGAAAGAGAAGAAAAAAGAATTTAAAAGGTTTATGGAATCTAATTACACGTCGATCCGCCGCGCGTTCGTGAAGGTTTCAGAACTTTCAAAACACGGCCAGTTCCCTGCGCTCCGGTTGTCGTGGTTTTTCGTTTTCCTAATCCCGATTGATAGACAAACTCAACTTCACAGCCGAGCATCGGTCTCCAATCTTGTTTGGGATCGACACGAACAAACTTACGGCCAGGTGCACGAATATTTCCGTTTGCTTCGATAACGCCAACTTCAACTTTTTTTACCAAACTGCTCACCTTTTTTATCTTCGTTTACTGAGAATTTTTGTAATGCGCGCTTTTCCGTCTTTTTCAACTTCATATTCAACCATATGCCTGTTAACTTGACGGAGTGTTAAGTCAAATCCGGGAAGCACATCAGTCTTGGCTGCTCCACGGCTTACCGTGCGTACGCCATGACGAACACCAGAAGGAGAACTTCGGCTTCCTGTAACAATTTTACCTTCAACCATACCTGTTTTTTTAACCATACAATCACCTTTTCAATCAGTATAACTTATATAGGGGTGTATGCAGTACTCCTTTATTAATATTGTCGTTCAGAAAAGCAGGGAGTGTAGTTCTAACGTTTTTGTGTTTTTCGTAGTTTCTGAATAAATCCCACGCATAAAATAAAGACTAAAACCAGCAATCCAAAACCAACTTTTGAACGAGATTCAAAGTAGATCCACGTTGAAGTAAAGGTTGTTAACACCGCACCTGAAAACAAACCATAGAGGATACTGCTGTCCAGCGGAACAAAGATAGCAACCAGCATGGCAATCAGATTGATAATGCTGAGAACAACATATTTCCAGCCATCGTATTGGCGTTTTTCTGCTTCAAATGCCAGGCGTTTCTCCTCTTCTTCACGGGTGCATTTCTGGCGGGATTCATAGAGACCATCTTGCGGTGAAAGAGTTTTAGCTTCTGGGCGCACTTCGGGAGCAGGCTGGGCAGGATAAGGATACTTGAGGTAGCAGTCATCGCCGCGATAATAACTATTGCTCCAGGAATATTTTGTAAAGAAGACATTGGTTCCGAGGTAGACCATCGGGATATAGAGAAGCAGGACAATAACAGCGTACAAGACTTTTCTCCAGTCGAATGCGTTGGATGCCATGGGGGATGGTCAGCATGGTGGATTTATAAAGTTAGCGTAGTTTTTCGAGAAATGCTTCGCGAGTTATTTGCATGTCGCGTTTGATAATTTTGGTAAGCAAACCAGGACCGATTTCTTCGCCACTATTGGTGAGGAATAACCGTTTTTCGTCCATCAGGATGATGATACACCATGTGACTTCCTGTTGTGTGGCTGTAGACAAACCCGAATTTTTTGATAACGTTGGCTACTTCCTTGCCTGTCAATCTCGGCAACTTTGCCAAAAATTACACCTCAATTTGCTGTACACCGACAAATTTTTCAGAAATCTCAACATTTTTTGTTGAACCGAGATAAGCCCGAATCGCTTCCTTTGTCCTTTCAAGAAGTTGATCCATAGTTTTCGCCTGCGTATGACAGCCCGGAAGTTCAACTACATCAGAAATAAGCCAGTCATCTTCATCCTTTTCAATAACAAGAGTAAACTGTTTTGTCATGGGAATACAAGAAACAACAAAAGTATTTAAAGGTTTGGATAATCTCCAGAAACAAATTTATCAAATTTATACAGTCAATGACAACACACGGGCCTGTAGTTTAGTCCGGCTATAACGCTGCTTTCACAGAGCGAAGGTCGAGGGTTCGAGTCCCTCCGGGCCCATCAAGTATTTCTTATAGTTTTAAGTCATCTTTTTAATAAAAATAAGTTCAATTTCTAATTTACTGCATCATCCCTGGCCACGCTTTGCGTGGTTTTGCCCCGCGCCATAGGCGCGGGCTCCATAATTACTTGACCCGACGCTATGCGTCGGGGCTCAGGCGCGCGATACGCGCGCAAGTTGTGATGCAGAAGAGAAGTTATTATAATTATTATAAACGTAGAAAAGAAGATTGAACTGTTATCCCTCAACGGTTATCCATCACAATCTTTAAAAGTACTCTTCACCAAGAAAACAATATATGCTTCGCGTCTATTCGAAAAAGAGGGGAAAGATCGTTCCCGGTATGCTCCGCGATATTTCTGCAGCACGAGTTGATTGGATTGACTGCTTAAGTCCAACGCTCAAAGAACAGGAAACCATTTCAAAACGCTTTGGGATACCGCTTGCCGATATTGATAAGTTGCTTCGCAAAGAAATAAGACCTCACGTCTACTCTGGAAGACGATTCAGCGCAATTGTTCTTGTTGCGCCGTATCACAGCCTGAAAAGCAAAGCCATCAAAAAAGCGCCCTTGGTCATTTTTGTCAACAGCGACAAGGATATTCTCACGCTTCACAACAAGCCTTTTGAAGCATTTGATGAGCTCATTAAGGATTTTGAAAGCAGACCTGAAATTTTTAGGAATCCGACAAAATTCCTGTACGAACTCCTTGACCAGATCAATCAGAATTGCTACATCCTTCTTGAGAATGTAGAACCACAGCTTGATGTATTAGAAGCTGTAGTGTTTAAGAACCACCAAGACATCTCGACGCGGGAGATTTTTCGTCTCAGAAAATCGCTCATGTATCTGCATAAGATTCTGATCGGCAATAGAGAAATTGTCAACATGATTGAGAAAGGAACGATTCCCCAGTTAAGCAAGAGCGAACTGCTTGATTTTAGGCATCTCTACAATGATATCATTAACCTCGCCGATGTCCGAGATACCTATCATGATATTCTTTCGAGTATTATGGAAATGTATCTTTCCCAGGTTTCCAACAGCTTGAACATTATCATGAAGAGACTGACTGCCTGGGGTTCGCTGATTTTGATTCCGACATTGATTGCCAGTATTTACGGGATGAACTTTAAGATTTCTGCATTCAATATGCCGGAACTGCATTGGAAGTATGGATATTTATTTTCTCTTGGTCTCATGGCAGTTTCGGTTGCACTGTTAGCCTATTATTTTAAGAGGAAGAATTGGTTCTAGGAGACAAGAGTTCACTCTTCTTTTCGATAATCATACCAAAATCGTGTTGCTCCACTCATCACCGTGCGATACGCTCGTAAATGACGTAAAAATTGAAGAGAAAGCTGGTGCCAGTCAATAAAATCTGGAACAACCGCAAAGACAGGCATCACGTTAGCTGAGCGTAAAGTTTGAATTAATCGACGAAGCGTGCCCTTAACCATTCGTTTATCTTCATGTACATTAAAAAAACTTGAAGCATAGCCTGCCATAAAATAGACAAGGGGCCCAGAAGGAAAAATGGATCGAAGCGGTCTGAAGAGGCGATAGTCAAGCGAAAGATTTTTAGGTGCACCTTTGCGGGAGTTATCAAGATCTCTCCAATGTATAGAATTTGCGCCCGATTTTATCTCGCCCATAATGGCGTAATTTCCTTTTTCACTCTTTCTCCCAAACAGATGAAGATATGCCAACCCGTCAAGTTCTGTTGATTCAATATGGACATCACCGGGATAATAATACAATCGTCGTGATCCTTCGGGTGTTTTTACAAGGACATCAAGTGTCGTTCGTCGATGAAAGCGAATAACCACATCAGCAGTATGATTCAGAATATGTCCTCGGGGCTGCGGTCTACCGTCCTCGCCACTACCTCTATTTTCTCGCACCACATTTCCTTCTGCCTCTTGATAGCCTAAGTTGCAAGCTTTGTCTGCAAGTTGATATGCAAAACCTTCCAATAAGAGAGAAAGAAAGCGTTCAGCGAGACGCCCGCGGAAGTTTTGAGCAAAATGCCGATCATCACCGACCCAACTATTAAGATCGTAGAGGTCTCCAAGTGTGTACGTGACACTATCCTCTCTCTTTTGTTCATTTTCTGGTCGGATTCTTAAAGGATGAGGAAATTGAATTTTCGCTCGTAAACACATATCTTCCTCTTCACCACCCATAAGAGAGACTTCAGGTGTATAAACTTCAGGAATAAAGAAGGTATCTGAATTACAACGATGCCCATTTCCCATCATTCGATCGAGACGCGGACAATAGGGTTGCGGTTGATACGAACCAAAAAGTGCAGTGGTAATATCAGAATGCATATGCCTTTTTATGGCAAAGAAGTCTATAAAAACATTGTTGTACGGGAGTAGCTAGAATTATTACAGCAGAGAGCCAAATGATTACAAATCAAACCCCTCATCTGGGTTGTCTTCCTCTTTTTCGTCAGATGCTTCAGCATCAAGATCTTCGTCAGATTCCTTAGTTTCCTTATCGTTGGCATCTTTTTTGTCTTCTTCGGTTCCTTCTGCTTTTTCGAGATCTTCCTCTTCTTCTAATTCATCAGCTTCTTCTTCGTCTTCAGTAAACGCAGATCCGCATTCGTGGCAGAATTGGTCTTCTTCGGCAACCACAGCTCCGCAGTCACACGAGAGTAATTCTTCATCAGGAAGCTCAGTACCGCATTGCCTGCAATGGATGTCTCCTAAGATGGTTTCGGTGCTGCAGTCTATGCATTTTGCCATGGAAGCGATGTTTGAAACTGGGGATTTAAAAAGTTATTGATTTTAGGATAAGTTTAAATAAAATGGAAGTTTTTGGAGACTCATGAATCAGGTACTTAATAATAAACGATATCTGTTATTTGCTTTTACTCTTTTTCTTATCCTTCTCTTTGCCACATCATGCATACCGCTCGGTCCCCCCGGTTCTCGGCGGTCTCAATTATTAAATGCCGATACATTCTCCGATGATGATTCTGAAAAACCAAAAAGATATTTGAATCCCCAGTATAATTTTACTGTTGACTATCCTTCTTCATGGAAGACCTCTAAAACTCAATATCGAAGACCGCTTGTGTATCTGAGTCCACGCACATCTTTTTTAACGGCCTTATCAGGCCGATCGTTTAAAGCGTATCAAATCATGATTGACGCATGGAAGTTGTCTGATCCTTCAATAGATCTTGTTGCATTTACTGAATTACAAAAAAAGGAATTCGACGAGGGAGTGATCTCTTCTGAAGAAACAACCTTTTCTGGACAAAGAGCGTACCGGATTATTTATGAAAAACATGGAAAACGTTGGCTGAGTATTTGGACTATAAAAGAGGGTACGGTCTACTTTTTGATCTATTCTTCACCATTAAAAGATTCCGATCTCTTTCAGAATGATGTGAACCAGATCATCACGTCGTTTAGGATTTTAGAAAATAAGAATATTACTAAATAGATCAATCAAGGTTATATTCAAGGTTATATAATAGGGCGCCTATATTTTTAATATTATTTAGTGCCCTATCATATTTGAAACATCTAACAATTTTATTAAAAATTTAGGTGTTTCATTATAATTCCATAAAACTTTATAAAGTCAATAAGCCAAAAAGGTTACATGAAAAAAATTCTCACCCTTCTGGTTGACAAAATCGTGCATAAAAAAGACATGATGAAGCAGGTGATTCTCGTACGCACCGATTTAGGCATGGGTACCGGCAAGATTGCTGCGCAGGCTGCCCACGCAAGCGTCGAAGCTGTGCTTGCGTCTGATATGAAAGACGTACGCAAATGGATGGGTGAAGGCATGAAAAAAGTCGTGTTGAAAGTCAAAAGCGAATCCGAGCTGATGAAGCATGCCACCCTTGCAAGAGATGCAGGATTGATTGTTTCTTTGATTGTTGATGCAGGCTGGACTGAGATAAAAGCAGGAACCAAGACTTCGGTCGCCATCGGCCCTGCATGGGAGAAGGATATTGATGAGGTTACCGGGAAGCTGGGGTTGCTGTAATCAGTTGAGGGTTTTCCTGTCTTCCACAACACTCTTTTTGAAATCCTCCAATTCTTTCTTATTGCCGGACCAAGCACCAAAAAAAGTCATCAACGGTTTTTTCTCCTCTTTCTCAGAGATACGGAGAACCACCTTAGAAAAAGATTCCCCTGTTTCTTTCATGTTCTTCAACTTCCCATATGCCTCATCTGAAAGCGAAATAATTTTAGTCATATTTATATGCATGTACGCATATACCTATTAAAGATTGTGATTAAAAACTGGGAAAAAAGCTTTTGTTCATTCTGTCTCACTTCTCCACAACCTTTATAAACATCCATGACCATAATGTCCCAGTATGAAAGATATGAAGGATCATCACAAAGATCATGGCACACCGCACCGTGCCCAAGAAACTCTTGAGCAGGTCATCCAAACCAAAATCAAACCGATTCTTGAAACCAATCTTCAGCGTGTTCTTGGTGTGACGATTGAAGAGCTCAATAAAGACATCTCTTCCCGCCTTCAAAAAAATCCCCTCCTTGATTTTCCTATTGACACGAGCATCAGCTTCAAACAGGCAAAAAAACAATTCAAAAATCAGTATCTCAAAAAACTGCTCCAAATACGCTATGGGAATATCTCTGAAGTTGCAAAATTAGCAGATGTCGATAGACGATCCATCCACCGCATCGTGAAAGAGAGTAAATTAAACGTCGACAAAATACGCCACGATATGGCGCGGGCGTATGACGTGAAGCGGGAAGCTGTCACGCAGATTATCGAAGACGTGCTCAATTCGTATAAAGAAGTCATCCATCCCGTGAAGCTTGAAAAGGCGTACGAGAATGTCAATGAAGTTTCCAAAGAAGTCCTGGAACAACTTCCTGAAGAGCCCTTGACACTCAAAGAGGCAGAAACAAACTTTGAGCGGGAATTCCTTCAAAAAGCTTTAAAAGAGAACCAAGACAATCTCACACAGACTGCAAAGCAGATTGGCCTGCGTTATGAGACACTGCATAGAAAGATTAAAAAATTAGGACTGATCAACACGGCGTGAACATGAAAACTCTGAAAACACTCGTGTGGCTGAGCCTTACTGCAACCCTTTTACTGCTTAGTATGCTTCTCAATGTGCCTTCAGTATCAGCAGATGCGTTGGATACGCACTGCGGTGCTTCCCCTAGGGGAAGAGATGCCTGCATCAAGCAGATTGCTATCGAACGCAATGAGCTTGACCTCTGCGAACGCATCACCACCCAATCTACAAAGAATGGCTGCTACTACGCTTTTGCCATCAGCATGAAAAACATGGACTTGTGCAGGCACATTGTAAAAGGTGACCGAGGAACTGAGAGAGATTTGGAAAAACGCTATGAATGTTTTATTGAATTTGTTGATGAACTTGCTGATCTTGAAATTTGCGAGACCCACGTCAACAAAGACCGATACCATGACCAATGTATTGATAGGATTCTTGATGTGGATAAAACCCAACTAGGAACCTGTGATTTCTACCAAACCGATGAAAAAAAGATCCGCTGTTATAAAAAAGTGGCAAAAGCCAAAAAAGATGTTGCCATCTGCGACAAGATTATAGAAGGACGGGCAGGCCCCAAAAAATGCCAGTTTATCAGCAGCAGAGTCTGCAACCAAGAAGAAGATCAAATTGATTATCAAGAAGAATATGAACAATGCACGATTGCAATTGTTGGTGAAGACAAGGCTGTAGGAATTACCAAGATCTGTGGCTTATACGATGAGACCATGGAAATTTCCATTGAAAAAGGGGAGAGAAAGGAACTCTTTTTTCCCAAGGATCATCCTCGGCTTGACAATTTCTTTTTCACGCATAAATGGCATGACCCCCACACCGATGTGGTAACCATTGAACTCGATACCGGTGTTGAACGAGAGACGTTCACTTCCTTGCTTCCAGGAAGCACGATTATCTTTCTGAATGATACCGGTGTTCAGCTTCTCAAGACTGATAAAAAAGAACAGGTTGACGACAAAGGAAGAAAGAAGATGCAGTATACTGCTGAATTCTGTTTGTATAAACCGAGCACGAGAAAATTGCCGGGTGCGTCAAGCAATAATGATGACAACAACGGCAATGAAGAAAACGAAGATGATGAAGCGCCTGAAGGAGAAACCCCTGAAGAACGATTAGAACGGAAACGGGCGCGGGGAGATAAAGAGATTACGTCAACCCTTGATCCCCAACTCCAGGAACTGATTGAATCGTTCGGTGGAGAAGACAATATGACCCTTGATCAATGGGCGCAGGTTCGTGAATTAAAGAAAAAATTGAGGGAAGAAGGAATACTCCAAAAACGACAGGAAGCTGAGCTGAATCGAAACGAAAACGACAGCGATGAAGATGAGAAAGAAGAGAAAGACAATAATGAAGCTACCGATGATCAACAGGTCCAACAGGGAGAAGAACAGGAAACTCCATCATCGGGCAAAAAGCAGATCAAACTGAAAAAAGGCGGATTCCTCTCATCCATTGTGAATTTCTTTATGAGATTGTTTGGGAAGAGTTAAGTGGTTTGGAAAGAATTGAGCATCAGATCCGAAGAGGACCAAAAATCTCAGCATTGTTTCGAAAATAGCGCTCGACCAGTACGTGTGGCGGTGTTGTTTTGAGTTGTTCTTGTACAAAAGGAACTAAAGCATAGCGGGGTCGAGCTCTACCAAATTTGGAATCCCGATAATAGTCGTCAAGATCTGCAGAAGAAAAACCGAGTTCTCGAACATGGGTTTCAAGATAATGTTCGACCAGTCCGTGAACCATGCCCTCTTCACGTTTTTTTATTTCTTGATCCAGTTTTGTTCTATGGTCCTCAGTAAATGTTCCTAATCGTTTTTGCCGTAATGCATCGAAAGAAGCAGCGAGCTGTTTCAGTGTTGCCTGACTAAAAACAAAATGGAGGACTTCGGCAAAAGGTTCCAGATAAGCAGGAATCGAACCGTGTGATAAGCTTACAAAACTAGGATTTAACCCGTTGAATTTTACACCAAGATTCCCGTTGTCAAGTGTAATATAGTAGGGAAGCCAGGTCACTGCGGGAATAGATTCAAAAAAATTCTGCACAAATGTATTGGGAATTGCATCAACTCGATACACACCCTTTGTTCTTCTTCTGCAATCTGAAACAACATAAACAGGAAGGTGTGTGGGTGTTGTTTTTTCGAGTTTCGTATCAGAACGAAGCTCATAAAATGCAAGATCAGGTAAAAGATGTTCAATCCCCATCCAACGAAAAAAGGTGCGGACGCCCTGTTGTACAAAGTCGGCATACTCCCCTACTCCCTTTGGGGAAAGTTCACTCTGGAGAAAAAGAAGTTCAGTTTTGAAAGAGTGGTGAACAACACGAGGAACTGATCCGTATTGAAGGGGAGCATGTTTACGAAAGAGATCTTCAATAGCAACCGTGGCACTATGACTAGGCGAACGAGTGGGAAAAAACAAATAGGGGAAATATTCGGCTCGAACAGGATGAATATTCTGATAATACCATTCGGAAAAAGGCAACGTTTCTTCAGGAACAGTATCGCCTGAAAGAGCCAAACTCATCAGAGCTCCAGCTCCGCCAAGACCTGCAAGTTCCAACCACTTCCGTCGTGAAAGACCAGGATGTTCGTGAGGATAGGGTAATGAGTTGCGCATGAAAAGGAAGAAAAACAGGACCTATTTAAGCGTTCCTACAGCATCGGCTCTGTAGAAAGTCTCGAAATGTGCAGGGCCAGCACCGCGCCCCGTACTGCTGTTTTTTCCTAAGCCGCTTACAAGTAGCACGAAAAAGCTGAGGTACTAAGGACTACGCTGGGCGGCGCTGGCCTCACAGCAAACTTTTTCTACAGAGCCTACACCATCATCAGCAAAAACATTCCGCCGATCAGAATAGCAATACCAAGATACTGCCGAAGAAGAAGACGCTCGTTTCTGAACCAGTGTGCAAGCAAGGCAACGACGGCAGATTGAGAGTAGGTTAAGGCTGCAAGGAGATTGACTGCTCCGGGACCAGCTTGCATACCAAACATGACTGCAGGAGTAGCAATACCAGTTGAGATGCCCATCGTAAACAAGCGTTTCCATTGGGTGCGTGTAAGGTGAGGAAGCGGAATACGCTTGATCTTCAGGTGGATGCCTGCATAAAGAAACAAACCAAACTCCAGCACAAAAGCGCTGAGCATCGGACCTAAACCCATAGCAGGGATCTTCCACAAGGTAAACATGATTCCCCACATAAGTGAGGTAAACAAAGCAATGGGAACTCCGGGAGAAAGCAACGTCTCGGCATCACAAGAAAACTTTGAAAAGCTTTTGACAGAAACCAAAATTAAGCCAATAAAGATGATAAGAATCGCAATCCCAGAGGAGAGTGATAAGACTTCTCCTAAAAAAATAAACGAAAACAGCACTGCAAAGACAAGGGTGGTATTCGTAACAGGAATAATCACACCCAAGGTTCCCACTTTCAATGCTCTGACAAGCGTAAGGTAGGGAATATAACCAAGCAGAGAAACACCGAGGCCGATAAGAATATACTTCAAGGAAAGATAATACGGAGCAACCTGAAAGACAGAGAAAAGAATCAGAAAAATGAAAATAATGCTCGAAAGCAGTGCATTACGATAGAAAACAATAACAGGACCGGGGAGCTCTCGTGTCAGCGGCTGAACCGTAAAATTACTGATACCATAACACACCATGGCAAGAAGCCCAAACAGAAATGCCGTGAAGAGTTCCATAACAAAAATGGAAGAAAGTTCGTTTATAATGTTATCGATTCCAAAAAATTTTGAGCAGGGTTTATACGTCGTTTAACCTCACTATTTTGCCACCCCACAAGCAACGGAATTCTTCCGGTTGAACCGTGATTATTCCGAAATAAGGGTATCAAATCCGGAAAAACCTCCAACTCAACCGGAAATCTCCCAATCCCATCGTGATATTTCCGATTTTTTCCTGTAAAGGCTTATTAAAAATAAAATCCTAGAAAAGGGTATGAAACGTGAAATGAAAAATGAAAAAAAAGTTTAGAAAAAAGAAAGAAAAACGAGGCATAACCTGCGGCAGGTCTGAACAACAAGAAGGGGATGGGGAAACCAGTATAAAAATGTTTGTAAAATTCATGATATGAAAATGCCGGCGTAGCATAACCTGGTAGTGCGCGGGTCTGAACAACCTGATGCCAGAAATGGCTGTCTGGGTTCAAACCTCATGCACACACGTTGTGTGTATGGGTGACTCTCCCAGCGCCGGCGTCATTTTTACACAGAGACCATAAACATGCAACAAAGAACATCAAGAAAAAAAGAAGAGGTGCACAGAATATGCACAAACAGGTTGTCACCCTTATCAAACAAGGAGATGTTACTTTTATTTAAAGATATCGAAATGCAGGGGTCGCACAGAGGTATGTGCAAAGAGGTTGTCACCCTCTTATTCCGAAAGGATATGTGGGTTCGAATCTCTTTTGGGCTTAACGCTCTCAGAGCGACTGTCCCACCCCCTGCGTCTTTTTTAAAAGAGTAAATACACAAAAAACGGTGAAAAACATGACAGGAACAAGTGGAAATGGAAGCGGAAATGGAAGTGGCGTCAGATCAAACGGAACAGGAAAACTGCATCTTGCAGAATCACTTTTTTCAACAGACCCGTCCATGCATGATGTCTATCGTGATATGGGAAGTCCTTTTACAACCGGAGGCCTCGACGATATTGCAGGTCTGGATACACCTGAAGATTTTATCGGATACACTACTCCTGAAGGAACACATAACCGCGTTGCACGGCATCATTTGAAGCCGCATGGACAAGATGAAAATGGAATAGAAAAACGCTTGCGCAAACAAGATCAGCCACTTGGTTTTGATGATGTAAAACGATATACGCATGCACTTGCACAATTAGAACAACAAGTCGATCAGTATCTTTATGAAGAAAAAAATGATCTACAAAAAGTTGGCCACAGGGTGCAAATGTTTGTTAAAAAGGTTCTTGGAAAAAGAGTGTATACCATCGATGAGCTCTTTGCAATCCAACTTCACCATGCTCTCGGCTTAAAACATACGCTGGAGGTTCTTATTGGTGAAGGAAAAGAAGCTTTTCAAGAGCTTAGAGGATATAGCAGAAAAATAGAACAAGATGCTTATATGGGCATACATGCAAAAGCATTAAAAGATGGTGAACTTATTTTGAATAATGAACGTCTTAAAAAAATGGACGAAGACGTCAAGGGGACTGATATTACCTCTGCTGAGTATTACCCTAAAATTAGAGATGCAAATGAACTGAGCTGGCAGATCCAGGAAGAAGATTATGCACATCAGCTCGCAATACAAAAAACTGAAAATGCAAGAGCCGAACTCGGGTATTTGAACCCACTTGCACAACTGTTCAGACTTTCCATCTATGTTGCGGAAAAGGCTTGCACTGAAACACGAAAACTAGCGGAAAGCATTCAAAACACAAGAACCGTCTATCGCAGGATACAAGGACAACAAATCGTAACGCAACAGCTTGTTGACCACGTTGATGTTATGAGGAAGGCACTCTATCAAGTTGATAGTGTCATACAAAGTCGTTTGAAAGAGATGGGACCTGTGGTAAGAAAAATTCCTGCCAACGCTGGCTTTTATGGTCATGCTTCTGAACGGACAAGAATGCTTCTCGATACTATTCGAACAGCAACAAACGAAGCAAATAGCCATTACGAATCAAGGCTCAATCAGTTTATTGCAGAGCGTCGCGGAGGACAAGACCCTACACCAAGCGAACCCGCCAACAACGTCTATGTGCGTGTGCCTGGAGCAGGCTAGAAAGCCCTTCAGAACTTATTTTTTTTTATTTTCAAATAGTATCCTAAGAGGTTCGCGAGCGGATGGAGAAACCCGTACAGAACCAGAGCGACAAGGATAAAGAGGAGATTCAGTTGCACCACAAAGCTTGCGAAAAAAAGACTGCCCAAAATCCAGTCAATCTGATCAAAGGGGAAAAAAGGAGCGCCTGGTTTGATGACGAGTCTGCGCTTGATAAAACTTTCAATCAAATCGCCGAACAGCGTGCCAAAGCCGAGAAGAAAACCCAGCAACAAAAGACTGGAGAGAGAAAGGGCAGTGTAATCGAGTATGCCATGTACGCTGGTGATTGATTCGATCATGCGCTGTAAGAGAATGATGACGATTGCACTCAAAATACCAAAGAAAAAACCACGAAAGGTTTTATGGACGCCAAAGAGCGGATGCGACCCAAGTTTATATCCGAAATCAAGAGGGATATTGAGGAAGTTGATATGCTTGACCAAAACAGGAATAATGTTTGCGACTGCAGAAGGAAGAAGAAGCCAAAAGGCCTGGAGAACGGTCAGCAGGAAAAAGTTCATGAAATAAGAGAGGAAGATGGGGCTTATAAAGTTTGTTGCAGTTTGTTGGATTTGCTCTGTTTTCAGAAAAAATTTAAAAGGATAAGAGTATTAGAAAAAGAAAAGGTGAAATCATGAAATATACTCAAAAACACTTGTTAGGATTAGGCGGAATTATTGGTGTTGTTTCAGGCATTCTCCTTGCGATACCTTCGTTCGGTAATGAACACTATTGGCTCGGTGCTTTTGGAACACTTCTCACGATCATAGGTCTTATTCTCTTGGCAATTTCATTTGGTGACTAACAGCATAAGTTGATCCATACGAGACTTACAGGTGAAACAGATGTACAAACAGAAAAATCAGGATATCATCAAAAAAAATCTTTTAGATTTAGATCATACTACCTATCTCCAATATACCAATACCACCACGGTGATTATGTTTACCTACCTTGTTGGACTTTTAGTTGCTTGGCTTACAAATCAAATTTCTTTTTCTGAACCAAAACATGCCTTAAAAATTGTGGCTCTTACGATTGTCTTTTTCTTTATTACGCATGGTCTTTTAGTACATTTTTATAGAAAAATAAAAAATATCAAAGAAGAGATCAAAAATCTAGATCTATAACGCCAGCACGACAATCCCCCCGAGAATCGCAGCAAAGCCGAGATATTGAATGAGATGAAGACGTTCTTTTAAGAATATTGCGGCACCGATAAATGTAGCAAGAGGAAATGCTGCAGCGATAGGAGAGACGATGGACACATATTCGGTCTGCACACCATATGCCCAGCCGAACCAGCCAAGAAGATCAAGCAGGCCAATGATCAGCACATACCAGCGGAATTTTAATTGAGGAATACGAATATCCATGCCTTTGTAGAATACAAAAATGAACAGAGAAGAAACAACAAATAAGCGCATGAAAAAAACCGGAGCAAACCAGCCAATTTGTGAAACGACATAGCCTGCAAAAACAAAGTAGACGCCCCAGCAGAGAGCAGATATGAAATCAAGCTTCACACCAGGCAGTAATTCCGTGAACTTACGTTGAAGAAGGTCTTGGGGTTTGAACGAACAAAGAACAATACCTAGAAAGGTGCTGATAATGCCAATAATTTGAATATTCGAAAGGGATTCGTGAAGAAAAATGATGCTTAAGATAACCGTCAAAATGACCCAAGAAGCTTGGATGGGATTCAGAATCGAAACAAGACCCACTTCAAGAGCCTTATAGTAGGTAACATACCCCGCCAAATTCAGCAGAGCCATGATGAGGAGAAAAAAGAAAATAAGAACAGGGATTAAAGGAAGGTCGAAGAAGAATAATGACGCAATGATAAGCAGGAGGGAACTGATCAGTTTCTCCCAGAAGAGGACCTTGATTCCTCCCAATTTTTCTGCTGCCTGTTTGGTAAAGAGGTCGGCAATACCCCAAGCGAAAAGAGGAATAAGGCCATACAGAACTCCTGTTGAAATGCCCATAGGTGTTCGTGTTCTGTACCAGTGTTTAAATGGCTATGGGTCGCTGTTCTGTGAGTTCCTATGAGCACACAACTAGTATACAAGATGCTGATACAAGCCTTAAAAAGCTCTTAAAAGCCATTTATAGCTTCTACTAGACAAAAGTGTAGAAAGATTTATATATAAGTATAATGCGTAAGAAGTTTCCCATGAACAACGCATTCGCTGACACATACACAACAAACCCTGAAATGGGTTTACCAGAATTAGCAAATCGACTGGGAGTTGACCTCAACGATCTTACCGATCAAACCACAGCACCAGAAGGACAGGGACCTGAAACTTTAGGTAGTAGAGTATTAAGAATAATTAATACAGCCCCCGTATTCGCGGGCCTCGCCACAGGTTTTGCAGTAGCCCTTGCAGTTCATAACACCCAAGCAGGCCCTGCCCTTGCCATTCCCCCCATAGTGGATGCAAGCAGTATTTCACCAACTTCACCGTATGGATTTGGCAGTCGCATGATGGGCTACGCGGCAGGTGTAGCCTTAAATTATGCACCGCAACTTGCTGATACAGCCTACCAACTCATAGCTGCCCTTGGCCCCCAAAATGGGATGTAGAACTTTAGTATTAAAAAATGAGAGCGTGAAATTAAAGCGTTATTCTTTAGAACATATCCCCACCAAACTTACTCCAAAAGGAAAACGGATCTTTTGAAATACTTTTGTTTCTAAACTGATACAGAAATAAAGAAGCACATTCAAACATCTTGGCACAAGGGTGAGATTGTTTATTTGGGTTTCTTGTTTTTTGAGTTTTTGAAGATTATAAAAAATCAGACAAGGAAGATAGGAGAAAAAATTCCAGTAGCCAAGATACTGAACAGTCATGTAATTTTCTAAGAGTTGTCGAAACGGTTTTCGCCGATACCGTCGAAGATGATAACT
>Ga0209211_10005174_pt1 | contig 19720 bp, 25 predicted proteins | sample RifGroA2_FD_183992 | JGI IMG/M metagenome (GOLD analysis project Ga0209211, IMG submission 183992) | Groundwater microbial communities from Rifle, Colorado, USA - Groundwater A2 (SPAdes) (version 2) | ecosystem: Environmental > Aquatic > Deep subsurface > Groundwater | place: Rifle, Colorado...
GCCGTTGGCGTACTGGGCGCCGTCACCCAGCGCATACACGTTGGCGGCGCTGGTCTGCAAATGGGCATCCACCACAATGCCACGCTCACACACCAGACCCGCCGCTTGTGCCAAGCTCAGGTCGGCACGCAGGCCAATGGCGCTGAGCACCACATCGGCCACCAGCACCTCGCCGTTGGCCAAGTGCACTTTCAAGGCGCCACCGGCCTCAGTCTGGTGATCAACCCGCTGCACCGTGGTACCAAAGTGCCAGACCACGCCGTGATTGGCCAGCGCTTCACGCAATTCATCGCTCAGGCCAGGTGGCAGCAGCGCGGCTATCGGGCTGGCAGACGGATCAACCACCGTCACCTCAAAGTCTGAGCCCATCAAATCATTGGCAAATTCACAGCCAATCAGGCCGGCGCCCATGATCACGATGCGTTTATTGAGGTCAATGCCGCCGTCAGCAGCGGCACTGTTGACGCTCATCAGGCGGGCATGAAACTCTGAAAAGTCCTGCAACGCGTTAACTGACAGCACCGCACTGGCGGCATCACCGGACATGGGGATACGGATCGGCTGGGCGCCAGTCGCCAGCACCAGCTTGGCATAAGCAAACTCGCCTGCGCTGGTGTGGACGGTTTGACGAACGGTGTCGATGGCGGTGACGCGGGTGTGCGACAGCAGCGTGACGTTTTGACTTGCCGCCATGCTGGCTGCGGGCGTGGTCACCAACTGCGCTGGGCCGCGCTTTTGGGCGAATGCGTTGGACAACGATGGTTTGGCATAAAAGTCGCCGCTGTCGGCCGTGATCAACAGCACCGGCGTGGTTTTGTCCAGCTTGCGCAGCTCGCGCGCGGTGCTCCAGCCAGCCAGGCCGGCGCCGATGATGATGATGGGGTTTTGCATGGTGTTTTCTTATTGGATGGCCCGGAGGTGGTCCGGGGGGTGGGGCATTTTGTTGAGCGGCGTGTTGGGAGATCCCGGATTACGCTGCGCTACATCCGGGCTACAGATCTGTCCCGCAAGCTCAAAATGTTGGGGACAGAGCTAAAGATCTGTCCCACAAGTTTTCAGACTTCAACCATTTCAAAGTCGGCTTTGGCGACGCCGCAGTCGGGGCAGGCCCAGGTTTCGGGCACGTCGGCCCATTGGGTACCGGGGGCGATGCCGTCTTCGGGGTGGCCGTCGGCCTCGTTGTAGATGAAGCCGCAAACGATGCACATATATGATTTCATGGTGTGTTCCAGTATGAATTGAGCTTGTTGTTGAGTAGGGGCGGGCTTAGGCGGTCACTTTGGCCAATTGGGCCTTGTAATGGTTGGCGTGGCGTTCTTCCACTTTGGCCAGCGCGGCAAAACGCTTTTGCGCTTTTTCGAGCGTGGCCTTGAACTGGGCTGCATGCACTTTACTTTCTTCAATCTGCTCGTCCATCTCGGCAATGGCGGCAGCATGGCCCTCGGCCTCGGCGGTGGCACGAAAACCCGGGTACATCTCGGTGTATTCGTAAGTTTCGCCATCAATGGCAATCTGCAAGGCCTTGGCCGGGGTCATGCTGGCTTTGGGGTAAAGCAGGTCAAGGTGACCAAAGGCGTGCATCACTTCCTGATCGGCCGTTTCTTCAAAGATGCGGGCAGTGTCTTCGTCGCCCATTTCACGGGCCAGCTTGGCAAAGTAGCGGTACTTGATGTGGGCCATGGATTCGCCAGCAAAGGCAGATTCCAGATTGGCCATGGTCTTGATTTCGGGGCGGGTATTCGCAGTCATGATGTACTCCTGAGGTTTAAAACAATTTACTGATGGTTGGTTTTCATCAGCACAGGACGAATATTAGCCCCGATCTATTGATTGGGCCAATTGGAATTTGCTAATTGATTGATAGTCACTATCGAAAAAGCGCCTTGACGCCCATGGTTGTTCGCTGGTCGGACAATCACGGCTTCACACCAAGCCCGTAGCAAGCCCCATGACCCCTTCCCCAGATCCCCTATTTCCACCGATTGAACCCTACCGCAGCGCCTGTCTGGCCGTGGACGACCTGCACACCCTGTACTGGGAAGAATGCGGCAACCCGCAAGGTGTGCCGGTGCTGTTTTTGCACGGCGGGCCGGGTGCGGGCTTGTCGCCCAAACACCGGCAGTTTTTTGACCCGGTCTTCTACCGTATCGTGCTGTTTGACCAGCGCGGCGCCGGCCAGTCCACACCGCTGGGCGAGGTCCGGCAGAACACCACACCCTTGTTGATTGACGACATTGAACGCCTGCGGCGGCTGCTGGGCATTGCGCAGTGGCTGGTGTTTGGCGGCTCCTGGGGCTCAACGCTGGCTTTGGCTTATGGCCAGGCGCACCCCGAGCGCTGCACCGGCTTCATTTTGCGTGGCATCTTTTTGTGCACCCCGGCCGAGATTGACTGGTTCCTGAACGGTATCCGCTGGATTTTTCCCAAAGAACACGCCGAGTTTGTGGCGCAAATCCCGCCAGCCGAGCGCGCTGATTTGCTACAGGCCTTTGCCCGGCGGCTGTTCAGCGACAACCCGGCAGAAAACCTGCAGGCGGCGCGGGCCTGGAGCCGCTACGAGGGCAGCTGCCTGCACTTGTTGCCGCACCCGGAGGTGGCCGACCAGTTTGGCTCGGACGCGGTGGCTTTGGGAGTGGGCAGGCTGGAGGCGCACTACTTTTTGAATGATGCGTTTTTGAACGAGGACCAGCTCATTCGCAACATCGGGCGCATGACGCACCTGCCTGCGGTCATCATCCAGGGGCGTTACGACGTAGTGTGCCCGGCGCTGTCGGCCTGGCGGCTGCATGAGGCCTGGCCGCAAGCGAGTTTTGAGATGGTGGAAGACGCCGGCCACGCTGCTTTTGAACCCGGCATTGCCCGTGCCCTGGTGGCTGCCACCGAGCGATTCAGGCAAAACGGCACGCTGTGATTGCCCCGGTTTGACGCCCAGGCCGCGTTGCGTCAATCGCCCCCGTGTCCTTTCTTGTAATGGCCGTGGCCACGGTTCCCGTTGTCACGATGATCGTCCCGGCGTCCTGCGTCGCCGACATAACGCGGGGCATACACATCGCGGTACCAGCCGTCTTGCACAAAGTAGACGGGTTGACCGCAAGCGTTGTATCGACGGCAATGTTTGTCCCATTTTTTCTCATGGCCCGGTGGCACCCGCAGGTAAATGGGTTGGCGCATCACGTTGACCGGCCGTGGCTCAATGATCACGGCTTGTGGGTAAATCAGCACTGGTGCAGGTACCCGGCCGATATCGATACGGCCATAAAAACCGGGTTCGGAAATGTTGACAGACACACCCACCTCGGCGGCGGACACCGCAGTGTGTAGCACCAAGGCGACCAGCGCGAAGCCTAAATATTTTTTTGAATTGTTCATCAATTCATTCTAAAAAGCGGCAGCCGCGCAGCGGGTAAGCGGATGTAAAGGTCCGGCCGCTCCAACTGGCGCTGTTGCCCGCCTGAACTTACACCTGCGGCAACAAAAAGCGCCGCTCCCAGGCGCTGATTTCACTCTGAAAACTCGCCAGCTCAAGCGCCTTGACCGCGCAATAGCCGGTTACAAATTTTTCCCCAAAAAGTTCAAGTGCCACCGGGCTGTGCTGCATTTTTTGCAAAGCTTCTTCCATGCTGCGCGGCAGGCTGTGGGCCGAGTCATAACCATTGCCAGTCAGGGGCTCGGAAGGGGCCAGCTGCGACTGCAGGCCCTTGAGCCCGGCCGCGAGCGAGGCCGCCATGGCCAGATAGGGGTTGGCGTCGGCGCCGGCCACACGGTTTTCAACCCGGCGCGCGGCCGCGCCGCTGGCCGGTATACGCAGCCCGGTGGTGCGGTTGTCATAGCCCCACTGCAGGTTCACCGGGGCCTGGCTGCCAGACACGTAGCGTCGGTACGAATTGACGTTGGGCGCCAGCATCAGCATCAGATCGGGCAAATGCGTTTGCAAGCCGGCGAGGAAATGGCCCAAGCGCGGGCTCTCGCTGCCGTCCGCCCGGCTGAACACGTTGTCACCCTTTGCGTCAACCACGCTGATGTGCAAGTGCATGGAACTGCCGGCGCTGGCCGCAATGGGTTTGGCCATGAAGACCGCGTTGAGCCCGTGTTTCAGCGCAATTTCACGGGCCGCATACTTGAACAGAAAAGCCTGATCGGCTACCGCCGCGGCATCGCCGTGCAACAGATTGATCTCGTATTGCGTCGCGCCAACTTCATGAATCCAGGTGTCGGTGGCAATACCCAGCGTACGGCAGGCATCGCGAAACTCGTTCCAGAACGGCGCCAGTTCATTCAGCATGTTGAGGCTGAACGCACTTTGCCCCACCTCGGCGCGGCCACCACGCACGGCGGGCGCCTGCAAAGGCTGCGCCGGGTCGGCGTTGGGTGCGGTCAGATAAAACTCGATTTCGGGCGCCACCACCGGCTTCAGGCCCAGGGCCGCGTACTGTGCCAACACGGCTTTCAGCGTGCTGCGCGGCGCAAACTGGCACCAGCTGCCGTCAAGTTCCATACAGTCGTGAATGGCCACCGCACGCGCCACGCTGGCCCAGGGCGCAAGCGCCACCGTGGGGTACTCGGGTAGCAGCCGCACGTCGGGATCAGAGTCGGGAAACACCGGGTTGTAGGAGTAGTCACCAGTGATTGCCTGCATCGGAATGGCCTGGCAAATGCGCAATTCGCCGCCCGCCAAAAAACTCTCGGCGGGCATGAGCTTGCCGCGCGGGTAACCTGAAATGTCGGGAAAGATGCACTCCACGTCACGCACGCCGTGCTGGGCAAACCATGCGCGGAGCGCTTCAGGCGCGCGGGACGGTGTTGTTGGCGCTGCTGAATCAGCCGGGCGAGCGGTGTCGGACATGAGGCAAGGTGCAGAGTGAAGGTGCACCAGTTTAAGCCCGCCGTCTGTTCATGCTTGCCAGCACCCGGGGCGGCTTGGCCCGCCCAGGCGTTGGCTCAACCCGCCCCTTTACTGTGCCAGGCTGGCAAATTGTGTGTCAGCGCCCATGACCGGTGCAATCTGGGTAACACGGCCAAAACCACGGCTGGCGAGCTCGGTTTGCATGGCCTTGACACGGGCCAGATCTTGCGAGCTGCCGCTGCGGCGGTATTGCGCCTGGGCCTGGTGCGTGAACTTGATCAGGGTCGCAACCTCATGCGTCATGATCGGCGCCACCGGGTTGCGCATGGCCACCTGCACCCCAGGGGTTGGCGCTGCAGGCGCGTTTTGCGCCAAAGCGTTGCCAGCGGCCAGCACGCAAACCAGGGCCAGGATTGAATAAGATTTGTTCATGGGAAGACTCCAAAAAGGGGGTTAAAACACACAAGGGGCCGATGAAAAAGACCCGATTGGCATTGATGTGCTTCGAAGATACCCCAACTTTTTTGCAGTTTTTAGTCAAACGTAACACCCGGCCCACTGCCGTGACATCCGTTACAACTGCTTGCGAATGACGCGTCTTATTGACCGTTTCCAGTGCTGTCAAACCACCTCGGAGACCCGGCTGCGCGCCTTCAGACTGCTCACATAGCTGTCGCGCGTGCCGCTGACGTGTTCACGCATCAAGGCTTCAAAAGCGACAAAGTCACCGGCATCAAAAAGCGCAAGCAAGCGTTTGTGCTGCTCCAGACCGCGCGGATGCAACACGTCGCCCGGCGCCGACAAATGGGTGCGCAGGGCGGCAATTTTGGCGCCGGCCGTGGCATAGGCCACCTGGATGTAGGGGTTGCCGCAGTGATCGACAAAGGCCTCATGCAAACGCGTATCGGCACGGCTGTAACGCACGGCGTCGGTCTGCGCACAAGCGTCCTCCATGTCGGCAATGGCGGCTTTTAGCGCAGCCACGGTGGCAGCGCGATCATGGCGCCTGGCCAGTTCGGCGGAGCGCGGCTCCATCACACAGCGGAACTCGCAGAGTGCGGCCACGTCGGATTCATCAGGCGAAAAAACATAACTGCCGCGCTGGGGGCGCACCGTGACCAGGCCGAGCGACTGCAACTGGTTGAGGGCTTCGCGCACTGGCGTGCGGCTGACGCCAAATGAGGTGGCCAGGGTTTCTTCCGGGATCATCTCCCCCAGTTTGAACTGGCCGTCAATGATGGCTTCACGCAGCCGCTGGGCAACGATGGCGGCAAGTGATTTGGGTGTTTCTATTTTGAAATTTATGGCATCCAAAGTGCATTTCTCCTCAAGGCCATTGGAACACATGGTGGTCTTTGCGCCGCGTCCTGCCCGAGGTCTGTGCCAGGGTCACCACATTAGGGATTGTACTTATATACCTTAGTACCTTACATACAAGACAATTTGCTCATGAATTCAATTACCCCCGTTTCTCTCAGCGCCAGAGAGGTGCAACTCAACGCCTTGATCCAACTCCGCGAAGAACTGGGCGCCACCACGGTGCTGCTGGGCGCCGACATTCCCGCGCGCAACTGCAATGACTGGAGCACCCAGCCGCCCGTGACCCCGCTGGCGGTGGTGCGCCCGACCGATGCGGCAGGCGTGTCCGTCGCGTTAAAAGCATGCCGCGCGGCGGGTCTGCCGGTGGTGCCGCAAGGCGGGTTGACTGGCCTGTGTGGCGGCGCGCGGCCCGAGCAGGGCTGGGTGGTGGTGTCGCTGGAGCGCATGCTTGGCGTCGAAGAAATCGACGCGGCCAGTTCCACCATGACGGTTTGGGCCGGCACCCCGCTGGAAGCGGTGCAGCGCGCGGCCGCTGAGGCGGGCTTGTATTTTGCGCTCGACCTGGGTGCGCGCGGCTCCTGCGCCATTGGCGGCAACCTGTCGACCAATGCCGGTGGCAACCGGGTCATTCGTTACGGCATGACACGCGAGCTGGTGCTGGGCCTCGAAGTGGTGCTGCCCGACGGCACCATTGTCACCAGCCTCAACAAGATGCTCAAGAACAATGCGGGCTACGACCTGAAACACCTGTTCATTGGCAGCGAAGGCACACTGGGCATCATCACGCGGGTGGTGCTGCGGCTGCACCCGCAACCGCAATGCACCATGTCGGCGCTGTGTGCATTGCCCGATTACGACGCCGTGGTGCGCTTGCTGGGCGCCGCACGCACCGGCCTGGGCCCCCTGCTGTCGGCCTTTGAGGTGATGTGGCCCGACTACTGGCAGGTGGTGACCAAACGGGTGGGCGTGCGCGCGCCCGTGGCCAACTGGCATGGTCTGTATGTGCTGGTTGAAGCCCAGGGCACGGATGAATCCATCGACGGGCCACGCTTTCAGAGCTGGCTTGAAAAACTGCTCGAAGAAGGCGCCCTGGCTGACGCGGCTCTGGCCCAGTCACTGGCCGACACCCAGGCATTCTGGGGACTGCGTGATGCCTGCGCAGAATTTTTCCCGACGCTGGGCCCGCACATTTCCTACGATGTCGGGCTGTCGGTAACCCACATGGACGATTACACCCAGCGCTGCAAGGCGGCGTTGAGCGCGGCAATCCCGGGTTGCGAAAGTGTGTACTACGGGCATATCGGTGACGGCAACCTGCATCTGGTGGCCTGGGTGGACGGTTTGAGTGTTGAGGAGCAACCCAAAGAGCAAATGGACGAGGTCATCTACGGCCTGGTGCGCGAGTTTGGCGGCACCGTGTCGGCCGAACACGGCATTGGCACGGTCAAGAAAAAGTGGCTGGGGCACGCGCGCAGCCCCGAGGAGATTGCCCTGATGAAAACCATCAAGCTGGCACTCGACCCCGCCGGCCTGCTCAACCCCGGCAAGGTCGTGTGACGTGACCGAGGCAAAAACTGGCCTGCAGCGCCTGCTTGACCAAGTGTTCAAAGCCGTCGAAGCCTTGCTGGCAGCGCTGCTGCTGGGCATGGTGCTGATGGTGTTTGGCAATGTGGTGCTGCGTTATGCCTTTAACTCCGGCTTGGTGATGTCTGAAGAACTGTCGCGCTTTTTCTTTGTCTGGCTGACTTTTATTGGTGCCATTGTTGCCATGCGCGACGGCACCCATTTGGGCATGGACAACGTGGTGAACAAGCTGTCGCGACGCGGCAAACTGGTCAGCCTGACGCTCTGTCAGGGCTTGGTATTGCTGTGCTGCGGCATGTTGTTCTGGGGCACCTGGCGCCAGCATGAGATCAACGCCACCAACATGGCACCCGTCACCGGCCTGTCGATGATCTGGGTCTTTGGCGTAGGCTACCTCACCAGTGCAGCCATTGCCGTCCATGCCCTGCACAAGCTGTGGCGCATCGCCAGCGGGCGCATCACTGAGCACGAGCTGGTAGAAATCCGCGACAGTGAAGATGCGCCGCACGCAAGCACCGGGGCCGGATCATGACAATTGCCATCTTCGCGCTCTCACTGTTCGGCGCCATGGCGCTGGGCCTGCCGATCGCCTTCTCGCTGCTGATCTGTGGTGCCGCGCTGATGGTCACCCAGGGCCAGATCGACACCACCATCCTGTCACAAAAGCTGATTGAAGGCGCCGACAGTTTTCCCTTGCTGGCGATTCCCTTCTTCATGCTGGCCGGTGAGCTGATGAATGCGGGTGGCATATCCAAACGCATCGTCAATTTTGCCCTGGCCTGGGTTGGCCACCTGCGCGGCGGGCTGGGCATCGTGGCCATTTTTGCGTCGGTGCTCATGGCGGCCATTTCCGGCAGCGCGGCGGCCGACGCCGCCGCCCTGGGCGCGCTGTTGATCCCGATGATGCGCAAGGCGGGTTACAACATTCCCCGCGCCGCCGGCCTGATCGCGGCCGGCGGTGTCATTGCGCCGGTGATTCCACCCTCGATCGGCCTGATCGTATTTGGCGTCATTGCCAACGTGTCGATCGGCAAGCTGTTCATGGCCGGCATCTTTCCCGGCCTGATGATGGGCCTGGCGCTGCTGGCTACCTGGTTGTGGGTGGCGCGCAAAGACAAGGTCAGTGTGCTGCCCAAACAGGACATGGGTGCGCGCCTGCGGGCGGGTATTGATGGCATCTGGGCGCTGCTGATGCCGCTGGGCATCATCGGCGGCATGAAATTTGGCATCTTCACGCCCACCGAAGCCGGTGTGGCCGCCTGCGTCTATGCCTTTGTGGTGGGCGCTTTCATCTACCGCGAACTGCCGCTGCGCCAGGTTTATGGCATTTTGGTGTCGGCCGCCAAAAGTACCTCGGTGGTGGTCTTCCTGATCGCCACCGCACTGGTCTCGGCCTGGCTCATCACCACCTCCAATGTGCCAGATCAGGTGTCAGCCTTGTTGCAGCCCTTCACCGGCAATCCAATTTTGCTGATGTTTGTGATCATGCTGCTGGTGGTCATTGTCGGCACGGCGCTTGACTTTGCCCCCACCTTGATGATTCTGACGCCAGTGCTGATGCCGGTGGTCAGGGAGGCGGGCATCGACCCGGTGTACTTCGGCGTGCTGTTCATCATGAACAACGCCATTGGCCTGATCACGCCACCGGTTGGCATCGTCCTGAACGTGATTTGCGGGGTTTCAAAAATATCAATGAACGAGCTGATGAAAGGCTTGTGGCCTTTCCTGTGGGCCGAAGTTGCCGTGTTGTTTTTGCTGGTGCTGTTCCCATCCCTGGTGCTGGTGCCATTGAAGTGGTTGACCTGATTTTTTAACTCAAAGGAGACATTGACATGAATTTTTTCAAAACCCCCGGCGCGCGCCTCGGCGCCCTCGCCTTCACCGCCATCACACTGGCCACCGGCAGCGCCCAGGCGCAATTCCAGGAGCGCACTTTCAAGGTCTCCAACGGTGTCAGCAAGGAACACCCGATGGGCAACGGCCTGGCCAAGATGGGCAGCTGCACACTGGCCAAATCGGGCGGCAAGATGACGATCAAGCCCTACTGGGACGGCGCCCTTGGCAATGACCTGACCGCCACCCAAAGTGTGCGGACCGGCACCATCGACATGGTGCTCACCTCCACCGCACCGCTGGTCGGCATCGTGCCGGCGCTGGGTGTTTTTGACCTGCCCTTCCTGTTTGGCAACGAAGCCGAGGCCGACGCCGTGCTCGACGGCAAGGCCGGTGACTGGTTTGCCGCCAAACTGCCTGCCGTGGGCGCCATCAACCTGGCCTGGTGGGAAAACGGCTTTCGCCACACCACCAACTCCAAGCGCCCCATCACACGCGCCGAAGACTTTGACGGCGTGAAGATGCGGGTGATGCAAAACCCGATCTTCATCGACACCTTCAAGACCCTGGGCAGCAATGCCGTGCCTCTGGCGTTTTCAGAGGTCTATTCGGCGCTTGAAACCAAAACAGTGGACGGCCAGGAAAACCCGTTCAACAACATCGAAAACATGAAGTTTTACGAGGTGCAAAAGTACCTCACACTGACCAAACACGCCTACAGCCCAACGCTGGTGCTGTTCTCCAAGAAAATCTGGGACACCCTGTCGCCACAGGAGCAGTCCACTCTCAAGGACTGCGCCGCCCAGGGCCGCGAAGAGCAGCGCAAGGTCAACCGCGAGAAGTCGGCCGAGAGCGTGGCCAATCTCAAATCCAAGGGCATGCTGGTCAACGAGATCAGCCCGGCCGAGATGCAGCGTATCCGCGACAAGTCCAAGGTGATCTATGAGCGCCATGGCAAAGCCATCGGCGACGAAGCCTTGAATTTGGTGTTTGGCGAGCTGAAACGCGTGCGGGGTAACTGAGCATGAGCCAGGTTGCAACGGCAGAAGGCCTGGTCGTCGCCATCACCGGCGCCGGCCAGGGCATTGGCCGTGGCCTGGCGCTGGCGTTTGCGTGTCATGGTGCCCGCGCCGTGGTGGTGTCCGACATCAATGCAGCATCGGCTGCCCGCGTGGCCGACGAAGTGCGCACCCTGGGCTGCGCCGCGCAAGCGGTGCCGGCCGACATCACCAGCGCCGCCGATTGCGCACATTTGGTGGCGCAATCGGTGCAGGCCTACGGCCGGCTTGACGTGATGGTGTGCAACGCCGGCATCATGCAAATGCGCCCCCTGCTGGAGCTGGAGGGCGCCGACTGGGACCGCATGCTGGCCGTCAACGTCAAGGGCAGCTTTCTCACACTGCAGGCAGCGGCGCGCCAGATGCTGGCGCAGCCGCCACTGGCTGTAGGGCGGCCGCGCGGCAAGATCATCATGATGGCCTCGATTGCCGGGCGCAGCGGTGCCGGCCCGATTGCCGCGCTGATCGCACCCTACCGCGCCAGCAAGGCCGCGGTGATCAGCCTGACGCAATCGGCAGCCATCACGTTTGCGCCACAGATCACGGTTAATGCCATTTGCCCGGGCCTGGTGGAAACCGACATGTGGAAACAGATGGACCGTGACTGGAGCGCCCTGCAAGGCCTGGCCGAAGGCGAAGTCTGGAAACAGCGCATTGCTGGCGTGCCCATGGGCCGCCCGCAACAACCCGACGATGTGGCCAATCTGGCGCTGTACCTGGCCTCACCCGCCTCTGACTACCTGACTGGCCAGTCGATCAATATCGACGGTGGTCTGATGATGAACTGAGCCCTTCATGAAACACCCCGCATTGCAACTCAAGGAGGCGCTGACCACTGGCCGTATCGTCCAGGCGCCCGGCGCCTTTGATGCGCTGTCGGCACGGCTGGTCGAGCGCGCCGGTTTTCCGGCCGTCTACATGACCGGTTTTGGCGCCACCGCCGCGCGCCTGGGCCAGCCCGACATCGGTTTGCTAACGCAGACCGAAATGACCACCCAGGCGCGCGACATGGTGCGCGCGGTGGGCATTCCGGTCATTGCCGACGCCGACACCGGTTACGGTGGCCCGTCCAACATTGCGCGCACGGTGCGCGAATATTGCCAGGCTGGTGTGGCCGCAATCCATCTGGAAGACCAGATCGCGCCCAAGCGCTGCGGCCAGATGGCGGGCATTCGCCTGATGGACGCCCATGAAAACGCCCAGCGCCTGCGCTGCGCGCTGACCGCCCGCGGGACCGATCCGCTGCTGGTGATCGGGCGCACCGACGCCCTGCCTGCCACCGGCCTGGACGAGGCGGTGGCACGCGCCAAACGCTACCAGGACGCTGGCGTTGACCTGGTGTTTGTGGATGGCATCAAAACCGTGGCCGAGGTCGAGGCCGTGGCGCGCCTGGTAAGCGGCCCAAAGGTGATCTCCATTGTGGATGGCACCGACGCCGCCGCCCTGAGCGCCGCCGAGCTGCAAAATATGGGGTTCGAGCTGGTGTTTTTTGCGGTCACGGCGCTGTTCAGCGCGGCGCGTGCCGTGGAACAGGCGCTGGCTGCTTTGCGCCTGCACGGCACACCCCGGGCCGTGGTGCCCGTCGGCATGAGTTATGCCGATTTTTCTCAAGTGGTCGGGCTGCCCGAGCACCAAGCGCTGGACCACGACTTTGGTGCAGCGTCCTGATGCCATTTGTTTTTTTAATCCTTTCATACTGTGCGAGTCAGACCACTCGCACAGCGATGTGACCTGACCCCAACCAATTTAAAAGCTTTTTATGACCACCCAATACGTTCCCTACCAAGGCATCTGGCCCGCCCTGCTGACCCCATTGACGTCCGAGCTGGCCATCGACATTCCTGCGTTTGCCCGCCATGCCTGTGAGCTGCTGGCGGCTGGCTGCACCGGCGTCACGCCTTTTGGCACCACCGGCGAGGGGCCGTCGTTCAGTGTGGCCGAGCGCATGGCTGCCATCGACGGACTGATTGCAGGGGGCGTTCCGGCCGAACGCATTCTGGTCTCCACCAGTTGTGCCGCGCTGCCCGACGTGGTGGCACTCACCCGCCACGCGGTTCAGGCCAGCACCTTCGGCTGCCTGATCTTGCCACCCTTCTTTCTCAAGGGTGTGCCCGACCAGGGCATCGTCGATGCCTACCGTTGGGTTATCGACCAGGTGGCTGATGCGCGCCTGCGTGTGGTGCTGTACCACATCCCGCAGGTGTCGGGCGTCGCCTTGAGCCACGCGGTCATCGACACCCTGCGCCAGCAGTATCCGCAGACCATCATTGGCATCAAGGACAGCGGTTGCCAGCGTGCCATCTCGCTCGGTTTTGCCCAGCGTTTTATGCCGCCGCTGCAGGTGTGGGTTGGCAACGAGCCAGACCTTCAAGTCATGGCTGCCCTGGGCAGTGTCGGTGCCGTCAGCGGTGTGGCCAATGTTTTGCCACACCTGCTGCAGCGTTTGGTGGCCCAGTTTGATGGCCCCGACGCCGCGCGCGACCTGCAACGGGTGCAGGAGTTCATCGCCATCCTGGGCGGCTACGGCATGACGGCGGCCTTCAAGGGCATCATGGCCTTGACCACTGGTGCGCCAGGCTGGCGCCGTGTGCGCCCGCCCCTGGTGGCGCTGGACGACGCCGAGCTGGCGCGCCTGGAGGCGCAGTGGCGTGCCTTTGCGCTGGACCGCTCGCGCGACTGAGTTCTTGTGCCTGCGCTGGCGGCCTAGCCATTGGCGCGCCGCTTCAGCCAGCGCATCAGGCCACCCACCAGCGGCAGCTTTTCGTACAACTCTTCGGCCGCGTCCCAGTAGTCACGGTGCAGGGTGATGCGCCCTGCACCGTCGAGCACCAGGTGTGAGCCGCCCAAAATACATTGCGGCTGGCCCACCGAAAAACGCTTGAAGGCAAAGTGAAACTCCCAGGTCAAAAAACACTGCCGGCCATCCACGATGCGCGTGGTGATGACAAAACGCGGCTGCACCAGGCTGACCTCCATGTGGCGAAAAATGGCGGCAATGGCGGGCCAGCCGCGCACGTCGTTGAACGGGTCCTTGAAACGCGCGTTGGGGGCGTAAAGGTGCTCCAGCGTGACGATGTGCTGGGGGTCCAGCGTCTCAAAGGCTTTTACGATGGCGTCAACAGATTCTTTCATGGTGGCTTTTTCTCGGCTTCAGCTTGACTTCAGGCGCCGGGTCAGGTCGAAATAAACCGGGTAGGGCAGACAGCGCAGCACGTTCATCCAAAAGGTGAACCGTCTGGGAAAATGGATCTCAAACTGGCCGCGTGCCCAGCCTTTCAGAATGGCCTGCGCCGCCTGTGCGGGGCTGATCAGGGCCGGCATCTTGAAGGTATTTTGCGCCGTCAGCGGGGTTTCCACAAAGCCGGATTGATCAGCGACACCCCCACACTTTGGTGCTGCAGGTCCAGGTACAGCGTTTCAGCCAGGTTGATCAATGCCGCCTTGGTGGGCCCGTAGGCCAGGCTGTTGGGCAGGCCGCGGTAACCCGCCACGCTGGCCATCAGGCTGATATGGCCACGGCGGCCTTCGGGTTGCGCCAGCAACCCGGGCAACACCGCGTCAAGCACATGCAGGGCACCCAGATAATTCACCTGGTTGTGGCGCAGCAGGTCGGGCAGGTCCATGCGGTCTGCCGTCATGGCGCGGTAGTGGCCGGCGCAATACACCACGGCGTCGAGCGGACCGTGCGCCAACAGCGCGTGAGCCGCCACCTTGACGGCGGCAGCATCGGTCACGTCCAGCGCGGCCTGGTCGCGCGCCGACACAATCACCTGCGCGCCCAACACATGTAAGGCCTGCGCCGTGGCGCGCCCAATGCCGCTGGAGGCACCCACCAGCCAGACCCGCCGGCCAGCCCAGTCGTTCATGCGGGCGTTAGGTGCCATGGTGCGCTTGATCTCGCGTTCCCGGATTACGCTGCGCTGCATCCGGGCTACACACCCTATGTGATCGCCTTGTCATCACCTTGTGCGTTTCACAAACGACAGGGTGACCTCACCCAGGCCGACACCCCACTTGCGCATGGCGGCCTTGTCGGTCATCAGGTACATCCAGTCGTCAAACTGCACCTCGATGACGCGGCCATCGACAGGCAGCGCGAGTGTGTAGGTCCAGTGAAAGGTATTGCCGCTTTGCTGGCCTTGCGCCATGCCCACCCCGTCGTCGGCCTGGCCGGTGTAACGGCCATCGGCCAGGCGCTGCAGGCGCCAGACACGGCGCTGCGTGGTGCCGTCAGAGTAACTGAAGGCTTCATCCAGCACCCCCTGGTCACCCTGCCAGCTGCATTCCATGACCACGGTAAAACGCTTCACCACCTGGCCGGAGCGGTCGGTAAAAATGCCATAGGCATCAAGCGTGCCGTTGAAGTAGTCACGCAGCTCCAGCACCGGTTGCTGTGCGGCGTAGTCGGTTACTTTGGGCGTGCTGCAGCCGCTCAGGGCCAGCGCCGAAGAGAGCGCCGCCGTCAGAATCAATAAACGTCGTTTCATGGGGTGAGCAGCCGGGCCGCAGGTTGGAGGTGAGAAAAATAGAGCAGCAGCGCCGCCGCGCCAAAAGCCAGCACGGCAGAAATGGAGCGGGCAAACAAGCGATCACAAACCCGGCCCAGCCAGGGGTCCAGCGCCGCATCGAACAAGCGGGCGCCCAGCAGCACTGCGCCCAGCGCGGCCAGCGACACGCCCCATTCGCGCGCATACAAATTGGGCATCAGCACGTACAGCGGCAAGGCACAAAACGCCAGCGGCAAGCCCAGCAGGCCATAACGCCAGCCGTCGTGGGTGCTGAAACTGGCGTTAGGGGTGGTCATGGCGTGGTGGCCAGGGCGGCGCCGGTGGCGGCTGTGAGCTGCGGCAACAGCGCCAGGCGCAGCTTGGGCTCGGAGGTTTGCGGCGACAGCCAGATGCCAAAAAACAACCGGGCAAATTCGGCATCAAACATCTCACCCAAAGGCTGACCGTTAAAAACAAAACGCACGCCCACGCCTGGCAAGTGGATGCCGGTGAGGCGGTCGCCGGCCTTGACATCGGGAAACAGCGCGCCCATTTGCTCGCCCCAGCGCCGTGCCTGATCGGGCCCGATGGCCGTCTGGCGCGCCATCTCGGCCAGGGAACGCTTGGCAATGTCAGCGCCCGAAAAATCGCGCAGGTAGACCAGCTCCAACGCAAAGCCATGGTCAAAGTAGCGGCTGGCGCTGAAACCCGGCGCCACCCACAAAGAAGCCAGGTACACCTCAAAACCCCAGAAACGCAAGGTGGCCTGGCCCGACAGCGCGGCAACTGGCAGGGTCCCGCGCAGCTCCGCAGGCAGGCTGCCCGCCAAGGCCGGCCAGCTGATGAGGCTTGCCGCCACAGTCGCCAAAGCGTGGTGGGCAAGGGTTTTCATGGCGCTGGCTTGACCAGGGTGTACTGCACCAGGTCGATGTTGCCAACCTCAAAGGCGGCTTCACAGTAAGCCAGGTAAAACTCCCAGATGCGCATGAAGCGGGCGTCGAACCCGAGCTTGCTGGCTTCGGCCTGGCGCGCCAGAAAGGCATCGCGCCAGCGGCGCAGGGTTTCGGCGTAGTCCAGGCCAAAGGCAAATTCGTCTTCCACCACCAGCCCGGCGGCCTGCGCCTGCTGGCGAAACTCGCGCGGGCAGGGCAGGCAGCCGCCGGGAAAGATGTACTGCTGAATGAAGTCGGTGCCTTTAACGTAGCGCTCAAACAGCGCATCGCTGATGACAATGCTTTGCACACAGGCGCGGTCACCGGGCTTGAGCAGGCGGCTCACGGTCTGGAAGTACTGCAGCCAGTAGGCACGGCCCACCGCCTCGACCATTTCGATCGAACAAATGGCATCAAAGGGCGTGTCCGCAATGTCACGGTAGTCCTGCAGGCGCAGCTCGGCGCGCTGGCCCGCACCAGTGCTGACGCTTAAGCGTTGCAGCCGCTGCTGCGCGTAGGCCAGCTGCTCGGTGCTCAGGGTCACACCCACCACCTAGGCCTTGAATTCGGTGGTGGCTTCTTGCGCCAGCGCGCCCCAGCCGCAGCCGATTTCAAGCACCCGGTCGTCCGGTTTGACGCGGGCCATGTGCAGGGCGCGGCGCACCTTTGCGGTCTGCGCCTGTGCCATGGGTTGGGCCAAATCACCATCGAACCAGGCCGACGAGTAGTTCATGGTCTCGTCGAGCCACAGGCGATAAAAGTCGTTGCCCAGGTCGTAGTGGACGTGGATGTTCTTGCGGCTGTTGGCGCGACTGTTGTGCTGCAGCAGGTGTTTGATGCGGTACAGCAGGCGCCCGCCCCAGGTGCCATAAATGACCGACTCCATGGCCTGCCGGTTGGCGGCAAACAGCTTCAATAATTCGGTCAGGTCAGGCGTGCTCCAGTCGCCCGCGATGAAGCTTTCGGCAAAACCAATGTCGCCCGATTTGAGGGCGGCGGCAAACACCTTCCAGTTGTGCAGCTGCAGCGTCGCACAGAGGTGTTGCGGGCTGGGCAAGGTGTGCGGGTGCGGGTGTTCACCATAACGCCGGTGTGAGCCATCGGGCAGCACCAGCGTGAGCGCGCCGTGGCGCAATTGCGCCAGCAGGCGCAGCCCGGCGCGAGCCGAGGCCGGGGCATGTTACGGCATGGTGTAACGGGGGGCAACAGAAGTGGCAGTGTTCATGGTCAGGTCTGAGCGTTGAAATGTTGAGAAAAAATGGCCTGAACTGGGTAAGCAAGGTCGCGGATTCAGGGCGAATTGACATCTGTAGCCCGGATGCAGCGCAGCGAAATCCGGGGGCATCCCGGATTGGCATCCGGGCGACGGGACAAGTGGGGTGCTTGCAGCACCATCACATTCAGCGGGTGATAAAGGCTTGCGGAGGCGCGGGTTTGCCGAAAAACGGCACCTTCTTGAGCCACAACTGCAGCGCCTGCCAATGGATGCGCACCATCACGCCCAAGGTCATGGCGGGGTAACGCCACAGGGCGCGGCGCAGGGCCGACGGGGTGATGGGCTCCAGGGTGCCGCTGATGCTGGTTTGCAGCAGCACCTGCGCCTGCGGGTCACTTTCCTCGGCATCAAAATAATCAATCCGCGCCACCGTGCGTTGCGGCCCCGGGCCAAAGGTGCGCATCAGGCGAAAGCGGTAATGCCCTTGCACCTGGCAAAACGGCGACACATGAAACACCTTGCTGGCACACTGCTCCACCCCGTAGCGCGGCTGGTCGAGCAAATAACAGTGGCGCTCACCAAAGGTGTTGTTCACCTCCACCACCACCGCACGCAGGGCGCCACCCTGGTCGCCGGCGGCACGGTGGCAGTACCAGAAGCTCACCGGTTTAAAGGTGTAACCGAGCACACGCGGGTAGGTGTGCAGCCAGGCTTCGCCGGTGGCGTCAAAAATACCGGCGTTGTGCAGCAGTTCGTCAAGCCAGGCGATGGCGCCGCCTTGCGCCGGGGTGCGGCCGTCACCATGGTCGGTCTCAAAAAAGCTCAGCGGCCCGGCGCGGTTGATGGCCCAGACGCCTGCCGCTGCAGGCGCCTGGCTCAAGCTGCGCAGCTGCAGCATGAGGAAATAACTGGGGTAAACAAAGGCGTTCACCACCGGCCGCTGGCGCGCATGGCGCACCTCGCCAAAACCCACCTGCGCTTGCGCCACCATGCCCTTGCCCCCCAACTGACACATTAGCCAGCAGCCTGTGCGCTGCCGCCCGGCCCGCCTTGAGACCGTCTTCGTGAAAGCCGTAACCCATCCAGGCGCCAGCGTAATATCGACTCTGCTGACCTTGCAGCAGGTGCATCTGGCCTTGCGCAGCCACCGCCGCCTGGTCAAACACCGGGTGGGCGTAGTCAAAACTGCCAAGAATTTTGGCCGGGTCAATGGCGCGTGCGGGGTTCAGCGACACCAGCACCGGCTGCTGACAGGGCAGCGGCTGCAAGCGGTTGATCAGGTAGTGCAGGCAAACCCGGGTGCTTTCCTTGAGCGTGGCGGGAGCACGTTCGTAGTTCCAGGCGGCCCAAGCAGCTTGGCGCTTGGGCAGCACCGACACATCGGTGTGCAAAGCGCCCGGTTGGGCTGGGTGCGCATGGCGCCCAGCGTGTTTTGTTCCAACGGGTTCGGAGTGGCCAGCAGCGCCAGCGCCTGATGGGCGTGGGTGGCGATGATGACCTTGTCAAAACGCGCCTGACCGGCGTCGGTGCTGATGCGCACACCGGCCACTTGGGTGGGTGTGGCGCTCACCGATTCAATACAGCGCACCGGGCTGTTCAGGTGTTTGTGCTGAATGCCGGCGGTGATTTTTTCAACATACTGCCTGGCGCCGCCCTGAACCGTCCACCACTGCGGCCGGTTGGTGACCTGCAACAGCCCGTGGTTATGGCAAAAACGCACCATGGTTGCCACCGGAAACTGCAGCAGCTGGGCTGTGGGGCAGCTCCAGATGCAGGCCATCATGGGCAAAAAATACCAGTCGCAAAAGGCGCTGCCAAAGCGGTGCTCACGCAAAAAGTCACCCAGCGGCTGCGCCAGTTGGGCTTCGGTGCCGCTCTGGGCGATGTGGGTGGTGAGGGCGCTAAACCGCAGCAGGTCGCGCAACATGCCCCAAAAGCGGCCATTGACCAGATTGCTGCGCTGGGCAAACACGGTGTTGAGGTTGCAGCCGCTCCACTCCAAGGCCCGCTCATGGATTTGGTCAAAGGCCTGCACCGAAAACGACATGTCTGACTTGGCCGTGACCACACCGAGTTCGGCAAACAGTTTGAGCAAGTTGGGGTAGGTGCGCTCGTTCAACACCAAAAACCCGGTATCCACACCATGGGTGACCGGGCCTTGGGGCGTAGGCAGGGTCACATCTACCGTGTGGGTATGGCCGCCAAAGTATAGGCACCCACCTCAAACAGGCTGACCTCGGCCCGGCCAGACAGCGCGTGCGCCGCCGCCAGACCAGAAATCCCCGAACCCACAATGGCAACTTTCAACGACACATTTATTCCTTTAGACTGCAGATGCTATTTAAATACTGATTGGTCACAATTTAACTTGATCGTATTATTACGGCCGAACATTTCACGTCTCGCCAACCAAAAGCAACAATTCCCATATGGTTACTCGCAGTGCT
>Ga0209211_10005175_pt1 | contig 19719 bp, 17 predicted proteins | sample RifGroA2_FD_183992 | JGI IMG/M metagenome (GOLD analysis project Ga0209211, IMG submission 183992) | Groundwater microbial communities from Rifle, Colorado, USA - Groundwater A2 (SPAdes) (version 2) | ecosystem: Environmental > Aquatic > Deep subsurface > Groundwater | place: Rifle, Colorado...
TAGGCGGGTTTGTTATAGCGATTGTATCGTCCATGTTCGGTTTCGGTGGCGGGCCGTTTATGGTGCCTCTGATGACTGTGGGGCTTGGACTTCCCATGTATGTTGTTGTGGGCAGCTCACTTCTGGCCATTTTCTTTAATACCCTTGTCGGCACAATGCGGCATTATCAGTTCGGGAATTTTGACATGCTGTTCTTTCTGATAATGTTTCCTGCCGCTATAATCGGCGGCTTTATAGCCCCGCAGATCGCGAGGCGCATAAGCCCATTGACCGTCAAGAGAGTAGCGGTTGTAGGGCTGCTGCTTCTCGCCTTGAACCTTCTGGGACTGTACTAGAAAAACATAAAGCGGATATCGAAGAATATTTTCCAGTATCCGCCTGAAATATCAATAAAGCGCGCCTGAACCCCTTATTTGTAGAATCCGCCGGAATATTGTTACACTAATTTAATGATCCAGGATGATTTTTCATTGCGATGAAAAGGTCGTTACTATTTATTTTTATATCGGTTTTCCTCTTATGTTCGTGCGGCGAAAACACTCCTGACTCCAATCTGAATAAATCCGCAAATGAACCCCCGGTCGTCAAGGGCGACCCGATAATTTTATCCATCCTGCCTGTTGAAAGCGCCGGTTCGATGTACAGGCGTTTTTTACCCCTGAAGTATTACCTCGAAAAGGTCCTCAAGGTCCCTGTGGTCATAAAGATCGCAAAAGATTACGAAGCGGCCATTAATGAAATAGGTAATAACCAGGTGCATATGGCGTACCTCGACCCAGCTGCATACTGCGAAGTCCGGGCGCGGTTTAAAAACAGGATCACCCCGCTCGTAAGGGCCGAGGGCAGGGAAGACGCCACTTCACGGGGCGTGCTGGTTTCAAAAAACGGCAGCGGCATAGAAAAGCTGGTGGATGTCAAAGGCAGGAGGCTGGCTATGGGAAACCGGCAATCCTTTTTCAGCTACCTGATACCCCTTGCCATGCTCCGCGATGTCGGCATAGGCACAAAGGACTTTGCCTCTGTCAGTTACCTGCAACAGGAGGACAGTGTGGCCCTTTCCGTCCTCATCGGCGATTATGATGTCGGCGCCCTGAGCGAGTCCGTTGCTGCCAAATATACCGAGGACGGGCTGAAAATAATAAAACGGTCCGAGACCGTACCGCAGTTTGTACTTTGCGCCTCCACCCTGCTCTCCCATGAAAAGCGGGAGGCGATCGTTAAGAGCCTCGTCTCGGCAAAGGGCAGGGATACGCTTACGGCCATAGACAAAGACATGCGGGGGTTCGTGACTGCTGAAGACAGGGACTTCGATATGGTCAGGGTGATGATAAGGAACCTCTCAGGCAGGGACTATATAGAATACGGGCCTAAGACCATAAAAGTCGCCGTGCTTCCCCTTTACTCAGCGATAACCCTTTATAACAGGTACGACCCTCTCATGAGATACCTGTCCGCAAAAACAGGATACGTCTTCAAGCTTGTCATCCCAAGGGATTTCGATGATTTCGTAAAGGTGGTCAGGAGCGGCACAGTGGATTTTTCGTACCAGAACCCGTACATTTTTGCGCTGATAGACAAGGAGGTGGACATCCGGCCTTTAACGACGACTATTGATGAATCAAGGGAAGAAGGCGACAGGTTCAGGGGTGTCATCATCACCAGGTCCGACAGCACGATCAGGGACATAAAGGGGCTTAGAAACAAAAAGGTATTTATAACTTCGCCCATGTCTGCCGGCGGCTACCTGTCGCAGAAGCTGTTCCTGCGCCACGCAGGCATTGACACCGAAAGGGACATGACGGTCATTGATGCCAAAAGGCAGGAAAATGTTATCCTCGGCGTATATAAAAAGGAGGCGGACGCCGGTTTTGTCAGGGAATCGGCCCTTTCCATTCTGAAGGATGAAATAGACATGAAGAAGATAAAGGTCCTGGCAGTCACAAATACGCTCCCGAACTGGCCCTTTGCACTCTGCCGGAATACCGCCCCCGCTCTCGTAAAGGAAGTCAAACGGCTCCTGGTCGGACTGGACGATAAAGAGATACTGAAGTCCGCGGGAATAAAAGGCTTCAGGCAAGCCGGCGACGCCGAGTTTGAGCTCCTGAAAAAATATTGACCATGGGCCACGGCATCAAGTCTAAAATCAGGACAGTCTTCAATAAAATGAGCCTTGCCCGGAAGTTTTCCTCGGCAGTCATACTCCTCATTTTTGCCATTATGATCATCGTCAATGCCCTTATTATCACCTACCAGCGCAGTTCCCTAAGGGCGGAGATGGAAAACAACCATCGCGTACTTGCACAAAAACTTGCGAAGGACGTTATTGAACCGCTTATTTTTATGGACCCTTTGAGGCTTGACGAACTTGTAAGGACAACTGCCCAGACGCCTTCATGCGCTTACGCCGGGATTGCCGATAAGGACAAAAGGATTGTGGCCCATACGAACAGGAAATTACTGGGGAGCACCCTGACAGGAAAAGGCCGGAAGCTGGCAGCTGCCATGGCCGCTGCCGGCGAGGAATATTCCCCCGGCGTCTCCGGAGACCGCATAAGGGAAATAAAGGTGCCTGTAATGGCCGGTTATGATGTCGTCGGGACTGTTTTTGTGGGCTTTTCAAGAGACGCGGTTGATTCAGTAATCGAAGAAAATTTGCGGGGCCTAAAGAAATATATATTCCTGATATCTTTTCTTGTCATGCTTGCGGGAATATGGGGCTCATTTGTTCTGGCCAGGCTTTTAACGACGCCTATGAAAAACCTGAAAGACAAAATGGAACTCCTGCAGGCCGGCAACCTGGATGTGGAAGTCACAAACGAGTCCCTGCTGGACTGTTGGAAGGTCCTCGGCTGCGAGGCCAAAGGGTGTCCTGCCTACGGGAAGAAAAGGTGCTGGACCGTCCCGGGCACCATGTGCTTCGGCAAGGTGCAGGGTAACGAGTACGGCAAAATAGTTGAATGCAGGAAGTGCGTGGTCTACAGGGAGTCATGCGGCGACGAGATCGGGGAACTTATAGAGGTCTTTAACCATATGATAAAAAAGCTCAGGGACAATATCGCCGACCTTGAGGAGATAAACAGGGAAAAGACCCGCCTTGAAAAATTTTCCGCGCTCGGGGAGATGTCCATGACCCTGGCCCACGAAATAAAGAACCCTTTGAATGCGATACGGGGCGCCGTGTCTTACCTGACAGACAATTTTGAAGGCGAAGTGCTGAGGGAGTTCCTGACGGTCATAGAAGAAGAGACCGTGAGATTAAACGAGATTGTGACGAGTTTTCTGAGGTTCTCAAGGCCCGCCCCTTTGAAGCTGGCGGTCTCTGATATAAACAGCGCTGTCCGAAAGACGGCAGAGCTTGTCAGGCAGGAAGCGACTGAGAACAACGTGGAAGTCGTTATGGACCTCGATGAGCGCATCACGCCCTTTAAGTTCGATGAACAGCAGCTGAAACAGGCGCTCCTCAATCTCCTGGTCAATGCCGTTGACGCGACCAGACAGGGGGACACGATAAAAATCGCCACAAAGGCCTTTGACTCCCGGGTCTGTATTATGATAGAAGATACAGGGGCGGGCATGAGCAAAGATACTGTAGCTGAAATCTTCAAGCCGTTCTTTACGACCAAAACTCGCGGCTCCGGACTTGGGCTTGCGTGTGTAGAGAGGATAGTGAAAGACCATAGGGGAGACATCTCCGTAAGGAGCGAGATTGGGACCGGGACCGGGTTTGTCATTACTCTTCCGGTACAGGATTGATTATGGAAAACAATAAAGGCAGGATATTATTTGTAGACGATGAAGCCAATACGCTAAAGGTTTTATCCGCTATCCTCAGGAAAAACGGTTATGAGGTCTTCACAGCCAGGACGGCTGAGGAAGCAGCGGACCGGATAACCGGTCTTGCTCCTGACACGGTCATCACCGATTATAAGTTGCCGGGAATGGACGGGGCCGAACTCATGGAAGTGCTGAGGACAAAAGGGCATAACCTGCCGGTAATAATGCTCACTGCCTATGGCTCGATTGAGAAGGCCGTGGACGCAATGAGAAGGGGGGCCTTCAGCTATCTCACCAAGCCCGTTAATCCCGACGAACTGCTCACTGTTGCCAGGGAGGCCGTCGGGAAACAGCAGCTGCTGATGGAGAACAAATCCCTGAAGGCCCAACTGAAGGAACGCAACAGTTTCAAGAACATAATCGGCAAGAGCCGCGCCATGCAGGAACTATACAACCTCATCAGCATTGTGTCCGGGAGCAATTCAAATGTGCTGATAGCGGGTGAAAGCGGGACAGGGAAAGAGCTTGTGGCCAGGGCCATTCATTTTGAATCCGCAAGGGCCGACAGGCCTTTTGTCCCCATAGACTGTGCCGCCCTTCCGGAGGAACTGATGGAGAGCGAACTGTTCGGGCATGAGAGGGGCTCTTTCACCGGGGCATATGACCGGAAAATAGGCCAGATCGAACTTGCCGGCGGCGGGACCCTCTTCCTCGATGAGATAGGCGAACTCTCTCCGAATATACAGAAAAAATTTCTCAGGTTTCTCCAGGAGCGTGAGATATTGAGGGTCGGGGGGAAAAGCAGGATAAAGGTGGACATCAGGATAATTGCAGCTTCAAACCGTGACCTGAAAGTAGAGGTCAAAAAAGGCAATTTCAGGGAGGACCTTTTTTACAGGATCAACGTGGTTTCAATACCTGTCCCCACTTTAAGAGAGCGGAAGGACGATATCCCGGTCCTTGCAGGGCACTTTCTCGAAAAGTTCAACAGGGCAAATAACAAAGCAGTCTCGGGTCTCGACAGCAAGGTACTGAAGGCCTTTATGGATTATGACTGGCCCGGCAATGTGAGGGAACTCGAAAACGTTATGGAACGCGCCGTAGTCCTGTGTACGACAGACATAATTACCATGAATTACCTGCCCAGACAATTACGTGATATGCGCGTGACCGACAGGAGAGAAGGTGAGTTCAACCTGCTGGAGACGGAAAAAAAACTGCTGCTGAAGGCCCTTGAAAAGACCTCCTGGAACCAAACAAAAACCGCTGAAATCCTCGGGATTTCGAGGAAACAGTTAAGGACCAAGATGAAGAACCACGGGCTCCTGCCGGAAGAAGAAAAAGAGGTGTAGCTGTCCCGTTTGGGACAAACATCCGGGGAAATTGTCCCAAACAGGACAGCCCACAATCTTTTTAATCCAGGTATTTAAATACACCCCCTTTGATTGCAAAGCAATTTATGCACATCTATTCAAATGGCATAACGCTTGCTATCTATTTCCCCTGGTAGTCAACTAACAATCTTAAGGAGGAAAACGTATGAAACGTTTCTGGGCGTCTTTAGTCATCGCATTGACTGCGACTCTGTTCATGTTTTACCAGGGCGGTGCTTTTGCCGAAAAACCCAAAGAAACAAAGGCCCCTGCCGCAAAAAGTGAACAAAAGGCCGAAGCAAAACAGGAGGCAAAGAGCGAGGAGTCCTCAGCCCCGACCATCCAAATAGACAAGACTTCTTTAAATAACGGCGGGACAATAACTGTGACCGGTACGGCCCCTGCAGGAAAACCGGTTTTTCTTGAAGTCTGGGCTGAAAATAAGGTCCGGGCTTCGAGGTTTGACGCCGAGAAAGACAAGGAGACCGGCAAGAGACCTTATATCCTGTACATGACTTATGAGATGCCCGCCTATTACAAGCTTTTTGTCCCAAAAGACCTTAAAGAGAATATCGAAAAGATCAAGAAGGAAGGCAAGAAATGGAGCTTTTCCCAGGCCCTCAAGGACCTTGGCGCTGACGTGGCGTATTCCGCGCCTGCAAAGGCCAAAATAGAGAGGTACCAGGCCACCCTTATGGGAAGCATTATAGGGTCCCGCGGGGAGCCGATGCCCGCCATGGATGACAAGGAGAATAAAAAAAGGTCTATGCAGCTTGTAAAGGCCCGTTTTGTGAAGCCTGATAAGGTGCTGAGCGCAGATGTTGAAGTTAAGCCGGACGGCACATACAAGGCTGAGATCAAGATACGCAAAGGCCTTGCCCCCGGCAAATATTATATAGCGGCTGCTGTTGATAAAAATGTGAAGAGCCAGGTCATGACTTTCGAAAACAATATAAGCTTCCCGCTGCTATACCTTAGCAATGCAGGGACGAGCCTGAACCTTTTCGGGCCTTTCTTCCTGACCCTGGCCATAGCTATATTCGGGGTCCTGATGGGAGCAGGAGGCGGCTTTATCATGAACCCGCTCCTTGTTTCAATATGGCCGCTCCCCCATACAATTGTGGCGGGAACAGTTATGCCTACTGTCCTTTTTTCGCAGGGAAGCGGCATCTATAACTATTCCAAAATAAAATTCATAAGCTGGAAGCTGGGAGTCGCCATAGGGCTTGCGATGGTCGCCGGTGGTTTTATAGGCCCGAAACTGACCGAGATGATAACCCTTGACCAGTTCAAGTTCGTCTTCGGCTGGATATTGATAATCCTCGCCGCCCTGATGTTCTGGCAGACAACTCCGGGGTATATGGAGAAGAACAAGAAGGAACAGGCAATCCTCAAGGAATTCAAGAAAAAAGCTGAAGAAGCAGCCAGGGCAAAAAAATAGAAAATACCAAGGAGGTATATTTATGATAGTAGAATTCTGGGGTCATGAATTTAAGATCAATATAATTCTGGGATGTATAGGCGGCTTTCTGATCGCCATCGTATCGTCAATGTTCGGTTTCGGGGGCGGGCCGTTCATGGTACCTCTGATGACCGTGGGGCTTGGACTTCCGATGTATGTTGTTGTCGGCAGTTCTTTGCTGGCCATCTTCTTCAATACCCTGATGGGTACAATGAGGCATTACCAGTTCGGTAATTTCGATTTACTGTTCTTCCTGATAATGTTTCCTGCTGCCATAATCGGGGGTTTTATCGCACCCCAGATCGCAAAGCGGGTGAGTCCGCTGACCGTCAAAAGGGTGGCGGTTGCCGGCCTGCTAATACTGTCACTGAACCTGCTGGGCGTTTATTAGTAACGAATGCCGCCAGGGAAGGGGCCTTCCCCTTCCTTGGCCCTTTGCTGTTAGTAATAAGGGTCCCTTAAAATAATATAAATTGACTTCGCATTTTCAGGAGGTATAGCTCATGGTTGATTCAATATACAGCATGTGCGGCATGTGTGCGGTCCGTTGCCCCATAAGGGTCGAAGTAGAGGAAGGCACGGTCAAATGGATTGAGGGCAACCCGCATGTGCCGGGAATAGAAGGGAGTCTCTGCGCCAAAGGCTCTGCCGGGCTCGCCTTTGAGTACGATTCCGAACGCCCGCAGCATCCGATGATAAGGACAGGCGCGAGGGGCTCCGGCCAGTGGAAAAAAGCGACCTGGGACGAGGCGCTTGATTATATATCGGAAAGACTTAAAACAGTGGCCCAAAAATACGGCCCAAAGGCCATCGCACTTGCGGACAGGGGAGGCCCTTTTACAGACCTGACAAAGAGTTTTGTCAAGGCCCTCGGGTCCCCGAATTATTTCGACCATGACGATACGTGCGCTAAAAATGTGAATATAGCATGTCAATCGCTTTTCGGATACGGGCGTGGAGATGTCGGTTATGATTTTGCAAACACAAAGCATATAGTGCTGTATGGAAGGAACGTATTTGAGTCTTTGCAGGTCAAAGAGGTAAACACCATCCTTGACGCGATGGATGCCGGCGCTAAAATGACCTATATAGATGTCAGGGCCACGGTCACAGCTTCAAAGGCCGACAAGTTCCTGCTGATAAGGCCCGGCACTGATTATGCCTTTAACCTTGCGCTTATCCATGTGATACTCAAGGAAAAGTTATACGATGCGGATTTCTGCAACAAATGGGTGACCGGGCTTGCCGAACTCGAAAGCTTTGTATCTGCTTACACCCCTGAGTGGGCTGAAACAGAGACAGGCATTCCCGCTTATGACATTGTTAACCTTGCCCGCGAAGTAAGCAGCGCAAAACCTAAAGTAATATTCCACGGCGGCTGGATGCTCGCGAGATACATAGACTCGTTTTACAGCAGCAGGTCTGTCTATGTCCTGAACGCGCTGATGGGAAATATAGAGACAAAAGGCGGCCTGATTATTGCCAAAGGCCCCAAAGACGCAGGCGCAAAACCGCTGAAGTCCCTTGGAGAAGGCATCCCGGAGGTTAAAGACAAGATTGTGGACGCGGAGATGCCGAACAAGACGATGGGCACAGGGCATATGGTCAATCTTTACAAGGCGATAAACACCGGACAGCCTTATCCTGTAAAGGCGTTCATCGCTTACCGATACGACCCCATAGCTTCTCTCCCTGACCCGGAAGAGCAGAAAAAGGTGCTTGATAACCTGGACCTGCTTGTATCAATAGATGTCAATTACAGCGAGACAGGCTGGTATTCTGATGTTATTCTACCTGAAGCCACGTATCTCGAAAGGTCCAATATCATCTCTACTCAACGGGGACCGAAACCCGGTTTCATGATGAGGAGGCAGGCCGTCCAGCCGCGTTATGACAGCAAGCCCGCATGGGAAATTTTCAGGTTGATACTCGAAAGGATGGGCGCCGGCCAATATTTTCCATACAAGGGCATCGAGGAGATATGGAACTATCAGCTGGAAGGGACCGGCGTCAGGATTGAAGATTTCAATGCAAAGGGTCTGGTCGGCCTCGCAAAAGGACCTATCCTCATGGACAGGAACGACCTCAAATTCAAGACCCCTTCGGGTAAGATTGAGATTATGTCCCAGGCCCTTGCAAAAAACAAGTTCGAGTCGCTGGCACCTTATGTAAGCCCGAAGAAACCGGGAAAAGGCTCTTTCAGGCTTACCTTCGGCAGGACCGCTGTCCATGCCCATGCCCAGTCACAGAACAATATTTACCTGAACGAGATAATCTCCGAAAACGTCCTGTGGATAAATGAGACGGAGGCAAAAGGTCTCGGGATAAAAGACGGTGACACTGTAGAGGTTTCCTCAGACGGCTACAGTGGAAGGATAAAGGCCAAAGTGACCCCATTCATTCATCCGGAAGCCGTATTCATGCTTCACGGTTTCGGCAATGAGATACCGCTCAAGACAAGGTCTTTCAAAAAGGGACTGAGGGACACAAAGTTCCAGCAGGGACTTCTTGAAACCGTTGACCCTGTCGGCGGCGGAGTTGCGTACCTCGAATGCATAGTCAGCGTGAATAAGGCGAAATAGGGAGGTATAAAATGAGCATATATTACATACATCAGGACCAGAAAAGATGCATAGGCTGCTATGCCTGTGAAGTGCATTGCAAGACCAAGAATAATGTCCCAGTGGGGCCGAGGTTTTGCAGGATCATGCCTGTAGGCCCCAAAATGGTCAGCGGCATACCCAAAATGAATTTTGTCTTTATGCCGTGTTTCCACTGCGAAAAGCCATGGTGCGTATCGGCATGTCCGACAGGCGCCATGCAGAAAAGGTCGAAAGACGGGATAGTGTTCGTTGACCAGTCATTGTGCGTAGGATGCAAGTCCTGTATAACCGCCTGTCCGTGGGGCGTGCCCCAGTGGAACCAGGAGACCGGCAAAGTCATCAAGTGCGATTACTGCAAGGACAGGGTTGATAAAGGGCTGAAGCCTGCCTGCGTAACAAAGTGTACTGCCCATGCGCTTAAATGGGTCTCTGCAGCAGAGGCTTCTGCATTAAAGCGCGAAAGGTTTGCAAAAGAAATCACGTAAGGGACTAGGGGACTGTCCCTATTTACGGACGCAGCGTAGCGAAGTCGTAGAATAGGGACTGTCCCCGTATAAATCTATGGACACAAAAAAAATAAACGGTATACTCGAAAATTATCCTGATATAAAGGGCAACCTTATCTCTGTACTGCACGAGATACAGTCATTGTACAATTACCTGCCTGAAGAGGCCCTAAGGTATCTGTCCAGGAAAACCAGGGTGCCCTTGACACGCCTTTACAGTATAGCTACTTTCTACCACTTCTTCAGCCTTACGCCCAAGGGCAGGCATCAGGTCCACGTATGTCTCGGGACTGCCTGCCATGTGAAGGGTTCCCAGAGGGTGCTGGACGAAGTAGAAAGAAGGCTATGCGTTAAGGAGGGGGAGACTACCGACGACATGAGGTACACGGTAGATGCTGTGCGGTGCGTCGGCGCTTGCAGTCTTGCGCCGGTAATGGTTGTGGACAAAGACACCCACAGCAATGTCACCTCCAAAAAAGCGATGGACATCCTGAAGAAATATGATTAAGAAGACAAAAACCGCTGCAACGAAGAAGACCACCAAAAAATCCAGGCCTGATGACATTATCGTCAAGGTCTGCATGGGCACAGGTGGCATGGCTGCGGGCGGACGCGAGGTGCTTGATGCGTTCATCAATAAATTCGCTGAGAAGGGACTGACAGGCACGGTTGAAAAGAGGTGCAGCGCCAATAAGGTCGGATGCAGGGGATTTTGCGCCAAGGATGTGCTTGTTGACGTGATCATTGACGGGAAGTCTACGACCTATCAGTTTGTAAAACCTGATATGGTTGAGAAGATAATTGATGAACATATTACAGGTGGCGCACCTGTTGCCGGCCTGCTGGTCGGGCCTGAATATAAAAACTTTCATTCAAAGCAGAAGAAAGTCCTCCTTGCCAATTGCGGCAATATTGACCCGGAAGATGTAGATGCATATTTGGCGACAGGGGGCTACAAGGCAGCAGAGAAGGTCATTTCAGGCATGGTGCCGGATGAGGTCATAAAAGAGATAAAAAACTCAGGCCTCAGGGGAAGGGGAGGCGCTGGTTTTGCAACAGGACTTAAATGGGAATTGTGCCGCCGTTCCTCCGGAGAAAAAAAATATTTAATATGCAATGCTGACGAGGGCGATCCGGGCGCATTCATGGACAGGGCGATCATAGAGGGAGACCCTCATTCAGTCATAGAAGGGATGATAATCGGGGCCTACGCGATCGGCTCAACTGAAGGCTATGTATACATCAGGGCCGAATATCCCCTTGCTGTTGAAAGGCTCAGGCTCGCCATAAAACAGGCGAGGGAAAGGGGTTATCTCGGCAAGGACATTATGGGCCATGGGCATGATTTTGACATATTCGTCAGGCTCGGGGCCGGGGCCTTTGTCTGCGGCGAAGAGACCGCCCTTATCGCGTCACTTGAAGACCAGATAGGTGAACCAAGGCCAAAACCGCCATTCCCGGTCAATAAAGGATTATGGGGAATGCCTACTAACATAAATAATGTTGAGACATGGGCGACAGTGCCCAGGATAATAAATAACGGGGCCAAGTGGTTTGCCTCCATAGGCACCGAGAAGTCGAAGGGTACCAAGATATTCTCACTTGTCGGCAAGATCAACAATACAGGGCTTGTCGAAGTGCCCATGGGAATGCCTTTGAGAGAGATCATCTACGACATAGGCGGAGGCATACCGAAAAACAAAAAGTACAAGGCGGTGCAGACCGGAGGGCCTTCAGGCGGATGCATTGATTTTGACCATATAGACGTGCCTGTTGATTACGAAAACCTGACTGCCATGGGCTCGATAATGGGTTCGGGCGGAATGGTTGTGATGGATGAAGATACCTGCATGGTTGACATTGCAAAGTTTTTTGTCTCGTTCTGCATGGATGAATCCTGCGGCCAGTGCACCCCCTGCAGGGAAGGTACGAAGGAGATGGTCAGGCTGCTTGAAGACATAACCCATGGAAGGGGGACGGATGAGCATATCGCCTTATTGCAGGAGCTTTGCCTGGTGATTAAAGAGGCCTCTTTATGCGGTCTCGGCAAGACAGCGCCTAACCCGGTGTTATCCACGCTTAAATATTTTAGGAATGAATACGATGCCCACATTCATGATAAGAAATGTCCTGCAGGGGTCTGCAAGACTCTTATATGTTTCAGCATCGACAGGTCGAAATGTACAGGATGCACTTCATGCGCCAGGAACTGTCCGCAAATGGCGATAACCGGAGAGAAGAAGGGACCGCATATGATAGACCAGGAAAAATGCATCAGGTGCGGGATATGTTTTGACGCCTGCAAATTCGGCGCAATAACAAGGGAATAAATGAGGGGACTGTCCCAGATTTACGGAGTCGTTTCGACTCGTAGAATCGGGACTGTCCCCGGACAGATTAGGGGCAAAAATGAAAATAAAACTTAACGGCAAAGAAATTGAAGTCGAAGATAATCTGCCTGTGCTCGATGTTGCAAGACGGGAGGGCGTGAACATACCTACTTTGTGTTATCACGAAGCCCTTGGACCATATGGCGCATGCAGGCTTTGTGTTGTGGAGGCTGAAGGCCCAATGCTGCGCCGCTCTCTCATCTCTTCCTGTACCCTGATCGTCAGCGAAGGCATGTCAATAGAGACTAATACCCCGCTTGTGAACAAATCAAGAAAGATAATATTTGAACTCCTCCTTGGACGTTCGCCTGAGGCACAACCTCTTATCGAACTTGCAAAGAAATACGGGGTTGAAAACACAAGGTTCGGGACAGGCCAGAGCGATGACTGCGTCAGGTGCGGACTGTGCGTCAGGGTCTGCAGGGACAAGATAGGGGTGTCTGCCATAAGTTTTGCAGGCAGGGGCCAAAAGAGGAGCGTTACCGCCGAATTCGGCAAGCTTTCGGAGGTCTGTATCGGCTGCGGCGCTTGCGCCAACATTTGCCCGACAGGGGCAATAAGACTGGAAGACAGGGGCGATGAACGGAAGGTCTTTCTTTGGGGCAACCTAATAAGCAGGCAACCCCTCGTCAAATGTGGGCACTGTGAAACTCCTTATACCACAGAAAGGTTCCTTGCGCATGTGAGAGGACATTGCGATATTAATGCCCTGAATGTTAAACAGAACCTCTGCCCGGAGTGTTCAAGAAGTTTATGCGCTGAAGCCTTGACAGGGACATTTCCTGTAAGTTAAAGCAGCTCAGACTGCAGTAGATTTTTCAGGCATTGCCGTCGACCGTAATGCCTACCTCGTCAATTTGATCGTCTGTTATCGAAAACGCCCTTACAACAGGCCCGTCTTCCGCAAGGCTTGCAATAACATAAATGGCATCATCGTAAAAAGCGAGCCGCACATCGGTCTGGGATGGGTACGCAGCAGCATCGGGGTGTGAATGGAAAATGGCTATCATAGAAAGGTTTTGTTCCCGGATGTCTTTCATTACGGCGAACTGTTCTTTAGAGTCCATCACGTAGAGATCCGGAGAGTTTTTGCTGTTGGTGATTTTATAAATTTTTGATATCTGGTTGCCCTTTCCGGCAAGGATGCCGCAGGATTCATTTGGATAACCTTTCCGGCAATGGTCAAGCATCTCTTCAAAAATCTTACCAGGTATTATTAACTTGTTCATTACACCACCCATATGGGAAGGGGTTATAACCTGCAATACCCTGCGTCGTAATCCTTCAGTTCCGTAATTGTAGGGCTTGCTCCGCATACTGCACATTCCGGATTTTTGGGGACCTTCACACGTCTGAAGGTTGTTTTCAGAGCATCATAAATAAGGAGGGTATTTTTCAGGACATCTCCTTTGCCGAGTATCAGTTTTATAACTTCGATGGCCTGCATGGAGCCGATAACTCCTGTGATTGCGCCTATGACACCCGCCTCCTGGCATGAAGGCACAAGTCCTGCTGGAGGCATTTCCTCAAAAAGACATCTGTAGCAGTGCCCTTCTCCCGGAACAACTGTAGTTAACTGTCCTTCAAACTTTAATATCGCGCCGCTGACAAGCGGTTTTTTCATCATCACACAAGCATCGTTTATAAGATACCTGGTCGGGAAATTATCAGTCCCGTCGACGACAATATCATAGTCTTTCATCAGGTCTTTTATATTCAGATGTGTAAGCCTTTCCTTTATGCCTATGACGTTGACATCCGGATTCAGGGCCTCAAAGGTCTCTTTTGCCGATTCTATTTTCAGTTTTCCTATGCGGTTGGTGTTGTGGGCTATCTGTCTCTGGAGGTTGCTTATTTCAACCGTATCATTATCAACAATCCCTATAGTCCCGACACCGGCTGCGGCAAGGTAGTAACCCACAGGGCATCCAAGCCCGCCTGCGCCTACGATAAACACCTTTGCGTTCAGGAGTTTTTTCTGGCCCTTGCCCCCGACCTCAGGAAGTATTATGTGACGGCTGTAACGCTGCAACTGATCTTCTGTGAATTCCATATTATTCCTTTTCCTTTTTTATTAATAAAATCCAGTCGGTATCGTTTATCTTCTCAATTTTCAAGGTCTTTTGGCCGTGGTCTTCCATTGACTTTGGAATGCTCCTTGAAGCCTCCTCGTAATCAAGCAGGATTTCGAGCACCTCTCCGACCTCCATGTCTTCAATGGCCAGCTTTGCCTTTACAAAAGTATAAGGACATACAAGTCCTTTTATATTGATCTTTTTATCAACCTTGACTTCGTCCATACCGCTATCCTATTCGTCCCCCTCAACCCTTATAAACACCGTCTTATCGGCAACAATGGGCAGCGCATCAATTTCCTTAACAGCGCTTATTACGTCCCGCTCCTTTGCCATGTAAGTCAGTACAACCAGCGGCACCGACCCTCCGATCCTCCGGCCTTTCTGGATTACCGAGGCAATGCTTATATTGTAATTTCCGAGTATTCCCGAAATCCTTGAAAGGATGCCGGGCTTGTCCATGGCGGCGAACCTGAAGTAATACTTACTCTCGATATCTTCTATCCCTTTGATCTTAAGCTTTGTGTTCTGCATCCTGAAAGCAGCATCCTTTATACCACATCCAGAGACTATCTTTTTCCCGATGTCAACAATATCAGCCACAACCGCGCTTCCTGTCGGCATGTCACCTGCACCTCTGCCGTAATAAAGGGTCGCACCGACAGCATCACCTTCTACATAGACCGCATTAAATACCCCATCAACCTTTGAGATCAGATACCCGACCGGGACCATTGTAGGATGTAGCCTCATTTCTATCTCGCCGTTGGACGCCTTTGTTATGGCAAGGAGTTTTATCTTGTACCCGAGTTCTGATGCAAATTCAATGTCCTCGGCAGTGATTTTTGTGATGCCTTCCTTATATACCTCATTATATGACAGCGGAATGCCGTAAGCGAGAGATGCAATAATTGTGAGCTTGTGGGCCGAATCAATGCCCTCAATATCAAATGTAGGATCAGCCTCTGCATAGCCAAGTCGCTGGGCCTCTTTCAGGGCATCTGAAAATTCGACCTTCTCATCGGTCATTTTTGTGAGTATATAGTTTGAAGTCCCGTTTATGATGCCGTATATGGCAACCATGTTGTTCGCGATAAGCCCTTCACGCAACACCTTTATTATCGGAATGCCCCCTGCAACCGAGGCCTCAAACCCGACCTGGACTTCATTTTTTTCTGCAGCCGCAAATATATCATTACCCTCTGTTGCAAGTAACGCCTTATTTGCGCTCACTACATGTTTTTTGTTGGCGATCGCCTTTAATATGAATTCTTTTGCAGGATGGATACCACCCATAAGTTCAACAATTATATCAATGTCCGGGTCAGCGATAACAGAAGCAGCATCCGTCGTAAGCACGCCGTCAGGGACTTTTATTCCCCTGTCCCTTTTAATATCCAGGTCTGCAATTTTTTTCAATACCACATCGAAGCCGGACCTTGCCTTTAGAAGGTCCTTATTTTCGAGCAATATCTTTGCAGTACCCGTACCTACAGTCCCAAACCCTATTATACCGACATTAATCGTCTTTTTTTTCATCGTCCCCCATCCTTTATCGTGTATTCCAATCTTTCAACCTTTGCTTAAAGCACCTGCTTCTGGCAACCTTCAACCTTCATCCTTTGTCTTTATTCCGACTGCCATACATTTCTTCCGCGTTCATTGAACTCCTGACCAAAGGGCCGGAAGCAACAAAATCAAACCCCAATTCAAGGGCTTTTAGTTTAAGCATATCAAAAACTTCCGGCCTTATGTATTCTACAACAGGATGGTTCTTTTTTGAAGGCCTCAAATATTGTCCCACTGTTAAAAAGTTGCAGTCAACCCCCCGCAGGTTTCCCAAAAGTTCTGCGACTTCATCAAAGGTTTCGCCAAGACCCAGCATTAGCCCTGATTTTGTCCTGATATGGGGGGCCATTTTTTTTGCATTCAGCAATACGTTTAATGAACGGTTGTAATCAGCCTGCGGCCTTACCTGGGGATAAAGTCTGCGCACGGTCTCAATATTATGGTTAAACACATCAGGCCCTGCTTCAAGTACTGTTTTCAGGGCATTGGGATCTCCTTTGAAGTCAGGGGTCAGCACCTCGATCCCTGAACCGGGCAGCAGTTTTTTTACGGCCCTGATTGTTGATGCAAACATGGAGGCCCCGCCGTCCTGGAGGTCATCCCTTGTAACAGAGGTTATAACCACATATTTCAGCGCCATTTCAAGGGCCGCTTCTGCGACCCTTTCAGGTTCAGCCATATCAATATCTGCCGGGGGGCCTGATTTTACAGCGCAAAAGGAGCAGTTCCTTGTGCATGTGTTTCCCAATATCATAAAAGTGGCTGTGGGCTTTGAAAAGCAGATTCCCTGGTTAGGGCAACCCGCCTCTTCGCAAACAGTCGCGAGCCTGTGGCCCCTCAAAAGACTTTTTGCAGCGTGGAGTCCCGATGTTTTTATTTTAATCCATTCCGGCAAACGCAATGGGTTCATTTTAATCAGATGCCCTTATTGTTTTTTTTCGCCTCATCCCACAGGGAATCCATCTCTTCAATAGTCATATCTGAAAGCCGGATTCCCTTATCCGCAGCTTTCATTTCTATATAGCGAAATCTGGAAATGAACTTGCTGATGGTCTTTCTCAGAGCGTCTTCGGGGTTAACGCCAACAAACCGTGAAACATTTACCAGAGAGAAAAACACATCTCCAAGCTCGTCCTCAATCTCTTTTGGCTCCTTATTCTTTATTGCCACTCTGAACTCATGGAGCTCTTCTTCCAGTTTTTCCAGTGCCCCGTCAACATGGTTCCAGTCAAACCCTGCCTTTGAGGCCCTTGACTGAATCCTGTGCGCCCTCAGGAGTGAAGGCATTTCCTTTGGGACACCTTCAAGGATAGATTCCCTGTTTTTGCCCTCTTCCTTTTTCCTCTCCTCCCACTGTTTCACCACTTCTTCAGAGGTCTCAAACTTTGCATCGCCAAAAACATGCGGATGCCTGGAGATCATCTTTCCACTGATTTTATCTATCACATCCTCAATGCCGAATTCGCCGCGTTCTTTACCTATCTGGCAATGGAATACTATCTGGAACAGCAGGTCACCGAGTTCTTCCCTTATCTTTTCAGGATCTTCCTCTTCAATCGCCTCAACAACCTCATAGGTTTCCTCTATGAGATATTTTGTGAGGCTCGCCCTTGTCTGCTCCCTGTCCCACGGACAGCCGTCCGCAGACCTCAGCTTAGCCATTATCTCAATTAATTTTTGAAAGTTTTCCATATTAAGTTATGCGACCTCCATTTCAGATGGGAAGACATGCCTGCCTGAAGAAGTCGTTCTTGCAACACCTTTGCAATGCCATGATGCAAGCTCTGATTCCACTTGTTAACTGGCATCTGCGTTTAAAGGATTGCAGCATGGCATATTAATAACTTTTGTTGCAATTAACGACTTTGCAAGGCGGGGATGTCTTTCCATTAACACACAAATCGCTCCCATATTACTTCGTTAATATCTCAACGATTTCTTTGTATCGTTGCGCTGTTTTTTGTAATATATCGTCGGGAAGGCTCGGGCCGGGATATGTCTGGTCCCAATCCAGGGTAAGGAGATAGTCCCGCACGATCTGTTTGTCAAAACTGTCCTGCCCTTTGCCGGGCTGATAATTCTTTATGGACCAGAACCTTGATGAATCAGGGGTCAGAAGTTCGTCTATCAATATCAGCTTGCCGTCATACATGCCGAATTCCATCTTTGTGTCCGCTATTATAATCCCCTTTTTCTCCGCTAACTCCCTTGCACGCTTATAAACATTAAGACTCGCGTCCCTGAGCTTTGTACCGAGGTCACCACCGACTATCCCCTTCATCTCTTCAAAGCCGATATTTATGTCATGCCCTTCCTCTGCCTTTGTGCTCGGCGTGAATATCGGCTCATCAAGCCTCGATGATTCAACAAGGCCCTCCGGCAATTTGATCTTGCAGACAGTCCCCTTTTCCTTATATTCCTTCCATCCTGAACCGGACAGATACCCTCTTACAATGCATTCAACAGGCATCGGCTTTGCCTTTTTCACGAGCATACTCCTGCCTTCGAGAACTTCCTTATACTTCTGAAGAGCCGCAGGATAGTCCTTCACATCAGTTGCAACTATGTGGTTTTCAATTATGTCTTTCATCTGACCAAACCAATAGATGGATATCTGCGTTAAGAATTTCCCCTTGCCGGGGATACCGTTCGGCAATACAACATCAAATGCCGAGACCCTGTCTGTTGCTATGATCAGCAGATAGTCTTCAAACTCATAAACGTCCCTTACCTTTCCGCGCCTGATTAATTTAAGTTCATTTAAAGCTGTTTCCAATATAATTTCATTCATACCCTTTTCTCCTGCACTAAAATATTCATACTATTTTTTACAAACGCTATTTCTTCTTCCTTTGTAGCCAGCTTATTCTGGAGTTTCTCATCCAGCACCCTTCCCAGTATCTTTGAATATAAAGGTCCGGGGTTGATGCCGAGGGCCTTTAAATCGGCCCCTTTCACAAGGGGTTTTACATTCCTCAGTTCGAGCAAAAAGTGGGATATGGCCTTCTTTTTTTCATTGTCCTGTGTCAATGCCATGCTGAACAGTAGAGGCTCTACGTCTTTGTCCATCAGTAAATGATAAGTTTCCACATGGTCCTCATTTAGCTTTCTCAATATCTCCTGTGCTGTCTGCAGCCCCTTGAGTATCCGTCCCTCAAGCCTGACAGGGACTGAAAGTCTTTTCATCGCAGCCTCCATCTCTTCCTTGCCGAGCTTACACAGGAGCGCCATGATATATATAATTCCCTTGTCGTATTTCTCGTTCAGAAAGAGCAGCTCAAACCATGTGATAGTGTCGTGCGCAGAGTCAAGAAGAGATTCAAGTGCCGGAGAAAAAATAAGCTTCGGGTGTATCACTTTAAGCAAACCATAATCGCCAAGTCTCTTTATTGTCCTGACAGGGTTTGTTTCTTTAAATGAGAGCACTATTTCGTCATAAAGCCTTGTGCCTGACAGCTTCTCAAATATGTTTATCCTCACCGCAAGCTTTATCAGGTTTTCCGTATGGCGTGAGAGCTTGAAGCCGAACCTTTCGGAGAACCTTATTGCCCTGAATGCCCTTGTGGGGTCTTCAACAAAGCTCAGATTGTGCAAGACCCTGATGGCCTTGTCCTTAAGGTCGCGCTGGCCCCCGAAGAAATCTATAAGCGTGCCGAAATCCTTTTTGTTCAACCTCACAGCAAGTGTATTTATGGTGAAATCGCGCCTGTAGAGGTCCTTTTTTATCGAAGAGGTCTCGACTGTCGGCAATGCCGCAGGGAAATCATAATATTCTGTCCTTGCTGTGGCAACGTCGAGCTTGAAATCGTCCTTCAGTACCTGGGCGGTGCCGAATTTCTGATGGGCAGTGACCTTTGCGCCTATCTTTTTGCCAAGGCCTTTCGCAAATGAAATGCCGTCTCCTTCGACCACAATATCTATGTCCAGGTTTTGTTCTCCCCTGAGCAGGTCCCGCACACATCCCCCG
>Ga0209211_10005176_pt1 | contig 19719 bp, 7 predicted proteins | sample RifGroA2_FD_183992 | JGI IMG/M metagenome (GOLD analysis project Ga0209211, IMG submission 183992) | Groundwater microbial communities from Rifle, Colorado, USA - Groundwater A2 (SPAdes) (version 2) | ecosystem: Environmental > Aquatic > Deep subsurface > Groundwater | place: Rifle, Colorado...
AACCTGAACTTAAGCCGAAACCAAAGATAGAGGTTGAAAAGCCAAAACCTCCAGTTGGAGTTAAAAAAGCGCCTGAACCCACAGAAGTAAAACCAAAACCCAGGAGAGGCACGACCATTGAATTCGGCAATATGGAATTTCCGAACCTTGTTGATATCTTTAAGGTTGTCGGTGACAGGGGCATGAAAATACTTGATAAAGAGACAGCGGAGTACGTTACCTCAAAATATGTTTATGCCCAGGCCTTTACGATTGAAGACAAAATGTCGGTCGGCAGAGTGTCGTTTGCCATGAGAAAATTCGGGGGAGACGGCACAGTTTACATAGACCTTGTATCTGATGACAACGGGAAGCCGGGGCTTTCCGGACTCAGGTCTTTACCTGTTTTTCTTGAGAACATAAAGAGAAGACCTGGGTACTACTGGGTTGATTTTGCATTTCCCCCCGGCAGTGGTGTATCATTGCAAAAAGGGAAATACTGGCTTGTTCTGAGGCATTCCGGCGAGGCGATAATGAACTGGTTCTATATACCTGGAAAGCCTTACAGCGGCAGCGATGACACCCGTTCCACATTAAAAGGATACAAGTGGGAAGATATACTGAATTACGATTTTGTATTCAAGGTCAAAGGGGTGGTAGAGTGAAGAGTGTGGTGGAAAATGCATGGCAGGGCAGTCTTTTGGCAGGCTTAAACTACCTTGGATGCATAGTCAAGGAATACCAGCCAGACAACCGCCGGGGTTACTTCAGGGGTGGGGCTCGGCGTTACTCGCCCCAATTTGAGCAGACCCGTGAATCCTGCCTGCAAGCCAGCCCTGCCATGCATTTTCTGAAGGCTGTCTGTGTCCTGTGTGTTTTAAGTCTGTTCCTTTTGTTTTTGTTTGCTATGCCCGCATATGCCGAGATGGTCGAGGTGGAGGGACATGCCACGATTGAGAATGGAAAGAAGGACGTGGCGCGCGGCAGGGCGCTGAATGACGCGTTTCACAGGGCAGTGGAACAGGTGGTAGGCATAATGGTCGAGTCAGAGACGCTTGTGAAAAACTTTGAGCTTATCAATGATAAGGTGTATTCCAAGACAAGCGGATATATTGAAAAATATAAAATATTGCGTGAATGGACAGAGGGAGACACATATAAGGTAAAAATTGACGCGACCGTTTCAACACGCTATATCGAAAAAGACCTTGGCTCTCTCGGAATGATTTTTAAAAAGCTCGGCAAACCGAGACTGCTTCTGCTGATTTCCGAACAGAACATAGTAAATGAAAAGAAATCAAACTGGTGGGAGAGCGGCGATCAGGTGAATCTCGGTGTCGCTGAAAATACAATGATGCAGAAGTTCATGGAAAGAGGATTTGATTTCGTAGACAAGCAGGTGATTATTCAGGGCATCAAGTCCGATCCGTCTCTTGCCAGGGGCCTGAGCAATAATCCGACCAATGATATGGCGCTGAAACTCGCTTCAGAGGGAGAGGCCGAGGTCGTCATTATTGGACAGGCTGTTGCAAAGGCAGGCCAGCCGCTTGGAGGGACAAGCATCCGCTCATGCCAGGCGAGCATCTCTGCAAAGGTCGTGAATGCCGATAACGGCGAAACTCTCGCGTCATTTACCACGAGCGCTGTCTCAGCGCATGTAGACCAGATTACAGGTGGTACTGACGCGCTGAGAAAGGCCTCAATAGAAATGGCCGACAAGCTTATTGCCCAGCTCATCTCAAAATGGCAGAGACGGATTTCCGGGACACATAACGTAAAACTCGTAATATCCGGCCTGGACTATAACAAGCTCACGGGCTTCAAGGGATTCCTGAAGGAGCATGTTCCAGGCGTAGTGAATATCTACGAGCGGAGTTATCAGGACGGGGTAGCCAAGGTAGATATTGAGGTCAAGAGTAATGCAAAGGAAATTGCCGACAGCCTGAGCAACAAGGCTTATCATGGCACAATGATAAATGTGACATCATTAACAGGCAATGTTATAAAGATAAGGATCAGGAACTAAGGGGTATGCAATCCTGCTGAAAGACAGGCACGACATGCATTTTGTAAAATGCGGTTGAAATATTTTATAAAATACAGGAGGAAAACATGAAAAGAATTTTGCTGTTGCTGGTCATTATTGGTGCGATGGTCATTTACGGCTGCGTAACGCCGGGGACCGAGAGCTTTAATCTTGGCATGGAACTCGCCAGGAGTAACAGGCTTGAAGAGGCCATTGCAATGTACGAGGACGCGCTCGCCAAGGAGCCCCAAAACCCGGAGTTCACAGAGGCCCTGAAAAAGGCAAAAGAGGCGCTCTCAGCTAAACACCTTGAAAAAGCTAAGACCCTCTTTGCCCAGACCCCTCTTACTTATGACAGGGCCATGTCAGCTTATCAGGAGGCAGACAAGGCATCGAGGGTCGCACCTGACAGCAGGCAGGCAGCCGCGCTTAAAAGTGACATAAAGTCAGAACTGGACAAGCTCGGCAAAAAGGCCGAGGCAATGTATTCTGATGCAATGAAGGCAAATGAGAAGAATGAATGGACAGAAGGTGTAAAAAAGCTGAGAGAACTGAATAAGTTTTACCCTAACTATCTGGATGCGGCCTCAAAGCTGAAACAGGCAGAGGACAAAGGTATTTCTTTTTATCTGAGAGAGGCTGAAAAAAGTAAAAAGTCTGAGGACTGGGAAAAAACGGTCAAGGCGCTTACGTCCGCGCAGGAGATATCCCCTGACAGGCCTGAGGTGGTTGCGGGCCTGAAAGACGCGAAGTCAAAGCACAACGCTGATTACTATCTGAAAAAGGCCGAGGAGTATACAAAGGCCAATGATTGGGACACAGCCATGACGTTTGCGCAAAAGGCCTCAGGTTTCGGGATGCAGTCCGACGCCAATAAAAAAATAGCCATGATAAAGCAGCAGGCGGCCCAGCATTATATCAACCAGTGCGGGCAGTTCCTTTCTGAAAAGAGGCTCTACAGTGCATATGATAATGCTATTAAGGCCATGAATTATGATCCTTCGGTCAAGAAAGACCCGATTTCAGCAAATGTAATAAACCAGTTACTTGGCGCTATGGCAGAGAAGGCCGCTTTCTATGACAACCAGGGGCAGCTCGGAAATGCCTTTGTATGGTATGACAAGATAATGGGCATTGACCCGAATTACCAGGACATATTTTTCAAGGTCCAGACCACAAGGGACAAGATACGGCAGAGGGTCATCAGGAAGATAGCGATTATGGATTTTACTCCCCCTACAGGCAGTCCTGATGCAGGCAAGATAATAACGGACAGTCTGCTGGCATACATAACGACCCATGCAAGCAGTGATGTCAAGATACTTGCAAGGGACGTCCTTGGCGCCATACTCAAGGAAATTGAACTTGGACAGGCCGGACTTTACGATATCGAAAGCGCTAAAAAGGCGGGGAGGCTGCAGGGTACGGATGTCTTTATTTTCGGGAGCGTGCTTAATTACAACGTTGACAAGAGTGTTTCAGAGGGGTTCAAGACTGTCAATGTGGTCATCGGTAAAAAATCCACACCCAATCCCGCATACCAGATGTGGTTTTACTCGCAAAAGGGCGCCCTTAGCGAAGAAGAAAAGAGGAATGCGCCTCCTGCAACTATAGAGGAGGACATCAGGGAGACCTTCAAGTATAAGGTCGGCACTGAAAAGAAAAGGTCCACAGTCGGTGTATCTTTCAGGGTCATAGACCTTGAGCAGGGAGAGGTTGTTATTACAAAGACCATTAAAAAGTCACAGGAAATAAAGGACGACTTCTCCGAGGGTGTTGAGTCAGCAAATATAAAATACAAGGCCCTTGAGATAATGTCTGACTCTGAACTTCTTGAAAAAGTCACCCAGGAAGTTGTGGCTGAGTTAAGCCATGAAGTGCTTGCCCGTTTCCAGAACCTCCAGACCCAGTACTTCAGTCTGGGCGAGACTTACAAGAAGAAGAGGGAGTATGAAAGGGCGATAGAGAAATATTCCGACGCGATCCACCTTGAGGAGATGAAGAACATATCCAGTCCGCTTTCAGACAGCTCTAAAAAGGAAATTGAACAGTTGCTAAGGCTGACAGCGCTATAAAGAATAGGGGGATGAAAGGTATGAATATAGGCATAGGTAAAGGCATGGGTAAAGGCAAAAGTAAAGATAGAATAAAAACTGTCTTAACCTTTATTTTAACCTTTGCCTTCGCCTTAATTTTTACCTTTACCTCTTCCTTGTCTTTTGCCGCTGATGTGAAGCCAAAAATCGCCTTTTTTATGTTCGTAGCATTGGACATGGAGTCTATGTCCCTTATGGATTCCATACCTTCCCTGCTGACCATGTCTATAAGCAAGAGCGGTTATTTTGAGATAATCGAGAGAAAGAAGATAGAAAAGGAAGTAGAGCTTGAGGGATTCAAACTCGGCAGCATGAAGGTAAATGAATTATTAATGGTGGGTGAAAAGCTTGGCTTTGATTTTGGTGTGACAGGAGATGTCCGGAAACAGAGGGGAACAATAACCGCAAATATCAAGGTGCTTGATGTCAGGTCCCAGCGAGTATGTTTTGAACATACGGTCACAACGAGCGAGGGCGGACTTAATGACAAGATCAGTGAAGTGGCCGTTCTGATTATGGAACGTACCCGTGAGCCGGTTCTCGGGATTCGAGTTGAAGGCGGTAAGTACGAATCACCTGTAATGCCTCCACAGGATTTAAGGGTGAAAAGCGGTGCAAAGAGAATAAGGATAGCCTGGAATTATACCGACTTTAGTAATGCCAGCGGTTTCAAGGTCTACAGGGCAAGAAATGAAGAGGGCCCTTATATGATCCTCGGTACTGTTACCGAGACGTTCTTTGTGGATGACGACCCAGTCATGGACGGTCCCGCCTTTTACAAGGTCACAGCTATGAACAAGCAGGGCATTGAAGGCGGGTTTTCAAATGCAGTTGAAGCAAGGACTGTTGCAGGCCCGCCTCCCCCGATCTTCCTGAATGTCGAGCCTGATATCAAGACAGCCCACCTTAAGTGGAGGTCACGTCCCGGCTGTGAAGTGCCCGGTTTCAGGGTCTACCGCAAAGGGCCTGCTGATAAGGATTTCAGGGAGATACTGTCAGTACAGGCCGAGACAATGGTATATTCCGACAGCGGACTTAAGGACGATACAACCTATCAGTATGCGATAACCGCAGTTGATGCAAAAGGCGCAGAGAGCGATATGTCCCAGGCGCTTGAAGTGAGGACATTTAAATCTCCTGACGGGCTGAAGGCTGAAAGCGGAAAAATAAGGCGGATATCTTTGAACTGGAATGTCTATCTATCTGAAATGGCCGATGGATACGCTATTTACAGGGCAATTGAGAGGACTGCCGAATACAGGCCTTTAACAAGGATCAGGGACAAAGGTACAAATGCTTATACTGACAAGGATGGGCTCGGCGATTCATTGACTTACTGGTACAGGGTCTCAGTCTTCAACAAAAATGGGGCAGAGACTGATATGGCTGAGCCTGTATCGGCAGTTACAAGGGGGATCCCGCCTGCACCCGCAGGTCTTGTTGCAAAGGGCCGTGAGCCGAGACGTGTCTCCCTGAAATGGGATGCTTTGAAAAGTCCTGATGATGAGATAAGTGGTTATTATATTTTCAGGTCAACAGAAGAAAAGGGAGAGTATAAAAAAATAGCCGGTAAAAACGACCCCGAATCCACTTCATATGTTGATAATGATCAGCCTTTGAAGGACAACACAACATACTACTATAAAATCTCGTCGTTTAATTCTGCCGGGGCAATCAGCAACCCCTCCGGACCTGTGTCCGCGATTACCAAAAACACTCCTGCTGTTCCTGCCGGGTTGAAGGCAAACAGCGGCGAGGTAAAGCAGGTCACCCTTATGTGGGGGCCGAATCCTGAGAAGGACATAAAGGAATATGTTGTTTTCAGGGCCACAGGCGGTGATAAGAGCTTTGAAAAGATTACTTCTGTCAGGGGAAGGACAGGTCATACAGATACCGGACTCAAGGACGGCATGAAATACTCATACACTGTTCAGGCGGTTGATGAGGACGGCCTGTACAGCGAATATTCCACCCCTGTGAGTGCTGAGACCAAGCCTCTTCCGCAAAGGCCTGCGGGTTTGAAGGCCCTTGACAGCGGAGGCAAAAAGCTGTTGCAGTGGCAGGCCAACCTGGAAAAGGACGTAAGGCAGTATAATGTTTATAAGAAGGGCTTTCTGGGTATAGCCCAGAAGCTTGCGACCGTGCAGGACGTTTCATGGGCGCTTACAGAGGATTTAAAAGGGCGTCTTGAGATGTTTGTGACTGCGCTTGACAATACCGGGCTTGAGAGCGAGACTTCCGATATTGTTGAAATAGTCATTGAGAAAAAATAGTAAGGAGGTAATTATGAAATCGAAATTGTATTTGCTTGTTGTAATGGTAATTGTTCTTCTGGCAGGCAGCACGGTTTATGCTGAAATGGTTGCCGGAAAGAGCGTCCCTGACGCTGATGACGGACGGTATCAGCTTTTTCAGGGGTCTTATACCAGTATTGATCTGAAGAGGCAGCAGACCTCTACTCATAATGGTATATTCCTGATAGATACCAGGAGCGGCAAGGTCAAACGCTATCTTAACAAGATAGACGAGCAGGGAAGGTACATAGAGACATGGGTACCCACAGAACTGCCGATGGAGAAATAACCATGAAAGAAAATAAAGAAAATAGGGACAGACCCCATTTTTTTAATAATCCGTATGGTTTTAAAAAAGAATACCTTAAAAAAATGGGGTCTGTCCCTATTTTCTTTGGCATATTGCTGATTGTCGCTTTTCTGGGGTCCTGTGTACCTACGCAGGAAGTGAAAAAGGACGCTCTTGAGGTGTCTGTTTCAGAAGGTGAGTTCCCTAAAATCGTTGCTGTAATGCCCTTTCAGAATGATACCCGGGAAATAGGCATAGCCAATCAGGTTAGAAAGGCCTTTTACAACCACTTCAGTTCAAAACCTTACAGGGACGTAGAACTTCCTGTTGTTGACGAAAAAATCGTACAGCTCGAAAAATCAACTGGCAGGAGTGTCCTTGATCTCAAGCCGCAGGAAATATGTCAGGCCATAGGCTGTGAGGGCCTGGTATACGGCCGGGTCACCGATTACAAGAAGGTATACGCGGGCCTTTATTCTCAACTTGGCGTTGAGGCCGAGATCTGGATGATCAATACAAAAACAGGCAAGGAGATATTCAGGCTCAAAGACGCAGTCAGATATCATGAGGGCGGGGTGTCGTTGTCACCGCTCGGGCTTATAATGACGGCTGTTTCCACTGCTATGAATATAAGGGAGATCCAGCAGGTAAGGATGGTGAATGAACTGGGCTACAAGTTCAATGAAAAGATACCCTCGCCTGTAGGCATGGCAGTTGAGGACAGGCCTCTTATCAAAGAGGTGCTTACCAACGTAAAGGAAGGGCCTTTTGGAAAGGGTAAGGTCATAAGGGTGGGTCTTGAAGGAGAGTCCGGGGCCGTTGCAACATTTGATATTGGCAACTTTAAAAAAGGGCTTCCCATGAAAGAGACAAAACCTGGTATCTACATGGGTGAATACCTTGTACTGCCAGGAGATAATACAGCAGACATGCCTGTAATAGCGTCCCTCAAGAGGCCGGGAGGATATGACAACCAGTGGACGGATGTTAGTGGTTTATTGACAATCGACACAACATCCCCTCCGCAGGTCAAAGGGTTGAAGGTGAAGGCCTTCCAGGACAGGGTTGAGCTGACATGGGAGGGCCTGAAGAATATATCTGATCTGAAGGGTTACAGGGTGCTGAGGAGCGAACAGCCCCTGAGCGGTTATGCTGAAGCCGGAAAGGTCGAACTTAATTCATCTGAAGACAAGACTTTAAAGCACGGCGCTGTTTACTATTTCAGGGTCATTGCCTTTGACCAGACGGGAAATGAATCTGAAGTGCAGGACCCTGTCAGGGCATCTCTTATTTCAAAAGAGCCTATTGCCCTCACAGGTGAAATAAAAACCGACACTGTTCTTTCAGAGATTTATAAAATAAAGGGTGACCTTATTGTGCCAAGGGGCCTGTCACTGACTCTGGAGCCTGAAGCAAGGCTGATGTTTGATGAGAATGCCTCCCTGACTGTTTACGGGAAGATGATCGCAAATGCAAGAGAAGCCCCTGTTGAATTTGTTCCATCCGGGGACAAAAAGTGGAAGGGCATTGTTGCAACCGGAGGGAACCTCTCCATGAACGGTTTTCGTATAAGGGGGGCTGTAACAGCAATGCTTTTGCAGGACACCGGAGGGGCTATTGAAAATGGCGTGATCACAAATAATGATACAGGTATAACGATTTCAGGCACGCCGTCTGTCGTTGTCAAAGGCAGCATTATATCAGGCAATCTGGTCGGCGTTGAACTAAAGAAAACTGACGCTCATTTAATGCTGAACAACATATTCCAGAATAAGGAAGGAGTGATTGTCAGGGGCGGTTCCGGCGATATAAAGGACAACAATATATTTGACAATGAGAGGAACATTTCTTCCGATCCCCTTATGAAGATCAGCGCCAATTTTATAGGCTCTGTTAATGTGGATGAGATGAAAATAGCCGGCATAAGCCTGGCAAAGGTATATGACAACAGGCTCCCTGACGGAAAGATTGTAGCTGCTGTGTCGAACCCGTATGCTGCACTTGACCCTGAAGACCGTCAGAAAAAGGCAGTTGAACTGCTCATAGAAGCCGGTAGTTATTTCAGGCAGAGGAATTACGGCAAGGCGTCCTCAGTCTTTGAAGAGTCTCTTAAGGCATCACCCTCTCCGGATACTTTCTATTACCTTGCTATCTGTTACCAGGAGATGAAGGAGAGCGATAAGGCCCTGAAGTATTTAAAAGAGGGTGTCGAGAAATTCCCAAAGGATTCAACGCTCCAGAAATCCCTTGGGCTCATGTATTATCAGGCAGGCAATGAAGCAGAGGCAAAGAAGGCCTTTGAAGAGGTCATGAGGCTAAGCCCTGAGGACAGGCAGGTGAAGTTTCTGCTTGAGAGGATCGGGAAGTAAGGCCATAGATATGTGAGTTATCGGGAAGGCATTCCTGCATTCCCATTTAAGTGTTTTTTCCCACAGCAAAAATAATTATTGTGTAACATTGCGCAATAATTGAATTCATTCCTTTTTAATTCCATGTGAAAAATCAGTCTATTTTATTTGGAATGCTTTTTGCTCATAATGTTATAATGTTCCAGAAATTACAGAATATATATTAATAAAATTTGGGGGACTATATATGGTAAACATTTATAGAATAACCGTCCGTTTAATGTTTCTTCTCGCATTATTTTCATTCATTTTATTCATACCAGATAAAAGTTTCGCAGTCGCCCCATCACCAGAAGCAGGTGAGCTTAAGGCTCTGCTTAAGGCAGGTACTGTCCCTGCTGTTGGCTTAAGCAAGGGAGAGGTCATCCGGAAGACACAGAAACTCCAGATGCCTTTCATAAAAAATGAAGGACAGGTGGATGAAAATATCAGGTTTTACTCAAAGACCTTTGGCGGGACCGTGTCTGTTACAAAGAACGGCGACATTGTATATTCGCTGCCCAAAAGAAGCCTGAAGAAGGCGCTTAAGCGGAAGTCACCAGCAGAAGGCGAGCTTAAGGCTCCTACTGTGGCTAAAGCGGAAAACAGCAAGGACAAGGCGATAGCTCTCAAAGAAACCCTTATCGGCGGCAAGGTATCTGAAATAAAAGGTGAAGGCAGGGCAGTAACTAATGTAAGTTATTTCAGCGGCAATGACAGGTCTAAATGGAAGAGCAATGTCCCGACTTTTGATTTTGTGAATTTTGGAGAGGTGTACAATGGGATCGGGCTTAAACTGAAAGCGTATGGTAAGAATGTTGAAAAGCTGTTCTTTGTAAAACCGGGCGCTGATTATTCCGATATTAAGCTGGTAATGGAAGGCGCAAAAGGCATGACTGTCAGCGCCCGGGGCGAACTTGTGGTAGAGACAGAACTCGGGCCAGTGAAATTTACAAAGCCGGTTGCATACCAGGAAATCAATGGCAAGAGGGTCGAAGTAGAAGTGGTATACAATATTGCTTCCGCGTTTCCGAACTTCCACACTTCCGCGCATATGTATTCTTTTAAGATCGGTGATTACGACAAAACAAGAGAACTGATTATAGACCCGTTGCTTGCCTCAACATATCTTGGCGGGACCGGTGAGGACTATGTTAACGGGATGGCTGTGGGTACAGACGGTGTTTATGTGACAGGATATACCTCTTCCCCCGGCCTCGCAACAACTGGTGTTTATGATAATACATGCGGGACCAGTGGAACAGACGATTGTAATTTTGATGGGACGAATAATTTCGAAGATGCCTTTGTGGCAAAACTCAGTCTTGACCTGAAGACACTTTTAGCATTTACATATCTCGGCGGCAGCGGCGATGATCAGTCCAATGCTATTGCGATAGATGCGGGTGGGTATGTTTATATTGCCGGACAGACTAATTCAGCGGACTTGCCTGAAAGGGGAGTCAGTGCATATACTGCCGGAAACGATACATTTGTAACCAAGCTAAATAGCAGTTTAACAATAGTCAGCAAATCTACATATATAGGCGGAAGTAATAACGATAATATCTGGAGCATTGCTTTTGATGGAGATGGCAATGTATATGTTGCCGGGGAGACTAATTCATATGCCAGCCTGGATCCAATCTTATCGGGCTTGCCTGAAAGTACAAATACATATACTGCAGGAGCAGGAGCAGAAAACGATGCATTTGTAACCAAGCTCAGCAGCGGCCTGGTAATCAGCGCTTCAACATATATCGGCGGGTCTGATAGTGACTTTGGTAATGCAGTTGCTGTTGATGGAAGCGATGTCTATGTTGTCGGTATGACTATCTCAACGGACCTTGCTGGTGCAAACAATGCTAAAGGCGCCAGTGGGGATGCATTTGTTGCAAAGCTTGATAGTAATTTAACGCCGGGATCTGTTGTTTCGAGGTATATTGGTGGCTCAGGCGATGAAGGCGCCAGGACTATTGTTGTATCAGGCGCTACTATATATATCGCCGGTCAGACGAATTCGGTGGATTTCCCGTCAAGGGGAGCAAGCTCTTACAGCGGAGCAGAGGACGTCTTTGTATCAAAGCTTGCCACTAATTTATTAAGTGATCCTGCTGACTCTAAATATTTTGGCGGGGCCAATACTGAAACGATAAATTCAATGGTCCTGTCAGGCGGGTATATATATATCGGAGGTGGGACTAGCTCATCACCCGGACTGGCAACGTCAGGAGCATACAATGAAACATATGCAGGAGGCAGTTCTGATATTTTTATTGCAAAATTCAATGCCACGACCTTTGAGCTTTCCGCAGCTACCTATATCGGGAGCAGCGCTGCTGACATCGGAGGATTCATTGCGCTGGATTCAGCAGGTGATGTTTATGTTGCCGGTTATACCGGGTCGGATGCATTCCCGACAATCGCCGGGGCTTATGACACAAGCCATAATGGGCTAAACGATGTCTTCATATCAAAGCTCGATGCCAGTCTTGCTGCACCGTTTATTTCGACCGACCCCTTAGCACCTGAATTTGGTACTGTTGATGTGGGAAGCGGAGGGACTTCTATCTATCTGTATATAATTGCAGGCAAAGTCCTTGACGTAGCAACGATTGAAATTACAGGGGATGCCTCTTTTAGTTTGCCAGACGGCGTATCTGGTGAATGCGCAGTCGGAGCGCCTACCTTTACATTAGCTAAGGATGCGACATGTGCGTTAAATATCAAGTTTGATCCTGGATCAAAGGGCGGAAAAACAGCGACCCTGAGAATTACCTCAAACGGCTCTGATGGCGGTATTCTCGATGTCACCTTAAACGGAACAGGTCTGCAATATACACTTACTGCGCAAAAGGACGGCACCGGAACAGGGACAGTGACGTCAACGGACATAAACTGCGGTTTTACATGCACAAAGGATTACAACCTAAACGCTCCCATAACATTGGCCGCTGCAGCAGGCGACGGCTCCACCTTTATGGGCTGGACTACAAGCCCTGCCGGGAAATGTACCGGCACAGGAGATTGCTCATTTTCAATTACGGCCAACACAACTGTAACCGCAACATTCACGCTGACACCTGTAAACGGGACATGTGGCTCATCCAATGGCCAGACATTGACAGTAATCCCTTCTACAAACCTTTGCAGCACCGGGACAGCCTCAGCGGTGAGCGGCAGTGGGCCGTGGACATGGAGTTGTGCGGGAGCAAACGATGGGACGACGGCAAGTTGTTCTGCGGCAAAAGCAGCAGCGATAAACGGGGCCTGCGGTTCATCAGATGGCCAGGCATTGACGGCAGCGCCTGCGGCCAATCTATGTAATTCAGGTACGGCGTCGTCGGTAAGCGGCAGCGGCCCGTGGACATGGAGCTGTGCGGGAGCAAACGGCGGAACAACGGCAAGCTGCACGGCAAGTAAACAGGCTGAAGTTGTAACTGCTGTTAATGGAGCGTGCGGGGCATCAGATGGCCAGACACTGATTGTAGCGCCGACTGCAAATCTTTGCAGCGCGGGCACGGCGGACACGGTAAGCGGCAGTGGCCCATGGACGTGGAGTTGTGCCGGAGCAGGCAGCGGGACAACGGCGACCTGCACGGCAAATAAACAGGCTGAGGTGGCAACTCCTGTTAACGGGGCCTGCGGACCATCCGATGGACAGACGTTGATGTCAGTGCCTGCGACTGATCTATGCAGTTCAGGTACAGCGTCTTCGGTAAGCGGCAGCGGCCCGTGGACATGGAGCTGTGCGGGAGCAGACGGTGGGACTACGGCGAGTTGTTCCGCGATTTTGCAGACTTATGCTTTGACCGTTACCATGTCGGGTTCCGGTGTTGGTGCGGTGACGAGCAACCCATCAGGAATAAACTGCGGCACTGACTGCACTGAAACGTATAACGCGGGAACAGAGGTCATATTGACTGCCACTGCGGACAGTGGTTCAACATTCGCAGGCTGGTCCGGTGGCAGCTGCTACGGAACTGATGAGTGCTTTGTAACTATGAACGGAAATGAGGCGATCAGCGCAACGTTTACACAGGATGCTCCTGCAGGCAAGTTTAACCTGACAGTGATAATGGACGGTGCCGGCAGCGGCGAGGTTGCTGTCAGCAAAGGAACGATGGAATGCAGCGATAACGTTTGCACAGCGACCTTTGATGAAGGCACATCGGTTACGCTGACTGCGAAACCCGGCCAGGAGTCGCTGTTTAGTGCCTGGGACGGGTGTGACAGCGCAAAAGCCAAGTGTACGTTATCACTGGACGATAACAAGGTAGTGATGGTCACCTTTATCCCCTTCCCCAAACTGACTGTAACGGTCATTTCTTCCGAATCTGAATATGGGACCGGGACCGGTAAGGTAGTAGCTGCCGGCATAAAGTGCGGTAATGCCGACGAAACCGCGGACACAAACTGTGAACAGACGTATAGCAAGGAAGTGACGGTGAAACTCAAAGCCGTCCCGGACAAAGGGTCGGCATTTTCGGGGTGGGAAGGGTGCGATAGCGAGGCTGACAATGCTTGTACGGTGACGGTAGGCGATGAAGGCAGAGAGGTCACAGCTACATTTGAACCTACCCCTCGCTATGCGGTAGCAGTCATGAAGGACGGGAACGGAAGCGGCAGGGTGACCTCTTCTCAAAAAGGCATTGACGGCACCGGAATAAACTGCGATGCAAGCGATACTGACTGTGAATCCGCATACCTCAAAGGCGCTACAATAACGGTTACCGCAAAAGCGGACAAGAACGGCTCAAAGTTTACGGGCTGGAGCGGCTATGCGGCATGTGAGGGTAAGGCATCGGCGACCTGCAAGATACTCAAGATAGAAGCCGGCGTCAACCTTACCGCTACTTTTATCAAGCCGTATAATATCTCTGGCAATGTGAAGGACGTTGCCGGCAATCCCGTCAAGGGCGCTGTTGTCACGCTGGGCGGCGACGGTATCGCCGATAAGACGGTGAGGTCGAACACCAAGGGTGTCTATACCTTCAAAGGCATAGCTCCCGGCAGTTATACGGCCAGCGCAAGCAAAAACGGTTATACGTTTGAGGATATTTCCTTGACGGTTGCTGATTCCAATCTCACTGGTCAGGACCTGACTGGCTCCAAATGACCGATGGGATGATGTCCTTATGGATGAACTTTCGAAGGAATATGTGATCTCGTTTTTTGACAAGGCTCTCCGTATGCACGGCGACAGGCCTGATGCTGTGAGGTGGTCACAAACAGGGCAGGCCCTGCATTATCAATCCCTCCTTGACGTTGGCAATATTGATGGGGCCAGGATACTCGACTTCGGGTGCGGCAAAGGTGATCTCTACCAATTCCTGAAAGACAGGAACATCAATGTCCAATATTCAGGTTGTGACATCAATGAGAGCCTGATCTCGTTTGCAAGACAGAAATTCCCCGGTGTGGACTTCAGGGTCTTCGATGCTGAAAAGGACGCGCTGGATGAGGATTTTGATTACATCTTCCTCTGCGGCGTCTTCAACCTGAAGGTGCAGGGCCTTGAAGAGACAGTCAAAGTCATTATAAAAAAACTCTTCGACCGCTGCCGCATCGCGCTTGCGTTTAACGCCCTTTCAGACCATAATCCCAGGAAGGACTTTGAACTGAATTACCTTTCCCCTGAAGGCCTGTTCAATTTTGCAGTAAAAGAACTCTCCCCCTTTGTTTCACTCAGACACGACAGGATGTTCTACGATTTTGTCATGTTCGTGTACAGGGACATAAATTAACCTGTCAGTTGCATAAAATGAGAGAATAATCATCCAAAAAGCCTTTAAAAATGCGATAAAATCCATTTTATGTCTATTGTGTTTGAATTCACTGGCAGTGTTGTTGAACAATATCCTTAAAAGGTGGTCTGGAGATTAATAAAGTATCGCATATAAAGTCTTTCTGGCTGCTTACCCTCTCATTTTATAGAGGTTTAATGCAACGTTAAGGTAAAGTATTCGTTGAAATGACAAAAGTCTTTTTTTTGCGCGCTTTCACGCAGGGGATTTGATTTTTGGGTTAAACAAGACAAATCAAATAGTTTTACGCTTTAATTATTTTGCGCCTGACGTATTAGACCTGCCAATGTAATCCCGTTGATTTTTAAGTAAACTTCAGGTCCTTCATCCGCCTTCAGTCAACAAAAGCCATATATCGAAAAGGTGGAATATTATATGCATATCAATATAATAGTGGGCGCAAAATTGCAAAAGAATATTCTGATTGGGTGGAGCCATGAAAATGGGAATGTGCAAATTGTTCGCCTTATTTCTCACCCTTCTCTTCTTAGCGCCGGGACATGTCTACGGTTTTGCTCCTGATGATAAGTTCTTAGATGAGTACATAAAGGGGCCCGGCGGGCCGCAAGAAAAATCCGCAGCAAAACATTACATGGAAGGTCATCTCCTCGTCAAATTCAAATCTGACGTATCGGAAGATACCAAGAAAAACCTTCATAAAAAGCATCAATCTGAGAAGTTAAAAGAATTCTCCTCTTTGAATATCCACCATGTAAAGCACAAGAAGGGCCTGAGTATGGAAGAGGCTATAAATCAATATAAGGCCGATCCTTCTGTGGAATACGCAGAGCCGAACTATATAGTTGAATCCACACGTATACCTAATGAACCCCAGTTCTCCAGCTTGTGGGGTCTCTATAATACGGGTTATGCCGGCGGAATTAACGGCGCTGATATTAGCGCGCCGGAGGCATGGGATATAACAACAGGGAGCCAGGACGTTGTTGTTGCCGTTATAGATACCGGCGTTGAATACGCTCATCCCGATCTTGCTGCTAATATGTGGATGAATAATGGAGAAATATCAAATAACGGCGTTGATGATGACGGTAGCGGTTACGTTGATGATGTTTACGGCATTAACACGATTACAGGCAGCGGCAATCCGCTGGATGATTATGGGCATGGGACCCATGTAGCTGGAATAATAGGGGCGATGGGAAACAATGGAATAGGTGTAGTTGGAGTCAACTGGAACGTGAAAATCATGATCTGCAAATTCCTGGGCTCAAATGGCTCAGGAGCGATTGCCGATGCTATTGAATGTCTGGAATATGTCAGGAAAATGAAAGCCCGTGGAGTTAATATTATAGCAACAAATAATAGCTGGGGAGGGGGTGGTTACTCTCAGGCCCTTTATGATGCTATCAATGCCCAGCGTGACATCCTCTTCTCTGCGGCAGCAGGAAACAGTAACTCTGACAATGATAAATACAATTTTTATCCTGCGAATTATAATCTGCCGAACGTAATTGCTGTAGCTGCAACCGACAAAGAGGACCAAAAAGCCTCTTTTTCCAACTATGGGAGAAGGACTGTTCATGTAGGAGCACCGGGTGACCTTATCTACAGCACTATTTCAACTCAAAATGTATGGAAAAACACTGGAGGGTATGGGACGCTTTCAGGTACTTCTATGGCAACTCCTCATGTGACCGGCCTGGCCACGCTTATCAAATCCCAGGATCCGGGCAAGGACTGGCGGGATATTAAAAACCTCATTTTATCAGGTGGAGACAGTCTGGCTCCGCTGGACGAAATAACCGTCACAGGCAAGCGGATAAACGCATACGGCTCTCTTAAGTGCGACAATAAGAATGTGTTTTCGGCCTTAAGTTATCCATCCACGATTTCTGTGGGTGTACCTGTTGCTATCTCGGCCCTGAGCATAAATTGCGCTGCATCAGTGGGGCCTGTTACGGCAACAACCGCTGCGGGCGATACTATAATCCTTTATGACGACGGCATAGCTCCCGATCTTGCCGCAGGGGATGGGATATTTACAGGGACGTGGATACCTGCCCGTACCGGTGAACGCATAGACTTCTACTCGTCTTTGGGAAGTGACACAATCTTTGTCCCGACATTCTCTATGAACTTCGAAATACTTAACTGTAACCTCAACGAGTCTTATGATCATACACTTAAGATCAAGGGAGGCTTGCCTCCTTACAACTGGTCAGTATTTTCAGGCAGCCTGCCGCCCGGTTTAAGCCTGAATGCCTTGACAGGCAGGATAGATGGCTCTGCGTTATTGCCGGGCGTATTTACATTTACGGTGCGGGTTATAGATTCACTTGCTCAAGTGATAAACAAGAAGTTCTCGATACGTGTTGGAGATGTCCCATCTCTTAATCAAAGGAGGGTAACATATGATTCGATAAATAATGACATTGCCGAAGCTATAGCTGTTGATTATGACGGAAACTTTTATGTGACCGGATATTCTAACAGCCCAAATGATAACAGCCCATATGTTAATCATGTGCTTACCGTAAAATACGATTCATCAGGCAATGTTTTATGGCACAAACTGAATGTGGGTGGGGACGGGGACTGGGCTTCAGACATTGCCACAGATGCAAGCGGCAATACCTATGTGGTTGGATCGACAGATGTCAAGGATACAAATGGTTATTGGTCGGCAAATTGGACTGTTGTCAAGCGTGACCCATTTGGAAATGTTATCTGGGCCAAGACGGATTTTGACGGGTATGGATGTGCTTTGGGCGTTGCAGTTGACAAAAATGGTTACGTATACGTATCCGGCTCTTCTCATTGTACATCTTGGGGCGATTATCTAACTGTCAAGTATGATCCATACGGTAATGTCATATGGACTAAAACATATGGTGATGCCGCTCATAATTATGTTGCACACGGAGGCATTGCGATAGATGGAGACGGGAACATTGTTGTGGCTGGATATTCATATGATAACAAGTTTAACTTTCGGCATTCGATCGTAAAATACGACCAATCCGGCAATATAGTCTGGACTGATACATCTGATGCAGGATATTGGTTCCAAGTTGGACATGGGACCGCAGCAGACAAAAGCGGCAATACCTATACTATCCGTCAGTCGCTTAATGATCCGGACTTTTATAGCCTAATTATGAAATATGACCCATTAGGTTCTCTTATATGGGCCATCCCTTATTATGGATATAACGCTAAAGGAATAATCGCAGATGATTTCGGTAATGCCTATGTGACCGGTGCAGGATACATCTTCAACGAGTTGACACAACGATACTCTCAAATATATTTAACCATTAAATATGACGAAACGGGTAATGTTGTTTGGACGGAAACGTCTGAAACATCTGACTACGGAGGCTCTCCTTATGGCATCGCATTGGACGGGAAGGGCTCTATATATGTAACCGGTATTGCCGCGAATGGATTGCAGTGGAATTTTCTTACCATCAAGTACACTGAGCTGCAACTGGCGCTTGCGTTCGATAATGTGGGGACAGGTTCAGGTACTGTCAATATTAGTCTAGGGACAAGCTGCACGGCCGATTGCGCCCAGTACTATAAAAATAACGCCAATGTGACACTTACGGCTGTCCCGTCCGGCAACTCCTTTTTTATAGGGTGGGGAGGCCCGTGCTCAGGAACCGGTGACTGCGTTATTGTGATGGATGGTGACAAACAGGTGACCGCTGCTTTCTCTGACTATTCTGCGGTGAGTGACGGTTCTTGTGGCAACTCTAACGGTATGACATTTACAGCAATACCGACAACTTACCTTTGTAATACCGGGATTGCATCGGTAGTGACCGGCAGTGGTCCATGGAACTGGACCTGCGGTGGGGTCAATGGCGGAACTGCGGCTAACTGCACAGCCGGCATTCAGACCTACACGATAACACCGACAGTGGGCAGCGGCGGTACGATGAGTCCTGCCAGTCGGATAGTGAATCATGGAAGCACAGGAACGTTTACGCTTACGACTGACAGCGGATATATAGCAAGCGTAAGCGGTACATGCGGCGGCAGCATTTCGGGCAACGTTTATACGACTGGAGTGATAACGGCCAATTGCTCTGAGACAATTACATTTAAAGGCAACGGCACATGTGGCAGTGTTAACGGCCAGTCATTAACTGTAGCGCCGGTAATAGACCTTTGCGGTATAGGTACCGCATCGCCCGTGGCTGGCAGCGGCCCATGGGCATGGAGTTGCGCGGGAGTTAATGGGGGAACGACAGCAAGTTGCAGCGCAAACATAAAGACTTACACTATAACTCCTTCAGTGAGCAGCGGCGGCACTATCAGTCCTGCAAGCAGGACAGTAAATCACGGAAGCACAGGGACGTTTACGCTTACGCCTAACAGCGGATATATAGCAAGCGTGGGCGGCACATGCGGCGGCAGCATTTCGGGCAACGTTTATACGACTGGAGTGATAACGGCCAATTGCGCTGAGACAATTACATTTAAAGGCAATGGCGCTTGCGGAAGCTCAAACGGCCAGACATTAACAACGACGCCGACTTTAAATCTTTGCAGTAAGGGGACAGCATCGGCAGTAGACGGCAGCGGCCCCTGGGCATGGAGTTGCGCGGGAGTCAATGGGGGAACAACAGCGAGTTGCAGCGCAAACATAAAGACCTATACGATAACCCCTTCAGTGAGCAGCGGCGGCACGATGAGTCCTGCGAGCCGGACGGTCAATCACGGAAGCACAGGGACGTTTACGCTTACGCCTAACAGCGGATATATAGCAAGCGTAGGCGGTACATGCGGCGGCAGCATTTCGGGCAATGTTTATACGACCGGAGTGATAACGGCCAATTGCTCTGAGATAATTATATTTAAAGGCAATGGCG
>Ga0209211_10005178_pt1 | contig 19712 bp, 19 predicted proteins | sample RifGroA2_FD_183992 | JGI IMG/M metagenome (GOLD analysis project Ga0209211, IMG submission 183992) | Groundwater microbial communities from Rifle, Colorado, USA - Groundwater A2 (SPAdes) (version 2) | ecosystem: Environmental > Aquatic > Deep subsurface > Groundwater | place: Rifle, Colorado...
ATTTTCTTCAACAGTTAAATCCTGGTAGAGAGAAAATCTCCCGGGCATGTAACCGATGATATTGCGTATGGATTTCCAATCCTTTACTACATCATAACCTAAAACTTTTGCATTCCCTTTATCGGCAAGCAAAAGTGTTGTGAGAATTCTGAAGATGGAAGTTTTACCCGCACCATCAGGTCCAATCAAACCAAACAACTCTCCGTCATCTACAGAAAAAGAAACATCATCAACAACTTGCACTGAGGTTTTTTTTATTGGGTATGATTTGAAAATATTTTCTAATTCAACGGCTTTCATAAAAGTTAAAATCTAACCTCGCCATACATACCAATTTTTAAGTAGCCATCATTTATTACTTTTATTTTGATTGCATAAACAAGATTAACACGCTCATCTTTTGTTTGAATTGTCTTTGGTGTAAACTCAGCTTTTGATGACACCCAATAAATTTTACCTCTCATTTCTTCTTGATCGCCTTCACCTTTATCAACAAACACTTTTACTTTTTGTCCAAGTTTTATTTGTCCAAGTTGATCACCATTAACATAAGCGCGCAGAGTCATTTCTGATAAATCAGCAATTTTATAAAGCGCTTTTCCGTTAGTTGTAACTTCATCCTGTTTAGCGTATCGGGTTAAAACTATTCCATCAACCGGATTTTTAATTATACTTTTATTTATTTGATCCTGAATCTGCTCGACTTGTGCAATTAATGGGAGCGTTTCATTTTGAATTCCTTCTTTTGTAATTGTTAAACTGGATTTTGATGCATTGTATTGTTTGCGTAAAACCTCTACTTGAGAGTTTATTTCATCAAGTTGTTTTGTTGTTGCTGCGTTTGATTTTACAAGACTCTCTATTCTTTTTTGTTCCGTCACTGCCGTTTCAATTTGTTTTTGAATTGATGCAAGCTGTGTTTCAATATCCGGCTGTTTACTTAATACAGCTTTGATGGTTAATTGAAGTTGTTTTTTCTTCAGATATAATTGGGTTGTATCAATTAAACCAACAATTTGATTTTGTTTAAGATTTAATCCTTCATCAACTTGAAACAATACAAGTTTTCCCATTGCTTCCGATGAAACAATAATTTCATCTGATTCAAATGTCCCGGTTGCATCAAAATCCCCGTCGCCGTTTGAGCAGAAAAAATTAAGAAGCGAAAGAAACAACGGGATTATGATTTTTATATTTATTTTATTTTTCATTTTCATCTCTTTGATTAGTAATTAATTTCCAATAGTAATTTTATAATTATAGTGAGCTAGTAAAAGCTGGATTGTATGAATTGCCAAATTCTGTTTTGCTGTGTCCTCTGCATTTAACTCCCTTATAAAATCGCTTGATGTTATTACTCCATTTTCAAGCTGGGCTTTTGCAGATTCTTTTACTGAAGTTCTAATATCAATTATTTCCTGGTCAACAGTTATCAGTTTTTTCAATTTATCAATTTCATATAATTGTTGTTTCACTGAAATGTTTGTATTCAAAAGAAAAATTTGCTTCTGCGCTTCAATGTTTTTTTTGTTTAACTCATTGATCTCTTTTTCATTTGAGTAACTGTAAATATTTGACAATGACCAGGTTAAGCGTGCACCTGTTATATAAAACCAATCAAATTCATTTAACAACATGTTTAAGCCCGGTTTACCGTAGCCACCCTGGAAGAATAAGCTTGCTTTGGGTAAAACTTTTGAGATCGTTAAACCATCTTGGCTCTCAATCATATTTTGTTGCGAAGAAAAAAGTTTTAACTCGGGTCGGCTTATTCCCGCTTCAGATGAAAGGCGATTTATGATTGGCTGTTCAAGTTTTATTGATTCATCCAAAGTTTGATTAATTAACAAGCCAAGCATTTGAATGAATACATTGCGTGATGAATTTAATTCAATCTCTTTTTGATTTACTTTAAGTAATTCTGCTCTCAAAACATCAACATTGGATTTAATAACTGTCCCGTTTTCTAATGCTGCATTGAGTTTTGATAAACTCTCATTTATATCGCTTTTTACTAAATCAGTTTGAGTTATCTGCGCATCAAGCAAAAGAATACCAAAATAAATCTGGTTAACTCTTTCTTTTACTTTTAGTAATTCAATTTCAAGTTTCTGATTATCAGCTTCAGCTAATGAATTTTGAAAATCTGATTGCGAACTTATTATTCCGCCATCATAAATTACTTGCGAAACATCAGCTATAACTTTGTACTGATCTTTAGTTAATTTATAATCTGTTATTCCCGGGAATGAAATTGGAAGTGCTATTACATCTGATTGATAAGTTGCCTGCCCGCTAATTGTTATTTGCGGAAAGTATCCATTCCAAACATTGCTTACAGTATAATCTTTACTTTTCACAATGTAGCCTTTCTGTAAAATAAGCGGATAATTTTCACGTGATTTATGATAACACTCATCAGTGTTAGTGTCTTTTGAGGTTTTACTAATCCAACACTCAGTAAAAATATTGGAATGATTAATAATCTTTTCATAATTAAATCTTATTTATTGTTTGATTAAAAACTTTTTCACCTTTTTCAGTCACAACCCCACCAATAATTATTTTGAATACAAAACGAGCTGCTTCGATAATTGAAAAGCTATTATTCAAGATAAAATCAGGATTAACAACGGATCTTATTGATGCAACCAGCATATTCATTATTATTAATGTCGGGTAATCAATAAACAAACCTTCTGCTTTTCCTTGATCAATAACTTTGGTAATATTTTCAAACATCATTTTTGTTCTAAAACTATCTATCTCATTCCATATCTGAGGAAAATGTCTTTTCATTTCTTCCATTCTTTTAGTAGAGATTTTTTCTGAAGCTCCAGCCAGGATTCTTATAAGTTCGCCTAACTTTTCAATAGCATTTTTATTTGAATTTAATGCAGGAAGAATTTTGCTTTTCATTCTATTCATAAAATGCTTGGCGATAGCCATAACAAGGTCTTCTTTGGAAGGAAAGAATTTATAAATCGTTTTTTTACTCATCCCTAACTCTGAAGCAACTTCATCCATAGTGGTTTTATAAAACCCCTCTTTGAAAAATTTATCTTCTATTTGGTCAATTATCTTTTCTTGCAATTTTTAAACTCCTTTTGGAAACTATTATCGTTTTTATGGTTTCCAATATAATACCTGGAAACTATTTTGTCAATAATGGTTTCCGTAAATTTTCGATTACGTGTTGATAATCACAAATTTTCAAGCTATTTTTTCCTCAAAATTGCGGGGGTATTATGAGAAGTATTTTTCTTTTTCTTTTTTTCTTCAGTTTAAGTTTTTCATCAGCTATTAACCCTCAAGCAAAAACAGAGGAGGATATTGATATTGTATATCAAAATGCTAAGAAAGGAATTTACTGGGCATTAGAAAATATCCCGGATAAAAAGACGAAGCTTGAGACCGATCTTATTGTTGATGATAAATTATTAGCATCTATTAAACTTGAAAAAGAGATAAACGGAATAAAAATAGAGTCGATTGGTTATTACCAGTCAAACTCTGTTACAATAAAAATTTATAAGTCTTATGACAGTCTTGTAAAGGAGGGACATTTAAAAAGAATCCCGTCGGATAATATTGAATAAGACAGGGTCCGGAAATAGATAAGAAGTGTGGATGGAGAACAGTTTTTTTAATGCTTAGGAATTGGATTCCTCGATAAAACTGTTTACTAAAACTTTAACATCTTCTTCTTTTCCCAGAAGATCTTTTAGTGTTGTCTTAAGTACAACACTATCGACAAGAGTTTGAATAGTTCTCCATAAAGAGCGGATCGAGCAATCAATTGTATTAGTGCAGATATTTTCGATACCTGTATGGAAGTTGCAAAAATCATCTTCAAATAATCTTCCGCCGAGTACAACAAGCACATCACCGATAATAATTTCTTCTGCGGGTTTTGCAAGTTTATAGCCTCCGCTTTGCCCGCGGGTTGCTTCAATAAATCCGCCGAGACGGAGCGTTCTTAAAAGTTTTGCAGCATTTGCAGGTGATAATCCTTCCAGGTCGCTTATCTCCGGGATGGTAAGTCCATTTGGAGATTTGGACTTACCAATCCTGAGCAAACATCTTAAGCCGTATTCTTCCTGTGAACTGAATTTCATTTTATTTATAATTCATAAGGGTCACCCTGAGCCTGTCGAAGGGTGACATTTTTCTTTAGTGTCATACTTCGACAGGCTCAGTATGACACTTAAGTATTATCCTTTAAATAACGGAATTTTAGATCCGCACATTTTTGCATGAATAACCCGGGCAAAATTCTCAGGACTTATCGAAGGTCCCTGATTCGAACAAAGTTCATTAAATACTTCTGAAAGAGCTGCAGCTATTTCCTGGTGGGATCTTCCTTCAATTTCATATCTTGGCATAAAATAGATCAGACTTCCGTTTTTAAATAAAGCAACACTTGGAGAAGATGGCGGAAAACCGGCTACATATTGCCTTGCTCTGTCAACAGCGTCTCTCTCCATCCCGGCAAATACAGTGTAAAGTTTATCCGGAATCTTATTGTTTTGCAAAGCTAATGAAACACCGGGGCGTGCGCTTCCTGCAGCACATCCGCAAACTGAATTGACCATAACAAGAACTGTTTTATCATCTTTAACATTAATAGCTTTATCTACTTCCTCCGGTGTAAGCAATTCGGTAAAACCAACTGCAACAAGCTCGTCTCTCATATGTTGTACGGCTTCAGGGTCATACATCGGGGGGCGTGAAATAATGTTTAACATTTTTACTCCTGTTTTATTTTTTACTTAAAACTCATTCTATTATTTTTCTAATCTTACTCGTAATCGTACTCTTAATCTTATAATCTTAATCCGATTATGATTAAGAGTAAGATTAAGATTTTACTACAACATTCCTAATTCAAGCTTGGCAACATCCGACATCATATCTTTATCCCATGGAGGATTCCATACCAGCTTAACTTTTACATCATTTACTTCCGGTATATTTTTTACCTTATACTCAACTTCGCCCGGTAAAGAACCTGCAACAGGGCATGCCGGCGAAGTCAGTGTCATTTTAATTTCAACATTTGTATCATCATCGATACCAATTTCATATATCAGCCCGAGCTCAAAAATGTTAACGGGAATTTCAGGATCATAACAATTCTTTAAAACTTCGATTACTTTTTCTTCCAAAACCTGCTTATTAACATCAACCATTCTATATTAACCTTAAACTATTCTGTAGTAACAGTTTTGTTTTCGTTTTTTAATGCAGTAAGCATTGTATGCCAGGCAAGACTTGCACATTTAACTCTGACAGGGAATTCCTTTACTCCCGCAAGAACTGCAAGCTTGCCAAGCTCTTCGATACTTGCATTCTCATCAAGCTTTCCGGTTATAAGGTTATGAAATTTTTCAAATAAACTTTTTGCTTCTTCAACCGTCTTTCCTTTTACTATTGTGCTCATTAGGGAAGCAGATGCTTTTGATATTGCACAGCCGGAACCCTGAAAAGAAATATTTTTTACAACTCCATCTTCCACGTCTATAAAAATATCGATTTTATCGCCGCATAGAGGATTATAGCCTTCTGCAGTTCTGTTTGCCGTCTCGAGTTTTTTAAAATTCCTCGGACTCTTATTATGATCTAATATTACTTCCTGATAAAGATCTCGCAATTCGGGATCAAGCATTAAAAACCTCTATTACTTTTTTCAAGGCATCAACAAGGATATCAACTTCTTCTATCGTGTTGTAAAGACCAAAAGAGGCTCTCGATGTTGCAGGAATATTATATCTTTCCATCACAGGCTGAGTACAATGATGTCCCGTCCTTATTGCAATTCCTTCATAATCAAGAAGAGTTCCAACATCGTGGGGATGAATGTTATAAAAAATAAAAGAGATTACACCGGATTTATATTTTGCATTTCCAATAATCTTTAAGCCGGGAACTTCTTTCAATCTTTGGGTTGCATATTCAAGTAGTGACGCTTCGTGCGCAGCAATTTTTTCCATCCCGATTGAAGATACGTAATCGATTGCAGCACCAAGACCAATAGCTCCTGCAATGTTGGATGTACCTGCTTCAAATTTGAAGGGAAGCTCATTAAAAGTCGTTTCTTCAAAAGTAACTTTGCTGATCATATCTCCGCCTCCCATAAAGGGGGACATTGCGTCGAGAAGTTTTTCTTTTCCGTAAAGAACTCCAATGCCGGTGGGTCCGTAAAGTTTGTGTCCCGAGAAAGCTAAAAAATCACAATCGAGTTCCTCTACATTAACTGGTCTGTGATTAACAGTTTGTGCAGCATCAAGTAGAACCGGAATATTATATTTATGTGCAATCTCTATTATTTCTTTTACAGGATTAACCGTACCGAGCGAATTCGATATATAAACAACTGAAATTAATTTTGTTCTGTCTGATACAAGCTTTAGAAATTCATCAAAAATAATTTCTCCTCTATCGTCTATAGGAATAATTTTTAGTTTTGCTTTTTTCTCATTGCAAAGAAACTGCCATGGAACTATGTTGGAGTGATGTTCCATATTGGAGATAATTATTTCGTCTCCTTCTTTAAGGAATTTTCTACCGAAAGAATTTGCTACAAGATTAATTCCTTCCGTTGTTCCTTTTGTAAAGATTATTTCCTTCTCGCTTGCAGCGTTAATAAAGCTCTTTACTTTTTTTCTTGCATCTTCATAAGCATCTGTTGCTAGGTTGCTCAGATAATGAACACCCCTGTGAATGTTTGAATTCATAGAAGTGTAATAGTTGTCAACAATATCAAGAACCTGCTGAGGTTTCTGAGTTGTTGCTGCATTATCAAAATAGCAGAGAGGTTTATTCCTTATCCTTGTTTTGAGGATAGGGAAATCTTCACGTATCTTATAAACGTCATAGGTGCTTTTTATTTGGTCTATTACAGACTCTTGCTTAACAGACATTAATTGTTATCTCCCGGATTGAATTTGCTGTTTAATATTTCTTCAATATAGTTTCGTACAGCATTAACTTTTACAGACCGAATGACATCGCTTGCAAAAGCATGTATGAGAATTGTGCGGGCTGTTTCTTCACCGATTCCTCTCGATTTTAAATAAAACATTGCATCTTTATCCAGTTGACCAATTGTTGCACCGTGAGAACATTTTACATCGTCTGCAAAAATTTCAAGCTGCGGTTTTGTATTTACAAGAGCTTCTTTGGAAAGAATAATATTATTGTTTTCCTGGAAGGCATTTGTTTTTTGAGCATCCTGCCTTACGATAACTTTCCCGTTAAAAACTCCTCTGGAAACATCATTTAAAATTCCTTTATAGTGTTCGTGGCTATTGCAATGAGGTTTTGCGTGGTCGATTAAAGTGTGCACATCAAATAACTGGTTCCCTTCAGTAAGGAATAAACCGTTAAGCATACATTCACCTCCTTCATCGTTAAACCTGGAGTTGAATTCGTTTCTTGAAAGCGACGCTCCGAGAGAAATAAAATGGGAAGAGAAATTGCTTGTCCTTTCCTGGTCAACTTCCATTCTGCTGATATGAAATGCCGATTTACTTTCTTCCTGCAATCTTAAATGATCTACAATGGCATTCTCCCCGACAACTATTTCTGTAACCGTATTTGTAAAGTAAATTCCCGAATTAATATTTACGAAGTGCTCAATTATCGTTACCTGTGAATTCTTTCCCGCCACAAAAAGATTTCTTGGCTGAACTAAAAGTTTTTCTTTTCCTGAATCAGTTATGAAAAGAATATGAATCGGCTGCTCAACAACTTTTCCCTCCGGGAGATGTATTAAAACACCGTCTTTTGTAAAAGCAGTGCTGAGAGAAGTAAAAATATGAGTTGTGAAATCGGCATATTTGCCTAAGTGCTGCTTAACCAAAGGTGAATCCGAAGAGATTGCTTTTGCAATGCTTTTTATTTCAACTCCTTTTGGAATACTTCTCAGAGATGTCAGGTCTTCTGAATAAATGCCGTTAACAACTACTACAACATTCGATTCAAGATCTTCAAAAAGAAATTTCTTTATTTTTTCTTTTGGTAAAGTTTTTTTGTTTAGACTTGGCACAAAGTTATGTTCGAGAAGGGGAGCGATGCTTGTATATTTCCATTCTTCATCTTTAGTTGTGGGAAAGCTAAGCTCAGAGAATTTTCCAAAAGCTTCCTTTCTTAAATTTCCGATTGAAGAAATCCTGTCACCGTTCAGACTGTTCTCGAACAGCTCATAACTTTTCAAATACCGTTTTTTTATTTCTTTTATTTCACTCATTAAGATTCATTCTCCGTAAATTAATCAGTTGTAACCAACTCATTCTTTTCTTCCTTAATCCAGTCATAACCTTTTTCTTCAAGTTCAAGAGCTAACTCTTTACTGCCGGATTTAACAATTTTTCCTTTGTACAGAACATGAACAAAATCAGGAATAATGTAATTCAAAAGTCGCTGGTAGTGTGTAACAACTACAACAGAATTCTCTTTTGATTTGAGAGCATTAACTCCTTTGGCAACAATTTTTAAAGCATCAATATCAAGCCCCGAATCTGTTTCATCAAGAATAGCGAGTCTGGGCTCGAGGACCGCCATCTGGAAGATTTCATTTCTCTTTTTTTCACCGCCGGAAAATCCTTCATTAACAGAACGGCTTAACAACTGCGGGTCAAGCTCGACGAGTTTTGTTTTCTCTTTAATTAGGGAAAGAAATTCCATTGCATCGACTTCTTCCTGCCCACGGTATTTTCTTATTTCATTTAAAGCAGTTTTAAGAAGATTTGTATTACTTACTCCGGGTATTTCAACAGGATACTGAAATGCAAGGAACAAGCCTTCTTTTGCCCTGTCTTCGGGTGACAAATCAAGAAGATTTTTACCGTTATAAGTCACTTCACCTTTTGTAACCTCATATTCTTCTCGCCCGGCAAGAACCTGTGCAAGAGTACTTTTACCGGAACCATTCGGTCCCATTATGGCGTGAACTTCCCCAAGATTTATTTTTAAATTGATACCTTTTAAAATTTCTTTGCCTTCTATTTTAGCGTGCAAGTTTTTTATTTCTAACATCAAATATCCTTCTTTATTTTTTTTGACTTTTGAATTTTAACTTTTGACTTTTTATCCGACACTTCCTTCAAGACTAATGCTTAAAAGCTTTGTTGCTTCAACAGCGAATTCCATAGGAAGCTCTTTAAATACTTCTTTACAATAACCGTTTACGATTAAACCGATTGCATCTTCAGTTGAAATTCCTCTCTGGTTAAGATAGAATATCTGGTCCTCGCCGATTTTTGAAGTCGTTGCTTCATGCTCAATTTGTGCAGTTGGATTATTTATTTCAAGATAGGGAAATGTATGTGCCCCGCATTTATCCCCGATTAAAAGAGAGTCGCACTGTGAAAAATTTCTTGCGCCATCGGCTCGCTTTTGTATCTTAACCAAGCCGCGGTAGCTGTTGTTACTTTTCCCTGCAGATATTCCTTTTGATATAATTGTGCTTCGTGTATTCTTTCCGATATGCATCATCTTTGTACCGGTATCCGCCTGTTGCTTGTTATTAGTCATTGCAACGGAATAAAACTCGCCCACAGAATTATCTCCCTGCAAAATGCAGCTCGGGTATTTCCATGTTATTGCAGAACCGGTTTCAACCTGAGTCCAGGAAATCTTTGAATTAATTCCTCTGCAAGCTCCTCTTTTTGTAACAAAATTATAAATACCGCCCTTACCTTCTTTATCACCCGCATACCAGTTTTGTATAGTCGAATATTTTATTTGCGCATTATCAAGAGTAATCAATTCTACAACAGCAGCATGGAGCTGGTTCTCATCACGCATCGGGGCTGTGCATCCTTCAAGATAACTTACATAAGAACCTTCGTCTGCAATTATTAAAGTTCTCTCAAACTGACCTGTGTTTGCAGCATTTATTCTGAAGTAAGTTGAAAGTTCCATCGGGCAGCGGACACCCTTCGGTATGTAAACAAATGAACCATCGCTGAATACTGCCGAGTTAAGAGAGGCAAAGAAATTATCTGTATAAGGAACAACGCTTCCTATATATTTCTTTACAAGATCGGGATGATTTTTAATTGCTTCACTCATTGAACAGAAAATTATTCCCATCTCGGCAAGAGTTTCTTTAAAAGTTGTTGCAACAGAAACACTATCGAAAACAGCATCGACAGCAACGCCGGCGAGTCTTTTCTGCTCATCTAAAGATATTCCCAGCTTTTCAAATGTGCTGATTAATTCAGGATCAACTTCTTTAGCTTCTTCAAGACTACCGAATTCTCTTTTCTTTTTGGGAGCTGAATAATATGAAATATCCTGGTAATCAATAGGATTATATTTAACGTTTGACCAATGCGGCTCTTTCATTTTCAGCCAGTGCCTGTAAGCTTTCAATCTCCAATCAAGCATCCATTCGGGCTCACCTTTTATAGCTGAAAGCTTGCTTATAATATCTTCATTCAAGCCTTTCGGAAGGCTTTCTGATTCAATTTCCGTAACGAATCCGTATTTGTATTCCTTGTTGGCTATTTCTTCAATTGTCCTAACTTCAGTTGTGCTCATTAGTTCTCTCGTGTGTTCAATTTTATTTATTTTCTTACTTAAAACTATGGAATCTGTACAAAATAGTCAAGATTAAAAATTATGAAATATGTTGAAATATGTTAATAAGGCTAAATTCCCTTAATTGTGTCAAATTGTTTTTCAGGGATAATTGAGTTAATTTTGATTTAACTAATCACTAAATCTGGATATGTGAAATAATTTGGAAGAACAGGAAAAGCAGGATAAACCAGGCTCTGAGGTACAGAAAAATGAACAGGAAGGGAAAGGTTCGTCACAATACAGGGGTAATCAAAGAAGAAGATTCTACAACAGGAATAGAAGATATTATTCCCCGCGTTATTCTCAGCAAAATAGAGATAGAATAAAATTCAATAAAGTTTCTATTGTTATCCCGCTGTTAAATGAGGAGGAATCCATCAATCTGTTGGCTAATGAAATAAGAAAAGTATTGAAGCAAACAGATTTAAGCTATGAAGTTATTTTTATTGATGATGGAAGCACCGACAATTCTCTGAAAGTGGTGAAAGAGATTTGCAGAACAGATAAGAGATTTAAATTTCTAAGTTTAAGAAAGAATTACGGGAAATCGGCTGCGCTTCAGGTTGGTTTTTTGCAGACTACCGGGGATGCTGTAATTACTATGGATGCTGATTTACAGGATGACCCCTCGGAGATTCCTAATCTTTTAAAAAAGCTTGGAGAAGAATTTGATCTTGTCTCGGGTTGGAAGAAAATCCGGCACGATCCCTTTGTAAAAAAATACTCTTCTAAGTTTTTCAATTTTGTTACAAGGATAATCAGCAAAGTTAAGATCCATGATTTTAACTGCGGACTAAAAGCTTATAGAAAAGAAGTAATTCAGGATATACAAGTATATGGAGAATTACACAGGTATATTCCTCTCTTAGCTCATTGGAAAGGTTATAAAGTTACTGAGATAGTTGTTAAACATCATCCCCGCCGTTATGGTAAAACCAAGTTTGGAATCTCGCGATTCTTTAAAGGATTTCTTGATTTAATCACCGTTGTTTTTACAACTCGTTATATCAGGCGTCCTCTGCATTTGTTCGGATTTTTAGGCGCGATTGCTTTTCTTGCAGGTATTGTCGTTAATGGATATTTATCTTATCTCTGGGTTACAGGCGGATACTTAAGCAACAGACCAATGCTGTTCCTCGGTATTCTTTTAATTATTGTTGGTGTCCAGTTCTTCTCAGTTGGACTTCTTGGGGAAATGTTTGTGCATAATACAAGAAGTGAAAGAGAATATATAATTAAAGAGAGAGGCTAGTTTAAGTTCAAGTGCAAGATCAAGTTGAGGAATGTCAAAAGTCAAAAGTCAAAGGTCGGAAGTCAGTAGCCAGGAGTCAGAAGTCATATTCCTAAAATCCAAAAGAATTCATAGTAGATTCCATCATCCATCATCCATCTTCCATTTTTAAAATGTACTACGATCCTGTAAAAGATGTTTTTGCCTCAGGACTCAAAAGATTTCCATTTTTGCGTATTCTTTTTTATAAAATGCTCGATCTTTTCTTTTTAAGAGCCTGGTATGTTAAAAGAGAATTAAAAAGAATAAGGAAAAATTTTAACCGGAAGAATGTTGATATTTTTGATGCGGGAACAGGATACGGGCAGTATACATACTTTATGTCGAAAAAACTTCTGCCGAATAAAATCTTTGCTGTTGATGTTAAAGAAAACTGGATAAGAGATAACAAGGAGTTCTTTAAGAAAAAAAATATTGATAATGTAACTTTTGGCATCGAAGATCTTACCGATATAAATCATAAAGAAGAATTTAATCTTATTGTTTGTGTTGATGTTATGGAACATATTGAAGATGATATTACGGTTTTCAAAAATTTTTATAACTCACTAAAGCAGGGAGGTTATCTTTTAGTTAATACTCCTTCTGCATTTGGCGGAAGTGATGTTCACGGGGATGAAGAAGAAAGCTTTGTAGGTGAGCATGCAAGAACAGGCTATTCTGACAATGATCTTAAAACAAAACTCGCTTCAGTTGGTTTTAAGGATTTTTATCATAAATATAGCTATGGGTTTTGGGGAGATAAAGCATGGAGACTTGGAATAAAATTTCCTATGCTTCTTCTTAATATTTCGAAAATATTTTTCTTAGTTTTGCCGGTATACTTTATTATTACTTTCCCTTTTACATTTGTAATGATGTTTTTGGATTATAATTCAGATAATGAAGTTGGAACAGGTATAACATTCGTTGCAAAGAAATAAAAAATAACAATCCGGAATTTAATGGGCAAAATAAAAAAGAACATAAAATCATCTTCAGTCGTTAAGGGAAATTTTTTTACGAAATTTTCTCTGGATGATTATATCCCTCAAAAATTTCAGGTTATTGCCCTGATTGGGATAATTGTAATTCTCTTTCTACTTTTTTTTAACCCGCTTTATTTTGGCGGGAAAACATTTCAAACCGGCGATATCGTTCAGATTGAAGCAGCAAAAAAATATACAGAACAACAAAGAGATGGTTATTCTCTCTGGATGCCTTATATTTTTTGCGGTATGCCCGCCTATGCTGTGGGAACAGAACCCAAATGGTTTAACGTTATTTACGATGTTCAATATTTTGTCCGGGAAGTTATTATTAAAAAGCTTCTTAGTGTTGATCATGCCAAATGGAGCATTTACCTGGTTTTGCTTTCGATTACATCCTTCTTTTTTATGAGGCATTTAACTAAAAATAATTTAGTAAGTTTTTTCACTGCGGTCTCAACCGGATTTTGTACGGGACTGGTTGTATTTCTGTATATCGGTCACGTGACCAAACTATTGGAATTATTTATTTACCCGGCTATCTTTTTACTATTGTTCAGGATGCAAAATAAAATCAGTTTATTAGATTTTATTTTGCTGATAATTTCTTTACATCTTGCAATGCAGGGATTTCATGCCCAGATAATATTTTATATCCTGTTTGCCGTAGCTGTTTACTATATATATTTCTTTTTAAGATCTCTGATTAAAAAAGAAAATGAGATCCGGAAAAATATTTTAAAATCTGCAGTTGTATTTATTGCTTCTGCAATTATTGCTGTTGCAATGCAGGCAGATGACCTGACACAGATTTATGAATATACCCCATACTCAACTAGAGGAACCGAAAGTATTGTTGATAAAGCTGGTGATACAGATGCAGATTTTTATAAATATCACACAGACTGGTCTTTCTCTCCGGAAGAAGTTTTAACTTTTGTTGTTCCTTCACTTTATGGATTCGGTAATTCAACTTATAAAGGACCATTAACGAATAACCAACCGGTTGATGTTAATACTTATTTTGGGCAAATGCCTCTTGTCGATGTTGCAATGTATATGGGAGTTCTTATTTTCTTTCTTGCACTTTATGCAATCTTCACCAGGTGGAAAGAACCTGTAGTTCAATTCTTAACTATACTTACAGGAATTGCTTTGCTTGTCTCGTTCGGCAGAAATTTTCCGGTTCTTTTCGATCCTATGTTCTACTACTTCCCAAACTTTGATAAGTTCAGAGTTCCTTCGATGATTCTTGTTCTGGTTCAACTGAGTATGCCGGTGCTTGCGGGACTTGGGTTAATGAAAATAATCTCTCTTAGAAATGAAAAAAATACAGGGCAAAATAATATTCTGAAAAATCTGGCACTTGTTTTTACGGTAGTTTTTGTGCTTTCACTTTTATTGAATAGTGCAATCAGCGATTGGTTTGTATCAAGAGTAAATGAGTATGCAGCAGGAATGCAGTCAACACGACCCCAGCTTGCGCAGCAGTATTCAGCTCTCTCGGGATATATGTCGGATATGTTTACAGGAGATTTGTTAATTGCATTCGGGATTTCAGCGATAGCTTTCTGGTTTTCATATTTTTATGTTAGTAAAAAGATGAGTGCAGATTTTCTGATACTTTCAGTAATTATTCTTACCTTATTTGATCTCTGGCGTATTGACTCAAGAGGAGCAAAGTATACAGATAATCCTGAAATAAAAAATCTTTTTAATCAGCCGGATTACATTACTGCTATAAAAAGTCAAAATGATAAAGAGCCCTTTCGAATGCTCAACCTCAAACAGGATAATTCTTATGGTTCATTTGGTCTGAATTCAAATTTCAATGCTTATTTTCTGGTTGAGGATTTTTATGGTTATTCGGGAGTTAAGCCGCGCGCTTTCCAGGATCTGATGGATGTAGTTGGTCCTGTTAATACTTCTATGTGGAGGATGTTGAATGTAAAATATATTGTTGCAAGTAGCTTTGTTGCTGCTGATTATCTTACTTTAATAGACTCGTCGGCTCACAGTAAAACGTACCGTTTTAATGATTTTTTACAGCGGGTTTATTTTGTTAATAGTGTAGAGAGAAAAACAAATATTGAATTTCTTAACATGCTCAAATCAGGTTCCTTTGATCCGAAAGAAAAAGCTTTTGTTCATGATGTTGATTTGAAAGTAGATCCAGTTGATTCAACTGTTTATTCTAATATAACTGATTATAAGGAAGATTATTTTAAAACTGAAGTTAATGCATCGGGTAATAATTTTCTTTTCTTCAGTAATACATATCATCCGGGATGGAAAGCAACTATTGACGGAAATGAAACAGAAACGCATCTTGCAAATCATGGTTACATTGGAATAATAGTACCGAAGGGAAAACATATTGTTGAATTCAGGTACGCACCGGAAAGTTTCTTCTTGAGTAAGAATATTGCTTTAATTCTTAGTTCGCTTGTAATGCTTGGCTTATTAGTAACGATATTTATTGAAATAAAAAAGAAAAAATCTGCTTGAACTGCGCGTGTGCAGACAAGTTAAATATTAAATTTTAATTGCTGGAAAACGAAAACATAAAGACCAAGATTGATTTTAGTTCGAGTGCCTTTAAAAAATATTTTAAAAACACCTCCTGGCTCCTCGCCGAAAGAATAGTAAGACTTTCAATAAATCTTTTAATTAATATTTATATAATCAGGTACCTTGGTCCTGATGAATTTGGCTTGCTCAGTTATGCAATAAGTTTTGCTGCCTTATTTGCAACACTCTCAACACTCGGATTAGATAGTCTCATAATCCGGGAACTCGTTAAAGAACCGGAAAAAAGAGACACGTACCTTGGATCCGTTTTTACAATGAAGATTTTCGGTTCATTTTCTTCTTATATACTTATTGCAGTTACGACATTACTGACAAATGAATCTCCCGACACAATACTCCTGATCTTTTTAATTGCGGCATCAACTATTTTCCAATCATTCAATGTAATTGATTTTTATTTTCAATCTAAAGTTTTAGCAAAGTATCCTGTTATTGTTCAGTTCACTACTGCAATCTTAACTGCAGGCATAAAATTGTTGCTTATTCAGTTAAATGCTGAACTGTGGCTTTTTGCTTTGGTCATAACCCTGGAAAGTTTATTTTGGACAGTTGGCTTTATTCTGATTTACAAGAAGCAAGGATTAAAAATCCTGAACTGGAAATATAGTAAGGAAGCATCGCTTCAATTGCTTAAAGATGCCTGGCCTTTAATATTATCCGGAGTTGTTATCGCTGTTTATATGAAGATTGACCAGGTGATGATAAAAAAAATGCTTAGTGACCAGGATGTAGGTTATTATGCTGCCGCTGTCAGGATTTCTGAAGCATGGTATTTTATTCCGATGGCGATTACTACTTCTTTGTTTCCTGCAATTGTTAATGCAAAAAAAATCAGTGAAACTTTGTATTTAAACCGCCTGCAAAAGTTATACGACTTGCTTGCATGGATGTCAATTGGAATAGCAATACCTGTAACAATATTTTCAGAAGAAATTGTAAAAATAGTTCTGGGAACAGAGTACATTTTAGCAGCAGATGTTCTTACTGTGCATATCTGGGCTGGAATTGCCGTATTTCTCGGGGTTGGCAGCAGTCAATATCTTATAACTGAAAATCTAACGAAGTTATCCTTTTACAGAACTTTTATTGGGATGATATTAAATATTGTTCTTAATTTTATTTTGATTCCCTCTTACGGAATAATTGGTTCTGCAGTTGCAACTTTGATTTCATTTGCTGTAGCTGTGTTTTCAATTTTAGTAGATAAAAAAGCAAACAGGCAATTTTTTATGATGATTAAATCGATATTTTTTATAAGCATGATAAATAAATTTTTATATCGCTTAAAAAAGTCAGAATAAAATGAATTTAATAAGCAATTTTTTAAAACGAACATTAAAAAAAATCTATCTAAATATTCTTTACAGATTACCTAATAAATCATATTCACAAGAAGGAGAAGACCTGATATTAAAAAGATTTTTTGAGAACCGTAAAGCTGGCTTTTATATAGATATAGGTGCGTTTCATCCGATCAGATTTTCCAACACATATCTGTTTTATAAAATGGGATGGAAAGGAATAAATATAGAAGCCAGACCCGGAAGCAAAGTTCTTTTTGATAAGAACAGGAAAAGAGATATAAATATTGAAGCTGCTATAAATGATGAGGTAAAAGAATTAACATATTATAAGTTTAATGAACCAGGGCTAAACGGTTTCTCAAAAGAAATTTCTATGGAAAGAAATAAGTTAGATGAATACAAAATTATTGATGAAATAAAAATTACTACTTCAACATTAACGGAGGCTTTTAAAAAACATTTACCTCACGAACCCAAGATAGATTTTATGTCAATTGATGTTGAAGGATTTGATTTAAATGTATTAAAATCTAATGACTGGAAAAATTATCGTCCCGAGTTCGTTCTTGTTGAAGATTTGAATTTTGATTTGATGAGCCCGACAAAGTCGGATGTATTTAATTATCTTATTGATAAGAATTATAAGTTAGTGGCCAAATCTTATAATACATTGTTTTTCAGGGATAAGGTTTGAATAGTTTAGCTCCCATTATCTTATTTGTTTACAACCGTCCGGAATATACGCGACAGACAATTGAATCCCTCAAAAAAAGCCAATTCGCTTCAGGGAGTGAACTGTTTATTTATTCTGATGCGGCAAAAACAGAGAAAGATAAAAAACTAGTTGCTGAAGTGAGAGATTATATTAAGACAATAAATGGGTTTAGAAAAGTAATAATAAAAGAAAGTAAAGAAAATAAAGGATTGGCTCTTTCGATAACATCAGGAGTTTCTGAGATATTAAATAAATATGATAATGCAATAATTCTTGAAGATGATCTTGAACTCTCTCCATTCTTTCTTAAATATATGAACGAAGCTTTAAGCCTGTATGAAAAAGAAGAAGATGTGATTAGCATTCATGGTTATGTTTATCCTGTAAAGAAAAAACTTCCGGAAACTTTCTTTCTTAGAGGAGCAGACTGCTGGGGATGGGCAACCTGGAAAAGAGGATGGAAATTTTATGAAGATAATGCCAGTAAACTTCTTTCTGAAATAACCTCAAAGAATCTTAAAGATGAATTTGATTTTAACAGGAGTTATCCATATACAAAAATGCTTAAGAATCAGATAAAAGGAGAAATTAATTCGTGGGCAATAAAATGGTATGCCTCTGCGTTCGTGAATAATAAACTTACTCTCTACCCGGGAAAATCTTTAGTGAGGAACGTAGGTACAACTGTAAGCAGTACTCATTTTGAAGAGACTAATGTCTATGATGTAGAGTTGTCTGAAGTTCCTGTCAATGTTAAGAACATAGAAATAAAAGAGAGTGTTAAGGAAAAAAAAATATTTGAAGAATATTTTAGGTCAATTAATTCCGGTATTGTAAAAAAAGGATTGAAAAAAATTAAGACGTTGTTGAAATGATTGATCGCGTTATTCGTAAAACACTTCTTAAAACTTTAGGGGACGAAAAATATCTTTCTTTTGTAAGCAATGTTTTTTTGAGAATGTACCATTCGGGAAAAGCAAAAGAAAAATATCCTGAGATGTATTTGCTCAACAAATTTGTATCCGAAGGTAATACCTGTATAGACATTGGGGCCAATATTGGTTATTACTCTGTTCCATTAGCCGAACTGGTTGGCAAATCAGGAAAAGTTTATGCTGTCGAACCAGTCGAGCTTTTCAGAAAAGTGTTAACAAAAAATCTTAAAAGATATAAAGTAGAAAATAGAGTTGAAGTAATACCTTATGCACTTGGAAATATTGATGATGAAGAAATAGAAATGGGAACCCCGGAAGTAGATGGACTCGTTCACTTCGGGTACACAAAAGTTCTTTCTTCCGGTGAAAGTAGAGTAAGAAACAGGTATAAAGTTAAAATTCACCGTCCAGATACAATTTTCAATGACCTGGAAGAGCTTCATTTTATTAAATGCGATATTGAAGGATTTGAAGATAAAGTTATACCTGGCTTCAAGGAAATAATTGGGAAGTTCAAACCGACGCTTCAGATTGAGATTTGCTCAAAACGAAACAGGGAAATAATAATTAGTTTGTTAAAAGATATTGGGTACGAGGTTTTTTATTTTATGGACGGAAAATTGTGGGTATTAAAGAAAATTGAAGATAATCTTGAAAAGAGTTGCGATCTCTATTTTTTACAGCATGAAACTATTGCTCGACTGCAAACAATAATAATAAAATAGTCATTGCGCTTTTTGATTTTAATATTTACCTTTTATTGAATTTTTATTAACAATTTTCCCAAGGGGGAATAATATGAAAAACCTACTTTATTCTTTAGTGACAGTCACTTCTTTTTTAATCATTCAATGTTCAAATGAAATTCCAAATTCAGTAGAGCAAATCAACTTAGAGCTTGGGAAAGTCTCTTTAAGAATAGATAAAGAGAATGCCCCTGCAAATGTAGTTTTGGTAGAAGCATATCTCATGCGGGAAGAGTATGATACACTTTACGGAGCTTTAAATATACTATCATCTACTTCTGCGGATATTCTTTTCGATGAAGTTGCAGCTGGAGACTGGCATTTAAAAGTTGATGCGAAAGATGATAACGGCGTTGTTTTATATTCTGGTGAAACGGAAATGACAGTTCAGGCGGGGATATTAACCCAAGTGAATTTAACTTTAGTTCCTACTGGTAATGGAACTGGAAATGTATACATATTAGTAAATTGGGGCACTACACCTAAGTGGGTAGATTATATTAATAACCCAATCTTTACCATAGAAAATAGTCCTAATAATCCACAGGCTGTAACCGAAGCTAAGATTATT
>Ga0209211_10005179_pt1 | contig 19710 bp, 30 predicted proteins | sample RifGroA2_FD_183992 | JGI IMG/M metagenome (GOLD analysis project Ga0209211, IMG submission 183992) | Groundwater microbial communities from Rifle, Colorado, USA - Groundwater A2 (SPAdes) (version 2) | ecosystem: Environmental > Aquatic > Deep subsurface > Groundwater | place: Rifle, Colorado...
GAGATTCTCCCGTTTTCTGAAATCGACATGCCTCCAGTTCTTCGGGGCTAACTTCACCGATATAACCAATGGCGTGGGCCAGGGCCGGACCAAAGGGGTAAGACCGGGCGGCTTCTTCAATCGGCACCGGACCAAGATCGTCGCCGGGAAGATCAATTTCACGTATTGAAGGGACATTTCTGGTTAGAGAAATTCCGTTTCTGTCCAGAATTACGCCGCGGGGAGCGTGAATCGGCCGGACCAAAATCCGGTTTTCGTCGGCGCGGGCCCGGTTTTCTTTGCCTCTGACAACGGTCAATTCAAATAACCGGGCCAGCCCTATGCCAAGGGTTATCAGCATGAAAAGAGACATTATCGCCAGCGGCCGGCGGGAGGGCGGCGAAGAAGAGAGATCGAGTTTTTCCAGCGGGCTAAAGAGCATATAAAGAAATAGAAATAGTTGATTTAGGTTCATTAAGTTATTAGCACATTAAATAGTTATTAAAGTTTTTAGTAAGCGATCGCGTATTAATTTCTTTAATATCTTTTAATGTATTGATAACGTATTGAACTTATTTATCGTTTCATCATTTTTATCGTTTCATCATTTGTTTCATCATTTTCATTTTCTGACTCTAATCTTTTCGTCTCTGTCGGAGATAAAATTCCAAACCGCGGAAAAAATTCCGGCCAAGGCGGCGGTAGACAAAATAAATTGATAAGACGCGGGGCCGGGAAAAAAGCCCGCCGGCGCTAAAGCTATGGCGGGTAAACCGGCCAGAGCGGCGGCGGCGATGGAAACCATAACCGGCCGGCCCAGACGGGAGGTTGCCAACGACGCCAAAAGCCAAGCAAAGGCGGCAATAGCGGAGGAAACTCCCAGCCGGTTGACCAAGAGAACGTCACGGACAAGGCCAATCAGAATTACGGCGACAAGCCCGCGGGAGTTTAAATATTTTGTCCCCAAGACGGCGGAGACAGCGATGGCCGGGCTGCCCAGAGGCCAGAATGGTTCCAAACCGGAGATAAGAAGACTAATGATGAAGGGGGTTAGAGATTTCATTTTTCATTAAAACATTAAAACATGAAAGCATGAAAACAAATGTTTTAATGTTCTGGTGTTTTAATGTTTTCATGACTACTCAATAATAAACACAGTTTTTAGCTCCGCCGGGTTGACGGCGGGGACGACTTCGGCTTTTTGGTAAACCGATGACGCTTCTTTGGCGCCGGTTTTGCCTATCCAGCCGATTAAAAGGTCAGAGGGAAATTGATCGTCTTCGCCGGTGGTAACCACCGCCAAATCCGGCTGGAGATCAACTTCTGTCAGGACTTTCTCCAGGGTAATGGCGGCTCCGAAAGAGCCGGACAATAATCCGGCGGCCAACTTTTGCTTGCCGGGATTTAAAACCGCCGCCGGAATTTGGCTGCCGGAGTCGGATAAAAGCTTGACCCGGGCGGACCAGCGGCCGACTTTGGCGATGGAGCCGACCAGGGCGCCGTCCGGAGAGAGGACTGGTTTGCCGATAAGATCGGGGGTATCGGGGAGGTCAGGGAGATTGGGGGGGATCTCAATAATCAGTTGCCAGCCGAATGAGAGAACTTTCGCCGGCGCCAGCGAAAAACCCCGATTGTCAACCCAGCCCAAAATTCTTGATGATTCCAATTTTTCCTGATTGCGGGCCGAGGCAATCGCAAAATTTTCAGCGGCGGCCAGACGGCGTTCCAAGTCGGCGACCCGGGCCGGGCCGGAGGAAAAATATCGTCCGGCGGCTATAAGGCGGCCGGCTCCACCTGCGACAAAAGACAATACTCTGGTTTCGGGACGGAAAACGGTTTCAATACTCCCCCGAAACCAACCGAGCCGGGAGAGGGAATCGAAAAACATGACTGTCAAACTGAAAAATACGGCTATGAGAAAGCGGAAAATTAGAGAGGAAGGTTTCATTTTTTCATTAAATCATTAAAACATGAAAGCATGAAAACAAATGTTTTAATGTTCTAATGTTCTAGTGTTTTAATGAATATTCCCTGCTGCGACGGCGCTTTGATCTGGGATCTATTGATGTTTAACAAGTTAAATAATGTTAAAAGTATCGCCGGACCCAGGATGGCGCCGATGACGACTTGGGCCGGAGTGTGTTTTTTGAGGCGGAGCCGGGCCCAGGCGATAACCGGTAACAAAGCCGCCAACCACAGCCAGTTTCTGCCCCAAAGAGCGGCGGCAAAAGTGACGGCGGTGGCGAAGACGCCGGTATGGAGAGAAATTTTCCAAAACAGAGTTACCAGGGTGTAAGCGACAGCCAAAAACCAAAACGCCGCCAGAATTTTGGCGAGAACGATTTTTCCCACAGCCCAGGCGAAGACGACGCCGACAGCGTGAATAATCAGGGTGGCGGCGTAAAGTTTAATTCTTTGCTGGCGTTTAGTGGTATCCCAGTCGGAAATTTCTCCTGTTCTCAAAAGGTGAACAAAATATAAAGCCGGGATTAATCCATCAATTAAAAGTAATACGAGTATAAAGCGCCAGCGCAGGCCGTTGAAGATGCTCCATGCGACGGCGGCGGCCAGCATGGCGGGAATCAGCCAGACGGGATCGGAAAGACGGGAGATAATCAGCGCTAGCTGATTGATGGATGATGGATGATGGATGATGGATGATTTTTTGGACATAATCACACTATGCCATAAGTGGAACAAAAATGCTAGAGGCAATGCCGGGAAAGTCTGATACAATTGAAAAGTGATCCAGAAACTGCTGGGGTTAATTACTCACGACGTCGGAATTGACCTGGGTACCGCCAATACCCTGATTTTAGTCCGGGGGCAAGGGATTGTGGTCCGGGAACCGTCGGTGGTAGCCAGAGCCAAAAAGGGTAAACAGGTGTTGGCAATCGGGACCGAGGCGCGGCTGATGCTGGGGAAAACTCCCGGGGCAATTGAAGCGATCAGGCCGCTGGCCGGCGGAGTCATCGCCGATTTTGACGCTACCGAAGCGATGCTGAAATTTTGGATAAAACAGATTCACAGCGGATATCACGGATGGATGCCAAAAATTCCCCGGCCGAGAGTGGCGGTGGGGATTCCGGCCGGAGTCACCGAAGTGGAACGGCGGGCGGTGCAGGAGGCGGCATTGGCGGCCGGGGCCCGGGAAGCGTTTTTGGTTGAAGAGCCGATGGCGTCGGCCATAGGTGCCGGACTGCCGGTGTTAACGGCAGAGGGGCAAATCATCATGGATATCGGCGGGGGGACGACGGAAATCGCTGTCATCAGTTTGGGAGGAATCGTCATCAACAGGTCAATCAGGATCGCCGGCGACGAAATGACCGAAGCGGTGGTGAAATTTGCCAGAACAAAATATGGTCTCATTATCGGAGAAATTACGGCTGAAGAGCTGAAAATAAATATAGGTTCCGCGGCGCCGTTCCCCAAAGAAAAGGAGAAAGGAGCGCTGGTTCATGTCGCCCGGGGCCGGGATCTGGAAACCGGTTTGCCCAAGTCGATAAAGTTTACCTCAACGGAAATCAGGGAGGCTTTGTCGGACGTGGTTCAGCAAATCGTGTTTAATGTTTCGGAATTGATTGAAGAAACTCCGCCGGAATTGGTCAGCGATTTAATTAAACACGGGCTGACGATGACCGGCGGCGGCGGACTGCTAAGGGGTTTGCCGGAACTGGTGGCGGAGAAAATTAAAATGCCGGTGTGGCTGGCTGACCGACCGCAGGAAACTGTGGTTCGGGGCTGCGCGATAGTTTTGGAAAAGCCGGAGTTGTTGAAACGGGTCCGCGTCGTCGGCGGATTGCGCTAAAATCTCCGACTGAAAAACTCAACTAAAAAATTCCCGTGCTTCGGGACGTCTGACGTCCCTCCGCTCGGAATGACATTAGGCACGAAACTCGTGATATACTAAATTGGTTCGTAAGTTAAAGGGGGTGAGGGAAATGATGTTGGCAGGAATGATGGGAAATTTTGACGGATTCGGCGACGATAAAAACTGGGGCGGCATGGCAGATCTGATGCGGGAAATGATGGGACCGTACCGCAGCGGCGGCGGGCTGGTGTATTGGCAGTTCCACTGGATTCTGGAATTGGTAACTTGGGGATTGGTAATTGCCTTGATGATAGCCGCCTTTAGGTGGCTGTGGAAGAAAGGCGACGAAGCCGGCGGGAAAAAGCGGTAGAATAACCCTGGTGAATATTGACGATTTTGACCGAAAGCTTCGGGGCGGAATAGATATTGCTTTTTTGCTGCTGGTATTTTTTTTGCCATTAATATTGTCTACCCGGTCGAGCGAGGTGTTTGAATTGCCGAAAATGCTGTTTGTGTACGCCATGACGGCGATGATTGCCGGACTGTGGCTGGGGAGAATGGCGCTGCGGCGGGAAATTTTAATCAGGCGGACGCCCCTGGATGTTCCGATTTTATTGTTTTTAATCTCCCAGATGGCCAGTACTATATATAGTATAGACCCCTATGTGTCGTGGTGGGGATGGTACGGCCGGTTTCATGGAGGTTTGTGGAGCACAATCAGCTATACCGTGCTTTACTATGCGTTTGTTTCTAATTTTTCAGAAAACTCGGAAAACTCGGATAGCCGGAAGGTCAGAAAGCCAGACAATCAGAAAGCCAGAATTTCCGGTTTTCTGAATCTCCGACCCTCTGAATTTTCTGGTTCTCCGAGTATTCCGAGTGTTCTGGTCAAGGCTATTCTGGCGTCCGGATTAGTCGTCAGCGTTTACGCCATCTTGCAGCATTTCGGGATAGATAGGGATTTCTGGGTGCAGGATGTGGTTAACCGGGTGTTTTCGACCCAGGGCCAGCCCAACTGGCTGGCGGGGTACATCGTCATGATTTTGCCGCTTTCCTGGGTGTTAACGTTCGCCGACTTCAAAACAGTTTCTGGAAAAAGAAAATTGCTTGCTATATTGCTATATTGCTATATTGCTATATTGTTTCTGGCGTTGTTGTGGACCAAGTCGCGATCGGGACTTTTGGGGCTGGCGGCGGCGGATTTAACATTTTGGCTCGTTTCACTCGCCAAAATAAGGAAGAAGGAAGAGGGAAGAGGGAAAAAGGTAAAAGAATTTGTTTTTATTCATTTAACTATGCTTGCTCTACTTCTAGTTACTAATAACCCGGTAAGAGAGATGTTGCTGAAAAACGGGATTGCCACGGTCGCTGCGCTCCCTCGCAATGACGAGAGAGTCGCGGCGCTGGAGGGAGGAATAACGCTGAGAAAATCGGAACACGGGGGGACGGAGTCGGGAGACATCCGGCGGCTGGTGTGGTCGGGGGCGGTGCAATTGGTGAAACAGCGGCCGATTTTGGGCTTCGGACCGGAGACGTTTGGAGAAACTTACTGGCGGGTCAGGCCAAAAGAGCATAATTTAACCAGCGAATGGAATTTTTTGTATAACAAGGCGCATAACGAATGGCTGAATTTGGCGGCTAATACGGGATTATTTGGGCTGGGGACTCATATGTTGCTGTTGGGATGGTTTGGGGTTTGGATATTAAAAGGCCCGGCCTTGCCACGGCAAGGCCGGGCCTTATCAAGTTACGCGATTCTGGCCGCCCTGCTCGGTGTTGAAGTCGTAAACTTTTTCGGCTTTTCGACCGTCACCGTCGGAGTTTACCGCTATATGTTTATGGGTTTGTCGGTTTCCGTATTAAAGAAAAAGTTAAGCGATCGCGTATCAAAAACTTTAATATCGAAGGTTAATCGGTGGCAATACTTGGGGCTGGCGGCGATGGCGGCGGGGGGGAAGAAAATTATTCAGGGCGGATTGGGAGGCGGACTGGTTTTATTGACGGTGTATCTTTTATTTCAAATCTCTATCTTTTTTTGGGCAGATTTGGAGTATAACCGGGGGCGGGCGTATGCCGATGCCGGGTATACTGAAGAGGCGATGAAACCGTTGATGCGGGCGGTTAATTTGGCGCCGGAGGAGCCGGTGTTTCGGGCGGAATTAGGAGAGGTTGAGGCGGCGCTGGTAGCGACTTTAGATGTTCAAAGGCCTGGTCTCGCCGCGGCGGACCAGGCCTTATCAGAAACAATAACGCAGTTAAAAAAAGATTCTTTAGTAAATTTTGGATTTGTGAGACGACAGAGTCCGGAGAATTTGGGATTTGTCAGAACCGAGGCGAAAGTGATATTTTTATTGGGAAACTGTAATTTTGATCGCTCCGCTGGATCCCTCGACTCCGCTCGGGATGACACGTTATGTCAGCAGGCACTTCAATTGATGAAACTGGCGATGGAGATGGCGCCGACTGATCCGAAACTTCCCTACTCGCTGGGGATGATGCTGACAAAAATGGGACAGAGCGAAGAAACGGCAGTTTATTATAATAAAGCGGTGGAACTGAAGCCGGATTACCAGGAGGCGTTAAAAATACCGAATACCGAATACTGAATACTGAATGCCGTAGCGTAACGAGTGTAAGGAGTCTGATCCTGACGGAAAGCGTAAAACGGGTTGTTATGTCGACTGCGGCGGTTTAGGCAAACCGGTTTCGTCAATTCCTTCGGGCTTGCCCGCCATGAACTCATCGTGGGAGCCGCCTTTCTCCCGAAATACCGAGTACAATAGGTGGGCGCCCTTATATAGCCCATGCCCTAAGCCCGTCCAGATGGCGTGGATTAAATTAGCCTTAGATTCGGCATTTCTGGCTTCAGTCGCCGCCTGAAAATTCGTTTGTTCGCTTGGGGTTTCGCTCATTTGGCCTCCTTTCTTTTTGAGGTTTTAAGTTTCTTGGCTTTCTTCTCGGCTATATCCAGGCGGAAATGTTTTTCAATCTGATTTTTAAATATGGTTGGAATCAATAGAACAAAAACGATCAATCCCATCGTTGTCCATATCCCGATTGTTAACCAGCGATTTAGTTCTATAACACTCATAGTCGAGCATTAGCCGATTGCTTTTTGGATATAACTGATATTCTTAACTGACGAATTCTGTCCGGCAGAATCACCAACACCGCCGCCACAAGTCCCAATAGGCCAGAAACAAAGTAAAACAGCAATAGTCCGGTTTCGACGTTTTGTTTCATCTGACTATCAGCAAGCTGATGATTTCTAAGATTATCCCCATGTCTATACCCAATAGTATGGCATTTGACTGGGGAATGTCAACACCAAATAAAATTGGAATCATCAGTGATATAAATAGAGCGGAAGACAGATTGGTAAATAAATTGGCCAGTTGTTCTTTCTGCCGCAATGACAAAATCGGTTTGTGGCGTTTAGCCATTTGACTTATAATACCTCTTATGAAAATTTTGACGGTGCCGGCGGAGACGGAAATTCTGCGCCGTAAAAGCCAGCCGATTGAAAAAATTGACGCGGAGCTGTTGGCGTTTTTGGAAGAATTGGGAGAAACGCTGAAAGGTCAGAAGGACCCGGCCGGCGTGGGACTGTCGGCGATTCAAGTTGGGAGGCAGATTAGGGCGTTTGCGATGCTCCTGCCGGAGCAAAGGACGAAGGCCGAAGGACGAAGGACGAAGGTCAAATCAACTTTGCAATTTTATATCAATCCGGAGATTATGGAGCATTCGGAAGAAATGACTTTAGGATATGATCTAGTTCCGACGAGATTGCCACGGGACGTACCGGACGGTACATCCCTCGCAATGACGATGCCCTATAAACGTATTAACGCATCAACGCATCAACCATTTTTAGAGGGGTGCTTGTCAATTCCGCGGATTTATGGGTCGGTTTTACGCTACCCGTGGGTCAAGGCAAAAGCTACAGTCTTCTTCCCTGCCTCGCGGGCAGGCGGGCTTCTTCCTTCTTCCTTTACCCTTGACGCCCTAGCGGCAAGAGTGTTTCAGCATGAAGTGGACCATTTGAACGGGATTTTGTTTACCGACCACGTTCTGGCGCAGGGAAATCAGCTGTACCGGGAAGAAGAGAAAGAGCTGGTGGAGATGGAGATGTAGATGTAGCCAATAAACTCGGCCGGGGTTAAGATCCGAACGGTTTTATACTTTTTAAGAATTAACAAGTCTTTGTCTCCGGTGACGATAAAATCACACTTTCCGGCCGCAGCCGCTTCCAGAACCCGGTTATCATTGTAGTCTCGGCAGACTTTGATAATTTTGTCCGGCTGGACGATTTCGATTAAGTCTTCCAATTGCTCTGTAATTTGCCGGATTTTATCGGCAGAATAATTCATCTTTTTGCTCAAGACTTCGATTAGTTCTGCCAAAAGCACCCTTGAAGATACGGCTTGAATCTTTCGGTCGATAACGGCCTGTAAAATCTGATGGGGCTTACCCCGGAAGACAATTCCCGACACCAGCACATTGGTGTCCACGACTAGCCTAAAAAGACTTTTTGCCATGTCTAAATTCGGCAACCAGGCGGTTTATTTCCGTTTCGGTTTTAATCCCCATTTTTTTAGCTTGGCGGCGGCCATAGGCAAAAATGCCGTTCCAATCGCTGCGGCGGCTGATTTTTTCGACCAGCGCCTGGCGGATAAAGTCGCTTCTGGTAGCATAGAATTCCCCGGCTAAAAGGTCAACCTGGGCCAGCAGCGGTTTTGGCAATGAGATATTTACAGTCCGGGCTTGCATATACAATAATTGTATATGAATTGTATCGATTGTCAAGAAGGAAAATCAGGCGAAACCGGCCGGGAGCCGGTGGAGATGGAGATGTGAAAAAGGAGACCGTTGAATAACCCCGGTCATCATTGACCCGTTTTCTTCAAAAAGCAGGAATTGCTCCAAAATCCTGTCCCGATTTAAGGGGAAGATTTCCGAATGGAGCGATGAGCTGGGAGCCGTAACTCTATCTAAGAAGGCGACGGCGGCGGATATCCAAAAGATGCTGGATATTCTTCAAAGATCGTTTGATGAGTCAAACGTTTTCATTCCCATAAAGCCGGCGGCGGGAGAATCTCTGGGAAAATTGATGAATGCCGTTTTTGCCAGAGTTAACGTCATTTTAGCCCAGGAAGAGTTGCCGGGGTTAAGGCTGGAGAAGGAAAAATTGGATGCGCAGATAGGGGTTATCCGTCAGGAAAAAGGCCAAGCGGAGGCGCTGGCCAAGGCTAAAGTCATCGCCGCCAGAATCAGGCGGTTGGAAGAGGAATTTGCCGTTGCCGATGAACAGTTGATAGCCAAGATGAAGGGGCAAAATCTTGTTCTTGATTTAGGTTTATAATTGTCTAGATGACTCGTTCGCTTGGAGCAGAGGTGGAGATTGATTTTGACCAGCGGCCGGCGGTAGTGGAGAAAGACGGAAAGCCCGAGCGGGTGTTTCCGGATGAATTGGGGGCGGCAGTAGTTGTCCAGGCCATGCTGGTGGCGCCGGAGCGGCGGCGGAAAGTAAAAATTCCGCCGGGGACGTCGAAAAAACCGCGGCTGGGGCAAAAACGCCAGTCGAGGATTACCGCGGCTTTATATGAAGGCGATCCTAAATTTGCCTTTAGACCGGATAAATCAGACCATCTTGACATTGGTGTCCGTTTCGACCGGGAAAACGCCGCTTCAAGTCTGGCCGGACGGGGACTGGACAGCCGACCGAAATTGGCGACTGCCCGGCGCCGGAAAACCACCATTCCCCTATCCGGCCAGCCGGCCCGGGAGCCAACTCATCGGCTGGTGAATTTAAACTCGCCGTTTGAAACCGTGGCAGTAGCGCTAATCCAGACGCCTTCGGAGTTTAAACTGGAGACATTAACCACCGGCGGCGGCGGACTGGGACTTGCCGAATCAAGAGAAAGGTATCAAAAACTTCTGGCGGAGAGAGAGGTGATAGCTGAAACAGCAAAATCAGAAGCGGAAGCGGAAATGGGAGCGGAAGCAGACTTGCAACCGGAAATTCCTTGGATCTAAAAACCAATGTCAATACTTTGTTGCTATAACAATGAAGTATTGACGTTTTTTGGGAATTTAATGTCAATACTTTGTTGCTGTCGCTTGAGAGTATTGACGGTTTTAAGCTAAATTTTGATTAAGATGATGTCAATATCTTAAAAGTCAGGATTTTCTTTAATGCGCTTACGGACAACCAAAATCTGATAAACTATCATTTATCTGTGTCAATAGCTAGCCATCCGAAAACTGCCAAGACAAGAGGAGCTACAGCCAAAGCCCCTAACTCCGGAACGCTTCTTAATAATTTTAAGGCGTCTAATGAAATTGAAAGAGAAGCCCCTGCTATTCCCCCTTGTATAGAGTTGCTCACTATTCCTGTTACCAGGTGAGGTTGTCTAATCTTATGGTGTGCGGGTTTTCCCTCAGAGGTTGTAGTTTCGTTTGAAAGAATTTTTGTTTTGGAATTAAACCACTGCCAGACACCTCCAGCAGCGGCACCGACCAACCCAATAGCTATTGCTCTGCCGTAATTAATTAAATCTTCTGATATAGCAATGGTCCTTGGGGCCGACTCCTCTCTTCCCCCGCAACTGGCCAGCAACAACCCTAACCCGGCAACAGCCAGCACCGGCCATAATTCTTTCCATCTCGATATCCTTTCGGTTAATGACGCCGTGGTCTCATTAGTTTTTGCCATGGCTGTTGACACCATTCACGGCAGAAAAACGGTAATCACTTATCCACCAATAATACCATAAAAAAACCTAATATCAAACCCGGGGGGGCGGCGGCGATGGCGGCGGTGCCGGCGGCAACGGCGACATTGTACTCCATGCATCAATTATGTTAAACTTGGGGCAATACCGAGGGAGGTCCGAATGCCAATTTTCCGAAGTGAGACTCAGCTAATGGCAGAAAAACTTGTGACAGAAGAAAAACCAGGCCTTAATTGGAATAGCCTGAATGCCCACTTATTGGTTATTCAACAAGAAGCGAAAATCAGGAGAGAAAGAGAAGCCCGGGCCGCGGAAACGATGAGGCGGGTAGCGGAGAGAAATGCGGCCAGCGCCAAAAAATACGGCGGCCCCCAAGTTTGGCAAAGAATTTACGCGGCTCCGACCGATGAACGTCAACGACTAATGGAGATAATAACGGCAAATCCGGAATTGCCGCCGGATCAAGCTATGATGGCGGCGGTCACTGCTCTGAGGCTAGAGGAAGAAGTAGAAGGAAAACGACAAGCGGCTCTTGACGATGAAACAGATATATTAATAAATCAAGCAAATAGGCGGCGGCAAAAAGCCAGGCCGGAGGGGCGGCGCCACCCGATTATCAGAAACGAAATTCTTCCCGAACGGAGACTGGAGCGCAAACTTAATCCCAAGCCGAACAAGCCGGCGAGAGAAAATCGGAAACAGAAAATTATCAATTCTCCGGCGTGGCAGAGAGCGCTGGAGTGGTTTAGAATGACGCCCGAAGAACAAGTGGCGGCGGAAGCGGAAATTGCCAATGCGGTGAATACGGAAGTTGGTTATGTTGCGCAGGCGCTGGCGGCGCAGGCGGAATGGAATGATCTGGAAGAGAGCGGCATAGCTGAGCAGCTAGATTTTAGTGGATTTCTCTGGCCGACTTAAAGATAAATAGACCGACCGGCTTTAGCACCTTGACGAAAATTTCCCGTGTATACAGCAATTTCTGTTTGTTTGGGAGGTTGTTTCAACAATCTTTTCCAACCATCGGCTGACGTTTCTAGTTCTATTTCCCTAAACTGGCCATCATTATCAGGGCCAACTTGGACTTCCATAACAGCTGTGGGAAGAACCGCTCTTGATCCATCGGGATGAAATGAGCCCAACGCCCCGTAAAGAAAAACCCGGGCCAGGATTCTATTAAGCTGGTTGTCATCATCGCCATATTGTTCGGCTAATATCTGGCGCAGAGCTTCGGGAATTGGATTGGGCATAGGCGTATTTTGACAAAACATTTTGCCAAAGTCAAATTTCATCTAATCATTCGAATGATTAGATGAAAAATCCGGGAGATAAGGGAAATACGGGAGATCGGGGCGGGTCAGGAAGCCGGGTTGATTTAATAGCCGCGGTAACTTTTTCTGGCTTGGTAGAGTTCTTCGGTTAGTCCACCCTCGCGTTGATGTTTTTCTTTGATTGAGTTAATCAACTTATCTATTAGGTAATTTGCTTGATTAATTAAGGTAATCATTAAATTAACGGCAACTTCGGGAGAATCAGGGAGATTAGGGAAATTTGGGTTATCGGGAAGGACCGGATATTTTCTGATTATCTCCCATATTTCTCCTATTTCCCTGATGTCCCTGGCTTTTTCCTTTGACCAAATTCCTAAGTGATGCTGACGAGCGTAGGCGATAACATCTTTGAGCAATTCTTCCAAGCTGCCCCTGGATACTCCGCCAAGCTTGATATATCCTTTCTTTCCCTGTTGAAGGTAACCCTCGGGGAGATTGCGGCTGCCGCTGCGGGCGGCCTGGATCCATTGGTCATGGCTTCGATAAGAAGGGAGATCGGGGTAATCGGGAAAATCGGGGGATTTGCAGCGGCGGCAGAATTCGATGGTGTAATCTTCGATAACGACGGTTAACTTGTAGGCGGCTAGATATTCGTAACCCGGCCTTTTGGGCGGATTGGTCTCTCGATCCCGCCTATCTCCCTGATCTCCTTGGTTTTTATCCCGATTTCCCTGATAATCCATATTTGTCTTCCTCCTAGTTTACCACCTGTTAACTTGCCTCATAGTTGCCGTCGACAACTATATCTTTTTTAACCGGATAATTCCAGAAGGCCGGGGGCGAAAGCGGGGTATAATCGTTTCTATGAGAATAATTTTCTTTGGGTCGGACAGGTGGTTTTCGGGGCCGGTGTTTGAAGCGCTGATTGCCGCCGGACACCAAGTGCCGGTGGTGGTGACTAAGGGAGACGCCTTCAATAATTTCAGATTTAAGATTTCAGATTTAAGATTCATGGAGGGAAAAACGGAAGATGATATTTCGAAGGAGCGACTACGTGGCTTATTAAGGCCAGGCCTTGCTTCACCAGATACCAGGCGCCAGGCACCAGACGCTATTATTCTGGCGTCTTTCGGGCCGCCGTTTTTGGCGGCGGAAGTTTTGAAGTGGCCGAAATACGGCTGTTTCAATGTCCACGCGTCGCTGCTGCCGCGGTGGCGGGGAGCCAGCCCGGTGTTCGCGGCTATTGCCGCGGGAGATAAACAGACCGGAGTTTCGATTATGAGAATGACGGAGGAAGTGGATAGGGGGCCGGTATTGAGGCAGGCAAGCTTGGAGATTCGCCAGCCGGGTATTATAAGGCCTGGCCTTCCGCCGGAAGGCCAGGCCTTTTCAAACTACGATACTAGGGAATCCCTGACAATAAGGCTAGGAAAACTCGGGGGAAAATTGATTGTTGACACGCTGAAAAAACTAGAAACAGGACAAATTATCGAAACGCCGCAGCCGGAAAAAAGCCCGACTCCGTACACCCGAAAATTAACCAAAGAATCGGGACGGATTGATTGGTCGCAGTCCCCTATCGAAATAGAAAGATTTGTCCGGGCGGCAACCCCATGGCCGGGGGCGTGGACGGAATACAGGGAAGAAGGTAAAAGGAAGAAGGAAGAAGGAAACCCAATTAAAATCTTAAGGACTCATCTTAAATTCCCTTTACCCTCTTCCCTTTACCCTCTTCCCTATTTGGTAATCGACGAAGTCCAGCTGCCGGGGAAAAATCCGGTCAGCTGGAAGCAGTTTCTGGCGGGACACCAAAGAATAGAATTTATTCCCGGGCCGAAGAAATCGAAGTCAAGAGCGTAGAGATTTCCGTCTTGGCTCCGCCGTTTTCCATTCATTTACCAGAAGTTCTATTCCTTCATGTCCAAATGTCGGATACAGGGCTGCATAACCGACGGCGCCAAATGCTCTTTGAGCGTCTGAAATCTTGGCATCTTTATCCGTCAACGGGGCGTATCTTGCCAAAAGTTCTCCGTATTCAATTGAATCTCCCAACTTTCTAATTTCCGCGATTGTCTGCCGGGCATTCTCCGCCTGTTGCGCTTTTACCTTCTCTAGCGACGCCGCCAGCAGCTCTCGCGACCGCGGGCTTAAACTTTTTTCTGACGCTTGCCTTAAAATCTGACCTATCGGATTTGTTTTTTCCATATTTTAGTAACTCTTAATTAAAATTATACCGACCAGATCATTCCGTCGTGGCCTTCGTCGAGACTCGGGCCGGCGGATTTATTCAATAACGAAATTTTGTCACGAAGTTCCGCCAGCGTTTCAACCGGCTGTCCCAGCTCGGCCAGTAAAGTTCTGGCCAAACAATCCGGGCATTGAGCAAATGCCGTCTCGCCGACCGTAGCCAGGCAAAAAAAATAACCAACCATTTCCAGTCGTAAACCACTTTCCGTAGCCCGACATATTTCAGCATTACATTTCCTGACGATCATATTTATCTCGTTCCTTTCCGGCAGACTAATTTTGCAAAGGCTTGACCTTTTTTGTAGTCTTGGATTTTTTAATGCACCGGGCGCAGAGGAGGCGGCCGAGATGCCGGTGAAGATTCGGCTTGAAAAAGCGGATGGAGCGGTTTTTGGCGTGAGAGACGCGATGGCCGCGCTGGCGGCCCTTGCTGCAAGACTCGCAAATCATGCTCATGAAAGATATGATAGCATATACAGGGAAGAGGGATAAGGGAAGAAATGATTCAGACGTTATTTCAATCGCCATTATCGTTTTTGATGTCGCTTTTGGCGATTATAGCCGCCATTTCCATTCATGAATTCTCCCATGCCTGGGCGGCGGACCGGCTGGGGGACCCGACGCCGCGACTGCAGGGACGGCTGACGCTGAATCCCAAGGCGCATTTGGACCCGATCGGGACATTGATGTTAATTTTATTTAGATTCGGCTGGGGCCGGCCGGTCCAGTTTGACCCGTTTAATTTGAAAAATCCCCGCCGGGACGCGATGCTTATTGGCTTGGCGGGACCGGCGAGCAATTTGATCAGCGCCGCTATCGCGGCGCTGGGAATTAGGATAATTGGGCAAATTGGGCCAATTAGCCTAATTTTAATTCCGTTTATCGTGATTTCCGTAGTTCTGGCGGTGTTTAATTTGGTGCCGGTTCATCCCTTGGACGGGGGGAAAATCATCGCCGGGCTCTTGCCGCGGGAGACGGCGAGGGAATTTGAAGCGGTGATGCGGACTTGGGGAACGATGATTTTAATTTTCCTGATATTTCCCTGGGGTGGGATGTCGGCGGTGTTTTACTTGATAGGGCCTGTAATTTCTCTACTGTTGGGAATATTACTGCCGGGAGCGGGGAGATTGATTTAATATTGAAACGCTTCGGATTCTATAACTTTTAGGTCTTCGTCAATTTGTTTCAGATCCGCGTCCATGGAGGTTTCCAGGTCGGCGGTAACGGCGGCGTCAAGCTGTTCGACGGTTTGGGTGGGGCCGGATGTCGGAGCGGCGACCTCCTCTACCGGCACAGCCGGGCGGCTGGATTTCCAGGCGGCGGGGACAAAGGAGCAGCCGGACAGGAAAAGTCCGACGGTTATTAAAATAGCAAATCGTTGGAATAAGTGAGTTTTTTTCATCAGATTTTACTCATTCATTAAAACATTAAAACATGAAAGCATGAAAGCATGAAAACAATCAAACATCGGCGTGTTTTAATGTTCTAGTGTTTTAATGTTTTAATGATTTCTGATTTTCTCCTTTACTCCGCCGCCTCCGTTGGCCTTGATTCCTTGGCCGCTTCCCGCAATGCTTTCAGGGCGGCGACCAAATTTGTCCGGGCGTCTTTGAAATGAGAATGGACCGACTGGACGCCGGTTCTAAAAGTTTGAGCTACATCGCGGGGCTTGTCGGTGGCGTCAAGCTCGGCCAGCTGGGATTTGACATTGGCGATTTCGGTTTCGGCCAGACCGATATGCCTTTCGGCTTCGGTTAGCGCGGATTCAACCGCGGAAACATCGGCGCCGCGGTTGGCTGACAATTCTTCGGCGCGGGCGCGGATTTTGGCAGCGTGATTGCGAAGTCTGGAGGCGACATTATTAAGCCGGTCGATGACGGCGGTTAATTTCTGTTTCATCCGATCAATAATCTGCTTTTGCTTTTCGCTGCGGCGGGCTTCAACTTGGGCCCGGCGCTCTTCGAGTTGCTGCTGACCTTCTTGCTGGCGCTGGTCAATCTGCTGACGGCGGTCGTCGGCTCTGGTGGCGGGGGTGGTAGCGTCCTGGGCGAAGACGGGGGAAGAAATGGCGGCAACGGTTAGAACGGTTAAAATGGCCGGAATGGCTAAGGCGAGCAGTTTTTGACGCATACGTATATACGTATAAGAGAATAAAACAGTTTTACCATTAGTTAAAACGTTTGTCAAGGGGAAGTCTTATCTAATCAAAAATGATACTACTTGGGTCTCAAAACTAATCGAAAAAAGAGACTGATTGCTTCTTCCCAAAAAAGGCGCGAACCAGTACCATCATCATTGTGTTTAGCATAACGATGGACGATTCGCGCTTAACCAATGTTACCCAATTACGGCAGTTTTTGAAAGGGGCGCAGGGGCTTGATATCTCGCTGCGTCACGCCGGCATAAAACAGCGGTACGGCTTTATTGACCAAACCGTTGACCGCCTAAAATATCATCGCCTGGACTGGAAAGACAAAAGAGCGGTTCTGAATTACCTGCGCAAGATTACTGGTTACCGGAAAGCCCAGTTGTTCCGGTTGGTAAAAAGAGCCGCCGGGGGCAGATTGGAGCGGCAGCCATACCGCCGGATTCATCCCCGGCGGATTTACACTGCCGGCGACATTAAACTGCTGGAAAAAACAGATGAGCTACACTGGCGATTATCAGCTCCGGCGACAAAAGAGATTCTCCGCCGGGAAACAGACGTGTTTCACCATCGGGAGTACCAAACCGTTTCCCGGATCTCAACGGCTCATTTACACAATCTTCGCTCGTCTCCGGTTTACCGGAATTCTTGGGTCAACCATACCAGGCCCCGAATCATCCCCATCGGGATTACCTCGCCGCCGGAGAACTTCGGGCTGCCGGGGAGCTTACGAATTGATACGGTGCATCAACGAGATGTTTATCATATTAACGCCGTGGACGAGATCAGCCAATGGGAGATAGTCGTCTGCGTTCCGGCTATCTCAGAACAGTTCATCCTGCCGGCTCTAAACCAGATCATTGACCAATGCCCGTTTATTGTGTTTGGAATTCACGCCGACCGGGGCAGCGAAAACATTAATTATCTGGTAGCCGAATTATTAACTAAACTGTTTATCAAACTGACTAAATCCCGATCCGGCCACCCCAACGACAATGCCTTAGTGGAGACCAAGAACGGCAGCATCGTCAGAAAGAACATGGGCTGGGAGCATCTGGACAACGGGGCCAGCGATTTGATTAATCAGTTTTACCAGAAGTGGTTTAACCCATATCTTAATTACCACCGCCCCTGCGGTTTTCCGACGATCATCACCGATGATAAAGGGAAACAACGGAGGATGTATCACACCTATCAGACTCCTTACGAGGCGCTAAAGGGGATTACACGGGGTCGGAAGTTTCTGAAACCAGGAGTAACTTTTGCAGAACTGGATAAAATGGCTTACGAGTATTCCGACAATGAGTTTGCCGGAATTATGAGAGAGCAACAGCGAAAACTATTTGATAAAATACAGAAAGACAGGAGTTTACAACGATGAGATAATGGCTCGCGCCGAAAAAGGAAGATTAAAAAGTAGTATCATTTTTCAATTAGAGAAGACCGGGGACTAACAACAATATTCACTACCGACACTACCGATAGACGATCGTCGCTTGCTAGTGACCGCTTTTATGGCTAGACAGTATCAAACCCTGTCAGAAAAGGCTTGGCCTTTCTAGAAAATTCCTACGCAGCCGCGGCGTATTTGCATGGTGGGGTATAATCAAATTTATGAGTGAAAATTACCGCAATATACTTTTGAAAACTCTGAAGGAAAAAGCAGCGACGGCTGGTTTGCGGCCGGGGGCAACCGTTTCCGAATTTATAGCGGCGCTGCCGAAGAGTTCACTGCTGGGGGCAGAACTGCCGAAAGAGATTGAAACCTTTTTAGACTGCTACACCAGAGCCAATCTCGCAGGTGGAAGGGAACTTGAGAGATTTACTGCCGACGTAACTGCCCGGCTTCCCGATAATTTTTTTGAAACTCGTTTAGTCCCAGACGAGGAACAACCGACAGTCGGGGATGTCGTTTGGCTGGCTAGAACCGCTGTCGCCATCCTCGGACTGACGGCTAATGGAGGAAAACCCCCTTGCGTTGATCTATCTGAATTGCCCCTGGCGGTGTAAGTTAAGTTTTTGGGAGACGATTTTGACGAAACCGCCGGCGGCGACGGTGAAGTCGATATTTTTATGAATGTGGAGCATAAATTTTTGCAGGGCTGTCAGGATTCGAACCTGAATTGAATTTTATTTTATTAGTTCATCTAGTCCGTGGGGAAGTAAAAATACTCTCCAGAGCATTTACGGAATAATTGCCAAGTTCCATATTCCGGCGTAAAAGTTCTGTCAAATCCGTCAATTTTAAAGTCCGGCAAACCTCGACATTGTCAAATTCGACTAAAGCGCGCGGAGATTCTTCCAAGTCTTCAGCCGAAAACCATCCCTTACTTTGACTGCCAAGCTCTTCAAGACGGAGAATTCCCGGCCGGGTTTCTTGGAATCCAAAAAGGATTCTCAAAAGAGATTCTTGGTCTCCGCCGCGATTATGATACCACTGGCCGCCTTGAAACGCCGTTAAACAATAAGCATATTCTTTTGTGAAGTCCGCGGAAATCCGCCGCTCTTGCGTCCATTCGGCTACGGCTTGATAAAAACTGGCTCTGGAAATGTCATTATCGCTATCGTCGCCGCCGCAGCCCAGCGCCACTGTTGCCAGCCCGTCCCGGCCGAATTTGGTATAAAGCATTCCCCTTCCCATTCCCGTTGAATAACTCCATTTTCCCCAGTCGCCGCTTCGATTTTCAGGCGGCATTTGTCGAGCCAAAACAACCAGCTTTTCTATTGCTTTCCGGCCGGTTTCAAACGATTTCCGCAATCGGCTAATAGTTTTAATTCAGATTCTGACGACATAAATCAATTTATTAGGTTTGAATTTTATTAGGATGCTATTGAATTCACTTCCCCAGTTTTTGGGAGACGATTTTGGTGAAGGCAGGAATTTCTATTTTCGCAGATTTACCGGTTGGGAGATTCCAGATCGGTTAAATCGAGAGGAGTATCGGCGAAACCGGTGGCGGCAAGAATTCTATCAATGAAATCATTTGCCCGCTGTATGTCAGCCGTTGTTCTTAGAGATTCCGGCTCATCAGTTCCAAATGTTAATCCTTTTATCCATTCACACAACTCATCAGTCTCTGATTGTAACTCTCCGGGAATCATACTCCTTCTGGTGGCAATTTCGAGATCGCCTAGAAAGCTGCTCCACCAGTTCCCCCGAACTTTGTATAACTTATCGGAGTCGTTACCCCTCACTATTCGTGTAGGGATTTCATCTTTAACACCATATCTCAAAAAAGCCAGAGCCATTAAGGGATGATATGGACTCTTTCGCGGGTTATACACTTCGGTCACAAAAGAATTATACGCTTTTGGCGGCGGAGAGGGCGGGGCGGGGCGCTTACCTTCATGGCAGGGTCGGAAGGAATCGAACCTTCATTGGCGGTTTTGGAGACCGCTGTCCTGCCGTTGAACGACGACCCTAATTCGCAATGACGGGTAACCAAAAAGAATTATACAGCTTGCCCGCAAAAATTTTTTGACTCTGTAAAGGTTAGACCTTTATTTTAGCGGCCAAAATAAAAT
>Ga0209211_10005180_pt1 | contig 19708 bp, 17 predicted proteins | sample RifGroA2_FD_183992 | JGI IMG/M metagenome (GOLD analysis project Ga0209211, IMG submission 183992) | Groundwater microbial communities from Rifle, Colorado, USA - Groundwater A2 (SPAdes) (version 2) | ecosystem: Environmental > Aquatic > Deep subsurface > Groundwater | place: Rifle, Colorado...
GAGCCGCTCTCCCAATATCTGGCCGCCCGGCTTTCCCCGGCAACCCAGGAGCTGCTCGGGCAATCCCCGGCGGGCGGTGCCGCCTCCCCGGAGTTGCAGGGGGCCCTGGTGGCTGACTTGAACCGGATCATCACTCGAACCGATCTCTACTCCCCCGAACGGTTCGCCGGGATCGAACTCAAGGAGAAGATGGTGGCAAAGGCCGAAAACTCCGGCAAGCTGAAGCCGGAAGAGCTGGCCAACACCAACCGGGCCCTGCTGGAAAAGGGATATCCCCAGGAGCTTGATTCAAACCAGCAACCCTTCCAGGTGGTTATTCTGGCCGGCATCCTCGGGGCCATCGTCTGGAACCTGATCACCTGGAAATACGGCATCCCCAGCAGCTCCTCCCATGCCCTGATCGGCGGGCTGTGCGGGGCGGCCATTATCCATGGTGGTCTGCCCACGGTTCTCTGGGGCGGGATTGTCCGCAAGGTGCTGATCCCCCTGGTCGGTTCTCCGGCCATGGGTTTTATCATCGGTTTTCTCCTGATGGGCTTTATCTTCAAATCCCTTTCCCATGTGCATCCCGGTCGGGTGAGCGCCAGCTTTCGCTATCTGCAGATTGGTTCCGCCGCAGCCATGGCCTTTACCCACGGCCTCAACGACGCCCAGAAAAGCATGGGTATCATCACCATGGCCCTGGTAAGCGCCCGGATGATCCCGGAGCCCGTGGTTCCCACCTGGGTGGTCTTGTCCTGCGCCGTCGCCATGGCCCTGGGCACCTCGGTGGGCGGCTGGCGGATCATCAAGACCATGGGGCACAAGATTATCCGCCTGGAGCCGGTGCACGGTTTTGCCGCCGAAACCTCTTCCGCCATCGTCCTTTTCGTCACCAGCCACTTCGGCATGCCGGTAAGCACCACCCACGTCATCTCCGGCAGCATCTTCGGGGTCGGCTCCAGCAAGCGGCTGTCCGCCGTCCGCTGGGGGGTGGCCCAGAGCATGGTCATGGCCTGGGTTTTGACCCTGCCCGCCGCCGGGTTGGTGGCGGCGCTTTCGTATGAGTTGTTGATGCTTTTGGGGCTTGGCAAGTAGGGGCGCGAACGCGCCTCGCGGCGGAAATGACCTATAATAGAGGGGCTTTTCTGGGCTCCTCGCTGTTTCAAGTGGGTAGCCTGAAATCAAGTTTGCCGGCAATGAGGTAAGCCATGTTGATCAGGTTCTTGGTTGTTCGATATCCCCTGGCTCTTCTTTTAGCTGCCTGGATAAGGCCGTTGATGGCTTCAAGAAATCCGTTGGAAAGCTGACTGTTGAACCAGGCCAGGATTCCGTTCCAATGATTTTTAACGGTTCTGGCAACGACCCTTACCTGCTCAATCTGACTGCGGATTGCCCAACTGTACCAGTTCTTGAGACAGATTTCGGCCTCCTCGCGAGAGGTAGCGAAGTAGACATCTTGAAGGGCAAGTTTGAGCAGATAAGCCCGGGCTGTTTTCAGCCGGTAGCCGCAGAGCCTGTGCAAAGTTTCATCCTGTTTTTGGGTAAGATTCTCGGGGTTCTTCAGGAAGGCATAGCGGCTGCCTTTCATCATCTCGGGATAGAACTTGGCTTCCTCTGCCCGCACCTGGCTCAGGGCATCGTTCATGTGCTTGATCAGATGGAAGTGGTCAAAGGTGATTTCAGCGTTGGGCAGGGCTTCGGTGACCCCCTTGATAAACGCCTTTGACATATCGAGGCAGGCGTCGGTGATATTCTCCGGAACCCCGTTGTGGGCCTTGAGATCTTCCGTGAAGGCTTTGACTGTCTCATGGTCGCGCCCGGCAGTGCCAAACAGGAGCCGGCGCTCATCCATGTCAAAAAAGAGGGAGATGTAATCTTGGCCTCTTCTGGCGGAGGTTTCATCCATGCCGACACGATTAACTTCAGAGTAGTCGGATTGGGCGCGGACGCTTTGTATGTAATGATCGATAACCCGCCAGATTCGGGTGTCGTGTTCGCCGAGGATGGCCGCTGCCGCCTTCACCGGCATCTCCCGGACCAGGGCCATGACGAGCGCCTCGAAAAGTAGAGTGAAGCCGGAACCTGCCCGAGCCCAAGGAACCTGGATCTGTTTTACCCCATGATCGGCATTGGGGCACTTCACTCGCGGAACACGGGCCGTCAGGTAGGCCTCAAATTGGAAGAAGTTCAGATGCCGCCAGGTCTTCTCGCTGGTGTCATGAACAGGGGAAGCGGTTCCGCAAATAGGGCATGCGAAGGTGGCTCCGCGATGGAAGCCGATTTTGATGTCAAGCCGCTTGTTCTCTTTGGAAAAAGAAACTCCCTCTACCTCCAAAGGAGGAGTGATACCAAGGGCCACGGCGAACAATGATTCAGAATTCAAACGATTAAACCTCCAGAGTGGGATGAACCATTGTCATACCATTACCCACTTGAAACAGCGAGGAGCCTTTTTACAACAAAACTACGGGCATCATTCTGTGACATAATTTCTCCTTTTGAGTTTGGGCAACAAATGTCGCCTATTTTGGGTTATATCTGAATGACGAAGCAGCAAACCGAAAAGATACACTTCCGTGTTTCTTTCTTTGAGGACGGCAAGAATATTATGAAAGTAAAGGGCCATGCCCAAGATTTTGAAGCAGAATTGGCAGAAAAGAGACCTGCATTATTCGCCTATGTGCGCGGCATCGTCCGAAACGCTGAAATAGCAGAGGACATAACGCAGGAGGCCATGCTGCGGGCGCATCGGAGCGTCACCGCGTTGAAAGGTCATAATCGTTTTATTCCTTGGCTATATATGATTGCCACCAACGTTTGCCGTGACCATTTCCGAAAGAATTCAAGAAGGCGTGAGGAAGCTCAGGAGAGTAATTCCGAATTACTTTTCCCTAATGACCCGAGGGACGATAATGCACCAAGATTAGACAAAGTGATGGAATGTGCTGAGATGGGAGAATGTGTTCAGCGGTATTTCGCTGAACTATCGGATTCCTATCGGGCCGTTATTCTTCTGCATGATGTGGAAGGAATGAAGAATAAAGAAATCGCAGATATGCTGGAGATATCTCTCGATACGGCAAAAATTCGGCTGCACCGCGCTCGTAAACAATTGCGTAATATTTTGGAAGACGTCTGTAATTTTTACATAGACGAAAGGGGAGTTTTAGCTTGCGAACCGAAAAATGAGAATACGGCGGAATTTAAGAGAAAAATGAAAAAGACAGCTTAACAATGCTACTGCACCTGACCGCGAGAAGCGCTGAGGTCATACGGCATTTTTTCCGGCGCGGCAGGTGAGTAGCGCCGTTGGGCACGGATATCCCGAACACCATCAAAGATAATCGGCATGGATGCAAACCACAAAAGAGACATAAGAATCAATGGGGAGAGCATTGGGGTCAGAGAGCATTGGGGTCAGGCTTGACTTTCTGCTATTCTCCCGTGTCATGTGATCATGGCACAGAAAATAAGGGACATTGCCCGTATTTTAGCGCTATTCTGGACAGACCGTTTTCAATACGGCGGCGCTGACGCGGCAAATAACGTGCTCTCCAAATCGCAATCCTTATGTTTTTTGGTAGTATTTTGGCCTTTTACTCTGTGCAAGTGATTTTTTCATAGTTGACAAACTGTTTCCTGAAAGATACATTGAGGTCATGAGATACGAACTACACCGCACTGAGCACTACGATAAGTGGTTTGCCAAGCTGAAGGACAGGACGGTAAAACTCAAGGTTTTGGCACGTCTGGCTCGGGTGGAGAATGGTAACTTTGGCGACTTTTCCCAGCTTGGTGAAAATCTCTTTGAGCTTCGTTTCTTTTTTGCCGGAGGCCTTCGTATTTACTACACTATCGGGGATGGCGTAGTGGTTATTTTGCTGGCTGGCGGCGATAAGTCCACCCAAGCCCGTGATATTGAAAAGGCCGCTGAAATTTTGCATGGAGGGTACACCGATGACCATCAAGACCAAACCATTTGATCTAGCCGAACACCTTGAAACCAAAGAAGACATCAGCCTATTTCTCCAGGAAGTCGCGGCAACCGGCTCGGAGTCTGACTTTATTCATGCTCTTGGCATTGCTGCCCGCGCCAAGGGCATGACTGAGGTTGCCAAACAGGCCGGAGTCACCAGGGCCAGCCTCTATAAATCCTTAGCTGACAATGGCAACCCCAGGTTTGACACCATCAGTAAAATTATTACGGCCTTGGGGTGTAAATTGGCGGTGGTTTCTTCCGCTCACGCCTGAATCCGTAGAGGGTGGAGGAATCCCGGGGTCAGGTTAGAGTTTCGGACATTCGCCCAAGACACCGAGAGGGACATCTTATCTATTTATCTAATGCCAAGAAAGAGATTTCGGGAGGGTCGCGGGTCAGGTTTGACTTACTGCTATTCGCTGACCCTCCTTTCTCCGGTGGCGCAGAATCAAAAGGGGACTCCTGATCAAAAGATTGAGGCCTGGACAGGGGCTGGAATCGGTTTTTCCGCTCTCATCTGACCACCGCCCCCACAAACTCCAAATAATTGTCCTGGTTCACCAGAAAAAGTTTGGTGACGTTGTTGCACACTATGCGCAAATTTCCCCTACCTCAGTCCAACCTGCTGTGTTCTGTTACTTTTCTCCTGTATGGAGCCATTCCGGTGTCTGCTTAATGGAGCCACTTGGTGATCGGTTTAATAGGAACACAAGGGGGCGTTGTTGCACTATGTGCGTTGTTCTGCGAAACAACCCACATAGTTAAATAACATTATATGTAACAATAACAAAATTTTAAGCTTGCACTGCGTCAAGTGGGCAGACTTGATATTTAAAGTTTCCCCCTCAGTTTCCCCACAAAACAGAAGTTATTTCAGCGGTTCTCGCGGGTATGCCACAGCCGTAACACGTAAACGAAAGACCCCAGAATCTCGTAGCGCATCTCGTAGTGCCCTACAAGAATTCGTCTTACCTCATGCGGGTTGAACTCGAATAACTGCTCGCCGATGCGCGGGTTGGTCAACAGGATGGTTGGCGCTTTGGTCAGCGACTGCACAGTGCGCGCAGCGGCCAGCTTGTTTACCGGTGCCAGAAATTCGTATAGTCGCGCCAGGTCGGAGAGCGCCTTGCTGGTCCACTTCAATTCCATTAATCCGGCACCGGTAATGGTTGATCTGTGCCAAGACTCTCGGCCCATGCCTGCACGGCCTGATGGTCGATGGTTCTGCCGGCCTCTACGTCGGCAAGCGCCTCGCGGGTCAGGCGATTGCGCTCTTCCTCCTGGTCGAGCCAAGCCGACAGCGCTTGCTTCATGATCCAGCCACGTGATCGTTCAAGCCGAGCGGCCATCTGATCAACCTTCTCGGCCAACGGGTAGGGAACATGTGCGGTCAGCACTTTGGTTCCGGTTTGCGCCATTTCGATTCTCCCTTTAGTTGGTTGCGCAATATTGCTTGATTCATTTTTAATCATAGTGATTTGCAACGAACCGGTCAAGCAAAAACGCCGCTGGCGTTGCTGTAAACGAAAACTCCGGGGTCATGCCTTTCTGGCATTTTCGAATGAGCAACGCTGGTTCAAAACAACCTGTTCTGGTCGGTTGTTGCTTGGTACGCAGAGGTGATTTCGGAGCCTGGCAGGCTCGTTTTCCCCGGATTACGAAGGGGCGGATTGCCCTTCCAGGAAGAATTGCATCAGCATTCCCAGGCTACCGTGTCCAGATTGCATTCCTTGGGGCAGGGATACTGTTCGATCACATGGGGGCAGCGCCCGCACCGGGCGGTGCAGATATGCTTGGCTGCTTTTTCCAGGGCGGTGGTCAGGGTGGAGGTGTCAGGCACTTGGGTTTTCATGGTGTTTCTCCTTGTTAAACAAAATGGTGAAGGTTGCGCCCTTGCCGAGTTCGCTGGTTACCCCTACCTCGCCGCCGTGCGCCTGGACAATGTGCTTGACGATGGCCAGCCCCAGGCCGGTGCCGCCCAGTTTGCGGCTGCGGGCCGCGTCGCTCCGGTAGAAGCGCTCAAACAGGCGCGGCAGGTGCTGGGGCGCTATCCCTGCCCCGAAATCCTGCACCTCGACGGCGATCTTGTCTCCCTCCCGCTCCCCGGCCCGGACCAGCACCCTGCCGCCTTCGTCGCTGTATTTGATGGCGTTGACGATGAGGTTGGTAACTGCCTGTTCGAACAGGGGGCTGTTGAGGCCGGCGGTGAGATCGGCCGGCGCCTCAAGTTCGATGCTGATTTTTTTCTCGGTCGCCTTGAGCTCGCAGATCTCAATGGCCCTGCGCAGCGGGGTGATGATTTTCTCTTCCGTCAGGGCAAGCCTGGTCTGCTCCTGCTCCTGTTCAAGCCGGGACAGGGCGAGGAGATCTTCGATGATGGCGTGCAGCCGCTTGGACTGTTTGGCGATGATCTCCACGAAGCGCCGGGCGTCCTCGGGGGTATCAAGCGCCCCGTCCAGCAGGGTTTCGGCAAAGCCTTCGATGGAGGTGATCGGGGTTTTTAGTTCGTGGGATACATTGGCCACGAAGTCGCGGCGCATGTTTTCCAGCCTGCGCAGACTGGTGACATCGTTGATGACGATGATCGCGCCGCTGGTCATCTTCGCGGCGTCCTGGAACCTGGCGCCGTGGGCGTAGAAGTATTTTCCCTGTCCTCGACCGGTCAGGTCGATCTCTCCTTCGATGGGGTTGGCTTCGGCGAGGGTTTGGCTGATAAAACGCTGCAGGGTCAGATTGCGCACCGCCATCAGGGCGTTTTTTCCCCGCAGCTTGTCGGGATCGACGTTCAGCAGCTTTTAACCGGGGAAAGTAAATCGAAATCGCTAACTGCAGAATGATACAAGATGAAGTTCAGAAACTCAATCTAGGCGAGGAACTCAATCGTGATCCTCCCCCTCAAGTTTTTTGCGCAGGGTGTTGCGGGAGATTTCGAGCAGTCTGGCGCTCTGTACCTGGTTGCCGCCGGTGAGCTCCAGGGCTTTTCTGACCATTTCCTTTTCGAACATACTGATTGCCTCCTGAAAACGGCCCTGGCAGCCGTGGGTAAAGATGAGGGCGGCTAGTTGCCGCACCGCCTGCTCCACCGGCGCACATTTGCCGTTCCCCATCGTCTCCAGGTTTTCGCAGCATTCCGGGGAAAGATATTCGCTGTTGCAGAAAACCACCGCCTTCTGGAGGGTATTGGCCAGCTCCCGGACATTGCCGGGCCAGGCGTAGGTCCGCAGCCGGGCCAGACCTTCGGCGGTGATCCCTTTGATGTGCTTGGTGAATTTCTTGTTGAATCTGCCGATAAAATAAGCGGTAAGATCGTCGAGGTCTTCCAGGCGTTCCCGCAGGGGCGGCAGTTCGATGCAGACCACGTTTAGGCGATAATAGAGATCCTCCCGGAAAGCGCCGGTCTTGACCATCTCTTCCAGATTTTTGTTGGTGGCCGCGATGATCCGCACGTCGGTCTTGATGGTCTCGGAGCCGCCCAGCCGCTCGAAACCGCCGTCCTGTAGGATGCGGAGCAGTTTGGCCTGGAGGCCGATGGGCATGTCGCCGATCTCGTCCAGCAGAATGGTGCCGCAGTGGCATTGCTCGAATTTGCCGATGCGTTTGCAATTGGCTCCGGTGAAGGCCCCTCGCTCATAGCCGAACAGCTCACTTTCCAGCAAATGCTCGGGGATGGCGGCGCAATTCATCGCCAGGAAGGGTTTGCTCGCCCGTCCGCTGTGATGAAAAATTGCCCGGGCGATGAGTTCCTTGCCGGTTCCGCTTTCCCCTTTGATCAACACGGTGGTGTCGGTGGGGGCCACCTTGCCCACCTGTTTGTACACCGTCAGCATCTGGGGGCTCTTGCCGATCACTCGCTCAACCGTGTCCTCTTCGATTCCGTCGAAAACAATTGTTGTGCCCACCAGCTCTTTGCTCTTCAGGGCATCCCGTACTCTGGAAAGCAGTTCTTCGTTGTCGAAGGGTTTGGCCAGATAATCGAAGGCTCCTTGCTTCATGGCCTCGATTGCCTTGTCGATGGTGCTGTAGGCGGTCATCATGATGACCTGCACCTGTGGCTGCTCATTTTTGATCCGGGCCAGGGCGGTCAGGCCGTCCATCCCCGGCATCCGCACATCCATGATGACCAGATCCGGCTTGCGGCTGGCGGCAAGTTTGATGGCTCCCCGGCCATCCTCGGCGGTGATGACCTGGTAGCCCTCCATTTGCAAGAGACGCTTGAGGGAGTAGACAACGGTTGGCTGATCATCAACCACGAGGATCGTGTTCATGAGTGCACCGGTAGTTTCAGGGTGAAGGTCGTCCCGGTCGTATCGCCGGCAAAGCTGACGCTGCCGTTGTGCAACTGGGCGATATTGTAGACAATACCCAGACCAAGGCCGGTCCCTTCCGGTTTGGTGGTGAAGAATGGGTCGAAAACTTTATCCTTGATCGTTTCCGGGATGCCTGCCCCGGTGTCCGTGACGGAAATCTCCACCTGCCCGTCAATCACTCGGCTGGCCAGGGTGAGCCGGCCACCGGAGGGCATGGCCTCAATGGCGTTCATCACCAAATTCAGCAAGGCTTGCCGGATCATGGTGTCGTTTCCCTTTACTGGAGGCAGTTTTGTCAACTCCATGACCAGCTCAATCTGCTGATTTTTAAGCTGAAACTGGATCAGGCGCAAGATCTGTTTCAAAATGGCGTTGGGATAGAGATCAATGGAATGAAAATTGTCGCTGCTGGCGAAACCAAGGAATTTGGCCACTAGTTCATCCATCTGATTGACTGCGGAGAGTACGACCTCGACATCCTCCCGGCGCAGGTCCGGTTCGTCCCTCAAGGTCTGGAACAAGGACTTGATTGAAGTAAGTGGATTGCGGATCTCGTGGGCCAACCCGGCAGACAGGCGACCAAGGGCGGTCATTTTCTCGGTCTGGAGCATTTGCCGGTAGGTTTCTTCCATTTTTTCGCGAGAGGACTTCAGCCCCTGGGAAAGGGTGTTGAAGGTGGCAGCGAGATCACCCACTTCGTCTCGAGCGTGAACCTCGATCTGCTGCCCGAATTCCCCCCGAGAGAGGGAGTGGGTGAATTCCACCAGCGACGCCAGGGGTTTAGTGACGTGCCTGCTCAAGGTAAAGGAGAGCACGCAGCCGATCATGGTGACCGCGACCATGATGGAGATTACCATGATGCGCAGCCGGGATAGAATCCTGCTCAGCCGCGCTTCGTTCAGACCAATGTGCAGTTCTGGAGTCATCTCAGCAAAGAAGCGAATCCCGACATCCCGGATCAGGCCTTTTTCCGTATCGAGCAACTGGTTGGCCGATGGCTGGCCGGACGTAACCGGATTCCAGGTCAGCAGATCCGGGGGGTGACCATTGGGAAAGGTATGAAAAAATACCCTGTCGTTCTGGTCGGTGACAAAGATATATTCGATGTCTTTTTCCGTAGCCATCAATTCTCGGCCCGCTTCTTCGATGTCGTAGCGATCTTCCAGCAAGGCAGAAACCGCGATCCGGTCGGCGAAATTGCGGGCAATGGACAACCCTTGCCGGCTCAATTCTTCCCCCAGGGAGCCAATGACTACGTCCCGGATGGCAAGGCCCACCAGGATGCCCATGCAAAGGACCAGGAGGACGTTGAGTAAAAATATTTTGATCCAGAGCTTCATGGATATGGTAATCGGGTCGGTGAAGGGGCTGGAAGGTCCAGATAACGGGTTGTCAGCCCCTCGATCTCCCGTAACGAATTTTCCTGATATGCGACAAAGCCGCTGGGCATTTCTGTGCGGTCCCAATCGACCAGCAGGTTTTGATGAATCCCCTTAGGATCCATTGCCAGCAAGGCCTTTTTTACCGCCGCCAGGGTGACGGGATCAACTCCCTTGGCGGCACAGATCAGACTGCTGGGATATGGTTTGGAGACGGCGAGGATCTTGATTCGCCCTTCGCGGCTCAAGCGGTCGGCCAGCACATCCTGGATGGCGCCTGCTTCATATTCACCATTCAACACGGCCTTGGCCGTGTTGGCGTGGGAGCCGGTGAAGACGTAACCCCGTAAATCCTTCAAGGTCACGCCTTTTTTTTCCAGCATGTTGCGGGGAATAACGTGGCCCTGGGTGGAGAAACGATCACCGAAGGCAAAGGTCTTGCCCCGCAAATCTTCCAGGGTTTTCAGGGAGCTGTCCTGCCTGGCGAAGATCACCGCCCGGTATTCCGGCTTGCCGTCCTGGTTGAGTCCCATCGCCAGACAATCCGCCCCGTATTTCGCCTTGGCCATTACACAATTGACCGGTCCCAGGGCGGCGAACTGGATCAGACCCCGGCCCAGGTTATCGGCGGTTTCTTCATATTTTTCGGTGAACTTGATGGAGAATCGGTGGCCGGTTTGACGATCCAGGTATTGGGTGAAGGGAAGGTAGATCCGCACATCATCCTTAGGGCTGAGGCGATGATCAAAGCCAAATTTGAAAGGGGTGTCCGCAGGGTTTTTTCGTTCTCTCGCTTCGCTCACATGAGGAGAGTCGGCCTGCAAACGCACCTTTTTGGGGGCTTCCCGGTCGCCACAGGCAATCAGGGCCATCGCCAGGATGGCAAGCAGTGCGAGGCAGGCCCTGGTTGCCCATTTGGTTAGCATTTTATGCATCGACTTTACATAATTGGTTGCTTTGTCCATTTCTTACAATATAGCAGAAACTGTCTGGTTTGGCACAGCCGATTGTTCAAGTCTGCAATAACCCCTAAACGGTGCCGCACATGGCGACTACTCCTTTCAAGGCCAGGGCCGCCCCTCGATAAAAATCACTTTGCGCCCCCGCAGACAAGCGGTCGGCAAAGAGCGGCGCCCATTTTGCCAGGTGTTCCCGCTGAAAGATTTCCAGCCGCGTTCCTGCCTTAGCGGCCATTAGGGCATCGCCCTTTTCCAGATTTTCGGCGGCCTCGTCGGCCAGCCAGGCCATGAATTCCAGCTCCAGGGCTATGTGATCGTCAGGGATACGGTGGAGTTCTTTCGCCGCCATGCCGGCATCCAGGTAGTATTTGCGCACCTGAATGGTGATTTCGCTCATAAGCTGTTTGGTTTCAGAAAGATAAAACGAGGCAAAGGGAACAGCGGCCGGATGCTGGGGCCCGAGAAAAAGCCCGGCGAACTCCACGGCCCGTTCTTCCTGGTACATGGGTAGGCGGTTCCGATTTTCCTGGACCTCCTTGCAGATCATACCAAGGCCGCGATCAATATCGTCTTCCGGTTCCAGCGCTTCGATGGCCATGAGCCGGGTCAGCATTTCCTCATTGGGTTCGCTCACCAGGATCAGTCGCAGCAGTTTGCAAAGATCCCGGAACTCCATGTAGCTTTCTTTGTCCATTGGCATGGTCATATTTGCTCTCTGGTTGGTGGTTTGGAAAAAAATCGTCTTCCTGCCCTCTGGCAAGAGGACAGGAAGACGATCAAAAGGAGAAAAACGGGTGGGAAAGACAAGGGGGCTTCCCCTCCCGTGTGGACAGGAAGACTTTGCACCCAGAGGGTATAAGTTTCGTTTGAGCAGACAAGCTGCTCAACTCAGCTTTATATCTTCCTGACAGCCACCATTATGTCGGCATAGGCCGGGAAACCCGTGATCGGGCTTAATGCGTCCGGGTCCACCAGATCGTTGTGGCTCGGGGTGTATTTTCTTGATTCATAGGCCGGTCCTATGCCGGGACTGAACCTGCTACCGGTGGCGAAACCCATTTTGATCACCCCTGGCCGCATGCCGCCGGAGGCAAAGATCTTGCCGCGGGTGGAATAGCCAAGGGGGGTTTTTAGTTCCACCAAGTCGCCGTTTTTAACCCCGGCCTTGGCCGCGTCCTCGGTGTTCATCCAGATGGTGCCCACGGAGTAGGTGTTTTTGGCAAAGGTCTTTTTCACCGTTTTCATGGCCTCTTTGCCATTCGGGACTGCTTCCGGCACCTCGGAGCTGAACTTCTCGTTCATCGGCTGCCAGGTGCCTTCGGCCTTGATCTCGCCCAGCCACGGCACCATCTGGGTGCCGCTCATGGCGTGGTGTACCCGGCCGCAGATCAACTGGAAGGGGAATTTTTCAGCATACTTCTTGTAAGCCGGGTTGGTGTAGGGATTCCACACGGTCTCGAACCAGAAGAAGGTTTTGGGGAACTTGGTCATGCCGATCTCCGCCAGCCCCTTTGGTCCTTCGTTGCCCGCCTTTTCAATGAGCGCATTGTATTGGGAATAACGGCCCTTGCGCTTGCCGCCTTCCTCGTAATCCCAGACAAACTCGATGGTTTTGGAGTCGGTTGAAGGAAAGAACTTGTTCGGCGCGTCGGCATCGTGCTTCTTGTAGCGCTTCCAGCTCATCGGCCAGATGGCGACCCCGTGGTGCTCGCGCAACCAGGCCACGGTCAGGGGCTCGCCGACGACCTTTTTCTTGTCGTGGTCGATCTTGGCCCGACCCGCCTCCAGGGAGTCCGGGGTGCCCACCAGGGTATAACCTTCGGGGTACTTCGGATAGGGCAGGGGGGTGCCAACATTGGCTCGGCCAGGCGAGACCGAGAGCATTTCGTCGGTAAAGTCCTCTTCGTTCCGGTATTTCTCCCAGAACTCCTTGGGGTTGATGTCGGTATCGCCCAGATCCAGCAGTTTTTTGGCGAGCAGGTTCATGATCTCGAAGGGCTTTTTGCATTCGTGCAGCGGTTTGATCACCTCGTCACGGTTGTACACCACCTGGTGGGCGGGATAGATGTCCGCCAGGCTCATCCGTTCGGCGTAGCTCGCCTCGGGAAGAATCAGGTCGGCGTACAGAGCGCTTTCGAGATACAGGGTGTCGATGACCACGGTCAGTTCTACCTTGTGGTTGCCGGAGGCATCCTTGGCGGTGAGCGCCTCTTTCCAGCGCGCCGGGTTGGTGCCGGTAACGACTGCGTTGCCGGTGCGGAGAAAGAAGGCCTTGATCGGATACTTATGGCCGCGGAAAGGCCCATACTTCAGTTCCACCCCGTGCATGAAGGCGTGGGGGAAATCGCCCACCGAATCGTCCCAGGCCGCGGGATAGCGGCTGCCGAAGCTGTCCATGTGCAGCTTGCCCAGCTCGTCCTCGACTTCCTTGCCGTTGATGACGCGCTTTACCTTCCGCTTCTTGAAGGCGCCGCCATTGGCCGGGCCGCCCTTGTTGCACTTGACCAGTTCAGTGTCGATGGCCCCGCCTGGGGCGTCGAAGTTGCCGGTGATGATGTTCAGCACTGTGCCGATGATCGAGCAACAGTAACCGTTGTAGTGATGGCCTGGAGACTGCATGCCCCAGATTAGGGCCGCCGGTTTGGTGATCCCGAACTGGTGGGCCAGGTCGGTGATCTCTTTTTCCGTAAGGCCGGTGCGGTTGGCGGCCCAGGCGGCGGAGAAATAACTCAGACCGTTGATCGGATCTTTCTTGTCCCACCAGGCCTTGAAGGCATCCATGAACTCGTCCCAGCCGGTGACGAATTTTTTCATGTTCCAGTCGATGTAGGCGCGGTTTTTGTCCATGGGGTTGTCGTTTTCCAGGATGTAACGCAGCATGGCGGCAAAGAGATCGCCGTCGGTGCCGGCCCTTGGCGCCAGCCACTGGTCGGCCCTTGAGGCGGTGTTGCTCAGCGAGGGGTCGATTACCACCACCTTGCAGCCGTTTTCCACCTGGGCGCCCACCGTGCCCCGATTCTCGTAAAAGATACGGGTGGCGACAAAGGGATTCCAGCCGTTGTAGATGATGAGCTTGGTCTTGTAGTCGTATTCCTTTTTAAGGGAGCCGTCCGTCTGGCGCACCAGCTTCGGGGTCATGATATCCGGCTCAATGCGTTTGCCGCCCAGGATGAGCTTGGGGCCGTGGCGCCGGGGCACGTCGCAGATGGCGCCGTGCTCACAGCAATTAGGGGTGCCGTAGGCATGAGCGACCCGAAAATAGTTGTCGCGGTCGGTGACGTCGCCGCAGTCCATGATCACCGACTCGGCCCCGTATTTCTTTTTGATCTCGGTCAGCTTGCGGCCCATGATGTCGATGGCCTCGTCCCAGGAAATCCGTTTGAACTTGCCCTCGCCGCGGGCGCCAACCCGCTTCATCGGGTGTTTCAGACGATAGGGGGAATAGATCAGTTGCTGGCCGGAGGCGCCCTTGGCGCAGCAGGCGCCGTCGTTCATCGGCACTTCCTGGTTGCCGTAAATTTTTCTGAGGATACCGTCCTGGACCCACATTTCCAGACCGCATTCGGCCGGGCAGAAGGCGTCGGCGGTGTATTTGACCTGATAGGTGCCCATGGCCGTGCGCATGGTGGCGGCTTCGGCCTCGCTCAATTTTCTTAAAGAAAGCAAGCCGCTTTGTTCGGCAACGGCAATCCCGGCCAGGGCCGAGGTGTAGTGCAAAAATTTTCTTCTCGTTATCTGCATCTTTTCTCTCCTTTTTGGTTTTATCCGTTGATGGGGCCGTCGGCCGCGCTGAAGACTTCCTGGTCGGGCACTATGAAGTAGACGCCGGGCTTGGTCCCGAACTCCGGCGACCAGGTCGAGGTTTTATTGGCGGCCATCAATTGAGAAATCTGCGATTTTTTGTCGTTCAGGTCGCCGAAGAAGCGCGCCTTGCCAACACAGTTGCGGACGCAGGCAGGCTCTTCGATGCCTGCGTCAAGCCGGTGGAGACAGAAATCGCATTTGTCAGCCACCCGAAGGTCGGCAGCCTTTTTGCCCCTGACTTCGGAGACTTTTTTGGCGTACTTGGCCGGATCATTGGTGACCGCGATGTTCGGATGGATAAACCGGGCGCCGTAAGGACAGTTGCTCACGCAGCGACCGCAACCGATGCATCTCTTGGGGTCAATCACCACGGTGCCGTCATCGCGCTTGTAGGTAGCGTCTTTGACCGGGCAAGGCTCGATGCAGGGCGGCGCGTCGCAATGGTTGCACATCTTGGGGAAAAACAGCCGTTTTGCCTTGGGATATTTGCCGGCATCGGCGATATCCACCTTGGAGCGGAAGCTGTTCAAAGGGACGGCGTTCTCCATTTTGCAACTCACCTGACACGACGTGCAACCTACGCATTTCCGCAGGTCAACCAACAAGGCATACTTTTTCGGCATAACACTTTCCTCCTCCCGTTATTCTGGTTGTTTGACAATTGGCCGACTGTGCTGGCCGGGGCGCCATCCGGAGACCTGCCGCCGCAACAATTCAATCGCAACGCAGTGATTCTGCACGGACATTCTCAACTTAATCGCAGGTAATCAGCAAGAAGCATACCAATGATGAAAAACAAAGATGTTCGGGAGGAAAAAATAAAGTAACAGGGCGGTAATCAGGGGATTAACAAGGCGGACACCAATATGTCTGCAATCATTTCAAGAAAAAAAGCTCGATAAATTGTGCAGTTACTGAACAGTCTCTGTACTGATTGTGAACATCTAATTCAGGCTCTGGCCCGGTCCAGGAAAAATTGCATCCAGCATTCCCAGGCTACCGTGTCCAGATTGCATTCCTTGGGGCAGGGGTACTGCTCGACTACATGGGGGCAGCGCCCGCACCGGGCGGTGCAGATATGTTTGGCTGCCTTCTCCAGGGCGGTGGTCAGGGTGGAGGTGTCAGGCACTTGTGCTTTCATGGGGTTTCTCCTTGTTGAGCAAGATGGTGAAGGTTGCGCCCTTGCCGAGTTCGCTGATTACTCCTACCTCGCCGCCATGCGCCTGGACAATGTGCTTGACAATGGCCAGCCCCAGGCCGGTGCCGCCCAGTTTGCGGCTGCGGGCCGCGTCGCTGCGGTAGAAGCGCTCGAAGAGGCGTGGTAAGTGCTGGGGGGCGATCCCGGCCCCGAAATCCTGGACCTCGACGGCGATCTTGCCGTCCTCCCGCTCCCCGGCCCGGACCAGCACCCGGCTACCCTCGTCGCTGTATTTGATGGCGTTGACGATGAGGTTGGTAGCCGCCTGTTCGAACAGGGGGCTGTTGAGGCCGGCGGTTAAATCGGCCGGCGCCGTAAGCTCGATGCTGATTTTTTTCTCGGCCGCCTTGAGCTCACAGATCTCGATGGCCCTGCGCAGCGGGGTGATGATCTTTTCTTCCGTCAAGGCAAGCCTGGTCTGCTCCTGCTCCTGTTCCAACCGGGACAGGGCGAGGAGATCTTCGATGATGGCGTGCAGCCGCTTGGACTGTTTGGCGATGATCTCCACGAAGCGCCGGGCATCCTCGGGGCTTTCCAGGGCCCCGTCCAGCAGGGTTTCGGCAAAGCCTTCGATGGAGGTGATCGGGGTTTTCAGCTCGTGGGAAACATTGGCTACGAAGTCGCGGCGCATGTTCTCCAGCCTGCGCAGGCTGGTGACATCGTTGATGACGATGATCGCGCCGCTGGTCATCTTGGCGGCGTCCTGGAACCTGGCGCCGTGGGCATAGAAATATTTTTCCTGTCCTCCCCGGCCGGTCAGATCGATCTCCCCTTCGATGGGGTTGGTTTCGGCAAGGGTCCGGCTGATAAAACGTTGCAGGGTCAGGTTGCGCACCGCCATTAGGGCGTTTTTTCCCCGCAGCTTATCGGGATCGAGGTTCAGCAGCCTTGCTCCGGCCTGGTTGATATCGAGGATGCGCTCCTCGGTGTCCACGGTGATCACTCCTTCGACCATGCTGGAAAAGACCGCCTGCAGCTGGCTGTGTTGCCGGGCGATGGTTTTGATCCGGGTGTCAAGCTGATCGGCCATGACATTCATGGCCCTGGCCAGGCTCGCCACCTCTTCGGCCCCTTCTTCCCGCAGCTTGCCGGTGAAAACGCCGTCGGCAAAACGTTCCGCTCCCAAGCGCATCTCTTCGAGCGGTCTGCTGATGCGTTGTGCGATAAACCAGGCGACCAGGGCCACGAGCAGGGCGACAAGCAGACAGCCCCAGACAATCCTCAAAAAGATTTCCCTGAGCGCGTTGTCGATGAAAGTTACCGGGATGGCGGTTCGCAGCACCCCTCTGTTTGTGCCATTATGGAGCAGGGGAACCGCTACATACATCATGTTTTCCTGGAGGGTGTGGCTGAAGCGTATAAAGGGGTCAGGACGGCCGGCAAGGGCGGCGATGATCTCAGGCCGACCGGCGTGGTTCTCCATGCGGCCCGGGTCTTCATCGGAATCAGCGAGAACCTTGCCGTCCAGGGCAATAACGGTCAGGCGGGTTCCGGATCTTTTCCCGGCGGTGGTGCAGAATTTTTGCAGTGCGGCCGGATCATTTTCGGCCACCAGGACAAGAACATGTTCCTGGGTAAGCTGGGCTCGCGCCTCAAGACCGGCCGCGGTCTGGGCCAGCTGAAAGGCGCGGAGGGAATAGGCCCCGTAGCCGGCAGCGACCAGCAGGGCGATGATGGTGATGAGGAGCTGGCTTGGAAAAAGCTGCCAGATAAGGCGTTTGCGAAGCATGGCAATCTCCGTGGTGGTTGGAGTTGATCTGGTCAACAGCAACAGGATAGCACGGGATTGTTAGAATATGATTAGGATATTGTCACAATTTGAGTCCAGCCAGGAAAATATAGCCAAAGGGGATAAGTTTCGTTCGCGCAGGCAAGCTGCTCAACTTAAGCTATCTCTTGCAGGCGGAGAATCGTCTGGCGCGGGCCGGTTTTGCTGAAATCCCCCTCCCATGCAGGGAGGGGGCAGGAACGGGCGCAGCCCGTCAGCTCATTCGGAGTAGGGCTTTTTCTTGCCTCGCCTGGGAACGCCGGCGGATGGAGGTCTGGACGGGGTCGTCGGCCTGGTCGAGGTTGAGGCGGGCCTGGCCGAGGGATATGGTTTGCCCGGGGTGGAGGGCTTGCTTGAGGAATATGGCTTGGCCGAGGTGGAGGGCCTGGGCGAAGCGGATGGCTTGTAAGAGCTGGAGGGCTTGTACGAACCGGAAGACTTGTACGGTTTCGCGCCCGGGGTGCGCCCGGGATACGCCGGCTTGGCCGGGCGGCCTTTGGGGGCAGCCATGGTCTTCACCTCGACGTCCCGGCCATTGACCTTGAGGCCCTGGAACACCTCAAGGACTTGCTGGGCGAAGCGGCTGTCCGCTTCCAACATGGCGGTGTGGTCCAGGATCTCGATGCGGCCGACCTTGATGGAGGCGGAGCCGCCGGCGTCATTGATCTGGCCGATGAGCCGCGCCGGGGAGATGCCGTCTTTCTCGCCGATGTTGAGATAAAACCTGCTGAAATTAACCCGCTCGCCGCGCTCATCCTGGCGGCCGAATCTGCTCTCCGGGCGTTCCTGTCTGGAAAAACGGCTGTCCGGGCGCTGGTACTCGGTATTCTGGCCGCGGCCCTTGTCCGAGACGTTGATGTCCGGGGCATTCTGGTAATGGGTTAAAACGGAGGAAAACTCCTGGGAAACAAAATGCAGGATCAGCTCGTCGCGGTCCAGATCGGCCAGGGCCTCGGTGATCGCCTCCAGGAAGGGGGCCAGCTGCGCGTGGTTTACCTCGACGTTCTTGATGGTCTCGATCTTGTGGAGGAGCTGTTTTTTGCAGACCTCGTGTCCCGAAGGAACCTTGCCCAGTTCGAACTGCCTTTTCAGCTTGCTCTCGATCTCCTTGATGCGGAACTGTTCGCGCATATGGATGATGGAGATGGAGATCCCGGTCTTGCCGGCCCGGCCGGTGCGGCCGCTGCGGTGGGTGTAGTTGGCGCTGTCATCGGGCAGGTTGTAGTTGATCACGTGGGTAAGGTCGGTGACGTCCAGGCCGCGGGCCGCCACATCGGTGGCCACCAGGAGCTGTACCGACTTGCTGCGGAAACGCTGCATCACGTAATCGCGCTGGCTCTGGGAGAGTTCGCCATGCAGGGGGTCGGCGTTGTAGCCGTCCTTGCCGAGTTTGTCCGCTACATCGTTGACCTCCTGGCGGGTACGGCAGAAGATGATGGCGTACATGTCCGGGTTCATGTCCACCAGCCGGCGCAGGGCCAGGTAGCGGTCTTTGGCGTGGACCATGTAGTAGAGGTGGCGGATGTTTTCCGAACCGGCATTGCGGGTGCCCACCGTGATCTCCACCGGGTTCTTCATGTATTTTCTGGAAATGGAGGCCACGCTTTGCGGCATGGTGGCGGAAAAGAGCAGGGTGTGCTTGTCGGCCGGGGTTTGGGCGAGGATGGCGTTCAGCTCGTCCTGGAAGCCCATCTGCAGCATCTCGTCGGCTTCATCCAGCACCACCGAGCGGATGGCGGAAAGATCGATCACCTGGCGGCGCATCAGATCGTGCAGACGGCCGGGGGTGGCGACGATGATCTGGACGCCCTGGCGCAGGGAGCGGATCTGGTTGTCGATGCTGGCCCCGCCGTAGACGGCGCAGACCCGGATGGCCGGCAGATTCTTGGCAAAGGCGTTGAGGTCGCGGGCCACCTGCATGCAGAGTTCCCGGGTCGGGCAGAGGACCAGGGCCTGGGTCTGGCGGCTGTCTGGATCGCAGAGCTGCACCAGGGGAATGCCGAAGGCCGCGGTCTTGCCGGTGCCGGTCTGGGCCAGGCCGACGATATCCACCGGTTTTTCAAGGAGGAGCGGGATGATCTGCTCCTGAACCGGGGTGGGCGCGGTGAAGCCCAGGGCTTCAAGGCCGGTGATGATGTCGGGATGGATGCCAAGCTCAGCGAAGGTGGTCATGGTGCGGTGTTCCTTATTGAAGGGCGTGCGAGGGGGGAAGGTTGCTGTGCAGGAAAAAGGTCAGCCAGGGGGCGGCCCAACACCCCAAACAAAAAAACCACACTTCCTCGCCGGAGGCTTTGTGCGGTGCGCTTTTGTAGATTTAGCGATTACAGGCAGA
>Ga0209211_10005182_pt1 | contig 19704 bp, 28 predicted proteins | sample RifGroA2_FD_183992 | JGI IMG/M metagenome (GOLD analysis project Ga0209211, IMG submission 183992) | Groundwater microbial communities from Rifle, Colorado, USA - Groundwater A2 (SPAdes) (version 2) | ecosystem: Environmental > Aquatic > Deep subsurface > Groundwater | place: Rifle, Colorado...
AAACCTATGATAAAAGCCACAGGGAGGGTGTCATGTATTCATGACACCCTCTAGTTACTAGCATCATTGTGTATTCACAATGATGCTCCTGTGGCTTTTCCTTGAGCATTTCTACAGAGCTTAAGCAATCAATATCCTTACGTCCGCAGCTAAAACACCCTTGTCGGACACAAGAAGCGGGTTGATGTCCAGTTCGCTTATTTTTTCATATTCAGCCAGCTTGGAAACCTTAAGCAGGATGTCAGCTATTTTGTCGTGGCGTGTTACCAGCCTGGAGATTTCTGGCTCGTTCAGCATCTCTAGCGCGTCTTTTTCGGTTATTGGCACCAGACGGAAACAGACATCGTTCTGGGCTGTCAGGCGTCCGCCTGCGCCGAACATGATTACCATACCAAATTGCGCGTCACGCTTGGCGCCGATTATGAATTCCTGAACATTCTCGACGTCGCTGTGAATGAGCTCCTGTAAAATTATGCCATTTATGTTCTTTGTCTGTTTTCTTGCGTTCTTCATGACGATTTCGAACATCTTTCTGAGGTGGTCCATATCATGGGCGGTCCTTATGCAGCCCGATACCATTTTGTGCATTACCTCTTGTGAGTCGATTTTGAGAATAAGAGGAAAATGAAGATTTTCCGCTGCAATGGTAGCGTCTTCCAGTGTGCGCACAAAAGACCAGTTTGCTACAGGAATCCCATAGCTTTCCAGCATCTTGTAAGCTGCATGATCTGGGATTTTCATAAGAAATAGATTGTTGACGGAGGTTTATATTACATTTTCAAGGGAATTTATACTGTTGTGCAACTTTGACTGCTCTTTCTTCGAACCCACGCCGGCGAAGATACGTTGCAAGCTCTTTAAGCGGGTAAGGAGAGCTATCTTCACAATCGCCGAATATAGTTTCTCTAGGAGAACCATCACTTACTGGATTTTCTATGACATGAACACAGCTATTAAAAAACTGAATAGTGCCTTTAGGGTCTATTAGGTCCATAGCTAAAACTATAATCAAAGCTTTCTTAAATGTAATGACAAGAACTAGATAAAAAAGAAAAAATTTAATTTGACGGCGCTTCTTCTTCCCCAGTCTCCACGGCTGTCGGCGAGATGTGCTTTATTATGACGACGTCACCGACTGATTGGACCATTGAGAATGGCACTATGACGCCTTTCTTGTCACCAACGAGCGAAGCCAAGAAAGAGCCGCGAACCGCATCAACAACCAGGGATTTAACACGGAATTTTTCGAGGTCAAGACCTACATCGATGACTTTCCCGCAGTAAACACCCTTGTGTGTAAATACATCTTTTCTTGTCATATCAGAGAAGCTCTTCATTGTTATGGGCATTTCTATTCCTCCTTATGTATAATAGCAACGGAGACATTTAAAGATTGCCCGACTTTTTCCTCAGCATCGATGTAATTTGCATGTAATTGAACAAAGACCTTACCATAAGAGAAAACGGCATCTTAAATATTATTGGCCACAAATTTAGGAAATGAAATACTATTTTGCACTGCTTTCCATTGTTCTGGTTCTTGGATGTGTTGGCACACAGTCGCCATTGGGTAAAGTCGTCGCCATAGGCGATAATGTGTCTGTAGATTATACAGGCATGTTCGAGAATGGCACAGTATTTGACAGTTCTGCTGGCCGGGTGCCTCTTGAGTTCTCTGTAGGAGCAGGTCAGATGATAAAGGGCGTTGACGCAGCTGTCGTTGGCATGCATTTGGATGAGGAAAGAAATGTCACGATAAAACCAGATGATGCTTATGGTAATTACAGCCTGAGCAATATAGTCATGGTTTCTGTTCAAGATGTTCCTGACGGCACAAAGACCGGGAGTATCTTATACGTGAACGGCCAGCAGGTGCGAGTTCTTGACATAAGAAATAATACGGTTTTTATAGACATGAATCATCCACTGGCTGGAAAGACGCTAGTTTTCAGAATAAGGATTGTTAAAATTAATTAAACTGGTTCTTGATGGGTCAGGGAGGAATTGAACCTCCTATATCCGCCTCACTTCTTCCCCCTTTTCCGCTAACACTTTTCTTCAGAAAAGGGTTATTGTAAGGGCGGCGTCATACCGGTAGACCACTGACCCGAGCGCTGGGAGAGGGATTTGAACCCTCGTGAGGCTTGCGCCTCACAGGTTATTTACATTTCCTTTCACGCTGTTTTTCGCCAGCGCTTTTTTGAAAAGGGCTGTAGCAAACCTGCGCCGTAGACCATTCAAGGGCTCCTTTAATATTTGCGATAGCACTGCAGTTTCTTTGACTGCAGACTACTTTCTTTTCAAAGAAAGGAGCCTAGCTTGGCTATCCCAGCTTTGTATAAACAAAAGCGAAGCTCTTGTTGTACAGGAGAATACCATTAAACTACAGCTTGAATGATAGTGGTATTCTCCTCGTATAAACTGTTTGAACGTAAAGATTTATACGCAGAATACCATTAAAATCGATGCTAGTGGTATTCTTGTATCCAAATCATCATCGATAATATATTTTAATAATTTGATATTTCGTCATTTTAAAAATGATGATTGTAGATAAGAAACAGGCAACAAAGTATGTTGTGTAATTTTTAGGTGGTTCCATGGCTGATGAGATTGAAGATAAGATAAAGAAGATGGCAGACATCCGTACACTTGTGCTGACATCCATAATTTCAGCGCTCGCTCTGGTAGTCGGTCTCTTTTGGAATGAGGCAATAAAAGGTGCTATAGAACAGATAGTGCCACAGGGCGAAGGGCTTTTTTACAAATTCCTTGCAGCCATGATAGTTACTCTTGTTGTTGTCATTATAATTTATGTTATAGTACATAGTCAGCGCATCGCTGAAAAGAGATTGGGTGAATTAAGGAAATCCAGGGAAAAGAGACTTCTGGAAATAAAGAGAATTGCCTAGTTTTTCTATTTATTTAAAAGTACAACAATTATGTTTAACTGAAGCTCCGTTCGTCAAACCCTTTCTTTAAAAGAAAGCGTTTACGGAAAGAAATTACAGAGCTCCGTTCGTCAAACCCTTTCTTTAAAAGAAAGCGTTTACGGAAAGAAATTACAGAGCTCCGTTCGTCTAGCCCGGTCAAGGATACTGGCCTTTCAATCAACCTTTCCAGAAAGCTTGACCAAAACGGAAGGAAGAAAAAGAAAGCCGGCGGCACGGGTTCAAATCCCGTACGGAGCACTTCTATTCAATTTAAATATTAGTATATTCTAATATGTTAATATGAAAGAGTTCTACAGGATACACGCCGAGATGTGCAAGGTATTTTCAAATCCGACCAGGCTTGAAATTCTGCACCTTCTGCGATATGACGAGTTGTCGGTGACCGAACTTATAGATAAGTCGAAACTAAGCCAGGCAAACATATCCCAGCACCTGGCTATAATGAAGGCAAGAGGTATCGTTGTTTCCAGAAGGGATGGCAAAAACATATACTACCGACTCGCCAACCCGAAAATAGTCAGGGCATTTGATATAATCAGGGACGCGCTTGTCGAGAAGATGAAGAAGGACAGCAAAGCCGTTGCAGACTTTAGGTGAAAATAATGAAAAAGCAAAAGTACGATAACAACATAATTATAGTTATCACAGTATTGGCTGCCTTATTGCTTTTGAGCTATGGTTGGGGATTCGGCCACATGGGCGGTATGTTTATTTTCGGACCTGTCTTCATGATGTTCGTAGTAGTTCTTTTGGTATGGTTAATAGTATCGCTAACCCGTGAAAAATGAGGTGAGAAAATGGAAGTGGGAGATTTTGCATATATCGCTGAGACGGAGAAAAGCTTTGACGAAGCTGTTGTTTCCGTGCTCAAAGTCGTGGATCAGAAAGGATGGTCGTTATTCCAGGTCTATGATGTGAAGGAAAGGCTCGCTGCCAAGGGTTTTCATCAAATGCCGCTTAAGATCATTGAGATATGCTCTGGCAAGTACGCAAATCAGTTTCTGAACAGAAACCGGCTTATTTCCTTGTGCATGCCCTGCAAGATCAATGTTATGGAAGATGATGGCAAGGTAAAGATAATAGGAATGAAGCCGACGATGATTTCGCAATTCTTTCACGAAGTAAGCCCGGAAGAAGCTATGGAAGCAGAGAACGACATAAAAGAAATCGTGGATAAGGCGAGATAGCATGAATATTGGCATCGTTCTCAATTCAAATGAGCTTGAAACTGTCTGGAATGCGTTCAGGTTTGGCGTTGAAGCTCTCGACAAAGGCCATAAAGTAAAGCTGTTTCTTCTTGGAAAAGGCGTCGAGTGCGAGGGTCTGCAGAGCGAGAAGTTCAACACACAAAGAACGATAGGTGCATTCAAGAAAAGAGGCGGCATTCTTCTGGCCTGTGGAACTTGCCTCAAAATAAGGGACAAGGAAGAGAGCGGCATATGCTCTGTTTCCACTATGGATGACATGTTGAATCTTGTCGTCGAGTCGGACAAGGTCATGACATTTGGTTGATAAGTAACGGTGACGATAGCAACGTTTTAATACTTCAGGGTCATATTAGCCATAGAAAGTGGGCACCTGTTCCCCCCCCCAGTTCGGGCTCGGCGGTAGCATTAAGAAATCTATATTATTTTTTCGCCTTTTGCGTTAAGCAGATGGATGACGTTAACAGGGCAGCAGTCAGCAGCTTCCTTGTTCTTTGCGAACTGGTCATCTGTGATGTCCAATTCTTCCCTGATTATTTCGCCGCCCTCTTCTATGCGCTTTGCGCCTTTCACGTCGGATTTCCCGTCGGCAGCGCTCATTTCCCAGAATTCAGGAGCAACAGCAGCGCAGGCGCCACAGCCTATGCAGTTGGGACGATCATGATCTATCTTGTAGGACATTATTATCAGCTTCTTCTTTTGGCGATAATCTTTTAAAGTATACCCGCCATAAATTTTGAGAGGTATTTTTATTACATCGTTATGTTTAAGTGCTTGGTGGTATTTGTGAGTAAATTTGTCATCCCAATTTTATTGATTTCTGTTTTATTCGTAGCCGGATGCACTTCGCAACAGCCTGCCGGATGCACAGCAGATGCTATGATTTGTCCTGACGGAACTGCTGTCGGAAGAACCGGACCTAATTGCGAGTTCAAATGCCCTACTAATTCGATTGTACCATCAGACAATACACTTTCAGCAGCTACACTGCCACTTCCGGTCAAAGAATTTAACATGACGGCAAAGAAATATGAGTTCGTACCAGGCACCATAACGGTTAATAACGGCGATGAAGTTTTGATAAATATTGTAAGCTTGGATGTTACGCACGGTATATCAATTCCAGAATACAATATTGTAGAAACACTTAATCCGGGCGAGCCAAAAACAATAAGATTCGCGGCCGACAAGACCGGCCAGTTTACTTTCTCCTGCTCGGTTTACTGTGGCTCGGGACATTCGGCAATGAGCGGCACACTTATTGTAAATCCATAGCGTATTTATTTTCTTCTAACCAATTAGATATGAATGGCAATAATACAGAATGAGAGATTGCATGACGTTTTGCATAACTCTCTCTGGATGTCGTATTCAGAGGTACAACCACTTTTAGATACAAGTACCATTCCTGATAGGGGCTCTGTTGCGTATATTTCAGGATTCATGGAGCGATTTGTAAGATCTGAAAATCTTTTTACTCCTGACGGCTTTGATACTTTGACTCAAAAATTCGTTGCCTTGCGTAAAAAGGACAAGTCGTTTTATAATAGGGAAGTGGCGGATTTTGCACTTTTCCTTTCAGGAATGAATCCAGAAAGACTCAAGAAAAAAGGTTTAGTGTCTTTTTACTCGGATACTGGAACAACTTCCTATTCATGGCTTTATACACAGTCTTCTTTCCCGACCTTTCAGGAGCTGGGGGAAAACTTCCAGCTTTACGGTGCCGTCATCACAAATGCACGTGATAGATATATGCGCATTGAAGATGATGGAAGCGGAGGCATAAGGATAGTTCCTGTTTATGAAAAGATGCGCTTCAGGGGAGTTCAGGAACCCGATGGAAACTTAAGAAAGCTTAACTAGACTCGCGTACCATCTTCCTATAAGCCCCTTTTACAAATTGAGAAATGCTTAAATAATCTCATACACATAACTTTTAGTAAATTATAAAAGTTGTAAAATAAGACTTTTCCTTGGTAAAGAAAATCCTTACAAGGTTAAGCAAAGCTTAACCTGTACAGGTGAAACAAAGTTTCACCTCGTAAGCCAAAAGAAACTCATTACCCAAGAAAAATATCGAGAGGTGTTCATATGGTAACAGCATACCCCCAGGCTATAGCCCGTGAAAAAACAGATATTAACTTGATTTCTACTTCTCCCTATGTCAAAGATTATACAGAGGAAAAAAAGAGGGCGCTTGTTGCTCTTCTTCCGGATGATGTTAAAGTGTTAAAATTCAACCAGTCTCTTTGTCCTGGATGCGTTGATGAAGAGCGCTGGGACAGCATGAAGATAGATGCGGTTGTCTACGTAAAGGACAACAAAGTATGGATGACCAAGGCCTGCGCAGATCACGGCGTAGTTACAGAGGTTTACTGGTCCGATTATGATATGTACAAAAAAGCCGAGACGTTCCAAGACCCGGGAATTAAGATACTTAACCCGAATATAGACAAAAACGAATTCGAGATTGACTGTCCTTCGGACTGTGGATTGTGCGTAGAACATGAATCACATACAGGCCTGGGCAACATAGTCCTTACTAACAGATGCGACCTGACCTGCTGGTACTGCTTTTTTTATGCAAAGGAAGGAGAACCTATATATGAACCTACTTTGGATCAGATAAAATTCATGCTGCAGAGGATGAGGGATGAAAAGCCAGTTGGCGCGAACGCTGTCCAACTCACGGGCGGCGAGCCAACGTTGCGCGAAGACATAATTGATATAATAAAAGCTGCAAGAGATATAGGCTACGACCACGTGCAGCTCAATACCAATGGCATAAATCTTTCGAAGAGTCTGGAATTATGTCAGAAGGTACACGAGGCAGGATCTCATGTGCTTTACATGAGCTTTGATGGCATGACGCCAGAAACAAACCCGAAGAACTACTGGGAAGCTGCTGCCGCAATAGATAATTGCAGAAAAGCAGGACTAGGCATTGTGCTTGTGCCGACGGTCATTGGTGGCATCAATGATCATGAGCTAGGCGATATAATACGTTTCGGCTTTGGCAATCTGGATACGGTAAGGTCTGTGAACTTCCAGCCAGTATCACTTGTGGGAAGAATGCCGGACAAACTGCGAAAGAAACAGAGAATAACAATACCTGGCGCAATCAAAAAAATAGAGGAACAGACAGACGGCCAGATAGGAAAGGAACACTGGTTTCCTGTACCATGCGCAAAACAGGTCACTGATTTTGTTGAAGCATTAAAGGAAGAACCAAAATACCGCCTTTCGATACATTTTGCATGCGGTATGGCAACCTATGTGTTCAAGGATGGCGACAAGATGGTTCCTCTCCCCGAGTTCTTTGATATAGAAGGATTTTTCGACTACCTCGGGCAGCTTACAAGAGAGCTCAACAGCAGCAGGATGAAGGGGCTGAAGAAGCCTGTTGTTCTTGGAAAACTGATGATGAACATCGGCAAATATGTTAACGAGGAAAAGAAACCAAAAGACCTCAAATTCGTGAGAATGCTGGCAGGTGCTGTCAGCGGCACAAACTATCACGGCCTTGCGGACTTTCATAAAAACTCACTGTTCCTCGGCATGATGCACTTCCAGGATCCTTACAACTGGGATATTGACAGAATACACAAGTGCGATATTCATTATGCTGTTCCTGATGGACGCATACTACCTTTCTGCACGTTCAATGTCATACCTGGACTGTACAGAGATAAGATACAGAGAAAATATTCAATAACACCACAAGAATGGGAAAATAAAACCGGGAAGAAACTTGATGACGATAAGCATCACAGGAAATTTTCAAGGGAAGAGATGCTAAAGATCAAGGAAAGTTATGATAAGTACAGAAAATACAAGGAGAAAAAGACACAGTGGACTGACTGGGGCAATGAAGATTTGCCAAATACATTTACTACCCATAGTGATAAGCTGGTTCAGATAGGACAGGTTGTCGATGCTGCGCTAAAACAAAGACCAACCATGGAGCACCCTGCCGGCGGCGCGGGAGGCTGCGGAAGCGGCTGCGGAAGCGAATAGATTAAAGAATTTCTATTCTACTTGGCGATAAATATGGGAAAATATATCGTCCAATACAACAGGAAAAAATGCATTGGTGTGGGCGCGTGCGAAGCGGTAAATCCCGAGCGATGGAGTGTTTCGGAAACAAGGAAAGCAGATCTCAGAGGTGCTGTATTCAACGAGCAAACACAACTCTTTGAACTGGAAATTAATCAGGATGAGTTACATAAAATGCAGTTGGCAGCTGACGGATGCCCCAAGCTTATAATACATGTAATTGACAAAGAGTCAGGAAAAATAATAATCTGAGGTGATTTTATGTCAAGAGTAGTTCATTTCGAAATAAATGCGGATAAACCAGAGAGAGCGATTAAATTCTATAAAACCGCTTTTGAATGGGAAATCAAAAAATGGAAAGACCCTATGGAATACTGGATGGTGACCACGGGGAAAAGACAGAGGAAGGTATTAATGGTGGCATAATGAGAAGAAATAATAACGATACAGCAATTAATACCGTTGACGTCAAATCACTTGACGCTTCTATTAAGACGGTCGAAAAAGTTGGCGGCAAGATTGTTATGCCAAAATCTCCAATACCTGGCTATGGGTGGTTCGCGAGATGTACTGACACAGAGGGAAATATATTTGGACTTATGCAAAGAGACACAAAGGCAAAATAATTTAAAACTTTACTTATAAATGATATCAACTAAATTTTTTGATGATGACAATGAACGCAGAAATAAAAATTATAACAAAGGACATGACAATGGGAGAGATAATAGAAAAATACCCATTTGCAGCAGAGGTTATGCTCAGCTATGGGCTTCACTGTGTTGGATGTCACGTGAATCCATACGAAACATTAGAAAAAGGAGCCTTGGGCCACGGGATGAGCGACGAGGAAATAACATCCCTGCTTCAAGAACTCAATGATATTGCCAAGACACATAAGGAAGATGTAAAGGAAGCCGTTGACCTTAGCGATGCAAAAATAACTATAACAAAATTTGCTGCTGAAAAGGTCAGTGAACTTATGAAGAGCCAGCATAAAGAAGGATACGGCTTGCGCGTTACTGTTGTTAGCGGAGGATGTTCAGGCAAGATGTATGCTATGGATTTTGAGAAAACACCAGTAGATGATGATTTTGTTTTTGAAGAAAATGGCGTGAAAGTTTTTGTTGATCTCAAGAGCATGGAATTTCTCAACGGAACAAACATAGATTATACTGAAGGTCTGCAGGGTGCTGGCTTCAAGCTTGATAATCCCAATACAAAATCGTCATGTGGCTGTGGAAAATCTGTTAGCTAAGCGTCCATTTAAAAGCTTTTTTCTAATCGTGTTATATAGATGTGTATATGAGATACAAAGAATTTGTTATTGCTGCACTTGCTGTACTTTCACTTGGCGCCGGGCAGGAAAAAGTAACTTTTTCTAGATCTGGCACTAAGGAGTGTTATAGAGTTGAACGGCCTGACGTCGTAAAAACTTATTGCGATGACAAGGCAAACGGTCCGGGTCTTGATGAAGTAACTATGGAAACAAAACCACCGGACAAAACACCGTTGGGCAAAACACGCAGAGACGTATACGTAATTTATGAAAAATCTTCTCCGATACGTATTACTATGTTAGTTAAGGACAATGTGGTAACTTATTTTTCCCCTATATATCGATTTTCTCCAGAAGTACACGCATTCGAGCGCGAGTACTTTCCCCTATGGGCGCTGCCTCGTATTGTCAAGTGAGAAACTTTTCAAAGCTTTAAAAAGCGTAATGTTTTCGTATACTTATGAAAGTACTTGCCCTGAGTGATACACATGGAAATGAAGACATGGTTAGACGTCTTGCTGATGAAGCAGAAAAGAATGATGTTGACTTAGTTCTGATAGCCGGCGACATTTCTGAATTCGGGGAAATTGGCAAGAATATGATAGGTCCGTTCCTTGCAAAGGGGAAGAAAGTTGTATTTGTTGCGGGCAATCACGATGCACCAGGTATTGCTGAATTTCTCACGGAAAAATATAAAATAACAAACGTGCAAAATCATGCAATTATTCAAGAGGATGTTGGTATTTTTGGCTGCGGCGGTGCCAACATAGGAATCAATTTCACCAGCGAGAAAGAAATGCATCACTATCTTACCAAAGGATTTGGTTATGTGAGTGCAGCGGATAAAAAAATAATGCTTACACACATGCATCCCAAGGGCGGACTGATAGAAAAATTCTCATTTCCAGGAAGCGAGTCGGTCACGAGAGCTATATATGAATTGAAGCCTGACATTCACATTTGCGGGCATATACATGAGATGGAAGGATTTGAGGAAAAAATCGGCAAGACTCATATATTTTGTGTCGGCTCGCGCGGAAAGATAATTGAGATTTAGTTTTTATCTTCTTATTATGTTGTGTTTTTTCATCCGTTCACTCAAGACGCCAAGAGACTTCATGTATTCCATCAGAGCGATGCGGGATATTTCTGACTCTTTCATATCAAGCTTTTCGCAGACACGCTTCAGAATTTCATGCGTCCCGTCAGGAAGTTTATAACGTATGTAACCCATATGTTCACCACTGGTACATTATAATGTATACATAAAGTATTTAAAAATAAACGGAAAAGCATTTATAGTTAACCAAGTAAATAATCTGGTTATTATGCCTTGGTTAACTATATGTGACCAGCTTATAGTAATATGCTGAATATTAAGTTGGTCAGTTATAAACTATCCCCTTACAAATATAGGAATTGATGACGTTCTGTGATAACGATGAATAAGATAATAAACAAATTATCCTGGAAAATCGGCGGCGAAGCCGGAGACGGAATTCTCAATGCCGGATTGCAGATGTTTGCAAAAACCTGCCTTCGAGGAGGGCTTCATGTTTTTGCGAGCTCTGAATACCCTTCATTGATAAGAGGTGGCCACAACAGTCTTGATGTTTCCGTAGACGCCAAGGAGAGATGTTCACATTCGAAATATATAGATCTTCTTGTGGCGCTAAACAAAGACACAATAGATAAACATAAAATTTGGCTAAGCGAACATGCAGGAGTAATTTACGACGGCGATGTTGTTAAAATCAGCCAGACGGATTTTGAAAATTCTACAGTAAGATTATATCCTATACCACTGCTCAAAATTGCTAATGAGAATGGCGGTAAAATAATGAGAAATACTGTGGCGCTCGGCGCAACCATGGCACTTCTTGATTTTGACATGGATATTTTCAATGGTGTGATAACGGATAATTTTGGAACAAAGAAAGGCACTGCCATAGTCGAAGCAAACATGAAAGCCGCAAAGGCAGGCTATGATTATATACAAGATAATTTTGCCGACGATTTCAGATTCAAACTTGAAAAACAAGAAAGGAAAAATACAATATTTCTTTCAGGCAACGAGGCGATAACTGTCGGCGCTATAAAAGCCGGATGCAAATTTTATTCAGCATATCCAATGACCCCGGCTTCTTCAATACTGAGCAACATGGCCGCCCAGGAAAGAAATTTTAACATAGTCGTAAAGCACACAGAGGATGAGATAGCCGCAGTGAACATGGCCATAGGCGCTGCTTATGCTGGTGTGCGTGCTGCTACAGGAACATCCGGCGGCGGATTTGCACTCATGGCAGAAGGATTTGGCCTTGCTGCACAGACAGAAGTACCACTTGTTGTTATTGAGGCCCAGCGGCCAGGTCCAGGAACAGGAATGGCTACACATTCTAGCCAGGGCGATCTTAGATTTATGCTTCATGCGTCTACAGACGAGTTTCCAAGAGTTGTGATTGCACCCGGTGATCTGGATGAGTGCTTCTACAAAACTATAGATGCTTTTAACATCGCTGAAAAATACCAGCTTCCTGTGGTTGTTCTCACGGACAAGTATCTTGGAGAAAGTTTTGCAACAACCATGGAGTTTGACGCCAGTGGTGTGGTAATCGACCGAGGACTGCTGATGAGCGACAAAGAAGTTGAGCAGACACAAAACTACCGCCGCTACAAAATAACAGAAAGCGGAATTTCACCACGTGCTATACCTTCACAGAAAAATGGCATGCATGTTGCCAGCAGTTATGAGCACGATGAGGAAGGAAACGAAAGAGAAGAGGAAGAGATACGCGTCATGATGCATGACAAGCGCTTCAGAAAATTTGACCTGCTGGAAAAGGAAGTGGAGCAGCCAAGACTTTTCGGACCTGACAATGCTGACGTTACAATAATTTCCTGGGGCTCAACAAAAGGACCAATAAAAGAAGCGATCAAGTCTCTCAGCAAGGATGGCGTAACTGTAAACTTTCTGCAGGTCGTGTTCATGAGTCCGTTCCCATCGGCAACAATTGCAGATGTAATGAATAACGCAAACAAGACAATTCTTATTGAAAACAACAAGACCGCCCAGCTCGGTGGAGTCATAAAAGAAAACACAGGGCTAGATATGGATCACAAGATACTCAAATATGATGGAAGACCGTTTTCACCGGAAGATATTTCTGTAGGTGTAAAAGAAATATTGGCCAATGGCGAGCTGAAACATATCGTGTTCAGCAAACATGGCATAATTGAGGCGTTTTAATGACAGTAAAAGGAAACTGGGGAGTGGAAATTGTTGACACACTTCACGTCTATGAACGCCCACCAGAAAAAATCAAAGGATATTTGTTTGAATCAGCGCACGGCGATTATAAATTGTCGTGTGGGTGTTAAAGGATGATGTTACGGAAAGGGCTGTATTAACTAGAGGTTTGTGAAATGACAACAATTGCGGATCTGACAACAAAAGAGGCGCCAAAGTGGTGCCCTGGCTGTGTTTTACCAGGAACTTTTATCCAGTCAAATCCTTCTGTGAAAAAAATAGAGACTATAAAAACAGGCGAACGGGTTCTTGGAAAAGATGGAAAGTTCCACAAAGTAACAGAAGTAATGGTTCACAGGCACAGGGGAAAAATGCACAAGATAACCGCAAAGTGCTTTGGCTCTACAATTCTCACAGAGGAACACCCTGTACTATGTGTAAAGCGGGAAAAGGTAGGTTTTCACAATAAGACATTCGAAACAGAATGGATGAGAGCTGACTCGTTAAGAAGAGGTGACTATCTCGTCTATCCCATTTTATCTGAGATAGATGACAAAGATTTCATTGAAGTAAAGTGGGAAAAAAAGAAAATGGACAGGAAAAGCAAAAATTTGCCAAATAAGTTACCTGTAAATTCTGACTTACTTAGGCTGGCAAGTTATTATATTGCAGAGGGCAATGCGCATAACAGAGGAATTGTATTTACTTTCAATAAAAAAGAAATACAATATGTGGAAGATGTTAAGCTTATCATTGAAAAAATATTTGGGCTAAAAGCAACATCGAAAATAAGAGAAAATAAGAATACACATGAAGTACACCTGAGTTCTTCACAACTTACAAGACTTTTTATTGAATGGTTCGGAACAGGCGCGGCTAACAAAAGAATACCGCATTTTATGATGGTGCTGCCACCCGCGAAACAAAAAGAACTTTTGAAAGGCTCGTGGAGGGGAGATGGTTACATTGGAAGCAGGAAGGCGGGTTATAAGACTATTTCAAAGGTAATGACAGAGCAAATTAAAATGCTTCTCTTAAGACAGTCAATAGTGCCGTCTATAACAGAAAATAAGGCTTACGGAATGCACAAAACATCTTATAACATTGAGGTTTGTGGTAGAAAAAATCTTACAACACTGAAATCTGTTTTAAATGACGAGGATGTACAGGGCTCTATCGGCACACGAGAACGGTTTGTACTGTTAAAAACCCATGTTTTCTTGCCGATTAGAAAAATAGAAACATTTGATTACGATGGCGATGTGTACAATTTTGAGGTTGAGGATGTTCATTCTTACGTATCAGGAAATGCTACACTTCACAACTGTGGCGACTTCACTATACTTAGCACAATAAAGAGCGCCATAGCAGATACCGGAATCGAACAGCACAACACTCTTATTGTTTCAGGGATTGGTTGTTTGCCTCCAGATGAACAAGTATCAGTTGGCAGCCAATGGGTATGCATTGATCATCTTAAAAAAGGGCATACGGTTGTTAATGGTGATGGTGAATTTACTTCCATCGAAGAGCGAATGATAAAACCATTTGAAGGAGAAATGCTGGAAATAGTTCCTTATGTATCTACATTCAATCGAATAAGGCTTACACCAGAACATCCAGTGTTGTCTGTAAAAAGAAATTTTATCAGGGAGAGAAATCAAATCAGTAAAGAAAAGCTTTCTAATATAAAACCTGAGTTTATTGAGGCAGGAAAACTCGAGAAGGGCGATTATGTCGTGTTTTCTTTCACTAAAAAAGTTACCGATAATCCTATTTACACAAAAGATTTTTGCAGACTGCTCGGTTATTATTTAGCAGAAGGATACGTAAACAAAGGAGGCGGCAGGAACAGAGATAGTGCTAATGTAAGTTTTGCTATAAACAGCAATGAAAAACGATTTCGGGATGATCTCATTAGGCTTTCAGTCAAACTAACAGGGAAAGAACCATATGTTAGACATAGGAAAAATATCGGCGACCTTACAGAAGTTACCATATGTTCAAAGGAGCTTGCACTATTATTAGAGAAAATAGCTGGTACAGGCGCAGGCACTAAAAAATTAATTGGAGATGCCATGTTACTTCCGATCGCCAAACAGAAGGAAATTATAAAAGCATATTTTAGAGGAGACGGCTGGCACGGTGTTGTTAAAGGCGGCAAAAATATTATATATAGGGCAAATACATTATCCAAAATATTAGCCGTTCAAATGCAGGAGATGCTCGCGCGCACAGGTATATTCGCAACCATTTATATTAAAAAAACCAAGTCGCATACATACAAAAATAGAGTCGTACAACCTTCAGGACAGCAGTACGTGGTTTCTTTCCAGCATAAAAAACAATTTAGTATGACGCATAGAACGGCTCATGGATTTCTGCTGCCGATAGGAAAAATAAACAAGAAACCTTACAGAGGCATAGTTCATAATTTTCAGACGTCCAATGAGCCCCATTCTTATCTCGTGAAGGGGATTGTAGTTCACAACTGCGGTAGTAAAACCCCGCACTTCGTTCGCACATATGGTTTTGAAGGACTTCATGGCCGCGGGCTTGCAGTTGCGTCTGGCGCAAAGCTCGCAAACAATATCCTCAATGTTATTGCAGTAGCTGGAGATGGCGACACATATGGCATTGGCGGAAACCACTTTATGCATTCAATGCGCCGCAATCTTGATATGACTCTTGTTGTACAGAACAATGAAGTTTATGGCCTGACAAAGGGACAAACTTCACCGACGAGCGAGAAAGGCTTCAAATCGAACTCAACACCAAACGGCGTACTAGAGGACCCGGTAAATCCTATCACATGGGCAATAACAGCAGGTGCTACTTATGTGGCGCGAGGATATGCCATGGACATAATACATTTGAAGAAACTTATTGCAGACGGAATGAAACATAAGGGCTTTGCTCTTATTGACGTGTTCCAACCATGTTCTACTTACAACAAGATAAATACAATGGACTGGTACAAGTCAAGGATATTCAAACTCGAAGATACAGGCCATAATCCTGAAGACAAATTGGCTGCGATGAAGATGGGAGAAATGTGGGGCGATAGAATACCGATAGGACTTTTCTACAGGACATCAAAACCCACCTACGAAGACGGCACACCGCAAATAGCTACTGTACCGTTAGCAAGACAAGATATAAGCAATGTTGACATAAGCGGACTTCTTAAGCGATACAAGTGATTTTCCTGGCGTATTCAAAGGGATTTAATTACTTTTAAGCATATGTAATAATTAGTGTCTTGATATGAAAATCGAAATGCATTCCCATACGAACTATTCGCGTGGCAAGAAGATATTGTACGATGGTGTTGAACCGCCTGAGGCAATGGTACGCCGCGCGAAAGAGATTGGATTAGAAGCTTTGGCCATAACCGACCATAATACCATGCTTGGCATAAAGAAGGCAAAAGCCGCAGGCAAGAAATATGGCGTAATGATTATACAAGGCGAGGAAATGCACAGCCAACAGGGTCATGTTACTGCCCTTGGAATTCAGGAAACCATAAGACCCGGGCTTAGTATTCTTGAAACTGTTGACCAGGTACATTCCCAGGGTGGCGTGGCAATTTCTGTGCATCCATTTGATATAAAGCATGACGGGCTTCGGGAACATGCAAATGTATGCGATGCGATTGAAATTTTCAACGGCAACAATATCGACAGAATATCAAACATAAGAGCACTCAAGTTTGCAAAGAAAAATAAAATGATAGGAGTCGCAGGAAGCGATGCACACACGGCGGCCATGATAGGAACAGGTATTATTAACACTAAAACCACAGACATTGACGGAATAATAAAGGCGATAAAAAAAGGCAGGATAACGCCAGAGTATACGTATCCTAAGGTTACGGTATTGATGGACTATGCTGTCAGACGGCTGAAGTTATCTTATGATTATACATGGAATTACATGGATCAAAATTACAGCCCAGCCAAAAAAATTCTAGGAAAGAAACTTTTGGGGCTTGTTAACAAGAGCCCAGGCAGGATTGACAATCTTTTCAAGGTTTTTGCCTACACAACATTTGCCGGTGTTGTAACATATAGCGTCTGGCGCAACAACATCAGGAGGTAGTTGAATAAAATATGAACAACCCATGGGTATATCCCGAACAGGTATCTCTGATAGCTCTTGAAGCTTTGTCTTCAGGGTTACCGGTCGAATATTTGAATATACTAGTCAAAGCAGCAGAAAAGGGCTATTTGTTAGGTTATGCAGATAGAACTATAGGAAGATCACATAATACAACAATGTACGATCCGCAAGAAATTATTGAAGGACTCATAGGAAGATCAAGAAAATCAGACTAGAATCTTTTACCCAATATTTTTATGACATTCATAAAAGTTGCAAATATTAATGATCTAAAACCAGGCGAATGTAAAGCGGTAAATGTAAATGGAACAGAAATTGCTCTGTTTAATGTAGACAGCGTATTTCACGCTGTCGAGAACAGCTGCCCGCATAAAGGCGGGCCGCTTGGCGAAGGCATTCTTGATGGCGAAATTGTAAGCTGCCCATGGCATGGCTGGAGATTCAACGTGGTAACAGGAAATTCGCCGGTTATGCCTACAGCACATCTGAAAAAATTTGAAGTGAAAGTCGAAGGCGAAGATGTGCTTGTCAATCTGTAATTTCCGTGTGATGTATTCCAGGCTTTTTAATTCTTTCTTTCTATTATCTAGTATATGAAAAACAGTATAATTGCATACGAATTAGTCCGGTCAAAGAGTGATAGGCACGTTTTTTCGTGGAACGTCAGAGACACAAGAGAAGATTCTGACATTATTTCAGCAGTGACACCTGTAAACTTGCAGAGACTAGACTTCAATACACGTCCAGAAGATTACGGCATTGTTTACGTTACGTATAAAGGGCCTGACAACTACCGGGTCAGGGAAAGGATTATAGAAGGCATACAACATATAACGCTTAGCAATCTTCCAGTTCCATATCACTTGCCAAAAGCTTATTTTGATCTTAATCATTACAATTCTGACAGAATCACGGAAACCAGGGGTCTCTTGTGGAGGTTGGAAGAAGAAGCTAGGATAGCAGTATGGCCGAATAATAAAAGAGCGCAAAAGAAGCTGGCACGTAACAGAGAAATGCTTTCTGAAAATCCTGTATACGTGCTTTATTCCGGACTACTCGGTGCGCTGAACACAATGACCGTACAGACGTTCACTGTTCCAGAGGCACGCCAGTTCGTGGATGAGCAACTGGCAAAGGAGAGGGAAGACGAATTCACAAGAACATCAGTCAAGTGGGGCGCGGCAAACAGAAGATTGTGCGATATTTACGGCAGTTATCTGAGAGACTTGCCTGATGAAACATCTCCAGTTCCAATTAGTCAAGCTGTTTAATATTCTTCTTTCTCTATTAGAATTATGAAACTTGTTTTTGGGACAGCCGGCATACCTATTGCTACGGAGCCGAGGAACACAGTAAATGGTGTGGAAACAGTCAGGAAGCTTGGCCTGGACGCAATGGAACTCGAGTTTGTTCACAGCGTTAACATAAGCAAGGATATGGCACCGCTTGTGCACGAAGTGGCGACTAAGAATGATGTTAAACTTACCTGCCATGGACAGTATTATATCAACCTTAATTCGGATGCCACTAAAACAAAAGCCAGCGTGCAGCGCGTATTGAATGCTGCTAGAGTGGCGTGGCTTTGTGGTGGCTGGTCTGTTTGCTTCCATGCTGGCTATTACATGGGGCAACCTTCTGACAGCGTTTATGATAAAATTAAAAAACAACTAATGACAATAACAAAGACACTTCGTGATGAAGGCAACAAAATATGGATAAGACCTGAAATATCTGGAAAAGCAACGCAGTTTGGTTCTCTGGGGGAACTAATAAAAATCAGTGAAATAGACGGAGTTTTACCTTGTGTTGACTTCTCGCACCTGCATGCAAGGACAAATGGGAAGTACAATACCAAAGAAGAATTTAAGCAAATTCTTGAAACGATTGAAAGGCATCTCGGCCGTACTGCTCTTGATAATATGCATGTACATTTGTCAGGAATCAACTATGGACCTAAGGGAGAAAAGAATCACCTTACACTTAAAGAGTCTGACATGAATTACAAGGACCTCATCAAAACATGGAAGGAGTTTCGAATAGGCGGTGTTGTCATAGGTGAAAGCCCTAACATAGAAAACGACGCGTTGCTCATGAAGAAAACCTTTGAGAAGCTTTAAGACAGTTTCCGTTTTATTTTTTGTATGTGTCCTTATTTAGCCAGTTTTCAAGTGGAAGACATAATGGGAAAAACTATCGGTCTCAGAAGCGCTGAATCTAGACCGCTTTTCTTTGGAAGACTTACTTGTTTTGATAAGGGAAAATCTGGATGCTATCTTGTTATGAATAACTATGCAGAAATTCCAAGCCTCAGCATCTCGGTAAAGACTTTTGGGCCACTTCATTCTGACGACGAAATACTTTATGTGGATGGACAGCAAAGAAGATTTGTTCCACCGTTCGTATAGACTCCGGTTATTTCTTTATTAAAACTTTATTGATTAAGACAGATATTACGCGAGGGTCGTGTAGCCTGGTCAATCACGCAAGGTTGAGGGCCTTGTTCCTTAGAGACTGAAATGCGAAGCATTTCTTTCGAGGAATGGATACGAGAGTTCAAATCTCTCCCCTCGCATTCAATCTTAAGACGTTTTCTGATATCTTATTTTTATGGTACTTTACGCAGCAAGAGTATTTGTCCTTGGAAAAGTGCAAGATGTTTCTTTTAGGTCATTTACAAAAAAGAATGCAGATCTTCTCGGCCTAAAGGGATTTGTCAAGAACACTTCGGATGGCAAAGTTGAAGCACTTATTGAAGGCGACAAGGACCAGATAGAAACTCTTATAGAAGCAATGAGAATCGGACCGGATGGCGCTGTTATCAGAAAAATTGACATAGAGTGG
>Ga0209211_10005186_pt1 | contig 19694 bp, 17 predicted proteins | sample RifGroA2_FD_183992 | JGI IMG/M metagenome (GOLD analysis project Ga0209211, IMG submission 183992) | Groundwater microbial communities from Rifle, Colorado, USA - Groundwater A2 (SPAdes) (version 2) | ecosystem: Environmental > Aquatic > Deep subsurface > Groundwater | place: Rifle, Colorado...
TATCAGCCAGCGTGTAGCCATTGATATGCAGCGTGACGAGCAGGCTCAAGGCCGTTTACGAACTATAACAATGCTTCACAATGACAGGATTGGAATTATATAATGCCGGTAACTATGCTACAGTGTCGATTTTTGCCTCGATTATAAAACTAAATGCGATGCGATGATAAAGTGCGCACGGGATTTTTCACTGGACTGGGTAACCGTTATGTCTGACCCGTATGCGGAGGCGGAGGCATTTGGTTTAAAGGTGGATTATATTGAAGACAGTCTTCCTTTGCAGGAAGGATTTTTGTTTAATTCCATTCATGATACTGACAGATTGGCCGTTCCTGAAATCAAGTCAAGTGGCCGAATGCTGTCGAGAATAAATGAGATTGAGTATTACAGCAAAACGGTTGGCGATAAATATTTTACTGTCGGTTGGGTAGAAGGGCCTTTGGCGGAATATGCGGATTTAAGAGGTCTTCAGGATGCGTGTCTTGATTTATACGATTTTTCTGCAAAAATTAATCTGGCTTTTGATATTTTTGTAGAAAATGCGATTAACTTTATTACACAACAGGTCAAAGCTGGGGCTCATTGTATCGGAATAGGCGATGCAGCCTGTTCGCAAATAGGGCCGGAGCTTTACAGAACGTTTTGCTTCAAACGGGAGAAAATACTCGTCGAGCATATACATTCGCTTGGCGCTCTCGCAAAACTGCATATATGCGGCAATACTTCAGAGATTCTTCCTGATATGATAAAAACCGGCGCTGATATTATAGATATCGACCATCTTGTGCCTGAAATAGATAAATATATTCCTCTGCTGAACGGTAAACAGGTAGTCAGCGGCAATACAGACCCTGTAGCTGTTATACAGGATTCCGATTCTGCTGTAATAACTGCTAATGTTCTTGATTGCTTCAGGAAAACAAAGGGACGCGGCATTGTTTCGGCAGGCTGCGAAATAACTCCTGGAACATCCATTGCCAATTTTTCAGCATATTCTCAATTCGCCGGCAAACTGAAATTTTGATGCGGGTAATTGAAAGATTGGCCGTATATTTACCCTATAATAAATTTACAGGGTCGATGTCGGTTTGTACCTGAATAGACGAATTGGGCGGCTTCAACTTGCGCAAGTTGCTGAAAAGGGTAGAAAAATTCGCGGGACTCGCAGTCTGCAAAATAATCTGCATACGATAAAAACGCTGGATTCGACTAATAGTCGCCGGCATCGGTCCTGTTAGTTTTATGTTCAGCCCCAACGAGCCAATAAGATTAGTTAATTGCTCTGCAATCGTCTGGGAGGCGGCGGTGAGCCTGTCAAAATTAGTGTCGCGCATTCGAACTAACGCAAGTCTGCCAAACGGCGGCAGCAGACACAACTGCCGATGTTTCAGCTCCTCTTTTACGAAACCCTCAAAATCGTTCCGCACGGCAAACTTTATCGCAGGCTGGTTCGGCAAAAAAGTTTGTATGAAAACTCTGCCGCCTTTGCTGCCTCTGCCTGCCCGGCCGGCAACCTGACAAATAAGCTGATACGTTCGCTCGTTTGCGCGAAAATCTGGAATCTGCAAAGATGAATCCGCGCTGATTATGCCGACAAGAGTAACGTTGGGGAAATGCAAACCCTTTGCCAAAATCTGCGTGCCGAAAAGAATGTCAATTCTGCCGGCATCAAAATCAGCAAGCAATTTATAGTAATCGTGCTTCTGCATCGAATCGCTGTCAACACGGACAATCCTCGCATCCGGCAATTTCGCGGCCAATTCATCTTCAAGCCTCTGCGAACCAAGTCCGAACATCGTAACCGGCTTGCCGCATAATGGGCATTTTTGCGGAACCAGCGTCTGGGAAAGACAGTAATGGCACATCGCAAAACCGCCTTCTACTCTGCCCTTCAAGCCGGTTGTCTTTTGAAGTTTTTCGGATTTATGGAACGTCAAAGCAACGTCGCAGTTTCGGCATTTGAGCGTATATCGACAGCTCGGACAAAAAATAAAATTGCTGAAGCCTCTGCGATTGAGCATTAAAATCGCCTGCTGTTTATTCGCGAGGGTTTGTTTCAGAGCCGATTCAAGCTCCTCGCTGATGAGATTTACGCCTTTTGCGAATTTCTCGCCGGCCATATCTATTATTTTCATTTCAGGTTTCGGCAAATCCATTACGCGGTTCGGCAGGGACAGATATATAAAATGTTTTTTGGTTTTGCAGTTATAAAGCGTTTCGAGGCTCGGCGTCGCGCTGCCCAAAACGCACAGGGCATCGGTCATTTGAGCCAGTTTTATCGCGGCATCTCTGCCGTTGTAGCGGGGGACGGTATCCTGTTTGTAGCTCGATTCGTGTTCTTCATCGACTACGATTATGCCGAGGTTAGATACTGGGGCAAAGATTGCGCTCCTTGCGCCGATTACAACGATTGGCGATGTTGCCTTAATCTTCTGCCATTGGGCGTTTCGCTGCGAAGCGGTGAGCTGGCAGTGCATCACGGCTATATTTTTGAATCTGCAATTGAATCTCTGAACGGTCTGTGCGGTTAAGGCGATTTCGGGCAGAAGGACGATAGCGTTTTTGCCTTTGGCTAAAACCTTTTCAATCGCTCTGATATAAACTTCGGTTTTGCCGCTGTCTGTTACGCCGTGAAGAAGGGCAACGGAAAATTTTTCAGATTCGATTTTTTTGGCGATTTCATCGAGTGCGTTTTTCTGCTCGGCATTTAAAATTACCTTATCGGTTTTAAGCAGCAATCCGGCCGGTACGACCGGCAATTCCTTTAAAAAAGTCTGCGATGTGAATTTTATAATGCCGGCCTGCAGCAGTTTGTTAGCGACGGGCGTTCCGATATTCAGCCTTTCGAGCAGGTTTTTGAGGTCTATGGCAGAATCGGCATCGAGGGCGTTTGCGGCCTTTAGAGCGTCAATTATCTGTTTTTGTTTTTTGCTCTTGATACCAGTGGGTATATTTAATTGCGCGTTTAACAATTCGGAAGTATTTATGCCGGCTTCGCTTGCCCGCGTACAACGGGCGCAATTATTTAAGGCCGTTGGTATGATATTGTGTTCCTGCGTGTCGGCAAGATAGATGTGTTTGATTTGTTTTTCGCCTGTGCCTTTTTTTACGGCGGCGGGGAGCATCGCACTTAAGACCTGCCCTAACGGGCAGACGTAAAAATCACTAATCCATTTGCCAAAGGCGAGCTGCGTTTCGTTTAGCAGGGGAGTTGCGTCAATAATTTTTTTAACGAATTTTAGTTTGCGTTTCGATGAATCGCGTTCGGCGTTTTTTACTTCGATGCAGAATCCTTGCGAAATTTTGTTCGCTCTGCCGAACGGCACTTCGAGTCTCTGGCCTGGGCTGGCATCGCCGAGTTTGTCCGGCAGCAGATAGTCGAAGACGTTGTCCACGCCGGAGTCGAAGGCGACGACAGCGATTTTGCCGGCCGGCTGGTCTGTTTCAGAATCGTCGAACAAGTTTTTCGCCACAGAGTTCATTTTTTAGCCACAGAGAACACAGAGGGCACAGAGGGAATTTTTAATTCCTAATTTTTAATTTTAGATTACAGAGTGTCCAAGGTACAGCAGAGAGAGTTAACAATCAAGGTCAAATTCTGGATATGAAATTCAGGCTGAAAATGAGGTGTAAAACTTGCGCGCGGCTCGAAAATAAAGGACTTATGGCAAAAGCGCAAGTTTTTTTCGGCCAAACGCGCAAGTAAATTGAAAATTTTGTAAAATTTCTTCAAAAAAATTAAAAAAAAGACACGGATTTACACGGATTCGCACTGTTTTTTGTGATTTTTGATAAGTTTTGATGAGTTTTTGTAAAAAAGGCACAAAGGCAACAGGCACATAGGCACAAAGTCGTGGAATCGGCCTTTGGCCGATGGATTTTAATGACCCTGCCAATGTATTGGCAAGGCTAACCAGCGGACAGGTCGGCGGGAGGGGGGAAAGTAGGCAATAGCCAATAAGTAGCCAGTAGGGCTGAAAATCCTAAATTCTAATATCTATCCGCCTTCGCTCCTGCCGCGACGGGCGCGAGCACGGCGGGAAAGCTACGGACGGACAAGAATCCTAAACAAATTCAAATTACCAAAATATAAATGCCCTAAACCGGCGGGATGGAATTTTTCCTTGCCTTTTACCTTTTTTCCTGCCATTTTGACGTTTTCAGATAGAATTTGCCAAATTTGGCAGAAACACACTATTTGTTGAAATAAACACGAAATTACACAACCTATTGTGCGTAAAAGAGTTATAAAAGACATTCATTGTGTATTGCCTCTGGCATAAGCTTTGCACTATAGAACTTTTGTTAAAAATATTATTAATCGCTTGTCGGCACGAGGGTCGAGAGCGGCTTTAAAACCACTTCTTAACTCTCCTTGCCATTAGTGAGTGTCTATCAAAAAGTTAAAGGATTTTATTTTTGAAAGGATGCCAAATGGGAAAGAATCAACATGTAATAAAAACGGATGATGGTTGGGGTGTCAAAGGTGCAGGCAATAGCCGCTTGACTTCTGAGCATGAAACACAGCAGCAGGCCATTAAAGCCGCAATACCAATTGCAAAGAATCAAAAATCAGAAGTCGTGATTCATGGTAAAGATGGCAAGATTAGAGATACGGATAGTTATGGAACAGACTCTTGTCCGCCTAAAGACAAAAAGCACTAAGTTGTAGAAAAAGTATTTTTCGAGTGAAGTAAAAAGGCCAATACCCAATAGATAAGAGATTGCCTAAACAAAGTTTTTGCAATCCCAACCATACTCGGATATATTTATTTAGGGAAAATAAATAAAAGGAAGTATCTGAAATGTCTAAAAGTCAGCATGTAGTTAAAACCGATCATGGTTGGGCTGTCAGAGGTGAAGGTAGCTGTAAAGCAACCAGAAAGTTTGATACACAATCAGATGCAGTTGTTTACGCACGTTCAATAGCACAATCCTCTCATGGCGAAATAATCATTCACGGACGCGATGGGAAAATTCGTGAACGCGACAGCTACGGGAATGACCCTTATCCACGTGATAAACAATAACTATTATGGCAGTACTAAAAACAAAAAATGTCTTTATAAATTGCCCCTATGACAAATCTTATATCCAGACATTGAGACCAATTTTGTTCACAGTTAAGTTCATTGGTTTTAATCCACGTCTTGCTATGGAATCGTCAGACTCAGGTTATATGAGAATAAATAAAATATTGAATCTTATAAAGAATTGTCCCTATGCCATCCATGACCTCTCACGTTTACGGTCTAGCCGGCAAAAAGAGCTATTTCGCATGAATATGCCTTTTGAACTCGGATTAGATATAGGATGCCGCGTCTTTGGTGGAAAGGAACAGAAAAGAAAGAAATGTCTTGTTTTTGAGAAGGGTAGACATAGTCTCCAAGCTGCGCTTTCGGATCTTTCCAATTCTGATGTCTATGCCCATAACGATAAACCTATAGCAGCTGTGCGCTCTATACGAAACTGGCTCATCCAAGAAGCTAACATATCCGCGCCAAGTGGCACAGAAATATGGTATGCATACAATGATTTTATGGGATATCTTGATAACTGGCTGCGCAAAAAAGGATTTCTAAAGATTGACATTGATACGATGCCTTTATTCGAGCTACTTAGGCATATAGATAGATGGATAAAGGACATCCAGCAAAAAGGACAAACTTACCATTATTGTCGGGGCTCTGATAAAACGAATTTGAAAGTTCAGATTTGAAATTTGAAAAGAGATTGCCATGCTGCGCTCGCAATGACACACGCACGCCGTGCGTCTCTACCACGAGGCGGGGGAATGAAATTGTGGAATCGCCGATGGCGATGAGATTTATGAACCCCACCATAGTGATGGTGGGGCTAACCTAAAAATTACCGCTCCATAATCCGCCGTCGCTAAAGCTATGGCGGACAGGCTGTCGCGGCTCTGATAATAAGAATTTGAAAAGAGATTGCCACGCTGCGCTCGCAATGACAGACGCACGCCGTGCGTCTCTACCACGAGGCGGGGGAATGACAATTGTGGAATCGGTGATGCCGATGAGAATTCTATGAACCCTGCCATAGTGATGGCAGGGCTAACCTAAAAATTACCGCTCCATAACTGTCGCGGCTCTGATAATACGAATTTGAAATTGCAGATTTGAAATTTGAAAAGAGATTGCCGCGCTGCGCTCGCAATGACACACGCACGCCGTGCGTCTCTACCACGAGGCGATGGCGATAGAATTTTATGAACCCTGCCATAGTGATGGCAGGGCTAAACACGATTAGAAAAAAAGCTTCGTTTTTCAACGAAGCTTTTTGTAGTGTTTTGAATTCTGATTTTTTTAGTGCATATCGAACAGGCTTTGCGTTTTGATAATCGTAACCTGGTCAGGATACGCGTGGAAAGCGTGGACGTGCAGTTCGTCTTTTCTTGCTTCAAAATCAATATAGCTGAACGGCTCAAGGCCGCCGATGGCGAGTTTGGGGAACTTTACAAATATGCCGCGATTGCGGGCGAATCTCTCAAGGTCGTTATGGCTTTGACGGTAAAGATTCGGACTCATCTTTTCAACCTGAAAATCAGTCATATAACTCATACCTTTGGCCAATGTGCATTTGTGGCTTCTTTGGCCGGAGAATCTGAATCTTTCAATCAGGCCGCGACGCGGGAGCAGTTGGGTCGGCGTGCTGATTAACTCCGAAAGGCAAAGTTCGTTGGCGAATACGCTGACGACGTGCGAGCCGCCGGTTACCCAAATCAGAGCCTCATACTTGTCGGTCTTTATCGTTCGCTTTTCGTGAATGGTGAAAAGTTCGGGATGAAGAGGCCTTTGGTAGAGGGTGAAGGTCAATTCGCTGACGATAACGTTAGTATTCGTGTTTGGTAGTTCCATTGCAAAACCCATATAAAAGTCAAGTTAGCCGGATACTTCTTTACGGGGGTATTGTATCAAAAATCGCGTTTCAACACAAGGGCGTTTTCAGTACTGATAACGCGGTTTTGTGCCGTTATAGGACGATTGTAACACAAGTCTTTAAACCTGCGGCAATAAGGATTTACAAAAAAAATGATAATTTTTTAATAATCCGTTTGCTTTTGCGTTTTTTTTTGCCTTTCAGCAATGCTCAAACAGCCAGGCGTTCAGCAAAGTGGCGATTATATCGTAAAACGCGTGTGTGCCTGCGGCGATGCCAAAGCCTCTGACGGCGAATATAATCGCGAAAAATACCCCTGCGATTGTCCGAAAAGCGAATGGCATTATTCTGAAAATCTCGGAACTTGCGAATTGGCCGTTCAGGAATACGAAGTGGTGATGAAGGCTGAACAGCACCGACGAGATAATTACCGATGCGATAATCGAGTTGAGCCTCGGCATACCGAGAATCAGCTCGAAAAACGTCATCGAGATGCTTATCAGTACTAATCTGAAAATAAGTTCTTCGTAGATGCCCGCTCCGATGCCTGTGAGGATGTCCATTTTTACGTTTCGCCGGTGCAGACCTTCGGCGGGCGGGTCTGATTGCAGCGGGGCGATGGAACTGCATACTGGTATTTCATTAAAAACGACCGTGGTCTGCTGCGGTTTTGGCGCTCTGTTGAGAACCAGGGCAAGTACGATAAGGGGTATGGCAAGGACGATACATTCGCCGGCCATTACGGCAAAATCGGTTAGCTTAACCTTCCAACTCTGTCTGCATGTCATCTGGAGCGTTATCAGCGTAAGTATTACGACGGCTGGTGCGAAAAGCCAGGCGTTTTTTGTGGTCATTCCGAGGGATTGAAGAAAATTCTGCACCCAGACAAACGAAACAACCGCTCCGCGAACGTTGCTTGCAGGCTGACTAAGCAGTTGTGGATTGACGAGCAGAACCAGCGTTTCATAGAGGATAATAAACGGCAGAATGAACCACAGGCCGTATATAGGCCTTGCCGTTCGGGTATAGTAGCCGTTTTCGGAAATTCCGTTTTTCTTCTTTGATGGTTTATCAGTTCCGTCTGATTTTCTTTTTGCCATTGGTTCGGAATTTTAACAAAGAAGAACAAAAAATGCAAACATATCCTGTTGACTGCGAGGATAATATATTGAATAATGCTGGAATGAGTATGACGGGACAAAAATTAAAAGAGATATACGCTCTTCTGTTTGAGCGGTTTGGCTGTCAGCGATGGTGGCCGGGCGAGACGAAAGACGAAATTGTCGCGGGGGCGATTCTCACTCAAAATACGAATTGGCAAAATGTCGAAAAGGCTCTGAACAATCTCAAAAACGCAAATCTGATGACGCTCGAAAAACTTTATGGCCTTGAGCAGGACAGGCTGGCGGAACTTATCCGGCCTGCGGGCTACTATAATATCAAGGCGAAACGACTGAAAAATTTTCTCAACTGGTTCTTCCAGCAGCGAGCAGGGGCATTCGACGCTCTGGAAAAATTAAGCACGGCGGCATTCAGGGAAGAACTGCTCGGCATCAACGGCATAGGCAGAGAAACGGCGGATTCGATTCTGCTGTACGCGTTCGAGCGGCCGGTTTTTGTGGTTGACGCTTATACATATAGAATCGCCGTCCGTCATCAGCTTATCGAGCCGGAGTGTGATTATGAACAGTTGCGAAGTTTATTTGAGGATAATCTCGAAAATGATGTGAAACTTTTTAATGAATTCCACGCTTTAATCGTTCGAGCGGGAAAGGAATTTTGCCGGCCGCAGGCGAAATGTGAAAATTGTCCGCTGGAAGATTTGCCGCACAGAATTGACGGTTAGCCATGAGAAAACATATAAAACTTTGCGGTCAGGTGCAGGGGATTGGGTTCAGGCCTTATGTCTGGCGGCTGGCGAACGAGCTTGGGCTGACGGGTATAGTCTATAATCACAGCGAAGGGGCGGCGATTGAAATTCAGGGCGAAGAAAAAAACGTCAATGAATTTATAGCGAAATTAAAAACAGCGGGGAAAAGCGATTTGCCGCTGCTGAAAATTAGCTCAATGGAAATTTTGGATATTGCGGTCAGGAGCGAAAGCACATTTGAGATTGTGCAAAGCCAAAATGCGGGAGAGGCAGGGGCGGAAATTACGCCCGATATGGCTGTCTGCAAAGACTGCCTGCGTGAGCTTTTCGATAAAAATGATTTTCGCGAGCGATATCCGTTTATTAACTGCACAAACTGCGGCCCGCGGTATTCGATAATCAAAACCGTTCCTTATGACAGGCCGAGTACGACAATGGCCGATTTTCCAATGTGCGGCAAATGCAAAGCTCAATATGATAATCCTGCGGACAGAAGGTTTCACGCCCAGCCGGTCGCTTGCGCGGTTTGCGGACCAAAAATAAAACTCTGTGATAATAAAGGCGCCGTAATTGAAACCGATTCTGACAGGGCGATTGCGAAAACCGCTCAATTATTGGCTGACGGTAAAATCGCGGCGATTAAAGGGCTTGGTGGATACCATTTGGCCTGCGACGCGGAAAACGATGATGTGGTAAAATTGTTGAGAACCCGCAAAATGCGTGATTATAAACCATTTGCGATTATGGCTGGGGATATTGGTATAATTCGTAAATTAGCCTGTGTAGATGAGATTTCAGAAAAGGTTTTAAAAAGCATTCAATCGCCGATTGTGCTGTTGCCTAAAAAAACGCCGAATACAATCGCTGCGTCAGTCGCGGCGGGCGTGAATACGTTCGGCGTTATGCTGCCTTATGCACCCTTGCATTATTTGCTGTTTGCCGAGAAAAAATTTGATTGTCTGATTATGACAAGCGGCAATGTTTCCGATGAGCCGTTGATTTGCAAAGACAAGCAGGCTTTTGAAAAATTGGCTGATATTGCCGATGTTTTTTTAATTCACGACAGGAAAATCTATCGGCAAGTTGACGATTCGGTTGTGCATATTGTTCGAGATGAACCAATACCCCTTCGCAGGTCGAGAGGATTTGTTCCGCAGACATTTGTTACAGGGGATAAAAACAGGCATCATATTTTTGCGGCGGGGGCGGATTTGAAAAATACCTTCTGCCTTGCTAAGCAGAATCGTTTTGCCGTCAGCGAGCATATAGGCGATATGGCAGATTCGAGTGTTTATAAGTACTGGATAGATTCCATTGAGCATTTGAAAAATCTTTTAGATATTGAGCCGGTGGTTTTCGCCTGCGACCTGCACCCGAATTATTTTACAAGTCAATACACAAGAAAAATCGCAAAAGGCAAAACGCTCATCGAGATTCAGCATCACTGGGCGCATATCGCCTCTGTTCTGGCCGAGCATAATATAGACAAAAAGGTAATCGGCCTTGTCGCTGATGGTACAGGTTTCGGGACGGACGGGGCGGTCTGGGGCTGCGAATGTCTGATTGCTTCATTAACGGATTTTCAGCGGTTCGGACATTTGGCATATTATCCGCTTGCGGGAGGGGATTTGGCGGCTAAGCAGGCAATCAGGCCTCTGCTGGGACTGGCGGCAAAATATAATTTAACAATTCCGCAGGATATTCTGGAATCTATCGAATCAGACAGCGGAAAAATAAATATCATAAAAACGCAATTGGAAAAAAATATCAATGCCGTTCAGACATCGAGTTTGGGCAGATTGTTTGACGCGGTGGCGGCAGTCTGCGGACTTGGCGGCAAGAATAAATTTGAAGCTGAATTGCCAATGGCTCTTGAAACTGTCGCTGACAAAAACGTCAAAGATTATTATCCGTTTGAATTGCTCAATGGCGAAATTCAAATCGGGAAAATGCTCGAAGAAATTTTCGCCGACAGGACAAACGGCGTTGAGACCGGCGTGATTTCCGTGAAATTCCATAACACTATTGCGCAGTTTTTCCTTGCTCTTGCCAAATCCGCAAGAGAACAAGCCGGCATAAACATCGCAGCGGTCAGCGGGGGGGTGTTCTGCAACAGATTTTTGCTTACTGAACTGCTTGAGCTTTTGGAGGCAAACGGGTTTGAAGTTTTTTATAATCGGCTTGTGCCGAGCAATGACGGCGGAATTTCGTTAGGTCAGGCGGCAATAGCGAATAAAGTTAAAAATTAAAAACTAAAAGTGAAAAACTGTGGAATCGGCTTCCGTCTTCGCCAAAGGCTTCGCTGTGACAGGCCGCCGATGTTGTTTTAATTTATAACATCATCATATCAAAGAGGTTATGTAATTTTTAGCAAAATAGTGTTAAAATTCATTTTATATGCTATAATCTGCCGAAATATAGTAGTAAATAGTCAATAGCCAGTAGTCAGTAGGTGGAATCGGCTGTCGCCGATGAAGTTTATAAAATGGAAAAATCGCTGTTCACAAAACAAAATTTTGCCAAAATAGAGACCGCTTTTTTCAGCAACTTTAATATGAGGCTGGAAACTACCGACGCGGCAGGCAGAGAGATTCCAGCCCTTTGCAGCAAAGACTGTCATCCGGCGTTCTGCAAAATAATCCGCAGCAGCCCGGCAGGGGCGAAACGCTGCAAGCAGGACAGGCTGCGAAGCGTCAAAATGGCTTTTGAAACCGGCCAGCCATATATAAGTATCTGCCATGCGGGGATAGTTCTGGCGTGCGTGCCAGCGATGGACAAGGACGAGCCACTTGGTGGCGTGTTCTTCGGCAAGTGCCTCTGGGATAAACCCGACGATATTACGATTGACGAAATCAATAAACGCGCCAAAGGCATCAGAATCGACAGGGATAAATTAGCGGCCGCGATTGAAAAACTCCCAATCGTCTCCGGCAGGAAGGTTCACGAGGCGGCGGAATTTTTATTCGTAGCTATCTATGAAATCACCGGCCTTGACCCACATGTAATTCAGTGGCGAAGACAGCGGAGCCAGCAGCAGTCCGAGATTGGCGAACTCATAAGAAAGGAAAAGGAGAAAAGCGGGGCAGGCCAGTATCCGTTAGAAGCTGAAAAGCGGCTGATGGACAAGGTTAAAATCGGCGACCGGCTCGGCGCAAGAGAAATTCTTAATATGATTCTGGCAAGCATTATGCTCTCCGACCCAGGCGATTTGGCGGTTCTCAAAGCGCGAATGCTTGAACTGCTTAGTATTTTGAGCAGAAGCGCGGTCGAAGGCGGAGTCGATATAAATTTTCTGTTAGAAAAAAATCTCGATTATATCAATAAAGTAATGCAGATTGACAATCAGCAGGATTTGTGCGCGTGGATTGGAAATGCACTTAACGATTTTATCGAGCAGGTTTATTCGACGCAGGACAGCAGAAGAGTTTCGCAGATTAAGCCTGCGACCGATTATATTATGGCGCATTATTGCGAGCCTATTACGCTGAACGATGTCGCCAAGGCCGCTCATTTAAGCGTTTCGAGATTGAGCCATATATTTAAAGAGCAGACCGGCCTTACGATAGTCGATTATATGACCAACGCGAGAATCGAATACGCAAAGGAGCTTTTAATATCCACCAATAAAAACTGCACGGAAGTGTGCTTTGAGGCGGGATATAATAATCAGAGTTATTTTACCAGGACGTTCAAGGATGTCGTCGGTGTTACGCCGAGAGCTTTCAGAGATATGAATAGAAGGTAAGTGAGAAGTTTAAATGCTGGACAATAAAAAACTGAAACTGCTGATTTCCGAAGGCGAAGGTCTTACGGTTGAGTTTAAGGAACAATATACAGCGAAAATAGATAGGGATATTGTTGCCTTTGCCAATACCAAAGGCGGTTATATTTTGCTTGGCGTAAAAGATGATGGAAAGATAACCGGCCAAAAACTAAACAATAAAATGAAATCCGAGATTCACAATCTTGCCCGCAATTGTGAGCCTGCCATAAATATCGGCAGAATTATGCAGCTTGGTGAAGTTGCGGTTATAGCGATTCCTGCCGGTGATGAAAAGCCGTATAGCTGCAGCAGCGGGTATTTCCGCAGACTTGACGCAGTTACGCAGAAAATGACACAAAAGGAAGTTCGAATTCTTTTTCGTGAAACTGATACGGTTGCCTTTGAATCGCTTGTCTGCCGTGATTTGAACATTAAAGATGTTTCTCTTGCGAAGGTTAAGGCGTTTTTTGAAGAAACCGGCGCATCATTAAAGGTCAGTAAAGCTAATCTGCCTTTGATTTTTTCGAGTCTTGGCGTTGTGGAGAAAAATAAAGTCAATAACGCAGGAGCTTTAATGTTTGCTTCAAAGGTTGAAAAGACTATCCCTTATGCCGAAAGCATTATGGCCGCTTTTAAGGGTAATGATAAAACGCATATATTTGACCGCAAGGATGTGCGGAATGACCTTTTCACACAATTTAATGAGGCGGTTTCATTCCTGATGAAACACTTAAACCTTCGCAGTGAAATAAAAGGCGTAAATCGTAAAGATGCTTACGAAATACCGCTGGAGGCTATGAGAGAAGCCGTTGTTAATGCGATAGTTCACAGAGATTATGCTCTTAAAGGCACGAGTATTTATGTAAGGGTTTTTGATGACCGGGTCGAGATTGAAAATCCAGGCGGTTTGCCTTCGGGCGTTACAATGCAGAGTCTGGGGAAATCTTCGGTAAGACGTAACCCAATTATAGCTGATTTGTTCCACAGAATGGGAAAAGTCGAGCGTATGGGTTCTGGCATAGACAGAATGCGCGACCTTGTGCGCGATGCCGGATTAAAAGAGCCGGTGTTTGAGACGGATAAATTTTTCCGCGTTATTTTTTACCGTAAGCCGAGTTATTCTCTTAAACAGACCAGCGGGACTGTGGATAAAACTGTGGTGAAAACTGTGGTGAAAACTGTGGTGAAAACTGTGGTGAAGATTTTGGCTTTGATTAAGGATAATCCCAAAATTACACGGGAAGAATTAGCGGCACAGACAGATTTAACCATAAGAGGCGTTGAGTGGAATCTTAGGAAATTAAAAAATGATGGGTTAATCCGCAGAGTTGGTTCAGACAGAGACGGGTATTGGGATATTTCAGAAATAACAGAAGACTAACTTTGTTTGATAAAGCGATGAAAAAAAATATAGCGATATTTGGTTCGACAGGCTCGATAGGCACAAACGCTCTGCGGGTTATCGAGGCTCTGGGCGATGATTATAAGGCAGTCGCCCTTAGCGCGCATAACAATATAAAACTGCTGGCAGAACAGGTTAAAAAGTTTAAGCCGCAGACAGTCATTCTGACTAACCCTGCGAAAATCGACGAATTCAAAAAACTTATAGGCAAGACGGACGTTGAAATACTTGCCGGCAACACGGGGCTTTCGACGGTGGCGGCGGACAAAAAGAACAACGTTGTAATAGCCGCGGTTGTCGGCTCGGCAGGGCTTGAGGCTCTTTTGGCAGCGGCAAAGGCGGGGAAAACTTTAGCCATCGCCAATAAGGAGCCGCTTGTTATCGCAGGCGAACTGCTTACAAAAATCGCCGCCGAAAACAACGCCAAAATTCTGCCGGTTGACAGCGAACACTCGGCGGTATTTCAGGCTTTGCAGGCAGGGGACGCTAAGGAAGTCAGCAGGATTATCCTGACCGCAAGCGGCGGGCCTTTCAGAGGGGCGACGGCGGAGCAAATCAAAAACGCCACGCTCAAGCAGGCTCTTGCGCATCCGACGTGGAATATGGGCAAAAAAATCACAATCGACTCCGCCACGATGATGAATAAGGCTCTGGAAATAATCGAAGCCAAATGGCTGTTCGACGTTCCGGTGGAAAAAATCGAAGCTCTCGTTCATCCCGAATCAATCATTCATTCGATGGTGGAATTTGTTGACGGCTCGGTAATCGCGCAGATGTCTCCGCCCGATATGTGCCTGCCTATTCAATACGCTCTGACGTTTCCGCACAGGGTAAAAGGCATTACAAAACACCTGAAATTGGAAGAAATAGGCAAGTTGACCTTTGAAAAAACCGATAAGAAGGTTTTCCGGGCGCTGGCTCTTGGCGAGCAGGTCGCAAAGGCCGGCGGGACGGCCGCGGCGGTATTTAATGCCGCAAATGAGGCAGCAGTCGAAGAATTTCTGGCGGGAAATATAAAATTTGTTAATATCATCGAACTTGTCGAGCGTTGTCTCGATATACATAATGTAAAAACGAACGCGACGCTGGAAGAACTGCTTTCAGCGGACACTTGGGCAAGAAATGAGGTAAAGAAATGTCTGAACAAAGTAATGTAAAATCGAAAAATATGACTAATCTGCTGGTTCTGGCGGCGGTAATCGGAATAGTGATATACTGGATTTCCGGAAACATCGCAAAGAGCAGCAGTATAATTCTGTCTTTTGTCGGGCTTGGCGTGGTGATATTTGTTCACGAGTTCGGGCATTTCATCGCGGGCAAGCTGTCGGATATTTGCGTTGAGGCGTTCGCTATCGGGTTCGGGCCGGTTGTCATCGGCGTTAAACGGTGCGAGAAATTTCTGCGGTTCAGAATCCTGCCGACGATACTGCTGAAAGACAATGACCCGGACGGCGAAGGGCTTTTGTGCCTCAAACTGCCGCTCAACTGTAAAGCCGGCGAGACGGAATATCAGTTGAGAATCTTTCCGCTTGGCGGGTTCGTAAAACTGCTCGGACAGGAAGATGTCGGAGCAGATAAGCCCAGCGACAACCCTCGTTCGTTTTTGAACAGGCCTATTTGGAAAAGGATAATGGTCGGTTCTGCCGGCGTGATATTTAATGTCGTTCTTGCGATAGCGTTTTTTGTCGTTGTTTTCACCAAAGGCATCAATATGCCGCCAGCGATTGTCGGCGGCACTATGCCGGGCTATCCAGCCGAGAAGGCAGGACTAATGCCGGGCGATGAGATAATTTCCGTTGATGGAAAAACCAATATAGATTTTACCACAGTCGCTATGGCCGCGGCGCTGTCCGGCAAGGGCGAGCTAGTCAATATGATTGTAAAGCGGGCGGACGGCAAAATCGAAGATGTCAATATAATCGCGCAGGAACTGCCGGGAGCGGGTTTTAGGGGGTTCGGCATATTGCCTTCGTTCACGCTTGAGATGGCGAAGATTGAAAACCCCAAAGCGTTTTTTGACGCGACTGGTTTGAAGGCCGGCGATGTTTTAGCCGCCGTCGATAATCAGAATATCGAACATCCGTGGCAATACACCGACAAAATGAGAAATGTTTTTGAGCCGACGGTTGAGTTGTCATTTCAGAGGGCAGGGCAGAATGAGCCTGTGATATTTACCGACAGGCTTGAATTTGTCGCGTATATGGAATATCAGGACGGCGGGAATTTTGCGCCTTCGCATATCGGCGGGTTTATCCCGAGGCTTAAAATTATTACCATCGAGTCGCCGGATGTCAATCAACTGCTGCACAGGGGCGATATTATCGTTCGTGCCGCCGATGTCGCCAATCCGACATATCAGGAATTGCGTCAGGCGACGATTACTTACACAGGGCAGGATTTAAAACTTACAGTCATCAGAAACAGCGAGCTTATCGATGCGACGGTATCGCCGAAGGTCGGCAAAGACGGCAGGGCGGTCATAGGAATCGGCGTCGGCCTTGATGTCGATAATCCAATCGTCGCGGCTGTCGCTGACGCGAACGCATCGCAGATTGGCGATTTGCCGAGAGGCGCGGAGATTGTTTCGGTTGGCGGCGAGGAAGTAAAAAACTTTTTTGATATTGCCGCCGCTCTCGAAAAGAACAGAGGCAAAACCATTAAAATCGTTTATAGAAGCGTATTGGACGAAAAGAAAATGGATTACGCTGTCGGGCAGTATGGAGATATTTCGGCGGTAAGTCCTATTACTGCGTATGATTTGCCGTTTAAACCATTGAGAAAACTCTATCGCGCAGAAAACGCCGTCGAGGCGATGCAAATGGGAACGCGAAAAACGGTTGAGTTTATCGCGCAAACTTATATGACGATAAAAGGGCTGATTGTCGGCAGTATAAGCCCCAAGAGCCTGATGGGTCCGGTCGGTATGATTGCCGCCAGTTCGAAAATTATCGCGGAGAAGGATTATATTCAGTATCTTAATTTTATGGGCATAATCAGCGCCTGTCTTGCTGTAATGAATTTTTTGCCGCTGCCGATTCTTGACGGCGGATTGGTTCTAATGCTGATTATCGAAAAAATTAAAGGTTCGCCCGTTCATACGAAAATACAGGAATGGCTCGTCTATGTCGGCCTTGCCCTGATTGGCGGATTGTTCGTGCTGATAACATATAACGACATCTTGAGAGTTTTCTTCGGCAAATAGGAATAATACAAAGGCAATGCAATAAATGAAACCTGTTACAAAGAAATCTTTGAAAACAAAAACTAAAGTATCTGCCTTCAAGCCGTGGACAAGAAATGCCTTTGTGGGTCTGCTCATCGTCGTTGCTATCAGTATAATCTTAGGCTGTATCGGCATAAACTGGGGCGAAACCGGCTACATCCCTTGGCAGGACGATTCGCTGGGTGGCATAACAACCTTGCGAGAAATGCCGAAACTTTTCGACCAGTGGACGTATAAGTATAACAGGCTGCAATTCATGATAAATGCCGCTTTCTACAAACCTTTCCTTGATACATGGACGCAAAATCCTATATATGCGACAAATCCCGATGGCCAAATGTTTGCGCAGACGCTCAATTACGACCGAATGAATACTCTTATACTAGTCTCAAATATTATTTCTATGCTGATGGGTGCTGCGACCGTCATCGCGGTCTTTCTTATCGCCCGAATACTCTTTGATGATTTTCTTGCTGCTTTTTTTGCGGCCTTATCGCTCGCACTGTGTCAAAAATTTATATTTTACAGTCATCTGGGCAACATCGATGTCCCCGCAGCCTGTTGGTTTGCATGGGGTCTCTATTTCACCGTCAAAGCGGTTTATATTGCAAAATGGCGACATTTTATTTTTAGCGGCCTGTTCTGCTCACTCGCAATGTCAACAAAGGATTCGATGCCTGTCTATATTTTGGGACTGATTTTTGCCGCCGCCGTCGTAATGGTTGTCAAAGCTCAAAGCGAAAGCTGCTCCTTCAGAAAAGCTGTCTTTTCGCTGTTCAATGCGAAGGTGCTGCTGGCGAGCATAATTTTTCTTTTTTGTTACGCGATGTTGAATGACATATTAACTTATCCGATGGCATTTATCAAAAGAATAGGGTTTTGGTTCGGCGGATTGAAGACCGGAGAATGGGACAAGGATTACCATGGCCAACTGTCGCTACTTTGGAGTTCGTGCGTACAGTTATATTTTTGTTTTGGCTGGCCGCTGCTGGCATTGTTTCTTGTGTCAATGGGGTACTGTTTCAAAAAATTTCGTTATCAGGCTTTATTTGCCGCAATGCCCTTGATATTCTTTTATCTGCTTGTAATGAAAATGCGTTTTGTATATCCGCGTTACTTCATACCAGCGTTTCCGTGCCTTGTCCTTGTCGCAGGCAAGGGGTGCGCCGATTTTTTACGATGGCGGAAAATCCCAGCTATTATTCGCGCTGCGCCAATTATAGTTGTTTACCTGCTGTCACTGCTTTACTGTATTGGCTTGGATCTTGAACTGCTTGGCGACAGCCGTTATGACGCCGAAAAATGGCTTACCAAAAATGTCAGTCGCAACGAACATATAGCCATTATCACAAATATCCGGTGGGCGCCACGAGTGCAGTTGACCAGCCTTGATTATAGCTTCCGCATTCCGGGGCCTTATGTTAAAGAACCGATCACTGCATCTATCCTTATGCAAAAGCCTGTGCCGCAATATGTAGTTCTTAACGAAAACTATCTTGGTTCATTTACCCCGGCATTTCACAAAGCCTTTCTTGATGGCTCATTGGGCTATGAACAGGTCGCCAGATTTGAAAATAAATATTTATACCCGAAGAAAACTATTTTCGGCCTTGCCGGTTGGCCGACATCTAAATCGTGTTTCATCAGTCCGACCGTAATTGTATATAAAAAAACAAATTGATGCCGCTTATATGAAATACAGATAAGGCTTTTTAGATGATGGACTCCAATAAATTTTTGAAGCGATGTCCGATTTGCAGCGGCAGCTCTGTCTGTCATGAAAGAGTTCTGAACAATGTCGAACTCGTCAGGTGTCAGGTGTGCGATTTTGTCTATGCAAATCTGACGGATGAGTATATCAAAATACAAAATTCCGGCTTTGACGAAGGTGCCGCTGTCTCCTATGAAGAAAATCAGACGATTGTGGACAAACTGTGGTTCGCGAGGATTGTAAAAAAGATAACTGACCGTATCGGCAATGGCAGTGTCCTTGATATAGGCTGTGGTAACGGAGCGCTGCTGAAAAACTTTCTTGATAAAGGCTGGAAAGTATCCGGGATAGATTTGTCTCCATGGGCAGAAAAATTTGCACAACAATATGGCTATAAGCTGTATCCGTGTGAATTGGAAAGAGCCGGCCTGCCGGATAATTGCTACGATGTTGTCGTGAGCACTTCGACTCTTGAACATATCCCGCAGCCATTTCAGCACATAAAAAAAATTCTTGGAGTGGTCAAGCCGGGCGGACTTGCCTATTTTTCCGGAATGCCCAACTATGGCTCGCTGTCTGTGCGATTGAAGGTATCTGATTTTCGCAATAACAAGCCGCCCCAGCATGTAAATTACTTTACATATCAGTCAATACGCAAACTGTTTTCACGTCCGGAGATTGCGGATAAAATAAATTATGGGTTCCTCTAAAAATTAGTTAAACTTTGTGCATTTATATGTACACTTGATATAATAAGTTCATTGACAATTAAATTACGGTTAATCATTTTATTTTCAAGGGATTGAACATGATGATCAAAGGACT
>Ga0209211_10005187_pt1 | contig 19689 bp, 14 predicted proteins | sample RifGroA2_FD_183992 | JGI IMG/M metagenome (GOLD analysis project Ga0209211, IMG submission 183992) | Groundwater microbial communities from Rifle, Colorado, USA - Groundwater A2 (SPAdes) (version 2) | ecosystem: Environmental > Aquatic > Deep subsurface > Groundwater | place: Rifle, Colorado...
ATAGCCAACTTCGCTATAGCCCGCTCAAGTGAGCGAAATGCGGAAGTGAAACTTGCGGCATTTCCGAACATTGGCATTCTACCACTTATAAATAAAAAATCAACCCCGAATGCACGAAGTTGACTGGGGGTCCAAAAGAAGACTCTTAATTCGTATGCTTCAACGTTGTTATCGGCCTGCTTTGAGTTATATAAATCTGCCCTCCCGCCATCGCCCACTCAATATCGCACGGAAACCCGTAATGCTCCTCAATTTTCTTAAACAGCTTCGCCGCGTCAACAATCTGCCTCCCCGTCAACTTTTGCTTCCCTCCTTCACCCTCACTCAACTCCACCCACTTATTGCTTTTATACCCTTCCTGCTCAATATCACTTAATTTCGCTATTTCGCTATTTCCTAATTTCGATCGCCCAGCGACTTTAGACTTCGCATTGTCGCGTATTAACTTCCTGTTTTGAACCCCAATATTTATATCCAAAATACTCATCTCACTCTTACTCACCACATAACTATCCGGCGTGATCTGTCCGGAAACAATTGCCTCGCCGAGTCCAAATCCCGCCTCAATGATCATTTGATCCGGGTCTTCTGTAACCGGATGCACGGTAAAGGCGATGCCGGAAATCTCCGACTGAATCATTTTCTGTACTACAACTGCGACAGACACATAATGGTCAATCAGCTTCTTTTCATGCCGATAAAAAATCGCCCGCGGAGTAAAAAGCGATGACCAGCACTGCTTCACCATCTCCACCGCATTCTCTCTCGTCGTATTCAAATACGTCTCCAACTCCCCCGCCCAACTCGCCACCGATGAATCTTCCGCCGTAGCGCTAGAGCGCACCGCAACAAATCGATCGTCTCCCCTCCTTATGGAGGGGGGGCGAGGGGTGATGCTGTCAAACAACTTATCAAATCCTTTTAATATCTCCTCCGTCAAATCCTTCGGCATCTCGCGATCATGGATAGCATCGCGAATGACAACACTCGCCCGCTCCACGGAATTGATATCCTCCGGATTCACTTCTTTCAACCGCGCCCTTATCTCCGTATTCAAATCCGTCTCCTCCAAAAACCTATCAAACGCGTTCGCCAACACCACAAACCCCGGCGGCACTGAAATTTTAGCTCGGGTCATCTCGCCGAGTGACGCGCCTTTGCCACCGGCAATAGGGACATCGGATTTGGTGATTTGGTTAAAAAATCGAATGTGCATAATAGCAGGGTTGTTCCTAACTATTTATTAAATTTAGCAGGGTTGCTTTGATTGACAAAAATTTTATTACAGCATTTTATTACAATAGGGATTGCTTTGATATCATGTAATTAACTGTGGATAACTTGCTGTGTTAAAGTCAAAAACAATGCTAAAATCTATGCACTAGTATATCTTAACTTTTAACATGTGTAAATATGAACGGAGAAAATTTTTTAGAAAAACTTAGGGCAGGGTTGCGGCTCGACATGGGAAAATCGCCGGAAAACGCAGAAAGACGCGGGCGTAATGTCGCGCTCACATTTACGTTTACCAGACATGAAAAGCCCGGTAAAACGCCGGAGGGCATGTCTGCGGATTTCATTCTGCCCGATGGATTGGACCGTATGCGCGAAACCGGAAAAAGCGAGGGCGCAGAGTATATCATGGTGGCTGGAAGCCGAGACGTAAAACGTGCCAGACAAACTGGAGAGGCCTACATGCAGGGCTTGAATGAAGCGGGTATGGTCGAACTAATCAACCGCGACGGCGTGGAAGGAAGCAAAGCCAGAGAGTTTGGAGTCTACGCTATGGATGATCTAAATCCAGTGGCTAATGTGGGAAAAGTGCTTCAGCTAATTTTAGCAGAAGGTAAAAAATTAGTTCACGAGGGACAGCTGGACGCGGGCAAATTGGAGGGTTGGGCCATTGCCAGATATTTGGAAACTCCAGACGAAACTTTCCGGGCGCAAGGCGTGACGACCGTCCGCGAAACCGCGGCTAGAATTGCCCATCGCTTAATAGCGGGCACACGGATGGCAAGCCGCTTGTACGCGGACATGGACACCAAGGTGAACAATTTTACCCATGGCCCAAATCTGGAATGTTTGCTGAAACACGTGATCGTGATTGATGGCAAAACGGGATTTGACCATGTGAGTGAAATCGGCGGATACTTCGCGCCCGGCGAGTCTATCAATTTTGATATTCAAACCGACGAACAAGGCAATCTTAAACCGCTTAAAATAAAATTCCGTGATAAAGAATACGATGTAGACACGGATATATTAAAAACTCTTGCGGATGAATATCAACAACTGCCAGAGATACAAGAGCGCGAGAAACACAAAGAAAAAACACTGGCAAGGGTAAGAACGTAATTAATTTGGTACGTTTGACTATGAACTTTATGAATTTCGCGCGAGAAGGCACAACTGCGGAACGCGGAATCCCAAGAGAGATTCCTGTTGTTACTGCCTATGTCATACGCCACGGAGAAACAACGGAAAATAAGCTGGATCCAAACCGGGGCTTGACCAAGCGGGGAGAGGTACAAATTAACGAAGTCGCCGAAAAATTAATCAGAGAATTAAATCCCCAAAGAGACGTCATCCAGATATTGGACAGTGGCAATTACCGCGCCAATGTTACAGTTATGCACATAGCCACAAAACTGAAAAGTGCCGGCTTTTCCTTTTTTGAACCAGTAAAGCTGGATGCGCTAAATATGATGAAACCAAAAGACGCTGGAGTGCAAACAGTGGCGGAACCTAAATCCAAAAAATATCGACGCATAGACGCCGCTAACATTCCAGATGAATTTAAAAAACAGTTGAGCGATCCGGCTTTACATGAAAGACTTGGCATACCCGACGGGATCGCCGATAAACGCATGGCCGCTTGGTATTTGGGAGATTGGCCAGATGAGGTGGAAAAACCAGAGGAGGTGGCGGCGCGAGTACAAAAAGGAACAGAGAGTACTCAAAAATTATTGCCGATGTTAGCCGGTCAACTTGGTCTGGAAAAACGGATTGTAGTCATCTCGGCGGCCAATGCCTCGGCTATTGACGCGACAATTACGACACGAACCGGCTCCTCGGTCATCGACCGGATGGGAGAAGTGGAGAATGGTGAAGGATTTAAGATAAATTTTGACCTTGATACCGAACCGTTGTTCGAAGCATGGGGTGAAAAAATTGAAACGCAAATCAGCAAGCATTGAATTTTTTGAGCATGCGCGCCAAACTCCAGTCAGTCTGGGGTTTTATTTTGTTTATTGTTAAATCTTTCTCACAATTCCTTTATACCCATCCACCTCCACCATATCGCCGTCTTTCAAAACTTCTTTTGCAAAGCGAGTCTGGATTACGCACGGGATGCCGGCTTCGCGGGCGAGGGTGGCTGGATGCGTGGTTACGCCATGGCCGCCATCGCAGATAAGGCCGGCGGCTTTCATTATTGCCGTTGAAAATGATGGTACTACCTGAATGCTCAATATAATGTCGCCCTTTTCCACGCGATCGCACTCGCTAGGATCCATAACAATTTTGATTGGCCCTTTGGCTACACCCGACGAAACCGGCATGCCAGCAAATTCAGTGGAGTCCTTTTTAACCTGACAAAACTTATCATATAGTTTTTGCGCCAACGCTCCAGTTATTGGAACAGCAACACCCTTTTTAAATGTCCAAAGCGAAATTTTTATCCTTTCGTTTAACTCATCAGTTAAATCCTCGCCTTTAATCAGCGCACGCCATACGTCCGACGTTCGCATAAAGCGTACCTGCCGCAAACTTAGTAGCAACCTCTTGCCAATTTCCTTTAGAATATCGTCAAAATAATGTAAGGATTCTGACACATATCGTTTGCGCAACTCTTTGAGGTAAGCCATTTCTCTCATCGCCTCAAGCCACTGCTTTTCTTCCGCGGTGAATCTTAATTCTTTAAGATATTTCTTTCTCTTATTTTCATTTTCTTTCAATTCTTTTATTAAATTATCGTGCTCCGTTTTAATATCACTGGCAAAATATCCAGCCAGTCTTTCAACCACTTTATTCGCGTCAATAATTGGATCTTCGTAATCGCGTGTAACCCAAAAATATTTATTGACATGTTTTATTATCAACCTTCTTAATTCGGGTTGCCGCGATACCTCGTCGTAATTATGTTTAACAACAAGCTCTCGCCAAGCTTGATTGCGCGTTATATTTAGACCCAAGTCCAGAAGTGCCTTTCTTTCCATTAACGCAACCATTGCTGATGGTTCAGCGGTTAAATGATTTGTTATGTCTACCGCTTCCTTTTTATTCGCCAATTTCCCTTCCACCAGCCTCAACATTTCTGCCATATAATAATCCTCAACCATCCAAATCCAGCCGTAGCGTGAGTATACCTCTTTATAATATTTTTCAAATTGCTTGTACAAATTATACAGTTGCTTATTACTTACTTTGCCCTTGACTTCTTTATTTGCCAGACAGGCAAATTTCACAAGCTTTCGGCCATGAGTATGTTGTTCCTTGACCAAGCGGCTGACAATATTAATATTGTTCTTGATATCGCGCGTCAAACCGTGCCCAATTTTTTCTCTATCCGCCATTTTTGTAAAAATAGTGATCACATTTCCAACGGTAAAATAAAGTATGTCGCTGACATTATAGCCTACGTGTTTTTCCATGTCCGTCATTACCGTTTCCATTGACATATAATTGGGAAACGGGCTAACTCTTTGTCGCTGCGAAGCAAAATACCAGTCTTTAGGATTATTTTTATTCAAATCAATTTTCATAAGTGCGTAAACAAATCCTTTTTAAACTGTTCAAAGTTTTTATATAGAACAGTGTGTACACCCATCTCTTTTCCGGCTTGAAGGATTTGTTCCTGATCATCAATAAATACTGTTTCAACCGGCTTGACATTGAATCTGTCTAGCACCATTTGCATTGCTTCCTTGCTGGCCTTTGGTAGGTCGTACTCCCACGTATTAATAATATTTTTCCCAAATACTTTTCGCAGAGATGGGAAACGTTTGCTAATATCTTTAAACTGCCCTCGGGTATTTTTGCTTAAAATTAAAATATCATATTTCTTCTTCAACCGCTCCGCGACCCTCAATACTTTTTTGTTGACTCCCATTAACCTGTAATGAATATCCTTTATTGCCTGCACGGATAACGGCAAACCTAACTCTTTAATCGCCAGCTCCCAAGCTTTTTGCTGCGTTATTTTTTTCAACGCGGCTTGATTGAAATATTTGGTATAAAGAATACTGTACACCTCTCGCCAGCCGCGATGAAATCTTTTTCCCAAATATTTGCAGGTGTCTGGATACCCACCCGTGAGGGTGACGCCATAGGCGTCAAAAATAATGAGTTTGATCATACACGTGATTAATTACACTTTTCTCACGTCACCCTTTTTAGTATCAATCTCAACCATATCTCCGTCTTTCAAAACCTTTGTGGCTACTTTTGTTCCAATTATGCACGGTTTCTTCATCTCCCGCGCCACAATTGCGGCATGTGAAGTTATACCTCCAGAATCGGTAATAAACGCGATTGCCTTTTTCATGGCTGGCACCAACCCCGGGTGGGTGGCGACAGAAACAAGGATATCACCATTTTCAACTTTGCATATCTCCGAAGTCTTGTTTACTATCTTTACCTTTCCCTTGGCATAGCCCAGAGAAGCAACTGTGCCGTGAATCACGAGTATCTCATTTATTTTTTCATCTTTATATTTCAAAGATTTTAGAAAAGTCCTCGCTTCTCTGCCGGTATAAACGCGATGTTTATTTTCCGAAATTGCCAACCATACACAATACCTACTTCTTTCTCGCAGCATTTTTTCATCCAGAGCTTTTCCTCCACGCAACATAGAGCTCAATTCCCAGATAGAAGCGTAATAGAGAAATTCCTTTTTCAGATAAAATCTTTTGGATATTTCTTCTAAAATTTTTTCCCATGCGGCATCCACTCCGAACAGAACCTCCATGCGCAAACCCTTTAGGTACATAAAATCACGAGCCACCTTGAAAAGACGTTTTTGCGCGCCAGTAAGGCCAAGTTTCTTTTCCAGCTCCACCTGTTTTTTCTTTGTTTCCTTGGGGTAGTTTAACAGGTTCACCAGCTCCTTTTTTGCCCGTGATTTGTTTTTTATTAGATTTAACGCGCCGCTAATAACTTCGTTGAGCTGCATTCTAGGCCCGAACTGGCCAAAACTAACCCAAAACCACCGATAGTAGTACTCTTTAAATTTATTCTCCTCCGTCTGGGTCAATTTATTTCCTTTTACCTTCAGGACCAGTTTCAAAAATGCGATCCTTGCAAGTTTAGATGGAATAAATTTGGTGTACGAAGTAACAATATGAATAATCTCCGGAACTGGCAAAGTTACTACCGTTCCTTTGGAATAACCCTTGACAATATCTTTCAAGAGATGGGTGAACTTATGAAAAAAGTGATCGGAAAATACAGGGATAAAACCATAAGCGGACAAATCGTTGGAAAGCTTATAAGTGACTTCTAAAAAATTTGCTATCTTTTTATTTGGCCAAGTGCTTGCATTTTGATACTCAAATTTTCTAATGGTGCACAAAATTACCCCGACAATTTTTTCAGATTCTACACGTACTTTTCTCACCAAACGACTATCGGATTTTATTTTGTTTAACAGATAATCAGAGCCCTCATCCCAAGCTTTATAATCCGCGTAGAATGTCAAACCGCGATCTTGGTGAATACAAAAAGTTCCTTTCCCTACTTCTCTGCCACCCAGTAAATTCTTCAAAATTTTCGAAGGCCACGCGTGATGAGGCGGGGAAATTGTTAAAGGAGTGGTGGCGTGCTCCTCGTGTGATTTGACATAGGTGATCATATTTTTTTGATTACTCCACTGTTGGCATTTACTTCAATCAAGTCCCCGTCCTTAAAGACTTTTGTAGCAACTTTGGTACCAATAACACAAGGAATGCCGAGTTCGCGACTGACAATCGCGGCATGAGAAGTTACTCCGCCTTGTTCGGTTACAATGGCGGCGGCTTTTTTCATGGCCGGCACGATATCTGGATCAGTGGCGATAGAAACAAGGATGTCGCCCTTATCCATTTTGTGCATGTCCTCGGCCCGAATAATAATTTTTACCCGTCCTTTGGCATAGCCCGGGCATCCAACTTCACCTTTTAATTGGTTAACGGAATCATCAATTTCTTTAACGGTCTTGGCGACTAGGGCTTCAGCCTCCTCGCCAACATACACTTCTTCAAAGCCCTTCTCCACATAGTATACACATCCATTGGCACGCGCGAGCAACGTCGTTGGATCGCAAACATTGTTTAAGAGCAACTGCTCCACCTCTCTTTTTAACATAAACTTTACCTGTTTAAGCGTTAGAAACTTACGTTTAGCTATTTCTTTAAGGACTTTGTCCATGCGATGAAGGGCAAAAAGTTGAGCATAGCGACGATAAATCTTTGTCATCATAAAGTCACCAAATACTTCGAATATCTGCTTCCACTTCGGTTCAAGCTTTAATTTTTTGATTAATTTTTGTTTATTCTCCTCTGCCTTCTGCAAATTTTCAATCTGCTCCGCCATGATCTTTTGGGGCGGCCAATCACCGCGCAGGATTTCCTGTATCTGTTTAATGTAATCAATAATACTATATTCACCGGCCACGAAGATGAATTTTGTGTAATGATACTTTACCCAATGTTCTTGCAGCAATTTCTGTACTCTAGCCGGGAGCTTATCGAAAACTGATTCAGCGGAGTTTTTCAAGCATAGCTCTTTTAACAATTCATCCTTATATATTTCATCCGCGACTGCGAGCAAATTTTGTTGCTCAACGAAAACCGGAGTGCGCGCGATTGGGGTAGTAATGGTTACGAGACATTCGTTGACTTTTTCCTCATTGACTCCAATATTTATTAAGTATGATTTCAGTCTGTTGGTAAAATTTGTATGAAACATGTCAGCGGCATTCCCAATCCAGACCCAAGTATAAAATTCGCTATGTTGATTGAAGTGTTCATTGTATATATTCCACAATTCTTTATCGGAAAGAGAATCTAATTTTTCTATCGGGATAGTTTCACACCAAGCGCGTAATTTATCCGCGACGCTAATGATGTTTGTATTGACGCTGACTCCATAACTAGGATTTTCTATTATGCGATTCACAATACGCTCTCCCACCTCAAATGAATCCTGCTCGCCGAAATAAAACCACATGTGATAACCCTCAAAATGAGCTAAGACTTTATTATACGCGCGTCCAGTTTGCTCTTCAAAACGATTTACAAAACACCAAAAAGGAATCTGAAAGAAAAACAAATCGCTGCCCGGTATATCTTCCGCCAGCATCCAAGGGTCGTTATCGTTTATATATTGGGATATCATAATTTTCGCACAATCCCCTTATCTGCGTCCACCTCCACCATATCGCCGTCTTTAAACACATGTGTCGCTATTTTTGTGCCGACCACGCAAGGTATCCGCAACTCGCGCGCCACGATGGCCGCATGGCAAGTGAGCCCGCCCATATTGGTTACAAAGGCGCTGGCCTTTTTCATAATTGGTAAAAGCGATGGATCGGTAACATTAGCTACCAGGACATCTCCATTCGCAAATTTAACCATTTCTTCAGCTCGGTTAACAATTGAAACCCTCCCTTGCACCTTGCCCGGGTAAGCACACTGCCCTTTCAATTCAGTGACTTCTTTTGATTTCGGGAGTTTTGCCCTAACCTTTTGGACGATTTCTTTTGCTTTGTCGCCCATCAATAGATAAACCTTTTCGCCGTCAAAATACTGCACAGAATATTTCGCAATCTCATTTATTTTATTAGTGTCAACCTTATCTTTTTTTACCATGGCCGCCAGCCAATCATAATAAGTTGCGTAAACTTGCTGCAACGACAGGTAATGCGTATCCGCTATTTTCTTCAACAACGGCTGAACTGCCTCATAACTCATAAATAGCGCGTCCATTCTGTAAGTTTTCATAAAAAGCAATTCCTCCAACAGCCCAAATAACGTCCTTATTTCTTTCGGCGCGTCAAGACTGTCTAACCATTCGCTTTTCCCCTTAATAAGTATCCTGTCATTTCTTTTAATTATCCTCAATTTTTCTTCGGCTTTTCCTTCTTTGCGCAACCCTTTATGCACATCAACAAAATATCTTAGTGTCAAACTTGGTCCTGTCCAGCCGAAGTAAAGCCAACTATACTTTTGCCAATGTTTGTTAAGCTGCCGAATAGGATTTTCTTTGATCGCTAAGGCCAGCATTTCTCGTTCTTCCTTTTGTGCCGCGGAAAACCCGCGCGGTGTGGCAAGTGTCTGAAACGCCGTCAACTTTTCTGTCTCTGAAATATTCTGGTGGGATAGCCATAATTTAAGATAATCGGACAGAAGCGAATTCTCTAACTCTAACACATTTGGAACTTGGCCTACAGCCCACACTTGGTGATGCAAAACATGGTATTGGCCAAGAAACTTCATCTGTTTAGCAACAGATATATTATCCACTGGTGCATGACGCAACTTCTTTTTAAAAACTACCAGCTTATCTGACGTGAGCCGGACTTCCGCAAGTAATTTTTTCAATTTTCGCGGCTCTTGTATTACTTCCTGCAAATATCTTTTGCCTATTGCTGACCACTCGGAACGTGAAAAATAAAATCTTTGAACAACGCCATCCTGTTCAGCCACAACTTGGCTCAACCCATATCCCAACTTATCCGTTATTGTTTTGGACAGACCATGAAAGTAACATGAATGAAACCAAAAAATATCAAACCATTCCCCGAACATAAACCAATTTTTTACTTTTAACGGTTTCATATAAATAGCTATATTTTCTTGACTGTGCCACGCGTCGCGTCAACTTTAATCTTTTCTCCGTCTTTCAATAATTGCGTTATTTTTTTGGCTCCCACCACGCATGGTATTCTAAATTCCCTCGCCACTATTGCCGCGTGACAAGTGATACCGCCGTCTTCGGTGACAATAGCTGCGGCGCGTTTCATGGCTGGTAAAAATGACGGATAGGTGGTTAAAGCAATCATGATATCCCCTTTTTCAACCTTATCAATATCCTCAACAGAATGGACGATCTTCACCGCGCCTTCTACCTCGCCGGGACACGCTGTGGTACCCTTCCACCCTTCGCTTACATCAACCTTCACTTCTTCTACATCCAAACCCTCAATCAATTTATTTGCTTCGGTTCCATAAAAAATTTCTATACCGTTTTCAGTGCCTCTCATGGCGCAATGCCTTATTCTCTCATTTAGAATATGCTCATCAAATGTGTTATTCATGAGCGCCGGCCCAATCTCGTCAGGCAAGAAATGATTCGCTTGCTTATGCGTGATATATAGGCGCTTCGCGATTTCCTTGGTCAGAAAATCCAAAACATAATGTCCGTGCCAAATGCAATATTTTCTAAAATCCTTCAACCAAATCATATCCCGAGCAACGGCAAACAAATGATTCAACTGGGCCGGCATATTTAGTTTTACCAGCAGTTCTTCCTGATCTTTCTTTAATTTTGGGTGTCTGTTTGTCTCTTCCGCGATAACAGCGTCAATGTCCGACAGATTTACCAGAGTTTCTTTTATCAATTGCAGATAGTAATTTAAATCGTAAGCCGGACCTGTATATCCATAAGGTGTCCATTTCCATTTATTAAAATATTGATTTATTTCTGCCTGAATATCTTGGGGTAATAAGTTAAACATTTCCTGCCCGGGTTCGTATTGTCTAAACAGATTGTACGCGTTTTGGATGGACTTTATTTTTTTCAGCAAATTCAAAAAATCAAGTTGTTCTTCCTGCGCCATGTTTTCCTTTGTGGGACTGGTCAATAAAGTAAAATATTCCGCTAAGATATATGGATCCTGGACACCTTTATTCTTAAGCAATTCATCCAACTTTTTACGCAAATAATTTGAATAAATCTCGCCATCGCTTTCCAGAAACCATGTCGTGGAAACCGCGTAGCCGTGACTTTCTGATTGATGCCGTCGCAGTGAAGAATATAAATTAATAAGATCCGCGTTAGAAAGGGCCGGTATGTTTTTGGTTAAAATTTCCTTCGCGAAAGAATAATAATCTCTGTTCAGTTTTTCACATTCTCTATGCAACTCATCCGCCCATTCGGGGTTCTGGATAACTTTATCACGGATCCATCCAGTCACCTCTTCTATAACATCAACGGGAACATAAGCGATAAATGTTCCATCACTATAATCAAAAATCCATTCACGAAAAAGCTGACGCCCGTCTTTTTTCGGAATATATGAAATAAATGTTTCGACAATCTTGCCAATAAGGTTGAAGTTGCAATTTTTGATTGTAAAATTAACGCGCCATTTCATACTGTGTCAATGAGTTTGGTTATTTTTTACCCCCCAAAATAATTTTCCACGGCGAATTCAAATTGTTGGATAAACAGTTCTTTAAAGTATCTGTAATTATTTTGTTCATAAAACAGTAAGACCGCCTTTTTGTATTCCAACTCGTCAATGCTTCTAAAAGACAAAGGGCAGACATTATGCGCCAAAAGAAGAGCGTCGCCTATAAGGCGACTGGTACGCTTATTGCCGTCTTCAAAAGGTTGAATATACGCGATCAAAAGCATGGCGATAAGCGCCTTCGCAATAGGGTCTTTCTGTTTATTCACCAGCTCACATGTCTTTTCCACTGCTTCTTTAATCTGGAATTTATTATCAAGCGATTTGTAGGCGGTACCGCCGATACGAACGAGACCGGAGCGTATATTTCTGGAAATGTTCAAATTTTTTGTCAACAAGCTGTGCACGTCCTCTACATCCCTCAAATTTAGATTTTTGAATCTATTCCTATGCTCACGAATATAATCAAGCGTTTTTTTGTGATTCAAAATCATCGTTGTTTCCTCGCGCGTATGCCCTTTTGGTTCTTTATGTTCTCGCAACAGATATTCAGTCTCCAAAAGTGTGTAGGTATTACCCTCAATTTTGGATGATTTCCATGACAATTCTATTGTCAACCTCTCGTATTCACGCTTCAAAACAGCGGGTGATAATTTCTTAAGATTTTGCCGATAGACGCTATTTAATCCTTTCAACCTGCTAAGCTCTTCAACCATAAAAACATTCCCAAAAAGAGAAAAGACATCAAAATCAAACCTAACTTTGATTTTTCTTTTATCCGGATCAATCGCGAAATATTTTTCCGTATCAACGTGCTTTATCGCCCGATAACCGAGAGCGAGCGAATAGACCGCGCCTCTGCCGGAACCTATTTTTTTGACATAATCGCGTTTCTGCAATTCACGCAAATCGCGGTTTATTGTCATGCGGGAAACGCTGCCCTCGGTTCCGCGAAGATGAAACAAAATCTCTGATACGGCTTGAGGCCCTTCCTCGCTCTCTAAAAAAGCCAATATGGTTTCTTGCCTTTTATTTAGCATTTTTTGCATAAAAATTAATGTAACATTTTAACAGGTTAATTGTAACAAAAATGTTACATTATCGCAAACCTGCTAAAGCGCCTACCATCTCCACCGCCGCCAGGCCGCACTCATACCCTTTGTTGCGGTCATCATCGCTCGCCCGAGCTTTGGCGAGCTTGGCGTTTGAAGTGGTCAGAACGCCGAAAAGGACCGGGATATCGTGAACCAATGAAACGGACATAATGCCTTGACTGCACGCGTTAGCAATATACACATCATGATTTGTTTCGCCTTTAATGATGGAGCCGAGACAGATGATGGCGTCGTATTTTTTCGTCTTCGCCATCTCTTGCGCGCCAAGAGGCAATTCAAACGAACCCGGAACTTCCAGAACAGTAATTTTTTTCTCCTTTACTTTACTCTCATTCAACGCCTTAAGACAACCGCGAAGGAGCCCGCGGGTGATTGAGTCATTGAAACGAGAACGGACAATACCAATTTTATATTTACTGCCTTCTACAAGCCTATTTCTACTTTTGCTTAACATATTCAAAAAATAAATTGGTCATTGGTTATTGGTCATTGATTGGTCATTAGAAATTGGCAATTGGTCATTTCTAATTAGCTTCTCCAAATACCTCGCCACCACATCCACCTCCAAATTCACATTATCCCCGGCCTTGATATTCTTAAAATTCGTGACTTCCCGGGTATGGGTGATGAGCGAAACTTTGAAACGGCCGCTCAGGTCTTCCGCGATGGTCAAACTCACGCCGTTGACCGCGATTGAACCTTTTCGCGCGATATATTTTTGCAAATCTTTTGGCGCTTCAATCACCAACTCAACGAATGATCCACTCTCTTTGGCCTCGCTCACCTCTCCAACCCCGTCCACATGCCCCAGCACAAAATGCCCATCCAGCCTCTCGCCGACTTTCAAAGATTTTTCAAGATTCACTTCGTCGCCAACCTGTAAATACCCAAACATCGTTACCCGCGCCGTCTCGGGCATAATCTCAATGGTAAAGCTGTTGTCCACATCCAAATCTATCACCGTGGTGCATACGCCGTTCACGGCAATGCTGTCCCCCATTTTTACATCGCGCAAAAAATTTTTCACCTCGATAACATAATTATCTCCGTATCTTGACTTTACCGTTCCGGTTGTCTCAATTATACCTGTGAACATAGTTGCTTATCTTAAATTTCAGCTGGATATAGAACATTGCTGTCCATCAGTATACCAAAAGCAACGGATGTTTGTCCATATTCACACAAAAAATCCGCCCCGAGTACTCGATGCGGATCTGTATTTGCAACAAGGGCGACTCGTGTATGCGTAACGCGCTGAAATACGATCACCTGTGCTTTAGAAATTCTTCTGTGTTAATTTGCGCTTGGCGCAATATATTTCGCAATGTTCCACCCAGCCTCCCCGCCATAATTAAGCCATGTTTAGGTCTAAAGTTTCTATGAGTGGATGTTCAGTATATCTTTCTAGCTCCTCCTGAAACCAGACACCTTTTTCTTAGCATAAGCAACCCCTTTTGTGTATATAAATGCACAAAGAATAGCGTGCGCTTGCGAGTATGGAAAATGTGCCATTTGTTTTGCATAGGACGACTCAAATTTTTATCCAGCCAACAAATTAGTCACAATTTTTATCATCTTCTCTTTTTCTTTGGGGTCACTGATGGCAATCAAAAAAGAGAGCGCGGCGCCTCCGCGTATTTTAAAACAAACTTGCCTCTGGCTTTTAAATTGATGCTGTTTTTTTGGCATAATTCATCGTAAAAATGTTTCACATACCGGACTCGTGCGACACATGGTTCCGCTACATGTCTAGAGCACGCCTTCACCCTCCGTCCCTCTCCCCGGGGATAGGGGAGCTGTTGATGTTTTGCTTCCACACCCTCCCCAGCTCGTCTATCAGATCCTCGGCATTGTAGAATGTGCCGTATTCTTTGTAGAGTCTGTCGCCGGCCAGGCCATTCAAATAGACACCGGCTTGGGCGGAGAGGAAGGGCGGGTTTTTGGCGATGAGCGCGGCGATGAGGCCGGCGAGGACGTCGCCGGTGCCGCCTTTGGTCATGCCCGCGTTGCCGGTGGTGTTTTCGGCTAGCTCTTTGCCATCGCTTACATAATCAACCTTGCCTTTCAAAACTACCGCGCACTGATAATACTTGGCCATCTTGACCACATTCTCCGGCGTGGGCTCGCAATCAAACAGATGTTCAAATTCCTGCGCGTGCGGCGTGACGACACAGTTAGAATGCAAGTCAAGCGGATCAACAATCCGAAGCGCTCCCGCGTCCAGTACAACTTTTTTGTCGTAATATTTTTTTAATATTTTCTTTAATATTTTCGTTATATTTCTATCCCCATCCAACCCCGGCCCAATAAGCAGGGCGTCCACTCGCTCAACGCATTCTCCCAAATCATTTTTTGCCACCGGAATAAAAACCGAAGATTCTTTTTTTAAATCATCAATAAGTTTGCGATTAAAATCATCCACCAACACATAGACCAAATCGACAATCCGCGAAACGACTTTGATGGCCAAAAGCAGAGACCCATGATACCTATGCGACCCCGCAATCACCAAAAGCCGGCCGTTTTGGCCTTTGTGAGAGGTGGAAAGAGGCTTATACAAATTTTGGAGAATGGCAGGGGTGATTATAGACATATGCTTGGAAAAACCCCAAGCCCCAATGTCCAATGACCCCGCCAAAGTTGGAGTTTGGGATTTTGTCATCCGGCGGTTCTTTAATCTCCATCCACCTTTTCAATCTTGCCTGGCTTTAGTATTTTAGGAGGTGAATTCTGCTCCGGAGGCTTGGGGAGCGGAGGTTGCGGGGACGGTGGGGACGCCGAAGGCGAAGGCGGATTGGCGGGGCGCGGTTCTTCTTTTATGAGTCCGAGCGCGGATGCGTCAAATTTTACGGGTTCGGGAGATGAAACAGACTTTGGTTTGTTGACTGACAGCTCCGGAGACGCCGGGCGTCCCTGTGGCGGACGAGAAAGCGGGCTGCCGCCCTGAAGAGAGGACAAACTGATGCCTTTTTGCTCCGGATTGACAATTGACACCGGCTGACCTTGTTGGAAATTCGGGCTATTATTTTTCCTTCGTTTTCTTTTTTTCCTCATTCCGTCCCCTTCGGGTCTGTTCTGCCCGCCAAACTGCTGGCGAGGCGCGAAATTTTGAGCGTTGCTTTGTGGAACGCTGTTTGGAGGCGGCGCTTGCGGAGTTGGCGGCGGCATTTCAAGCTTCTCCGGCTTTTCCGGCGTTTTAATATCATCTTTGTCCAAACTATCATCCAAATCTATATCATCGCTCACTTCACTATCCGGGCGTACATTGCTCAAATTAGGCATCTCCATGCCGCTCCAGCGCATAATTTTGTCTTCAATTTTATCGCGTGGCACGGCATAACGCTCGCGTGATACACGAATAACCTTTTCCGCGCTTTCGGTCGTCGAACCGATAGGCGCAAGAGTAGTGGCGCTAAATGGCCGCGAGGCCACGCCATCAATCATGAGTTTTAAATAAACCTGGAATTTGGTCAAATTCACAAGATCCTCTTCCGTGAAGTAAGGCGCAAACTCCTTGGCCAAAATCTCGGCGTCGGTTGAACCTACCCGGAATGTTATGATTGTGCCCACGTTGCCGACAACCGCGGCCAGCACTTTTTCGTCCAACTGTTCCATGTACTGATGAGCCATTATCAAATCCAAACGATACTTGCGCGCCTCGGAGAGAATGCCGGCGAAACTTTCTGTGGCGAAGTTCTGAAATTCATCAACGTATAAAAAGAAATCACTGCGCTGGTTCTCCGGCGTGTCCACGCGTTCCATGGCCGAGAGCTGTATTTTGGTAATCAGCATGCCGCCCAAAAGCCGCGAGTTATCCTCGCCGATGCGGCCTTTGGACAGATTCATGATAAAAATCTTTTTTGTATCCATTATCTCCCGAATATTTATGCGCGACTTAACCTGCGCCACAATGTTGCGAATAATGGAAGCTGACAAAAACTGACCGATTTTGTTCTGGATAGGCGCCACAGCTTCTTGGGCGTAACGATCATTGTAACTCGCGAACTCATTTTGCCAGAATGCTTTAATAACCGGATCCTTGAGGTTGCGCACCACCCGGCGGCGATAGTCCGCGTCCGCGAGCAAACGATTGATGCCAAGAAGCGTGGTGCCGGGAAAATCCAGGAGCGCCAGAATCGTGTTGTTCAAAATGTATTCCATTCGCGAGCTCCAGACGTCGGGCCAAATTTTTTTGAATACGCCCATAAGTCCGGATGCCACTAGATGGCGATGCCGCGGATCAATTGTTTCTAAAATATTAAACCCGATGGGAAAATCCAAATCTCCGGGATTAAAGTATACCACGTCGTTAATGCGATTGGCTGGAACGTAATTGATGATTTTTTCCGCGAAATCTCCATGCGGGTCAACCAAGCCTACGCCATGGCCGGCGTAAATGTCATTCAATACCATGTTCTCCAACATAGTAGTTTTGCCCATACCGGTTTTGCCCACCACATACATGTGCCTGCGCCTGTCATCCACTTTGATGCCAAACCTCCGGTTCTGATTCCGGTAATTTGTCATGGCAAAAATGTTGATTTCCGGATCAACCAAAGGATTTTGCGCTTGAGCTCCAATTATTCCATTAGGCATACTTACTATAGTATACCTTTCTTAAGAAGATTTATCAATCACCTACATACTCCACCATGCCAGCGGATCCCATGGGTAGGTGACATTTTGAAATTTGGAAATTGTCATGTTGGTCATCTCCAGTTCAGGCAAAGGCAACAATGAAGCGCGCAGGCCGTATTCTGTGTTGTTGAAACTAACATTGTCCAAATACAGCTCCCCATCGGCCATTTTAACGCCAGCAGAGCCATCCCATTTAACAGAGTTGCTGATGGTTGTGTTTACCAGCCTCACAGTGGAGGAACTGCCCAGATAAATGGCATTGCCGGATGACCTGCTTTCCGTGATAACGCTGTTCTCCAAACTCAAATTTGAATCGCGCGCGATAATCGCGCCGGTTTCGGCGGCAGAAATAGAAGAAGACCACTTTCCACCTCGCAAGGTAGTATAACGAAGCGACGAGCTGGAGCCGTCAAATAGTATATACCCCCAACTGGAAGCGCCTCCGAAAGGCTCAATGAGGATCGACTTTTCTTCCGTGCCCTCCGCGTTTAGAGCGCCGCTAACTATCAATGTCCCTTGATCCGGAAAATAAACGCGCGCTCCGGGCTCAATTACCAAAGTGGTTGAAGACGGCACTATGGCGTTTCCGAGAAGAACTGGAACATCGTCGCTGATAATTGTGGTTGTTGTAAGTGTTAGCTGATCCAAAAATATGCCGTCAAATGCGTTTCGCTCAAAATTAATGTTGTTGAACGCCGGCCAAATGTTTTTAATTTGCAATGGCCCATATTGATAAGTGAAATCCGAGAATCCGGAATTTGCCAACGTGATAGCGCCTCCGACAGCATCCACGGCTTTCTCACCCAATGAGAAAATACTGCCGGCGATGGTGGTAGCACTATTTCGGCCGTAGAAGGATATTCCTTTGTTGTTGGTAAACGCGGAGTTGGAAATATTTACAACGGCTCCATCAGCTCGAATGGCTTGGCTCACAAATATTGTTCCTTCCGGAATATATGCCCGGCCGGCAAAACGCACCTCCGCGCCAACCAGATTCACTGTTGAACCGGGACGGAGCCAAAGCCCTTGCCAATCGCCTTCTCTCGCCGTGTTGGAAGATCTGTAACTATAGACTCCGTTCAGCAGAGGATCGCTAAACGATTGGTCCAGACCGGAGGTAAGCACCACTGGCTCACCATCGGCTCCCGCTGTTTCCAAACTCCCATACACGTCAATCCTGGACTCATTGTATTTTGCTTTAATCACAACCCCTTGCTCCAACCTTAAAGACACGCCGGAGGGAATCGTGTAAGAGTATAAGATGTAGGGATTATTAGCTTTGGTCAGCACGCGCGCGGCAACGTCTTGATTTGATTTCAGAACAATCTCTCCAAAATTACTTTGCTTTGGCGATCCGTATAAAGGCACATTGTCTCCTCCGCCGTCTACTTTTCCGCTCAAGCGCGGCCCCTGGTTATCCTGCCAGTTGGACGGATCATTGCCGCTTCTTGTTGAACTGATTCTTTCCATGGAACGGTAATAGCTCGCGCTGCCGGCGAACCAGCCCGCGGAAGCGTCAACCTCATCAACAATTTGCCCGCTCGGATTTATCAAAAGCAAACGCTCGCCGGTGTTGCGGAACCCGTTTGACAGATTAAATTTAACTTCAGCCGGAATTTCATTTACGGTTCGATCATCAGTGCGTTCCATCAAATAATATCCGCGCGCCGGTATTGAGAGCCGCAAATTTATATCTCTGTCACTCACGCGCAACTTCCAGCCCGTCATGCTAATCGCTTGATCAGTATTATTGTACAGCTCTATCCACTCATCTTGAGAGGTTGACCCAGAGGTGCCGGCCCAGGCAACCTCGTTTATCGCCACTTCCTGGCTCCAGCCTACATACACAGGCGTCGGCGTGGCCGAAGCATCACTCCATGCCGAAGTGTTGTTTAAAACATCTTTGGCCCTGGCGCGGAATCTATACGCTTGTCCGCTTTGCGCGGACAACATGTGCGCAGCGCTTGAAGAGTTGGATACCAAAATTGTCCAAGCTCCTCCTCCAACTCTATACTCAATATCATAGCGCACTTCCGTTGAAACATCGTCAGTTGAAGTGACGAAAACAAAAATTGTTGAGGTTGGCCTCCACTCCGCGCTTACTCGTGGCACAGTAGGAGGGGTTTCATCCACAACACCCGGCCAAGGCGAGGGCAAAGTGGACGAACTGCTATTTTCATTTGGTGTCGTCGTTGGCGGCTGTGCATTGAGCGGAGGCGTAGAAGACGCCTCTTCCACAGCCGGTGATGTTGTGGCTGTGCTGGATGAAGACGAGGCGACTGATTCCACGGTGGAGGTGGGCGTGGAGGGTGTGGTTGTCGTAACAGCGGTCTCATCTTGATTTGAAGTGGATGATGGCGCGGTAAATGTAACTGTTTCTGCAGTTGAACTCGGAGACACCGATTCAGTCGTTGTTGTGACAGTGGTTGTGATGGTTGTTGTTGTGGTTGACGACTCATTGTCCGCCGTCGTTGTCGCGGACGGAATGGGAGGCGAGGATTCGGATTGAGATTGAACAGGCGCAGGCGGCGACAAAATCGTTGCCGC
>Ga0209211_10005188_pt1 | contig 19688 bp, 20 predicted proteins | sample RifGroA2_FD_183992 | JGI IMG/M metagenome (GOLD analysis project Ga0209211, IMG submission 183992) | Groundwater microbial communities from Rifle, Colorado, USA - Groundwater A2 (SPAdes) (version 2) | ecosystem: Environmental > Aquatic > Deep subsurface > Groundwater | place: Rifle, Colorado...
AGGTTGGAGAGGTTCTTAACGGTCAATTTGAAGAGGGCTTCTTCCATCGGTTTTCCGTCCTTCAAGGTCCTGACAGCGAAGCGATCCGCCTCGTATTCGTGCCTGCGGGAGAGAAAATTCATCAGGGGAGTGAGATAGAACGTGGCCGGGCCTGATATGAGGCTAAAAAGCACCAGGGCCCCGTGGCTCGATGGTCGCTCCAGTCCGAAGGCGCGAAACAGCGGCTGGTAATCCACGAGCAGACTGAAAAGATAGAGGGCCGCCAAAAGGCAAATGGTCCTGATGACCAGCATCCTGCGGACATGTTTCATCTTGTAATGACCTATCTCATGCGCCAGAACCGCCAATCCCTGCTCCTCGGTCATCTGCTCTACGAGAGTATCGAAAAGAACGATCCGCTTGCTCTTTCCAATCCCGGTAAAGTAGGCGTTGGAATGGGTCGAACGCTTTGAGCCATCCATGGTGTAAATCCCGCTGGTCCTAAAACCTGCCTGATCCGCCAAGGCCAAAATTCGCCGGCGAAACTCCCCTTCTTTCAGGGGCTCGAATTTGTTAAACAGCGGCGCGATCAGCGTGGGATAAACAATGACCATCAGGATTTGAAAGGCAAAGATAAAGAGAAAAGCCCAGAGCCACCAGTAGGGGCCGGTCTCCCCTATGAACCAGAGCAGACCGAAGAGGAAGGGGATGCCGATCAGCGCTGCGAGAAAAAGCCCCTTGAGCTTATCGACGAGATAGAGCTTGAGCGTGGTCTGGTTAAAACCGAACCGCTCCTCGAGCGCAAAGGTGGAATAAAGGTCCGTGGGCAGACTCAAAATAGAAAAACTCAAGCCAATACTAAGGCAGAATAAGATCCCCGCGGCCTGCGTGCTCACTGGAAAATGGCTCGCTAAACTGCGCGCCAAACGATCCAGGTAGGGGAGCGCTCCGCCAAAGAGGACATACAGGGCAACCAGAGCCCCATAGGTTTCGGCCCAGCGCTGAAACCGCCCCTTGGCGACGGTGTACTCAACAGACTTGTCATAATCCGCCTGGTTTACTTTGCCCAGAAAAACATCAGAAATTTTCCGTTCGGCGAATCTTGCCTGGACATAGCTCATGTTCATCTCGTTGAGGATGAACTCAACGAGAAACTCCAAAACGAAAAAAAAGACAAATAAACTAACGATAAACTGTTCCATCCTCACTAAAACACCTTATCTTCACGATGAGTTACTCGCTGGGGAGAGTAAAGTTGAGACCTCAGCGGTATTGAGATCTGCTTGAGTGATCGTTATAGGCCGAGGGAGCGTCGGAGTTCCCGGTCAATCGCCTCCATGTCGGATTTCAGCATGGAGCCGAGCTTTCGCTCGATCATCATCTGCTTAACGGTTCGCATAACCCCTGTAACTACGGAAGGGAAGAGTAGTCCGGCTCTTTTCCAATCGGCAATTAGAAAATCACCGAAGAGACGCCGTCTGATATTACTTGTAATAGCCGCTATGACCACCTCCTGCCGGGAACGATTATAAACGGTAGAGCTGATGACAAGAGCCGGCCGAAGCTTCTTGCCTGACTCATCCGCGAACACGAATCCTACTAACACGACATCGCCCCGGTTATAGGCGGTCATAATTAGCGTCCCGTGGGTTGTCCCACAACTCTGCCAACACCGGGTCTGTCTTCGCTGTTAGGGCTGTGAACTCCTCATCCTCGCCGCCGAGATCTTCCCGAAGGCGCTCCGCAATTGCCTCCAGCACATAGTGTCGGATTGTTACGTCTCGTCTTGCTGCGGCCAACCGCAGACGACGGCGCATTTCGGGCATCACGTCAATGCTGATCCGCGGTCGTTTTGTCGAAGTTTCCATAGGGCGAGCCATGTTTCTCTACCTCCACAAGAAAAATCGCATAATTACTCCATGGTGTCAATGACACCAAACGGTTGCCTCACAACGGTAGATCGGCCAAGGAATCCAATGGTATTTTGCACCTTGGATATCCTGCGGGCTGATATCTGGTTGGACTTCACGCTTACCAAGACCTCCATTCCTACCCAATCCATTGCCCCCCTCTCCATCGCCTCGGAAATGCTTGACAAGGGGTTGGAAACCGAGGAGAATTTGTCCGTTCTATGAACTTTAAAAACCGTCATTCGCAGACCTGTATACTCACTAGTTAGGCGTCAAGGAGACACCTTGGCAAAACCGTTCCGTAGATTCGTTGCCGTGGTAGCCGTATGGATGTTTCTCGTTATACTACAGACCGGGGCGTCGACTATGGCTGCGACCTACTCGAGATCTGCGCAATTAACTCCCGTTCGGATGTCGCAGTCGGAGCTTCTCTCCATAGTTGGGCGAATCCGTGCGTTCGTCGATTCTGCAAATCGTGATATCGAGCCGGAGCGGCGCTCCGAGAAATTCGAGCTCGAGGGGGGTCCATCCAAACTTGTTTTGACAGGACGTTTTGGCGCGTCAGAGTTAGCGGGTGCCCCGGAATTCGCTACACGCGTCCTTTACTGGTACCGGGTCAATCGCGATGCTCCGATATCCGACGTTAGCATTTGGCTCTCTGATTACTCTCGCGAACTCGCGGTTGAAGGCACCTCGCGGGAGCAAGTGGAGGCTCTTGTAAGCCTCATGTCACAAGATCTAGGCGCAAGAAGTATTCCGTTCGGCGGAAGGATGCAGCGGCTTTTTGGCGGTCTCGTTTTGATGCTCGTTGGTTGGGGTGTCGTCGCCCTTTCTAACCTCGCCCGCAATCGACGGATTCAGATTGCTCTTATGGTCTCCGGGCTTCTGCTTGTGCTTTGTACAATAGTCCTGCCGTGGTCAGACTGGTTACCCGGAACGGCTGTCTATCCCGGCGACGCATCGTGGCTAGTTCGCAATTCACCGTTTTTGTCTCTACTCGGTGTGGTTCTAACTCTAGTCACGTTTGTTCTCAGCACTGCGTATTCCGCTTACAAGGGAAAAAGAGGATAAGTCCAATTGTTGAACGCGGTTGCCTAACCACCGGCTTGAGACCGATGCGCGAGGCACGGCTCAGCCAATACGTTAACCGGTGCCGTTCCCCGAGGCAAAAAGTTGAACGAAGTAGCAGAAGAATGGGCCGATGTTTTAGGAATGGCGATAAAGGAGTTTAAGCGGATTGCAAACGTGAAGTAGAACCTTTACGCTTTTCAAACTCACCAAGAAGCTCAGCTAGTCTCAGATTTTTGATCGCTGGTTTTCTTTAGTAAAGCGTTAGCTTGCTGGCTGGGTCTGTTTGCGGACGGCTTCCTCGTAATGAAACGTGAGCTTGCCTTCGCTCTCGTCGATCTCCACCTTGCCGCCGTTTTCCAGTTTCCCGAACAGGATCTCGTTGGCCAGCACCCGTTTGATCTCCGTCTGGATCAAGCGCGCCATCGGTCTGGCGCCAAAGACCGGGTCGTAGCCCCTTTGCGCCAGCCACTTGCGTGCTTTCGGGGAGAGGTTGAGAAAAACCCTTTTCTCGTTCAGTTGCAGATCCAGCTCCACGATGAACTTATCCACCACGCGCTCAATAATCTCAGGGGTCAAGGAATTAAAAACGACCATGGCGTCGAGGCGGTTGCGAAATTCCGGGCTGAACATCTTTTCGATCGCCTCCTTGCCCTTTCCCACATTGGAGCGCTCGCCAAATCCCAGCGGGGCGCCGCTCATTTCCCGGGCGCCGGCGTTGGTGGTCATGATCAGGATGATGTTGCGGAAGTCCGCCTTCTTCCCGTTGTTATCCGTCAGCGCGGCGTGGTCCATGACCTGAAGCAGGATGTTGAAGAGATCGGGATGGGCCTTTTCGACCTCATCCAGCAGCAACACAGCGTAGGGATTTTTGTTCACGCCATCCGTAAGGAGGCCTCCCTGATCGAATCCCACATATCCCGGCGGGGCGCCGATAAGGCGGGATACGGTGTGCTTCTCCATGTACTCGCTCATGTCGAAGCGGATGAATTCTACCCCAAGGATGCGCGCGAGCTGCTTTGCCGCTTCGGTCTTGCCCACACCCGTAGGGCCTGAAAAGAGAAAACAGCCGATCGGCTTTTCCGGATGGGCGAGACCCGAACGGGAGAGTTTAATCGCGCCGGCTAGGGTTTCGATAGCTACGTCCTGACCGAAAACCATCAACTTAAGATCCCGCTCCAGGTTCTGCAGCTGCTCTTTATCCGAAGCCGAAACGCTCCGAGGCGGGATCTTGGCGATCTTGGCAACAATATTTTCTATCTCTTTGAGACCGATACTTTTCTTGCGCTTTTCCGGCGCCAGGATCTTCACCGCAGCCCCCACCTCATCAATCACGTCAATCGCCTTGTCAGGCAAACGGCGATCATTGATGTGTTTGGCGGAAAGCACCACCGCGGCGCGCAGGGCAGCCGAGGTATAGCGCACCCCATGATGCTTCTCATAGTGGGGCCTCAAGCCCTGCAGGATCTGATAGCTCTCCTCCACGCTTGGCTCGGAGATCTCGATCTTCTGAAAACGGCGCGCCAGCGCCCGGTCCCTTTCGAAATAGCTCTTATAGTCGTGGTATGTCGTAGAGCCGATGCATCTCAGCTCTCCCGAGGCGAGTGCCGGCTTTAAGATGTTGGAGGCATCCATGGAGCCCCCGCTGGTAGCGCCGGCGCCGACTACCGTGTGAATCTCATCAATAAAGAGGATCGAATTGGGTTGTTTCTTGAGGCTGCCCAGAACCCCCTTTAACCGCGCCTCGAAGTCGCCGCGAAACTTGGTCCCGGCCAGCAGCGCGCCCATGTCCAGGGCATAGATGACCGCATCTTTGAGGACATCGGGAACCTGCCCCTGATAGATTCTAAGGGCCAACCCTTCGGCGATTGCGGTCTTTCCCACGCCCGGATCGCCGACATAGATCGGGTTATTTTTCCGCCTGCGGCACAGGATATGGATGGTGCGCTGGACTTCATCGTCTCTGCCTATCAGGGGGTCGATATTGCCGTTACGGGCCTTTTCTACCAGGTTGACCGTGAAGGCCTCGAGCGGACTCGCCACCGGCCTGGCCTTTTCTTCCTCATCCGTCTCTCCTCGCTCTTCCCGGCTTACCGACCAATCCTCGCCGGTGCTGATCTTGGAGATTCCATGGGAGATATAATTGATCACATCCAGCCGGGTAATTCCCTGCTCCTCCAGGAGGTAGGCAGCATAGGAATCCGGTTCGCGGAAGATGGCAGCCAAAAGATCCCCGCCGTGAATTTCTTTTTTTTCCGCGGACTGGGCATGGAGCATCGTCCTTTGCAGGACACGGTGAAAGCCAAGGGTCTGCTGCGGCTCCCGTTCCATCCCCGCAGGCAGGCGCTCCATGTGGCTGTCGAAAAATTCCTCTAACGCCTTTTTCAACCGAGCGATATCGCCCCCGCAGTGAACAATAGCCGCACCGGCATCCTTATCCTGGAGCAAGGCAAAAAGGAGGTGCTCTATGCAGACAAACTCGTGCCGCCGGCGCTTGGCCTCGGACAAAGCCAAATTTAAAGTCGCTTGCACCTCTTTACCGATCATCTTCAGGCTTCCTCCATAGTGCACATTAGGGGATATTCATGCTGCCGGGCCAGGCCTCCGACAACGGCCACCTTAGTTTCCGCGACCTCGTAGGTATAGACACCCGCCACTCCGATGCCTTTTTGATGGACATGGAGCATGATCTGGACGGCCTCGGTGTGCTCCTTATGAAAAACATACTGGAGAATCTGCACGACGAATTCCTTGGTGGTGTAATCGTCGTTGTGCAGCAGCACCTTGTAGAGCGGAGGTTTTTTGAGCTTTTTCCTGCTCTCTGTAACAACCTCACGGTCTAGCTCGGTTTCCCGCCTACTCATTGAACGCTCTTCTCTTAGAAAGCAAGAGGTAAATTTACCACGCTTACCCCTGCGCCGCAATCTTTTGCCCGGCACGGTAATGGTGCAGTTTCGTTCGGTTCTCTTCTGAACGAAACACCCAAGACTGTCATTCTGAGGCCGCAGGCCGAAGAATCTGACGGAGTGTCAGGGGGTTAGCGAGATTCTTCGCCTCCGCTTTGCTTCGGCTCAGAATGACACTCCCTCTCCTTTTTTTCCAAATTGAACCACTACCCTAGGCACATACGGAAAGGCGTCCGCCTCTTTCCCCTCCCCCCTTGCACCGTTAAGAAAAAAGAGGGATATTTTAGAGGGTCTTATTCCTCCGGGCTCTCCGTTATCCGTTTCGATGTGGAGTGATTTTTTGGAAGGGGGTTCCTTATGCTGTCCAATAAAGTCAGCGAGATCATGACCGGGGATATAGTGACCGCCCCGGCGTCAAGCACGATTTCTGCTGTGGTGGAAATCATGGCGGCAAAAAACGTGGGACGCGTGGTGATCACGGAAAATCAACTGCCTGCGGGGATAATCACCGAACAGGATATTCTGAAACGGGTCATGAACAAAAAACTGGACCTCCAGAAAACCGCCATCAAGAAAGTCATGACGTCCCCTATCCGTACCGTGGGCAGCGATACGCATATCGTCGAGGCGTTGGGCAAGATGTACCAAGGGAAGTTTCGGCACTTAGTTGTCACGGGAGAAAAAGGAACGATGGTCGGCCTCATCTCCATGCGCCGCATCCTCAAAATCGCCGTTGAGCTGGGTCGGGGCCTCCCGGAAACGCAGACCATTGGCAGCATCATGTCCACCAAGGTTACCACGGTCGACGCCTCTCAGTCGATTTACGAAACTATCGGCACCATGGTGAAAGAAAAGACCGGTTGCGTCATCGTACTGACCAATGGCGAGCCGAGCGGAATCTTTACCGAGCGGGACGTTTTAAAGCGAGTGGCGATAAAAGACATCGATACGCAAAAAACCCCCATCCGAGAGGTGATGACGGCCCCGCTCGTGACCCTGGCGCTTTCCGCTCTCGTCGGGGAAGCGCTTGCCGAGATGTACCGAAGGGGGTTCCGCCACCTGCTGATCCGGGGTGACCGAGAAAAACTCGTCGGCATCGTGTCCATGTGGGACGTCCTTAAGTACGCCAGGGTATTGGATATTGACGAAAGCGTCCGCAGGACATGGAAGGAGATCGAGGAATACTGGGATTCCGAACAGCACTACACCCCCGGATAAGTCGCGAGTTCATTGTCTTTTCCAGCAGTTATGTTAAGCTAAGAAACAGGCAATAGTAAGGAGGAGCGCCACAAATCCGACCATGGAAACGCCTACAATCAATGACCTGAATATTTGCATCGCAACGGAAAATGGTTCGGGAAGCGCATCCGCGAACAACATCCTTTTTAAGGCCATTTTCAAGATGGGCATACCTTGTTCTTCGAAGAACATGTTTCCGTCCAATATCCAAGGCTTGCCCACCTGGTATCAGATCCGGGCCTCTGCGGAAGGTTATCTCGGCCGTAAGGACGTTATCGATGTGATGGTGATGTTCAATGACGTCACCGCAGCTAAAGATATCCATCGGGTAAGGGATGGCGGTATCATTCTTTACGATGACTCCACCCCTCTCCCCCCACACCTAAAACGAGAGGGAGTGCAGTACCTCGGCGTCCCGGCGGACAAAATTGTCCAAAAAATTCTTCCCACCTCTCCCCTGCGAGGGAAGCAGAAAAATATGCTTTATGTGGGCGCGCTGGCCTATCTCTTCGGCATCGACATGGAGACCATCAAGGCGGTCCTTGAAGATACCTTTGGCAAGAAGCCCGCAGTCATCGAGTCCAACCTAGTCTGTATTGATGCGGGATACCGCCATATGCAGGAGAACGGTCTAAACCAGGATATCGCCCGGTTCCAGGCCATTCCCAACGGAAACAAGGGAAAAATCATCACCGAAGGGAATACGGCCTGCGCATTGGGAACGATCTACGGGGGTGTTTCGTTCATCGCCTGGTATCCGATTACTCCCTCCAGCTCGCTCGCCGAATCCATCGAGTATTACCTCCCCCGGCTCCGCAAGGGTAACGGCAAGCCGACCTATGCGATCGTTCAGGCGGAAGACGAGATTGCAGCCGCAGGCATGATCATAGGAGCCGGCTGGGCTGGGACGCGCTCCATGACCTGCACCTCCGGACCGGGACTCTCCCTTATGAATGAGAGCGTCGGTCTCGCCTACTTTACCGAGATCCCCAGCGTCTTTCTCATTGTCCAACGTGGCGGCCCTTCTACCGGACTGCCGACGCGGACCCAGCAAGCAGATCTCCAGTTGATGTATTGCTGCTCGCACGGAGACACGCGCCACATTATCCTTATCCCCCATGACATGAAATCCTGTTTTGACTTTGCCCGGCGCAGCTTCGACCTCGCCGAGCGTTTCCAGACACCCGTTTTTGTCGCGACAGATCTGGACCTGGGGATGAACTTCTGGTCCTCGGAGCCGTTCCAATTGGAAAAAGGGCCGTTCGACAGGGGAAAGGTTCTAACCGCTGAACAGATCGAGCAATGGGAGAAACAAGGCAAAAAATTCCGCCGCTATTTCGATGCCGACGGAGACGGCATTCCCTATCGGACCATCCCGGGGAATCGCCATCCCCACGCCTCCTATTTTACCCGGGGCTCGGGTCATGATGCCGATGCCCGCTATTCTGAGGATGAAAAGGACTACAAGGAAACCCTCGATCGTCTACGAAGGAAATTTGAAACCGCCCGCAAGTACGTTCCCAAGCCGATTGTCGAGATGAACGAGGGGGTAAAGACAGGAGTCATCTGCTTCGGCTCGAGTTATGAGGCTACCAGGGAGGCGCGCAACCGCCTGCGGGCTGAAGGTTTAAAAACCAACCACCTCCTGTTAAGGGCGCTACCGTTGAGCGAAGAGGTGAAAAAATTTCTCGAGGCCCATGAGGTGGTCTATCTGGTGGAGCAAAACCGCGACGCGCAGATGGCAGCGATCATAAAGGAGGACTGGCCGGAATTGGGCGCCAAAATCGTCAGCGTTCTCATCTATGACGGACTCCCCGTGACCGCCGGGGAGATTGTCAGACAAATCTTTAACGGGGCGCAGGCGACACCAAGAGAAGTCCTCAGGCAGGTTCAAGTCAAAGGATAAGAAAATGGCTGAAAAAAAACTCAACCGCATCAACTTATCAGAAAAAGATTATGAGGGGGCCGCCTCAACCATGTGCCGGGGTTGCGGTCATGACGCGATCACGGCCTCCATCATCCGGGCTTTTTTTCAAAGCGGCGTCGACCCGCGCAAGGTCGTCAAGCTGAGCGGTATCGGCTGTTCTTCCAAGACGCCGGCCTACTTTCTCAGCCAGGCCTTTGGGTTCAACGGGGTTCACGGCAGGATGTCGGCCTTGGCTACGGGAGCCAACCTGGCCAACCGCAACCTGATCCCCATCGGCGTATCCGGGGACGGGGACACCGCGGCAATTGGTCTGGGAAACTTTTGCCATATGATGCGGCGCAACGTGAACATTACCTACATCGTCGAGAACAACGGAGTCTATGGCTTGACTAAAGGACAGTTCTCAGCCACCGCGGACAAGGGAAGCCGCATGAAAGCTGGAAAAATAAATGACATACCGGCCATTGACGTGGCCGAGCTGGCGATAACCTTCGGAGCCACATACGTCGCGCGCAGTTTTTCCGGCGACCGCAAACAGCTGGCCCCCCTCATTCAGGGCGCGCTGGCCCACAAGGGAAGCGCGATTTTAGACGTACTGAGCCCTTGCGTGACCTTTAACAATCACGAGGGCTCGACGAAAAGCCTCAAGTATATCCGGGAGAATCTGGATCCTATCCATAATGTCGATTTCATTCCTCAATACGAAAATATTGAGGCCGACTATAAGGAGGGAACCGACCATGCAGTAACCCTGCACGAAGGCTCCCGCATCGTCCTGCACAAACTCAATTCAGATTACGACCCTACCAACAAGACGCAGGCCCTGACGGCGATCCACGCGGCCGTCGCGGAAGGAAAATTTTTGACGGGGCTTATTTACTATGACCCCAATCGTCTGGAATTTGCCGAAGAGCTGAATCTCTGTGAGACCCCTCTCGCCGAGCTGGGTCAGGATCTGCTGCAGCCGCCCGCCGAGCTGCTTGATGAGATCAACGCCGAATTCATGAAGTAGTTATTAGTAGCCGCCAGGCCGAAGTGGCGGCGCATGTTCTCCAGGGTATTTTCGTGGAGCTTGCGGTTGTCGAAGCTGGGCTAGCACGTGGTTTCCGGGGGCAATTCTTATCTTATGCTCTCGGTGTCGGCATGAAAAGGAAGTGCTCTATCATTACCATTCATGTATATAGCGGTGAAGGTGTGTAGAAGTCGAAGCGTGAATTATTTTTTTCTTGGCGGAAACCGTTTGTCCCACTCGTTCACATAACCTGGCTTACCGAGACGGCCTATTCCAGGAATGTGCATGCTGAAGCCAGGAATGCCGTTCCAATCCGGTTTATACCGCTGAATAAGGGCGGCTTCTGCCCGAGCAACCTCCCACATCGTTCGAATCGTAAGGAAACGGCAGGTAACTTCGCCAGCACTGATTCCCTGCCGATTCTCTATCTTTTTACGATGGTCACTTAGTCGGCCACGAAGTTTGACGGCTTGTCCGACGTAGACAGGCAAACCCTTGCGAAAAAGCACATAAATGCCGGGTTGCTGAGGAGCTTCGGGAGCAGTGAGCGGATGATTTGGACTTGCATCCAGTACGGAGACCAACTGGTCCTCGTATGCCTTATCTGCATCAAAGTCGAAGGCATGACGGTTGCACATGAAAGAACTTTGCTACTTCTTTCTGATAATAACGGCGCTTTCGTACAGTGTTGCCTTGCTTTTATTGCCTCGCCTTACGGCGGAACTAGTGATACTGGCTCCGACCCGCTTTGTTCGAAGCGGTTGTACCGCGAGAAGCGAGAGGCCGCTTTGGCGCGCGATATCTGCAAGAATTAGGTCCGTCTTGATTTCGTGTCCCTGAATGATCGAATTTCCTATTACTATGACTCCCACGCCGCCACGAACTAGAACGCGCTTCAATACGCTAAAAAACCGGCTGCAATCGTTGAAATAGGTGGTAACGTAGTTAGCCCAGCCTGGACCGCCATACGGTCCCTTCTCTTCTCGAGTCTGCCGAAGCTTGACAAGTGTGTGGGCTAGCTCAGTGTGTTCAAAGTTTAAAGTGAGCGGCTTGCTATCTCGTACCGTTTGCCAGTATTTTCCAAAGTTTGCCTCCTCAAGCTTCCGCAACTCCTTTGGCGAGGAGATCAGAGAAAGCCAAAAGAGTTGGGGTCGAGTGTTTCGCACATAATGGTAGTTATTCATGTAAGGAGGTGAGGTGACCATCAGATCTATGGAGGACGACGCCAACACATTCGTCGAGTCCAGAAAATCAAGGTTATGAATTTGAGCCTTCCCTTCGGCTGGACGACTTCCAACCCGCTCTTTGACCCACCGTATGTCTGAGACTATCTCGGAAAGCTTCGTTAGAATCGTGGAGTGAACATCCGCTCTGTCAATGAGTGGTTTTCCAGCGCCAGGTCGGGAGCCTAGGCTCGGCTCGTAGGTATAGTTCGAAAAGCTCACCATTACTGAACCAAAAGCTACGCGAAATAGATCGGCGATGTCTGGCCGCGGGATACTTTCCACGAAGTCGAGGAAAGTCAAAACCTGTTCTTCAACAGAAAGACTGAAGAACGGAATTCGGGTTTCAAACTCCGCTGGCCTGACTGTGGCAACGTGACGACGACCGTTCGTTGCGACTCTTTTATATTTAAGGACGTAGCTTGCCAACGTTTCCACGTCCAGTTTCCCGGAGTTTAACTTGACCTTGCAAGCAAGAGCGGCATATGGATTGATTTCAAAACCGATTGAATCAAAACCGTTCAACACCGCCTGCACAAGGGTAGTTCCCACTCCAGCGAAGGGATCGAGAACGCGGGGAGCCGACTTTCGTCTGTGATTCTTCAGGAAGGTCTCGAAGCAATCCTGAACGAACTGGGCAGAAAACCCCGCTATCCATGGAACCCAGCGGTGAAGAGGTTGTGTCTTATTGTCAGCGAACGCGGGGTCCCTAAATCCATTTCCGTTCCTTGGCTTACCTGTAAAATCCAAAGTTAGTTGGCTACTTCCGCGTGAGTTGACCGCGTATGTCGGAAGGCCTTCCGATACTCTGCCTTCAGTCGGGATAATCTGGCGGTATAAAAGCATTTTGGCGGTGCTGCTCAAGAGGGTCCTAACTGGTGCGAATCCAGTTTTGCTCGAATCGGGCCGCTGTGTCAAGAAAAAACGTTGACCTAACCGAACCTGATCAGCTACTGCCTCCCCCAAAATAGCGGTCCGGGGTCAGCCCGCTTCCTCCAGTAGGTGCTTGCGGTTCCCGAAGCTGGTCTGCCACAGGAGCGGGCCCAGGGCCGGGCATGAGTATTGACTTATTTGCTTTCACGCCCGACTTCCATGTTTTCGTAATTCCGAAAATAAGAAAATATCCTGACCTTCTGCCAATGGGCCCGGTTGTGAGCCCGTTAGGTGGGTCGCTATTTGTGCCAGACTTCATCCAGTGTGCCACGGAACAGGTCGTTTAGCGCCTCAGCTGGTGGTGCCGCAGTAGGCCGGTCAGACACCGTTTGCTCAAGGCGTGCCATTTCGCGTTCAATGAAGTCGCTAATGGCCGGGATGCGAGGCCCACGGTCAAGCTCGGCCCCTGCACGCTTGTCCGAAACAAGGTCATCGATGGCTCTGCGAAGCGTCGGGTCAGGAACTGTTGCCTCCACGAGCTTGTGGAATTCAATCGGGACGGAGCCCAGCCCTTGCTCAATCCAACGCATCGCGAGAAGCGGGCGCAAGACGTAAAAGTACTTCTTCCGCCAGACGATGTCACCTCGGAGATACTCCCTAACGTTGCCTTGGGCCATATGAAAGTAGTGGAAAAAGCTGGCCCTGGGCGAGTAGAACTCCGGCAGCAGGGCACGTAACCTTGTCGCTAGGGAGAAACGCTCACGATAGACAATGGAGCACTGTAGCCATTCCAAAAGCGGCGGGTTGGATTTCCGAAAGAGCTTCAGAGCCTTGCGGATGTCCCACCCGCTCAAGTCGATGCTGACCTGGAGGGGTCGCTCGATAACGTCGCGTCGGCTTTCGAGATCGATGGAGAGGTACCACTCAGGTGGGCGAACGTATAGAAAGCGCACGTCGTAGTCGGAGTCAGTAGAGGCGAAGCCCCAGGCACGGCTGCCGGACTCAACAGCCAATAAGACGACGACACTCTCGCTACGTTCCAATTCTTCGAGAGCCCGCTGAATAGAGACTACAACCTGATCGTTCATGGGAATCTCGGTCTCTTCCAGGCGAATGGTAGCTGTTCTTATGGAATACCCACTTCCTTGAAACTCCCCGGCAAAGCAGCATCAATGGCTTGTTTGACTGCCGTAGCAGCCTTTTGGATGCGAGGCCAACTGGTGGATGACAGCACGACGATGGCGATTCTCATCCCGCCGAAGGTTTGCTGATCGCCGAGGTTCTTGTCGGTCGTGACAAATACTTCAAAGCCTTCTTGCTCTGCCGCTGCCAGCAGGTCGCCGTTGCTCAAAGTGCTCCAACCACGCTCAAAAGCGGTTTCTACTTGATGAAAGCTTAGAAAGTTGCGCAGGGGCACTGGCGTCCCCTGATCGAAGAGAATGCGCACTCAGGCAACCTGGGGCAAAGCTAAGCTTTTGCCTGCATGGTCAAGAACCACACGCACCTGCTCGATGGTGACGCCCGGGAACCACTCCACAAACTGAGTAATCTGGACCCCATCTTCGAGGTTCTCAAAGAGGGCTGAGACTGGGACGCGCGTGCCGCGAAACACCCAGGCGCCACTTACGCGCTGTGGGTCACGCTCGACCGCTGAACAAGACGACCAATCTAACATGGCCTTATCCTAGCCCTGGTATCGTAACGATTCAAGTCAGAGCAAGGGTAATTTCTACGACTCAACAATCTCCACTCGTCGGTCTCTCGCGCGCCGTTCAAAGTCTAAAGGCCTGCGGCTTTTTTCTGTTTCAACCCTTGCCACGTCTCTATGATCTCCCCGGAGGAGGCCACCAAGCCAAAATGGCGGCGCATGTTCTCCAGGGTATTTTCGTGGAGCTTGGGATCATAAGCGGCAGCACAGTCTTCCACCAGTGTTACGTAGTAATCATACATATAGGCATCTCTGGCCGTCGTCTCCACGCAGACATTGGTCGCCACGCCGGTAACTAGAACGCTCTGAATACCTTTTGCGTTGAGGACGGTATGGAGATCTGTGTTGATAAATGCGCTGTAGCGGTGCTTGATCACAACTCTTTCCTGTGGGAGAGGAGAGATCCCATCAAAAAACTCCGCGCCCCAGCTTCCCTCGCGGCAGGTGCTTAAGGTGTTTTCCTGAGATTTGCGGTAGATCCAGCTGGGGGTGTCGGTCCACTCGCTGTGAGTCGTCTGAATGTAGACGACCGGCAGGAAGACGCGCCTGGCCTCCTCAATGAGGCGGACGAGTCTCGGCACCATCGCCTGAGCCGTGCTCACGTCGTCGCCCCTCTGCGCCGCGCTCCCCCTGGGGCTCACGAAGTCGTTCTGGACATCCACGACCAGAAGGCATGACCACTGAGGGTCACATCTCTCTTTTAACGTCTTTAGAATCATCATCGCTTCCCTCCGGTTATTCGTTACTGGTTATTGGTTATTGGTAGCAGATTTAAGTCGAATTGGATTATCTGACAACTATTAACTAATCACTAATAACTTATTACTAAAATCAATGGTCATGTTTTTTTTGCAGCCCGCCATGTCCCAGCGTGATGATGTCTGAGCGCATTATCTTCTCACCCGCCAGCAAACGAGGCAAGAGCAGATCGAAGGCGCTCACCGGATCATGCAGGACGCAGCCGGAGAGCCCCAGGATCGGGGTTTCTTTGAGGTAAGCCATGAGGAACATCGACCCCGGCAGAACCGGAAATCCATGACATTCCACGCTCGCCCCGCTCTGCCTGATTCCTTCGGGGGTCAGGTCATCAGGATCTACGGACATACCGCCGCTGACGAGAATAAGCTCGGCGCCCGCACTAAAAGAATCTTTGATGTGGGCAGCGATCCTGGCGGGATCATCCGGGGCCAATTTTACCGCCTCCAGATCCGAGCCCATCTCAGTTACTTTGCGCCGAACCACTGGTTCAAAGCCGTCCTTGATGCGGCCGGTAAAAACCTCGCTGCCGGTGACGATCAGGTGGACACGCCGGGATGAAACAGGGAGAATGGTGACAATAGGCTTCGCTTTACAAATCGCCTCAGCCTTTTTAACCAAATCTTCTTTGACGACTACGGGAATCGTCCGTGTCCCGGCCAGGACATCTCCTTTTTTCACATAACTGTTCGAAGGAAGGGTGGCCAAAATCAGATCTCCCAAAGCATTGAAGCGATTCAGAAGCTCGGTATCGACTTTCATTACCCCGGCAATTTCCGCCACCAGATTGACTCGACCCTCAACCGGATCGGTCAGGCGGATGCGGGGTCCCGCGGCAGCCCCGGCTAATCTCTTGGCGGCGTCCTCCTCGTGCAGCTCTCCCTCTTCCAGCTCCATGATATAGAGGTGGGCCTTGCCGACATCGAGCAGTTTCGGAACGTCCTCGGGCCGAACCACGTGACCGCGCCTAAACGCCGGCCCCTTGCGCTTTCCGGGAATAATCTCCGTGATGTCATGGGCCAGGGGGAGCCCCACAGCCTCTGCTACCGGTACAACCTTCAGCATCCTTTTCCTTTCCCTAAAACATTATCTTTCCTAAAGGAATACTTCCAGATGGTTTTTATTCTCCCACCAAGAATTGGCTTTGTCCAGTACCGTTGTGATAGGAAACAAAAATAGCAGTTCGGGAGGCCCTACGACCCTCTGGGAGCTTGTTCGCTACTTTCTGTATCTGGGAACCTTCGGCTTTGGCGGCCCCATAGCTTTGGTGGGCTACATGCAGAAGGATCTGGTGGAAAAGCGGAAATGGATCGAGAAACAGGACTACATGGAGGGGCTGGCGCTGGCCCAGCTTGCCCCAGGTCCCCTGGCCGCCCAGTTAGCCATATACCTCGGCTACGTCCGGGGAAAGATATGGGGCGCGACGGTCGTCGGCATCGCCTTCATCGTCCCCTCTTTTCTGATGGTGTGGGGGCTTGGCGTCCTCTACGTGCGCTTCGGCGGCCTCCCGTGGATGCAGGCAGCTTTTTACGGCGTGGGCGCGGGGGTGATCGCCATTATCGCCCGCTCTGCCTACAAGCTTACCCGGATCACTCTTGAGAGAGACAAACTCCTCTGGAGCCTCTTCGTGCTGATGGGAGTTACGACCGCTTGGGCCGAAGCTGAAATTATCAGCCTGTTCATCCTCTGCGGGATAATTGCCATGGTGGTCCAAGCACCTCCCGCCTTCCTGGGAAGGCTCAGTCGCGGAACGACTCCCCTGAGTCTCGTTCCCTGGCTGGTACCTTTAGCTACCGGTCTGGCCGGCCCGGTAACAGCCGAGACTCTGGCACAGGTGCTCTGGTTTTTCACTAAGGCTGGAGCTTTTGTCTTCGGCAGCGGCCTGGCAATCGTCCCCTTTCTCTATGGGGGAGTCGTCCAGGAGTACCAATGGCTCAATGATCGCCAGTTTCTCGACGCGGTGGCCGTGGCGATGATCACTCCTGGGCCGGTCGTGATCACCGTAGGATTTATTGGCTATCTGGTTGGAGGTTTTCTCGGCGCCTGCCTTGCCGCCATCGGGGTTTTCATGCCGGTCTATCTTTTCGTGATTCTTCCGGCACCCTGGTTTAAGCGCCACGCCAACCATCCCCAGTTAAGCGCCTTCGTAAAAGGAGTAACGGCAGCAGCCACAGGAGCGATCGCAGGGGCGGCCTTCGTTTTAGGCAAGCGGGCGATATTCGATATCCCCACAGCCCTTATCGCGCTGGTTACGCTGCTGGTTTTAGTCCGCTTCAAGATTCCTGAACCCATCCTCATCCTTCTGACCGGTCTCGCCGGCCTCATCCTTTTCCCGGGCTTGAAGTGAGTGTTTCACATTTGCGGAATGACCTCAGTTCTGATATATCGGTTTCCGATAACGAAACACAGCATAAGGGGACTGTAGAGTGAGTTTTTTCGCTGCTGCCGGTATTTGTCTTGCTGCCTTGTTAGTTGCGGCTTTGGTACTGATGAGCGGCTTCGGGTTGGGAACCCTGCTGACACCGCTATTTGTCCTTTTCTATGACATTAAGATCGCCGTATTTCTCGTCGCCATCGTCCATTTTTCCAACAACCTTTTCAAATTGGGCCTTTTCTTTCGGCACCTCGACTGGGCCATCTTAAAACGCTTCGGAGCCATTAGTATCGCGGGCGCCTTTGTCGGGTCGTTACTTCAGGCGGAGTTAGAAAGCGAGACTTTGAAAATCGGCCTCGGAATCCTGCTAGTGATTTTGGGGACAGTAGAATTCTTGCCTCCGCGCTTTTCGTGGAGCTTGCCCAAGAAGCTCGACCCCCTCGGCGGCTTTCTCTCAGGGCTTCTCGGAGGGATGTTGGGGAATCAAGGGGCGGTAAGAAGCGCCTACTTACTCAATTACTCGCTGTCGAAGGAGGCCTTTGTCGCCACCGCGACGATCATCGCATGCCTGATCGATGCCACTCGAATTCCCATCTACCTGCTAAGTTACTACAATGAGATCGTGGTGGCCTGGCCCTACCTCATAGCCACCATCCTTTCCGCCTTCCTTGGGACGCTAATCGGAAAGTGGTTGCTGGACATTGTCACTCTCGGCGCGTTTCGGAGGGTTGTGGCCGGATCGGTTGTGGTTGTAGGGGTCGCTATGGCTATGGCGTTGATTTAGGGCGGGATGAAAATCAAAATCGAGAAAGATACAGCGAACCAAGATCTCTACAGAGGGATGATTCGGCTTCACATCCTCCACCATGCCTCCAAGAAAACTGTTTTCGGCTTCTGGTTTATCGAGGAGCTGGCACGCCATGGCTACCGGTTGAGCCCGGGCACTCTTTATCCTCTGCTTCACGACATGGAAAAAAAGGGATACCTCAGTTCGGAGAAAAAGGAATGGAAGGGGCGAATTCGGCGCGTCTATACGGCGACCCGAAGCGGGCAGAAAGCCCTACGGGCAGCAAAGAATAAAGTGAAGGAGCTTTTTGGAGAATTGTTTGAAGAGGAATGAAGTGAACGAGAGAAAGCGTACAGCACCCTCAGCAGAGGATTCGGTCTTCGAAGTGCTGTGGGTGTCGACGCGATTGGGACTGACCTCTTTTGGCGGCCCCATCTCTCACCTGGGATACTTTCACGAGGAATATGTTAAGCGTCGAAGGTGGCTTGACGAACAGAGCTATGCCGACCTCGTTGCTCTTTGCCAATTTCTACCCGGTCCGGCGAGCAGTCAGGTGGGCATTGCCATCGGAGTTGCCCGGGCCGGTCTCCTAGGAGGATTTGCCGCCTGGCTGGGCTTCACTTTGCCCTCGGCTCTGGCGCTCATCGCATTCGCCTTTGGAGTAAGCGCTCTCGTAGATTCGACCGCTGCCGGGTGGTTGCATGGCCTGAAGGTCGTCGCCGTCGCGGTTGTGGCTCAGGCCGTGTGGAGTATGGCGCGAAGCCTGTGTCCCGACCGAGAACGCGCGACCCTTGCCATTTTGTCAGCCATCGTGACCTTGCTATGGCCGAGTTCCATCGGTCAGGTGTTGGTAATCATCGTTGCAGGTCTGATCGGCTTACGGGCCTTTCCGGGGACGGCTTTGACTCCAGCTTCGCATATGCGCTTCCCGATCGGAAAGCGATTAGGTTGGGCCGCATGGATTGTCTTCTTCCTGCTTCTCCTGGTCTTGCCGATCTTAAGACAGGTAGCTCCCAGCCATGTTCTGGAAGTGTTTGACAGCTTCTTCCGAGTTGGATCTCTCGTATTTGGCGGGGGCCACGTTGTCTTGCCTTTACTCCAGGCCGAGGTTGTGGGTCCCGGATGGCTGACAAACGAACAGTTTGTCGCCGGTTATGGCGCTGCGCAAGCCGTGCCCGGACCGCTTTTTACATTTTCCGCTTACTTGGGTACGGTGATGAATACCGAGCCCAACGGCTGGAGCGGAGCTTTCCTGGCTCTGGTCGCGATCTTCCTTCCGTCGTTCCTGCTGATCGTGGGCGCGCTCCCGTTCTGGGATCTTCTGCGATCCAAGTCGGGCTTCCAGGCAGCCCTGCGCGGGATTAACGCTGCTGTGGTAGGCTTGCTGGTGGCTGCGCTGTACAACCCCGTGTGGACCAGCGCCATTCACGCCCCTGCCGATTTCGGGCTTGGTCTCGTGGCCTTTGGGCTCTTGATGTTCTGGAAATCTCCGCCCTGGCTGGTCGTTGTGCTGACAGCTATCGGAGGAGAAGTCTTGGTCCGGCTCTGACCCAAGCTCGGGAGTCTCCCCCGAGCTATTTTAGCCGGGCTCTTTTCTGAGCGATTTCCTCGGGCGGGCGCACATGACGGAAGAGCGCAAAAATCGCAATGTCGTAGATGATCCTCAACCCGCCGGCAAAGGCATCGATAGCGAACAGGGCGGCAAGCCTCGCCACCGCCCCGCGCGAACGATGCACACCATAGCGCCGTCGCGATCCTTCATTATCAACCCCGCGAGGCGCTGCCCATGGAGTTCATCCGTCCCCCATCTACGGGGAGGATGGCATTGGTAATGTAACTCGACTTTTCCGAAGCCAGAAAGAGCGCCGCCTCCGCCACCTCCTCCGGCTGGCCGATGCGCCGAAGCGGGATGCTGTCGTATTCGGA
>Ga0209211_10005190_pt1 | contig 19681 bp, 19 predicted proteins | sample RifGroA2_FD_183992 | JGI IMG/M metagenome (GOLD analysis project Ga0209211, IMG submission 183992) | Groundwater microbial communities from Rifle, Colorado, USA - Groundwater A2 (SPAdes) (version 2) | ecosystem: Environmental > Aquatic > Deep subsurface > Groundwater | place: Rifle, Colorado...
TATCTACAGCTTTGGCAAGAAGAAGTTCTCCTTTAAATTCTCTCGGCGAACCATATGTAGGCCATAGGATCGTTAACGAAGCAGAACAAAAGCGCATAAAAAGACTTGAGGAGATTTTGGAAATAAAATGAAAGAAAAAACAGGAATAAGGGAATTATACGGAAGATTCATTAAAGGAAATGTTATTGATATGGATTTTAAAGAGCCAGCAGGATTTGTTCCGAGCATACGTAGGATTATGACTCCGAAAGAATGGCAAAAAAGAAGGCAAAAACTCCTCAAAGTAAAACTTCCGTAATCTTCGTTTAGATTTTGGGAAATAGGCTTTTTAATAATAGATTGACAAAAATAACGAAAAAGAATATAAATGCATGTATTGAGATGAGAAATCATCAAGAAAGTCCCTCTTTTAATAATACCCCTAAAATAGATCTTGATGGAGCAATAATGTTTGATACCGAAACAGGGAGAGGTGATTCTTCAGTTTTGGAAAATTGGAAAAAATCCTGTAGGACTGCAGCAGGAATAGCGCTTTCTAAAGACCCTTTAAATAAGAATGCTGTTCTTCTTCGTCATTGGGCAAGGCAAAGAAAATTTACCGAACCAGACATGAAAGTGGCTATATCGACATTTAAAACAGCCGGATTAATGGCGTTTTCATTTTTCTCAGAGGATCAAGGAACAGAGGTTGATTTGGATTAGATTCTTGGGAAAAGAGATTTTGTGCTTTTGATTTTCGGACCTTTAAATTGCTCTTCAATTTTTTGGGAAGTATTTGGAAGGAAAGGTTTTAATTCATTGGCAACAGAAATTATTCCATCAACAGCTGATTGTAGAATTTGCGTTAATTTTTTTTGATCCGTAACTTTCCAAGGCTCGGAGCTGTTTATTTGCTGATCAAGAACTTTAATCCTGCTCCAAACAATTTCTAATACTTCATTAAATTTAAAATTTTCTATTCCCTGTTTATAATCTTGCGAAAGTGTTGGTGTAGGAGAGGACTTTAAAGTTACTCTTTCGCATAATTTTGCAACTCTGGCAATTAAATTTCCCAAGCCATTTGCCAAGTCAGCATTGTAAGCTTGCAATAATTTTTCTTCGGAGATGTCGCTATCATCAATAATATTTGTATACCTCAATAAATAGTATCTGACAGCGTCTGCGCCATATTTTTTTGTCCATTCGCTTGGACGAATAACATTGCCAACCGACTTACTAATTTTCTGTTCGTTAATGTTTAAAAATCCATTAACCAGAATTGTTTTTGGTAATCCGATTCCTGCAGATTTGAGCATTGCCGGCCACAAAAGAGCATGCCATCTTAAATTGTCTTTACCAAGAATATGAACGTCTGCAGGCCAGAATTTACTAAATAACTCTTTATTTTTCAAAAATCCTACTCCGGTTAAATAATTAATTAAAGCATCAAACCAAACGTAGACTACTTGTTTTAGATCATTAGGAACGGAAATTCCCCACGTAAAATTGCTTCGGGAAATAGGAATATCTTTGATGTTTTTTGCAAATTTAAGCATCTCTTTTGCTCCGTGTTTCGGGAAAATAAAATCAGGATTATTGTTAATATGCTCAATTAAGAAATCCTTATACTTAGACCATTTAAAGAAATAATTTTCTTCCTTAATTATTTTTATTTTCAGTGTTGGATGGATATGGCATTTTCCCTCAATCAAATCTTCTTTTGTATAATAAGCTTCACATCCCTCGCAATACGATCCTTGATATTCTCCGGAATATATATCACCATTTTTTTTGATCCTATTCCAAATTTCTTTGACAACTTCCGCATGATTGGAATCAGTTGTTCTAATAAATCTATCGTAAGAAATATTTAAGGAGTCTTGTTCTTTTTGGTCTGAATCGGAAATTTTTTTGACAAATTCAGATGGAGAAATATCTTGTTCCTTTGCAGCCTTCTCTGCTTTTTGACCATATTCGTCGGTTCCCGTCAAAAAGAAAACATTATCCTTTCCAAGGGTAATTCTGTAGTAACGCGCCAAAACATCTGCGGCAATTTTCTGGAAAGCATGCCCCAGATGAATAGTGTCGTTAACATAGTCAATAGCAGTTGTAACATAAAACTTGTTCATGAAGTCATTCTAGCAGAGAAATTTTCCGATGTCATCCTGAATTTATTTTAGGATTTAATTTTTATTTTTTATTTGTACTTTTGTGCCGACAAAAGTACCAAAAACTCGCGAGCCATGAAAGGTCGCTATATTCTCTCGTTCGCTAGTCGGGTAATTTCACCCCTTCCTCAATCGAGCTTGCGCTCGCTGAGGAATTCCCCTGACAGCTCACTCAAGAATATTTAACGCGCTGCTTTCAACGCTCGCACAATTATTTAGATTCGCTTTTTGAAGAAAAGTTCTATGGCGATGTATAGAGCTACGAGAAGATGTAGGAAATAAGAACTGAACAGGATTCCGCTTCTAAAGCTGAAGAATACAAACTATAAGTTATTGACATCCAGAGAGAGAGTTATACTGAAATTAATTATATGGCAGAAAGCAGTCCTGCAAGAGAAGTTTTTCGAGTTGGAGAAACAGTAGTGGAGCGGCCGTATGTGGGATACGAAAAGATTAGGATTAGTGGTGTTTTAAGTGACTCTGTCCGTCTAGAAGATGGACAAGTAATGTATCGCACAAGACTTGCTCTTAATGGCGAAGAGGGGAGCAGAATTGCAGCATCTTTTGAGATTGAATTATATAATATTGGGAAACCACCGAGAGGATCTGCGAGTTTAAACTCTAGTGGCAATCCTACCTATTTGGGAGAGCACATAGCAGCTTTGATAAATGCGAGAGGACACTGGAAGACGTTGACCTTGTCGCAGCAGGAAATGGCAGAGAGGGTCTATTGGCAAGACAAAGATAACGATCGAGATGTCCCCCCTAATTTATCAAAAGATCAAAGAGTAGCAGCTAATCTTGCTAGGTCATATCTTGAAAATAAAGAACAGCAGAGAGCCTTCTACACAGCAAAAGGCGCTGCTAAATCAGCCAAATAAACACCTATTTGCAGTTTTCTAGAACGTTGTTTTTATTTCTACTTGGTAAGCTTAATACTAAATCCTTTTTTTAAAAAAAAGTTCAAGACTTATGAAAAGGGCGAGAAGAAGAAGTAGGAAATAAGGGCTGTCAAGGCGAAACATGCGTAAAATAAGATAAATCATTATTAAAAGTCCAATTAAGGCTGCTCTGCGGGAGCTACGTAAGAGATAAGTGATAAGTGACAAGAGACAAGTAAAAATTAACAGGAAGAAGATGGGGAGAATTGAAAATTGAAAATTAAAAATTCCCCACTTTGCTAAAGCTCCGAGGGGCAAGGTAAATTGAAAGTTTGGCGGGAAAGCTAAGACTAAATAAACCAGCCCAACTAAAGACAAAAGACTAATAACCAATAACCAAACCGGTCGTCTTCTTCGATTCATATCTTCAGTTTACCACATGCTTACTATAGACCTCTTGACCCCACCAATTTTAGAATTTGCCTTGAGTCTTGATCCCGCTACAGCGCTTACTTGCTCGCATGGTCTACATCCATGCCTCGCAAGGGCGCGTGTACGGGATCTGCGCCCCACCTATAGTAAGGGTGAGTCTTGATCCTCCTGATCTTGCTTCTCGCCTTTCCAATTCTATTCGAATACGGCTCAAAGAGCAATCTCAGGAGGATCTGCGGGGCAACTTCAATAATCAGTTGCCCCTTGACATTAATTAGCAGTCGTGGTATATTACTGCTAATCTCTAATCACGTCATTCTGAGTGAAACGAAGAATCTCGAGATCCTTCCCCTTTCGCTTCGGCTCAAGGGTCAGGATGACGATGCGAGGGAAAGATATGCATGATTTGACACAAAGACAAGTTGAAATTCTCAAAGCCCTCATAGAGGAGTATATTGCCACAGCTGAGCCTGTTGGATCGGAAACTTTGGAGAAAAAATATAGCCTTAGCGCCAGTCCCGCAACCATCAGAAACGAAATGGTTAGTCTAACCCGCTTAGGTTATCTTAAAAAAAATCATACTTCCGCAGGTCGCGCGCCAACTCCAATGGGCATGAAGTTTTATGTCAAACAGCTCATGAAAGAAAAAGATTTATCTGTAACTGAAGAAACCGCGGTTAAAGAAAGCCTATGGGATTATCGCGAAAAAGAAGATAAATTTTTACGGAAAATGACAAAATCTTTGGCTGACAAAACCAAAGCCTTAGCAATCGCAACAACTTCGGACGGGAGCGTCTATTATGCAGGATATGCTAATATTTTGGAAATGCCGGAATTTTTTGATATTGATGTGATGAAGAGTTTGCTTTCGACTATGGATGAATTTGAAGATTGCCGGAAATTTTTTGCAGATATTGTTTCAGAAGACGTACAAGTACTTTTGGGCGATGAGTTAGGTCCGGATATGCAAGGTCCATACGGATTTGTTTTTACTCATTACAAAACTCCAATGCAATTAACAGGTGAAATCGGAGTTTTGGGACCGAGCCGTCTTAATTACACCCAAATTGTTCCGACAGTGAGATATTTTGGTAATTTGATTGAAGAAATAGCCAAAGGGTGGTAGGCAGCGGAAGATGAAATATAGAAAATAGAAGTTAGATAGTTTATAATTAAGAATTAAAATGCAAAATGATAACTCAAAAATTAAAAATGACAAAAAACATGAGAATTCAGAAGAACAAAAAGATACAAAAGATAAAAGCAAAGAGGAAATTGTACATTTAAAACAAAAAATAGAAGAACTTGAAAATCAAGTAAAGCGAACTTTGGCAGATTATAGAAATTTGGAAAACAGAGTGCGGAACGAAAGAGGAGAATGGATGCTTAAAGCAAACAAACAACTCCTCTTGAATATTTTACCGGTTTTAGATACACTAATGCTTGCCAATAAACACAGTCAGAGTAAAGATCAAGGTCTAAATCTTAGCGTACAGCAATTTTTAGACACGCTTAAGGGAGAAGGAGTTATAAGAATTGAAACTTTGGGCAAAAACTTTGACCCAAACCTGATGGAAGGAGTGGTAACGATTGAAGGAGAAGAAGGGAAAGTTATAGAAGAATTAAGAACAGGTTACACGTTATACGATAAAGTTTTGAGACCAGCACAGGTAGCTGTCGGTTCTGCAAAGCAGAATAAAGAAGAGAAGAAGGAATAAATTATGGGAAAAATAATAGGAATAGATTTGGGTACAACAAATTCATGCGTTGCGGTAATGGAGGGGGGATCTCCCAAAGTTATCCATTCCACTGAAGGACGCAATGTTATTCCGTCGGTTGTTGATCCGATAAGCCATGTCGTAGGAGACGTTGCAAAACATCAAATTGTCCTAAAGCCCAAGAGAACAATTTTCTCTATAAAAAGATTAATGGGCCGTAAATTTACAGATAAGTCTGTGCAGTTTGATATGAAATGGTTACCGTATACGATTAAAGCAGGTCGGGATGGAATGGCAGTTGTAGAAGTTGAGGGTCGGACATTTACTCCTCAGGAGATATCCGCTCAAATTTTACAAAAAATTAAAGTTGATGCGGAGAATTATTTAGGCGGAAAAGTAACGCAAGCAGTTATTACAGTTCCTGCATATTTTGATGATTCTCAAAGACAAGCTACCAAACAAGCCGGAGAAATTGCCGGACTTGAAGTCTTAAGAATCATCAATGAGCCTACGGCAGCAGCTTTGGCTTATGGGCTAGATAAAAAAAATGCTCATACAATTGCTATTTATGATTTGGGCGGAGGGACTTTCGATATCTCTGTTTTGGAATTGGGAGAGGGAGTTTATGAAGTCAAATCTACCAACGGAGATACACATTTGGGCGGAGACGATTTTGATCAATTGATTATTGATTATCTTGCCACAGAATTTAAAAAGGAGCAAGATGTAGATCTCAGAAAAGATCATCAAGCATTACAAAGACTTCGTGAGGCTGCAGAAAAAGCAAAAATAGAATTGTCTAGTTCTTCAACAGCTGAAATTAACCAGCCGTTTATAACTCAGGGTAAGAATGGCCCCTTGCACTTGACCATGACCTTGACTCGGGCAAAAATGGAGCAAATAGTTGATTCGTTGGTGCAGAAAACTCTGCATCCCGTAGAACAGGCACTAAAAGATGCAGGAATAAACGTTTCTGATGTTGACGAAGTAGTTTTGGTTGGAGGAATGACCAGAATGCCGAAAGTTATAGAAACTGTTACGAAATTCTTTGGCAAAGAGGCTAACAAATCAGTTAATCCGGACGAAGTCGTTGCAGTTGGAGCAGCTGTTCAAGGCGGAGTTTTGGGCGGAGAAGTAAAAGATGTGCTTCTTTTGGATGTGACTCCGCTGACATTGGGAATTGAAACATTGGGCGGAGTTTCAACTCCTCTTATTTCCAAAAATACCACAATTCCAACTTCTAAATCTCAGGTATTTTCAACAGCCGCAGACAATCAAACTCAAGTTGAGATAAATGTTTTGCAGGGAGAACGTCCAATGGCAACAGACAATAAAAGTCTTGGCCGTTTCATATTGGATGGAATTCCTCCGGCACCCCGTGGAGTTCCTCAGGTTGAGGTGACTTTTGATATTGACGCAAACGGAATATTGAACGTAAAAGCTAAAGACAAAGCGAGTGGAAAAGAGCAAAGCATTAAGATTACCGGGTCAACGGGACTATCTAAGGATGAAATTGAGAAAATGACCAAGGAGGCAGAAATACATGCTAAAGAAGATGAGGAAAAGAAGGAAAAAATTGAAACTAGAAATGCTGCAGATTCCCTAATCTTTACGGCAGAGAAAAGTCTTAAGGATGCCGGAGATAAAGCTCAGGCAGATCTTAAAAAAGAGGTTGAAGGTAAAATAATAGAGCTTAAGAAAATTTTGGATACGGGAACCAAAGAAGATTTGGAAGCAAAAACAAAAGATTTGTCAGACTCATTGCAAAAAATAGGACAGGCGATGAGTCAACAGCCTGGTCAGCCGGGTGCGCCAAAAGAGGAAGCCGCCTCCGCTGGAAGCTCCGGCGAGCCGAAGGAAGAAAAGAAGTCAAATAAGGAAGAGCCGGTCGAAGGTGAGGTTGTTAACTAAATCCGAATACCAAAATCCGAAATCCGAAACCGTTTTGAATTTTGAATTTGTTTCGAGTTTCGACATTCGTGCTTCGAATTTTCATAAAAGCGCTTGGAGCGCTTGCTTAGTATAATACGATCATTATGGCAGATACAAAAGATTATTATCAAACACTTGGGGTCACGAAATCGGCAAGCACGGATGAGATAAAAAAAGCTTATCGTAAGCTTGCCTTACAGTATCATCCTGACCGGAATAAAGGTAAAGATTCGGAGACGAAATTTAAAGAAGTAACTAAAGCTTACGAAGTTTTGTCTGATTCGCAGAAAAAGCAAACTTACGATCAATTTGGTCATGCTGCTTTTGAGCAGGGAGCAGGACAAGGTCCTTTTGGAGGTGCAGGCGGGCCGTTTGGGGGCTTTGGACAACAGGGTGGGCCATTTTCTTATACATCAGATGGAGGTTTTTCCGCCCAAGGCGGACCAGCCTCGGGCTGGGATTTTGGTGGATTTAGCGATCCGTTTGAAATATTTGAACAGTTTTTTGGTGGACAATCACCATTCGGCAGGCAGCAAAGAAGACAAACTTACTCTTTGACGATTGACTTTCTTGAAGCAGCTCATGGAGCTACAAAAAAAGTCAGTATTGGAGGTAAATCGCAAACCATAAAAATTCCGACAGGCGTTGATGAAGGCTCCAGAATCCGCTTTGGCGATTATGACATAGTTGTCTCGGTTACTCCCGACAAAAGATTTCAAAGAGAAGGAGTCGACATTATCGGAAGTAAAGAAATCTCTTTTGCCCAAGCGGCATTGGGCGGAGAAGTAAACATAGAAACAATTGATGGGGATTTGAAGCTTAGAATTCCTTCAGGAACGCAGCCGGGAACAGCGATTAGATTGCGGGGGAAAGGCGTACCGCATTTGCATGGCTCTGGCCGCGGAGATCATTATGTCAGAATAAAAGTAACAATTCCGAAGCATTTAACCGGAAAACAAAAAGACCTCCTCAAAGAATTTGAAGGGGAAAAAGGCAAATCCAGTTGGTTCTAATTTTCTATTGTACTTTTGTGCCGACAAAAGTACCAAAAGCTCCCGAGCTATGAAAGTCGGCCTATTTTGCTCAATTCACTTGTCGGGTGATTTGCACCCCCTCCTCGACAAGTTTGCGAGGAATCCCCCTGATGCGTTCATTTCGCAAAACTTAACGGCCTTTATTTCAGCGCTCGCCATATGTAATTATTAATTTGATATAATCATTTTGTGAATATTGTTGAGGTTGGGTTAATTATCGGAATTTTGACGACCGTTTTATCGATTTTGGTAAAAGTGGTTGGTTTTCCTGATCAAATCCGCAAGAATTATAAACGCAAATCCACAGAGGGAGTCTCAACTTCTTTTTATATTTTATCGTTTTTAGTTTATATGCTTTGGACAGCACATGGAGTTTTGCAGAAAGATTGGGTTGTTATACTTGGACAAGGGCTTGGAATTATCACAACTGGAGTTATCGTCTATCAAATTCTTATTTACAGAAAAAAAATAATTATTTGCTAATTGGGGGTTTTGGTGAAATAATATTGGTGAAATATGGTTTGGATTAGCAGGCTTTATGTTTTTTTCCTTGGAATTATACTTTGCGTTACCACAGGTTTTGGCATAGCGGCTTTTTATCCCGAACCTGTGCGCCCGGATTTTCCCTCAACACCTGCAATGTTGGCTCCTGTTGAATGCAGCAAAACTTTGGATGCTCAAACATCAGGCGATTGTCAGGCTGCATTTCAAAAACAGGACGCCGCCCAGAGAAAATTTGATGAAGAAATGAAGGTTTTCAATAACAAAAATGCAGGCTATACCAGAACCGCTATTTTCTTCGGCATTGCTGTCGGATCAATCTTTGCGGTTTTGGGACTCGGCTTAATAAAAAAAGGGCAACTGGTGGCAAAAGGTCTGTTGCTAGCCAGTGTTTTGACGGCAATTTTAACAAGGTTTTTAATCGGATTGGCATCTTTGGGAGCGTCGGTTACCGGAACGCAAGGAGCAGACGCAGTTGCTTATGTCGAGTTTGGAGTATTATTTGTTCTTTCCATCGCCATAATCTTCGTCGGCTTATCTACTTTAAAAGAAACCAATTCTTAATTTGTAATTTGTTTATAAACTTCTTATGCCCCTTCGCTTTCGATTATTAGGGCATAATACCTACGAAGCTTTGCTTAATGTATAGATAAGATAAGCTTAAAAGCGTAAAGCTACGGAGGCATATACCAATTTTGTAAAGAAAAGCGGAGTGGTATATACTAAATCTATGCTGCCTTTTGTGTTTTTAAGATTTTGGTTTATAGATTCTCCAAAAAATTTAATCGCTTTCTTTGCTTCCTTAAATAATGCTTTCTTGCAATTATTTTCTCTTCCTCTTCTTGTAAATACCTATTTCAAACCTTGGAAAAATGAATACCGGGAAGGATTAATTGGATTCTCGATTGGTATGGGAATTTTCGTAAAAACCTTTGTTATTGTTGCCGATGTTATTTTACTTTTTATTCTTTTGCTTATCGAATTTTGCCTATTTGTTGGTTTTATTTTCCTGCCGGTTTTATTTATTTTTTCTATTATTTATTCTTCTTTATCCAGAGAGCTTCTCTTTCCGGTTTTATTTATTCTTATTCTTTTTATTTTTTTATCATTCAAACCAAAGAAAAGTTTTGCCGAGATTATCGCATCCCAAAAGCAGGTTATAGATATTATTAAATTTCTTCTCAAGCGAAAAGAGATAAATTTTTTCCTGAAGAAAGCTGATATTAAAAGAGAAGAAATAAACCTAATTGAAATACAAAAAAATACGGTAATTACTGACTCTCTTGATTTTTTTGCAGATTACCTTTTGTCAACGGAAGAGCAAACAAAATTATTATTTAGAAAACAGCTTAAAAAAGAAGATCTCCAGAATATTGCATATTGGGCAAAAGCAACGTTTTCAGACGAAGGAAAGCCTTTCAAGGTTAATTTTTTTGGTGAAGGATTCGCAGAATCCTGGACATACGGATGGACACTTGAAACAAAAAAATACATGATTGATTTAACTCCGGAGATTTTAAATAAAAAACCGCTTCTTTTGGGACGGCAAAACGAATACAAGCAATTATTGGGTGCTTTAGCGGGAAGGAAAAGTGTTATTTTGATGGGAGAGCCGGGAAGCGGCAAAAACACCTTGATTGAAACGCTTTGTTTCGAAAGCTTTTCCAGCGACTTAAAAGATTTTCATCACCAAAGAATTTTTAAATTATACCTGGACACTCTTTTGGCAGGAGCAGGAGACCAAGGCGAAATTGAGAAAAGGCTGGATGAAATTATCGCGGAGATTTCTCATTCCGGCAATGTGGTTATTTATATTTCTGATTTTGAAAATATTTTGGGATCTTCGTCATTCAAGATTGACTTGTCGGGAGTGCTGATTCCTTACCTCAAAAGTAAATCTATAAGGATAATTGGAGCTGTGACAAACGGTGCGTATAAAAAATTTGTAGAGCGACTAACAAATATTGCCGATGTTTTTGAGACTATAAAATTAGAAGAACCGGAGCGAAGCGTAATACTGCAAATGCTTTTTGATAAAGCGTCTTTCATAGAGAAAGAGATGAAAGTAGAACTTTCATACAGGGCAATTCTTTCAGCCTTAAATTTGGCAAACAAATATCTTATTGACAAAACATTGCCGGGTGCAGGAGTAGTGCTTTTGGAGGATGCGGCAAATGAAGTTAGGCTTTCGGGTAGAAGTGAAGTTTTGGAAAGTGACGTTATTAAGCGTGCTGAGGAGAAAACGAAAATAACATTGAGCGCTCCAACGGAAGAAGAAAAAAAACTTTTGATAAATCTTGAAGGAAAAATGCATGAGACTCTGATTGACCAAGAAGAAGCGGTCAAGAGCATAGCGGAGGGAATTAGAAGAATAAGGTCAGGTCTTAAGATTTCCGCCAAACCTATTTCCTTTCTTTTCTTAGGTCCAACAGGGGTTGGAAAAACCCAGACAGCAAAAGCTTTGTCTGTTTTGTATTTTAATGGAGAAAAAAAGATGATTAGATTTGATATGAGTGAGTACTCATCCAATAATGGAATAGAAAGATTTATCGGTTGCGGCATCGGTTCGGAAAATGAAGGAATTGCGGGAAAGATTCATGAGGCGCCAAGCTCACTTATTCTTCTTGATGAATTTGAAAAAGCAGATCCTTCGATTCATAATCTATTTTTGCAAATTCTGGATGATGGCAGGCTGACGGATAATAATGGCAAAACTGTTTCTTTCGCAAATGCGATTATTATTGCAACCTCAAATGCCGGATCTGAATTTATACGGGAAGAAATTAGAAAAGGAGCAATTGTTGACAAGAACTTTAAGGACAAGTTTTTAGGCTATCTTCTTTCCGGAGATATTTTTAAGCCGGAGCTGCTCAACAGGTTTGATGACATTGTGGTTTTCAAACCATTGGGCATGACTGAAGTAATTCAAATTACGACTTTACTTCTTAAGGAATTTTCCAAAGAACTTTTGGAAAAAGAAATCACATTGAATTTTGATGAAAAGATAATCGCAAAAGTGGCCAAAGAGGGATTTGACGAGCAATTTGGCGCCCGTCCGCTTAAGCGCTTTGTCCAAGATAATATCGAAGATCTAATTGCCCAAAAAATGCTCAAAGATGAAATAAAAAGAGGAGATAAGGTTAATATCTCCGTAGATCCCTCCAATAATCTGCAATTAATTGTCAGCGGTTGAAGGTTAAGCTCGAATTTGGTATACTTACCACTATTATGCCGGCAGTTCAAAGAAGTGAATTTTTATTAGCGTTAAATCAGGTTGCCAACGAAAGAGGCGTGGATGTTGAGGTTGTACTGGATACAGTCAAAAACGCTATTTTGGCAGCTTACAAGAAAGACCATCCGGATGTTGAACTTGAAGAATATTCCACAACTTTAGATAAAAACACGGGAGAAGCTACAATTTTTCATAAGAAAAAAGACGTTACTCCTCCGGGTTTTGGGAGGATTGCAGCCCAGACAGCCAGACAGGTAATTTTGCAAAAAATCAGAGAAAAAGAAAAAGAAGCAATCATCGCAGATTACAAATTAAGAGTCGGAACAATTGTCAATGGAATGATTTTGCGATTTGCAGGACCAAATATTATAGTTGATATTGGGAAGACAGAGGCTTTAATGCCAATTCCGGAACAGATTCCGAATGAAAAGTATCATTTGAATCAAAGATTGGCTGTTTTTATTTCTGAAATTAGAGAAGGGCTAAAAGGCGATGAAATTATTGTTTCAAGAAGCAATAATGGATTATTGGAAGGATTATTTAAAAGAGAAGTTCCTGAAGTTGCCAAGGGAAGCGTGGTTATAAAAAATATTGCCAGGGAAGCAGGAATTAGGAGCAAAGTCGCCGTTTTCTCAAATCAACAAGGAATAGATCCTGTTGGGAGCTGTGTTGGGCAGCGGGGCGTCAGAGTTCAGGCTATTATTCAAGAATTCGGCGGAATCGAGAAAATTGACATAATTCAATGGCAGGAGAACATTAAAGATTATATTACTCAGGCTTTGTCTCCGGCTAAGAGGGTGAGGGTAGAGTTGGATAAAAACCCTTCGGCAAGCTCAGGGCAAGAAAAAGTGGCGCGCGTATTTGTTCCGGTTGAGGAATTGTCTTTAGCCATCGGTCGGGACGGACAAAATGTCCGTCTTGCTTCGAAATTAACAGGTTACAGACTTGAAATAGAAGAAGACAAAGCTATTGTTGCAGAGGTATCGAAAGAATCTTCCTCTGCTAAAGTTTCCACCGACGCAAAGGTTGTGATGGACAAGTCGGAAGGGCAACGGGAAAAAGTATCAAAAACATCAAAGGAAGAGGGAGAGAAAACGGAAGTCAAGGTTGAGGAAAAGAAAAAAGAGAAAAAAGTTGAAAAGGTTAAAGTTGAAACAAAGAAAGAAGAGCCAAAGGAAAAAAAAGATGAAGTTCCAGAGATTCCAAAAGCTTAATTCTATGAGAACTTCTTTTGTTAATAAAAATATATGGCAAATAAAAAAATACAGGATTCAGCACCTCGAATAACCTCATCCGTTCCTCCTGTTGTTGCAGTTTTAGGTCATGTTGACCACGGAAAAACATCACTTTTGGATGCAATCCGAAAAACAAATATTGCATCACGAGAACATGGCGGAATTACCCAGGGAATTGGAGCATCAAGCGTGGAAATTACAGTTGAAGGAATTAGGAAGCGCATCACATTTATAGATACTCCTGGACATGAAGCATTTATTCATATGAGAGGACGCGGAGCCCAAGCCGCAGACATAGGATTATTAGCAGTTTCCTTAGTTGATGGAGTCATGCCTCAAACAAAAGAAAGCATTGAACTTCTCAAAAAAGCACAAATTCCTTTTATTGTCGTATTAACCAAATCAGATGTTCCCGACAAGAATGAAGAAAAAGTTAAAGGACAATTAGTGAAGGAAAAAGTTTTATTGGAGGGTTACGGGGGAGATGTTCCATATATTTCTGTATCTAGTAAGGCAAATACAAACATAAAAGAATTATTAGAATTAATAAGTTTGGTTTTTGATATGAAACAAAAACCGGTTTTAAACAACCAGCTTAAGGGTATTATTATTGAATCCCAACTTGATCAGAAGTCCGGACCTAGGGCAACAGTGGTTATAAAATCTGGAACATTATCCGTAAGAGATGAAGTAGAATGCGATGGAATCAAGGCAAGAGTGAGGACAATCATAAATGATAAAGGTGTACATTTGGATAAGGCAACTGTTGGAGAAGCAATTGAGGTTCTGGGATTTGAAAAAGTGCCTCCGATTGGAGGAACAGTTGTAAGAAAAGGCGAAGTCGGAAGTGTTCCTGCCACGCCTGTCAAGCAGGCGAGCCCCAATGTTTCGCTCGTCCGCTCCTCTTTTGCCTCCCCTCCAGTTCCGTTTAGGTCCGGGCAGGAGGCAATGCCGATGCCGGAGGATTTCTTAAACACTAAAGAAGTACCAACACTCTCAATTGTTTTATGTGCGGACAATCAAGGGTCTTTAGAAGCGATTGTTAGGTCGCTGCCGAAAGAAATAAATATTGCTCTTCAAAAAACAGGCGATATTACGACAACAGATATTCTATTGGCGAAATCAATAAATGCAATAGTTTTGGGTTTTAATACGAAGATGCGGCCGGAAATTGTCAAATTTGCTGTTCAGGAAAAAGTTTTGGCCAAAAACTATAAGATTATCTACGAATTAATATCAGAAATAAAAGATGTTCTGGAAGGAAAACAATTGGCATTAGTTGAGGAAATTTTTGGGCGGGCAAAAATACTAGCTGTTTTTCCATATGATGCAACAAAAGTTTTGGGAATTAAAGTTTTGGAAGGGCGCGTTGCGCGTGGGGACAAGATTCGATTGATCAGAAAAGAAGAAATTATCGGAGAAAGCACTATTAATTCAGTCAGGAAGAATAAGGATGTTGTTTCAAAAATAGAGCAGAATCAGGAAGGCGGCGTAATCCTTTCTCCTTTCCTTGACTTTACTATAGGCGATATGTTAATATGCCACGGATAGCAAGTTAAAAGTTCAAAGTGCAAAGTTCAAAGTTAATTTTGAATTTTTAATTTTGAATTTTGAATTGGAGCGAAGCGACTATGGACAATGTAATGCTTGAAAAGATTAAAGACCTCTTAGCCAAAAACGAAAACATAGGCATCGCTATTGGAAAAAATCCCGGTATTGATGAAATGGCTGCAGGATTATCTTTGTATCTTGTTCTTTCAGAAATTGGCAAAAAAATTACCATTGTTTGTCCTACGGATCCAATTGTGGAAGTTTCTTCTCTGGTTGGAATAGACAAAGTGAAAAAATCTTTTAATGGAGGGGCAAATGGAGATTTAACAGTGACCTTTCCATACAAAGAGGGAGAAATTGAAAAAATTTCCTATACCCTCGAAGAAGGAAAATTAAATATTTTGGTTAAGGCCGGAGAGAATGGTCTTTCTTTTAATGAAAAAGACGTTGAATTTAAGAGGGAGGGAGCCGCTCCCGGTCTTGTTTTTGTTGTAGGGACACCGCGAATATCAGACTTGGGAACAGCTTTTGACATGGAAACTCTTAAGGATTCAAAGGTAGTAAATATAGATTATAAATCGGAAAATCAGGGATTCGGAGACATACCGCTCCTTGGCAAGAGCGCATCCTCTATCTGTGAATTAATGGCAAATTTTATTATTTCCTTGGATCTTAAAATGGATGTTGATGTTTCTTCCAACTTGTTAACCGGCATCATTGCTGCGACAGATAACTTTCAAAGTTCCGTAACTTCCGCATTAGCCTTTGAAACAGCTGCTACTCTTTTGAAAAAAGGCGCGGTTAGAAAAGTAAAAAACATATTAAATTCCGATATTGAAGAAGATGCTTTTTTCTCCCCAAAATCAGATTTTAAACCTTCATTTGCTAAAATTTCAAAGGGTACGGAAGAAAAAAAAGAGGACAAGAAGGATGCCGCCTTCGCCAAAGGCTTCGGCCCGCTTCGCCAAAGCGACAGCGAGGCGAGCGAGCCAACGGAAGATAATCCTCCGGATGACTGGTTGGCTCCTAAAATTTACAAAGGCTCGACCAATGTTTAATAAATAATATGTCAGAATTTTTAAAAGGATCAGATCGTTTAATGCAATCAATAGCAGAGCTTAAAGTAAATCTTTTTTCTCCAGAAGCAATTACTAAATTTTGGAAAGCAAAATTGCAAGCAGATGGAAAAAGAATAGGACTGGATATTTCTGTGCTGGATTGCAATTGGACAAAGAGGGAAATGAGAAAGCCAATGATAGGCATTAATGGCGCAGAAGTTCCTTCAATGATGGTTTACATTCCACAAGAGCTTTACGGACAAGAAGGATTGATAAAATTGGGACAAATGTACCCAAAGATGAATATCTGGCCTGTTCAAAAAGAGACTGTTGCATGGGTTATGCGGGATAGCCCTGATTCAAGCAAAAAAGGGAGATGGATAAAAGTGGAAGCGACTATTGATGCTCCAAATATTAATACTACCGAAAAAGATCTTAAGAATCATGCCAAAGCCAAAAAATATTCACGTCAGAGATTAATTACATATATCTTTGCTTCTCAAGCAAGTAAGGATTTAACAGGACATTATCTGGATGAGGAATCGACATGGTCTCGTCTTGGTACTCATTTCCAGAGCGAGGTGGCTTACGTTCGCTTCCACTCAGATGGCGATTTGACTATCCCTTGGCCTCTGGATCCGCAGGCTCATGGGGCGGGCATAGGTGGTCGTTTTGAAGAAGTAAAAAAAGCTTAGCCTACATCTTCAAAATTCCTCTCTTGAGAATGTTTGAGGAAACTGCTGCGCGATTGCATCTTGACAAGTTGTCAAGAAAGTATTATATTAGACATAATATGTATCAGCTAACCGTAGGTCAGTTTAAATCAAAATTTTCGCAAGTTTTGGAAAAAGTGTTGAAAGGTGAAAGCATTGGTATAACTTATGGTAAAAGCAAAAAAAAGGTGGCAACGCTGACACCCTATAAAAAAGATAAGTCAAAAAAGATTAAGCTGGGGCTTCTTGAGGGTAAAGCTTCGTTTAAAATCCACCCTGATTTTAAAATGACAGATGAGGAATTTTTGCAATCGTGAATTACCTTGTTGATACGCATATTCTTCTTTGGTCACTTTTTTCCCCAGGCAGAATTTCCAAACAGGTGAAAAACGTACTTTCTGAATCTGAAACTACTAAATTTGTCAGCGTTGTAAGTATCTGGGAGATTGCAATAAAATTTTCTCTAGGAAAATTAGATTTAAATGGTCTTTTGCCTGATTCTCTACCTGCGATTATCAAAAATTCCCGATTTGAAATTTTGGATTTAAATACAGAGACTGCGGCTACTTTTTATAAATTACCTAAAATTGGAAATAAAGACCCGTTTGATCGCATGTTAGCATGGCAAGCTATATGTAAGGATTTTTACTTATTGACAAAAGATCGGAGCTTTGTTAGCTATAAAGACCAGGGTTTAAAAATAGTCTGGTAAAAATGAGCTTGATATAGTTTGGGGAAACTGCTATAATAGCATTTAAGTTAAAAGTTCAAAGTGAAAAGTTAAAAGTTATGGTGTCGCTTCGCGACGTTTAAGAGAATAAAATATACCTCAATTTTGCATTTTGAATTTTTAATTTTTTATTATGCCGCTTAGTACAACGTTAAAGAAAAAAGTTATCAAAGAGTTCCAAACAGTTGCGGGAGATACGGGAAGTCCTGAAGTTCAAATTGCGCTTTTGACAACCAGAATTGACCGATTAACAGAGCATTTAAAGATGCATATTCACGATACTCATTCAAGACGCGGACTGTTGTCAATGATTGCCAAAAGAAGAAGGCTGATTAATTTTTTAACAAAAGTTGATAAGAAAAGATCAACTGAGATAGAAAAGAAAATAGGATTCGACAAGAAGCCTCTTGAAAAAACAGAAAAAGTAGAAAAGGTAGCGAAAGCCGAAAAGGCCGCGAAAGCGAAAAAAACAACGAAAACTAAATAATGATTAAAAAAAACTCAGCCTCTTTAGAATTGGGTGGCAAAACCTTAACTTTAGAAGTAGGACAACTAGCACAGCAGGCAACATCATCGGTCTTAGCAAGGCTTGGGGATACTATGGTTTTGGTAACCGTAGTCATGGGCAAGGAAAGAACAGACATTGATTATTTCCCTCTGACGGTTGAATATATAGAAAGACTATATGCCGGAGGAAGAATTAAGGGCAGTAGATGGGTGAAAAGAGAAGGACGACCTACGGATGACGCTACTCTTACGGCCCGCCTAATAGATCGTTCTGTCAGACCGCTTTTTCCAAAAGAATTCAAAAAAGAAGTGCAAATAATTGCTACAGTTTTATCGGTAGACGGAGAAAATTCTCCCGATGTTCTGTCTGTTGTAGCAGCTTCGGCTGCTTTAGCTATTTCTCCAATTCCCTGGAAGGGTCCGGTCGGATCAGTCCGCATGGGATATGTTCAAGACCAAGAAACCAAGAAAGCTGATTTTATTGTTAATCCGGGAGTTGTAGAGTCCGACCTTTCAGAACTAGATTTAATTGTTACGAGTCTTAAAGGTAAAACATTGATGCTCGAAGCGGGAGCGCAGCAAGTTTCGGAAGACATCGTTTTGGAAGGAATCAAAAAAGCACAAATTGAAAACGATAAAATTATTGCCTTTATTGAAGATTTTGTTGTAGAAATAGGAACCAAAAAAGAAGAAGCTAAATCCAACACTCAATATCAAGAGCTAATTGCGCTTTTGGAAAAATCCTACAAAACTGAAATTGTCGACATGATCAAAACCAGGGTCAGCAAGGAATCCAATGGTGATGCAAGCGAATTCGTAGATAAAATTGTTGAAGAGCAAAAAGCCAAAGACGAAGATTTCTCTGGAGACAAGAAAATGATTGAGAAAGCCATTGAATATATTATGTTTAAAGCCCTTAGAGATAGCACCTTAAATAAGGGCGTCAGGCCGGATGGAAGAAAGATTGATGAGATAAGACCGATTTCCTGTCAGGTAGGAATTCTTCCCAGAACTCATGGATCGGCAATATTCAATAGGGGAGATACACAAGCTTTGACTATCGCAACTTTGGGTTCGCCCCGCATGGAGCAATTAATAGAATCTGCAGAAGGAGAAGAGTCAAAAAGATATATCCACCATTACAATATGCCCCCATATTCAGTAGGAGAAGCCGGAAGAATTGGATTTACTTCGAGAAGGGAAATAGGTCACGGAGCATTGGGCGAAAGATCAATTATGGCAGTTATTCCGACACAGGCTGAATTTCCTTACACGATTAGAGTTGTTTCGGAGATATTGTCTTCTAACGGTTCTACTTCAATGGCTGCAACTTGCGGATCAACCCTTGCTTTGATGGATGCAGGAGTGCCGATCAAAAAACCGGTTGCAGGAATTGCCATGGGAATGGTTTCGGATGGGACTAAATATGTAATTTTGACAGATATTTTGGGACTGGAAGATTTTTCAGGTGATATGGATTTTAAAGTTGCAGGAACTGACTCAGGAATTACAGGAATTCAATTGGATGTAAAAGTCTTGGGAATAACAGAGAATCAAATTAAAGAAGTTTTTGAAAGAGCTAAAAAAGCCCGCCTTTTTATTCTTGAAAAAATGATTGCAGTTGTGGGAACCGGGAAAAAAGCTGTTTCGGAATATGCTCCAAAAATAGAGCAAGTCCAAGTCCCGGTTGAAAAAATCGGTGAAATTATTGGTCCCGGGGGACGCGTTATCAAAAGTATCATTGCCACAACCGGCGCAACGGTTGATGTTGAAGATAGCGGAATAGTAACCATATCGGGAACGGATAAAGACGCAGTTGCCAAAGCTGTGGAATGGGTTAAGGGCATAGTGCGGGAAGTAAAGGTCGGAGAAATCTTCGAAGAAGCTGAGGTTAAAAGAGTGCTTCCTTTTGGAGCATTTGTTGAGTTTTTACCCGGTAAAGAAGGGATGGTACACGTTTCTAAGATGGCGGAAGGATTTGTACGAAACCCTCTAGACGTAATTAAGCTC
>Ga0209211_10005193_pt1 | contig 19678 bp, 18 predicted proteins | sample RifGroA2_FD_183992 | JGI IMG/M metagenome (GOLD analysis project Ga0209211, IMG submission 183992) | Groundwater microbial communities from Rifle, Colorado, USA - Groundwater A2 (SPAdes) (version 2) | ecosystem: Environmental > Aquatic > Deep subsurface > Groundwater | place: Rifle, Colorado...
ACCAAGAATAATATAATCAGCTGCTATTTTTACGCAATTCGGAATAATTTCAAATTTTAGTGGATGCTGACTGAAAAAATCGTTATTTATTTCAGTTGTGTCGTTACGTGATAATGATATAAATACAATGTTTTTGCTAGAATATTCGTCAACTAATTTATTTAAGCCCGGCATTTCTGCAATACAAGGAGCACATTCTTTAAACCAAAAGTTTAGAACTACGACCTTTCCATTAAGCTTTTCAAGCTCAATTTGTTTTCCATCAATTGTAGTTGACTTAAAATTTGGAGCTTTACAGTTTTTAATTGTTGTTTCAAAAAAAAGGCTATCTCTTTTTATTGTGTCTTCATGAGTGAAACCCTTTGGTAAGTCTGGAAGATTTACAATATTGAAACAATTATTTTGTGTTAAAGCAAATTTACACAATAGGATTAATGTTATTAGAATTATTTTAGTTTTCATTTTCTGTTTTATTTGAAAATAATAATGTATTGTAAATTCTATAATTCTATGTGTTGCAATAATATTTATTTAAAACAAAATTATACAAATAATTATATAAATACAATAGGAGTTAAGTGTAAAATATAAAATTATGAAAAGCTATCTAAGAAATATATTTGAAGAATAATATCTGCTCTAAAACTGAAAATAAATAAATGGCTGCAATTCAGTTGATTTTACCTGATACAGAATAAATATAATTACTACAACAATTAAGGCTTTTAATAAGTAAGGAGTTTTAATAAAGTAACCTCTCATTCGTTCTTTCCACATTGACGGGAGCCAGTGTGCAATAAGTCCAAATAAAATTATTCCATAAATAACTTTGTAGGAGCTAATCATTTCGGGAATTAGTCCTGGCATAAAGTTATGAGCTATTTGGTCGAACATCATATTTGCTGTTTCTAAATCCTGAGCACGGAAAAAAATCCATGAAAATGTTACAGTCTGGAATGTTAAGAAAACAGCAAAAACTTTTTTGTAACCTTTTAAATGTGTTGCAGATGGTACAACCGTTTTCCATAGTTTGTGTAAAATTAGCGAAAAGCCATGAATGGCTCCCCAAATAACAAATCGAATGTTTGGTCCGTGCCATAAACCTCCCAAAATCATTGTTAATGCTAGACTCAAATACATTCTGAATTTCCCTTTTCTATTTCCGCCCAATGGTATGTATAAATAATCTCTTAACCATGTAGATAATGAAATGTGCCAACGTCGCCAAAAGTCGGTTATATTAATTGCTTTGTATGGAGAATTAAAGTTAACTGGTAGTCGGAAACCAAATAATAAAGCTACTCCAATTGCAATGTCGGTATATCCCGAAAAATCGCAATAAATCTGAATTGAATATCCATAAGCTGCCATTAAATTCTCAAAACCTGAGTATGAAAGTGGAGCCTCAAAAACTCTGTCAACATAATTTATTGAAATAAAATCTGAAATTAAGATTTTTTTAATTAATCCATTCAAAATGAGGAATAAAGAATGCCCCATTACTTGGGAATTTAACGAATATTTTTGATAAAGCTGAGGAATAAATTCAGCGGCACGAACAATTGGTCCGGCAACTAACTGAGGAAAAAATGTTACGTAAAATCCAAAATCAATAATGTTTGTAACAGCTTTTACTTTATTTCTGTAAACATCAAAAGAGTAACTAATAGTTTGAAAAGTGTAGAATGAAATTCCTACAGGTAAAATTATCGAAGAAATATCGAAATGAGTTCCGGCAATTGAGTTTGTCCATTCGGCAAGCAGATTGACAACCTTGAAATTTGTATGAAAAATTGAATTTATATTATCAATTACAAAATACGAATATTTAAAAAATCCTAACAAACTCAAATTGATTACAATACTGGCTAACAGCAACATTCGTCGGGTTAGTAGCTTTTCATTTTTCGAAATTAAAAATCCAATTATATAATCAACCAAGGTTGAAAAAATCAGAAGCGAGAAAAAGTAACCACCCGATTTGTAGTAAAAAAACAAGCTAATAATGAAAAGATAGGAATTTCTTAAAACACTTTTTTTATATAAGAAAGTATAAATAAAAAGAACGATTGCCAGAAATATCCAGAAATATAACTGCGTGAACAGCAATGGAGAATCCTCAGAATAAACGAATATGTCTCTTAACCAAGTCAATTTTATTTGTTTTGATTTTTTGAAATTAAATCGAGTAATGCTTTATGAAAAAGTAAAGCTTGTAACTCATATCCAACCTTGTTAAAATGCAGATAATCATCAAAACATAAGTTCGATTTATGCCAAAGATATATTGAATTTAAGCCTCCCATAATTGTATAAAAATCCCAAACTCCTAAATTATATTTTTCGGCAAGTTTTATTATAATTTCTCTGGATTTTTCGTAATTAATATTTAAATATTTTCTATTTCGATAACTATCGCCGGGAGTTGTAAGTATTATTGCACTTTCTGGGCAGGTTTCTAATAGATTGTTAATTAGTGTCGTATAGCTTTGGGTAAAAACATTTGCATCAAATTTTTCGGGATATGCGTCGTTTGTACCAAGCGAAATAATAATAAGTTCTGGATTTAGAAAATCCAATTGACTTTTCAATAAATTGCAATTAAGATATGAATTTACATCAGCACCATTTATTCCAACTGAATTATATACCAATCCAGTGTTTTCGGTTTCAAGATAAAAGTTATTGAGTGTAAATTTTGTTTGTTTTTCGCTAGTTTTAATGAAAGTTATTGTAAAAGGGTCTGTGTTGTTGATATTGAAACTGCTGTATGCAAGATTTTCACTAACTTTTACAAATTCATTCGCAAATTGGTTGTTAATTTTTGGAATAAATTCTTTTTCGCCAATCTCGTGCAGGATTTTAATTGTTTTTAGATTTGAACAAATTGAATCAAAGTTTTTATAACACATTGTTATTGATGAGTTTTCGCTAAATGTAGTTGCAGAAATTCCTGAAATTCCAAGATTACATTTTTTATCTTTTTCGAGACTTCGGCACGATTCCCAATTTCCAGTATATGTAACATCATAATCAGTTGGATTATTGGTTTTTGCAAGCGTATAAGGAAACACTAAACCTCGTCCGGCAATATGCAATAAACTCTTTGAAAATAGAAATCTTAATTTAGCTGAAAACATATCAGCTTGAATATGTGAGTCGCCAATTTGGAGAATGTTAACTGTTTTGGTTTTTAAAGAATCTTCGGAAATATTTTTAGCAAAATTTCTGAATTTTACATTTGATTCGGGACAGATTATTTCGTTTTCAAAAAGACGTAAATAAGAATATGAACTTAAATCAACTTTTTGAGAATTGGCGTTTAAAGAGAAACATATTTGAATAATTAAAATTAGGAATGAAAGGATTTTATTCATTGGATAATTAAAGATTTTTTAACATTTTACCACATAGACACATAGCACACATAGAAAAAATCACATAGAACCATTTAGCAATGTAACCATTTAGCAATTCAACCATTTTTCTTACGAACTTTTCCTTTTCACAAATTGATTATAATCGAAAATTAGTGAATTATAAAACATTTCAGCTACTTTTTTAGCACCCTGATAACTAAAGTGTGTATAGTCTTTTGCTGCCATTGGTGGTTCATGATTTACCCAGCTTGGCATTGAATTTTCGCCACCCATGGCTTCGTACAAATCCCAGAATGCACATTTTGCACGAAAAGCTGCATTTTTCTGAGCATCACGTATTTGTTCAATTGTTGGATACGATTCATAAACATCTTCTACTTTTCTTGACATATCTGATACTCCAATAACAATTATGGGTGTGTTTGGATATATTTTCTGAATAGTGGTTATTTGATTATAGTACCAATTTTCGTAATAAGCATAATCTTTTGAATTGCCTGTAACAATGTTAATTCCATATTGTAGAATTATTAAACCGGTTTTAAATTTTGTTGACATTTCTTTTTGAAGCTGTAAATCGTTTTTGGTAAATTCAAGTCCTGAACTTCCACGAAGTGCAAAATTATCGACCAAAATTCCATTATTATCCTCAAACGAAAAACCGTAAAAATTTGGGCTGTCTTTGCCTGAGAATTTTATAGTAACATCATCGAAATTATTATCCAAATCCCATGTAATTTGCTCTAGTTTATCGCTCGACATAATGGTTTTAACATTTTTAAGATTCTCGCCTTGATATAGTTCTGCAATTAACGGAGAATTATTATAGCCATAATACATTTTGCATTTTACAAATTTTCGGTTAGTGTAATATGTCGATTTTGATTTTTCAAATTTTATCCAAGCTTCGTGGACTGTGCTGTCGTTAGCTTCATTGTTGAGGTCGGTAAATTTTGAATATAAGGACATTACGCCATATTTTTTGCTTTCATTTCCTGCTTTATTTTTATCCAAAATTGTATATCGTTTCCAGTTTGAAGAAGCTGTTTGTTTCATCGAAACAGAATAATTATAAATCTGAAAAGCAGGAAGTAAGCCAATTCCTGTTCCTCCAAATTGTTTTTGTAATTTATATCGAATATAAGATGAAATTCTGTCACCTTCTATTTGAGAATCACCATAATGCATTATTCTCACAGGTTCTTTGCTTTTTTGAACAGAACTTAAAATCTTAAAAAATCCATAAAGAGCATCGTTCTCATTTTCAGGATATTCAAGATTGTAAATTTTAATATTTGTGTCTAAAGCAATACTCTCTTTTTTTGAAATTGGAATAGTATCTAAAGAATCTACTTTAAGTACAACTGAATGTAACGAATCTTTTATGATTGCAGATGTATCAATTGATATTAATGATGTTGTGTCAACTTCAATCTCAGCTGAATTTATAATTGCAGAAATATCAGCATATTGCGTTTTTTTTAAACTAAAAACTTCTTCAAAATTTGCAAAACGAAGAGTACCAAAGTTTTGAATTTTTAATCCATCTTTTGGAAATACAAAGGAAAGAGCTGATAATAAGAATAAAACAATTAAAATAAATATGCTGGTTTTGATTGGTTTCATTAGTTCATATTTTTTTGAACGCAGATTTTGGCTGATTGTTATGATTTTTTTTTGTTACTAATGCACTTTAAAGTTTCTAGCTATGTATTGACTTTTCAATTGTATCAATAAATTCAATCATATCAGAAAACATTGTATTGATTGTTTCTTTGTCAAATTCTACGTAAGTGTCGTAATCTCCTTTTGTGCGTCTTAAATAAGCTCTGTTTATAATTCTTCCAAATTTCTTATCAATTAAACCGCTATGAACAAACTCTTTATTAAACCAACCTATTAATTTCGTGTGTTTACCTGTTTCGTAATTATGCTTCAACCCAAAAGCTAATAAAGAATAAAACATAGCATAGTAAATTCTATTTACAGCCGAACGATATTTATTATTATCAATCATTAAACGAGCATCATCAATTGTTTCTTTTGCTTGTTCAATACGATATTTTATCAATGTCTGCCTATCTTCAAAATTTAAGGTCATGCGTGATATCCATTATTAATTGCATTTATAAAAATTGGTTGTTTTCCCCTTACTGTTTGCAATTCTTTTTCCGATAATACATGAGGGTCTATTATTATATTATATTTTAAATCAATGTCGTAGCATAAATCAATGATTTTTTCCTCATATTTACTATCATAATTTTTATTAACAATTATTAAAACATCGTAATCAGAATTTACGGTTGATGTATTATTAGATTGTGAACCAAATAAAATAACATCTTTTATCTCATCTCCAATATTTTGAAGTAGATATTTTTTTAATTCTTTTACTATTTTTTCATTGATGTTCATAAATGAAAGCTAAATTACTACTTTTTCTTAATTTTTAATACTTGCCCTGGTTTAAGTGATTTTGAATTTTTGATATTATTTAAGTCCATTATATCTGTATTTGAAACTCCTGGAAATTTTTTTGCAATATCCCATAAGTTATCGCCAGATTTGACTTTATAATAAACAAAATCATCATTATTGTCGGAATTATTCTTTGCAATTTCTGTCTTTGCATCTTTTGTTTCATTATTGGAACTGACCTCGGCAAGAGTTTGGTCTTTACTATTTTTAGGAATATAGACAACTAATTTTTGTCCCACTTTTATCAAATTTCTATGAATATTATTCCAATATTTTAAATTATTGACACTTACTCTGTATTTGTTTGCTATTGAAGTAACATTATCTCCTGACCTAACTGTGTAATAAACAGCCTTCATGTTATCAGAAGGAGAATCAGGAATAAAAGCAATATTTCCTTTTTTTGAAGGAATTACTGAAGATTTATTTAAGAAAAAAATTGAATCCTTGTAAGAAAATATCGAATCACTTAAGTCTAAAAATTTTGTAGTATATTCAGATGGCATCATTAGCGGATAAGTTCCTGATTTTGCAGGGATAATATCTTTTCTGTATTGTGGATTTAAGTCTCTAATCATTTCCATTGGCATATTCAAAACTTCAGCAACTTGCCCAAAATGCAAGTCTTCTGTAATCATAATTGTATCAACTGCAATTGGAAATTCAATTTTTTTAGGAACAATATTGTGTTCTGAATAATAGTTCATTACATAAGTTGCTGCAATATAAGCAGGAACATATCCACGAGTTTCTTTTGGTAAATAATGATAAATTTCCCAATAATTGTTTTTTCCTTTTGATCGTTTGATTGCTTTGTTTACATTTCCAGGACCACAATTATAGGCTGCAATTGCTAGAAGCCAGTCGTCATATATTTTATATAAATCGCTTAAGAATAGAGCTGCTGCTTCGGTTGATTTTATTGGGTCTCTGCGTTCGTCAACAAACGTATTTATGTTTAGTTTATACATTTTGCCTGTTGCAAACATAAATTGCCATAAACCTGCTGCTCCGGCTCGAGATGTAGCTTCTGGATTTAAAGCAGATTCTATTATTGCTAGATATTTTAATTCCAGTGGTAAGTTGTATTTATCTAAAATTTCATCAAATATTGGAAAGTAATAATTAGTTAAACCAAGCATTACTTCAACTCGTTTGCGATGTTTGATTGTGTATGCGTTTATATAATCTCTAACTTTATCGTTAAAAGGTAGCTTTATTAAAGTTGAAAGATTGTTTAATCTTTCTATTAAAATAGAGTCCGAGAAAGTTGGCAGAGAATTTAAATATACTGTATCTTCCTTTAAATCTGAATTGTTATAATATTCTGAAGATAAAGAGCTACTTATGTACCATAAATTTAATAAACTATCAAGATTATTAATAATTTCGGTATTTTCTGATTCGTTTTTTAGAGAGTCAATATCAGGATTATTATCTGCAAAAACATTTAAGCTTATAAAAATTGAAATTATAGTTATTGAAATTGTTTTTAGAATCATTATTTAAAATTTTAAACGGAGCTTAAGCCCCACGTGTGAACCATTAGGTGTTTTATTTAATATTGGATCAAGTCTTAAAGTTAAGTCGTTTGTAACGTCATAGTCAAATAAGTTCGCATCAACACTTGCGTCAATAATATTTAATACATAAATTAAACTTAAAAAAATCACATTCATGTCTCTATATCTTCGCCATTTATTCATTTCAGTTTCAACATCGCTTGCCGAAAAGTCAGGATAAGGGTCAATTGTTAATGAATCCGTATCTGTTTTATAAATGTATGCATCACGATATTTCATATAAACCTTTTTATTGTCAATGGCAAAATAAACTAAAGCTCCCATGCCAGCATAAATAATTGGAACTTTCCAGTATTTTTTATTATACACCTGACCCGAACCCGGCACAATTGCAGACATAACTGATGCTAACGTTGGAGAATGTTTTCGTTTTAAAGTATCTGAAAAATTATCTTCTTGTTGTGAAAATAAATTTAAGCTATAAAAAGCAATTAAACAGAGCATTAAAAAATGTCTGTTTAATTTCTTGAAAATATTTATAGAACTTTTATTTCTCAAATTTCAGTTATTTATTTTATCAATAATAGAAACTATTCTTTCCAATTCATCGTCGGAGTTGAAGTTTATAACGATTTTCCCTTTTCCATTATTATCTCTTTTGAAAGCAACTGGTGTTCCAAAATAATTTGAAAGATGCTTTTTAAGATTTGTATATTCTTCTGGTAATAATTTGGCTTTAGTAATAGTTTCTTTTTTTAACTCCTCTTCAACACTAAGTTCTCTTACAACTTCTTCAATTTTACGAACAGAAAAATCATATTTTATTGCTTCGTGATAAATCATTAATTGAGTTTCTGGGTCTTCAATGTTAACAATTGCTCTGGCATGTCCCATTGATATTTTGCCATTTCTTAATCCAAGCTGAATTTCGGCAGGAAGCTTTAATAAACGTAAATAATTTGCAACTGTGCTTCGTTTTTTTCCGACTCTGTCGCTAAGGTTTTCCTGAGTAAGTTTGCATTCTTCCATTAATCGTTGATAGCTTATTGCAACTTCAATTGCATTAAGGTCTTCGCGTTGAATATTTTCGATTAATGCCATTTCTAACATTCCTTGTTCATCGGCAGTTCTGATGTATGCCGGAATTTTAATAAGTCCTGCTTTTTTAGATGCTCTTAATCTTCTTTCTCCTGAAATTATTTGAAATGTTCCTTTATCGGTTTTCCTAACAGTAATTGGCTGAATAATACCAACTTGCTTGATTGACTCGGCAAGTTCGTCAATTAAATCTTCATCAAATTCTTTACGTGGTTGAAATGGATTTACTTCGATTTTTTCGATTTCAATTTCGTTTATGAGTTCAATAGAATGTGGTTTATGAACTGCTTCGTCGATTAAAGCTCCTAAGCCACGACCTAATACTGGTTTTTTTGGATTCATAATTCTGTAATGTTTTCTATAATTTTTTCTGTGTTATTCATTTTTGTAAGTTCATTTTTTTGTAAAAACTCTCTCGATAAGCTTAAATAATTTTTAGCTCCTGTTGATTCGGCATCGTAAAACAAAATTGGTTTTCCAAAGCTTGGGGCTTCACCTAATTTTACATTTCGTTGGATTATGGTTTCAAAAACCATTTGTTGAAAATGTTGTTTTACTTCGGCAACTACCTGATTGGCAAGCCTTAATCTTGAATCATACATTGTCAATAAAAATCCTTCTATTTGTAATTCCGGATTAAGACGGTTTTGAATAAATTTGATAGTATTTAAAAGCTTTCCAAGACCTTCGAGTGCAAAATATTCGCATTGAACAGGAATTATTATAGTGTTAGATGCAGTTAAAGCATTAACTGTAAGTAATCCTAATGATGGTGAACAATCAATAATTATAAAGTCGTAATCGTTTTGAATTTTTTCAATCATAAACTTCATCATTTTTTCTCTGTTTGGAAGGTTCACCATTTCTATTTCGGCACCAACCAAATCTATATGCGAGGGTAAAACGTCTAATGTTTCAATTTCAGAATTAAGAATTATATCTTTTGGATTAATGCCATCAATTAAGCATTCGTAAATACTTGTTTTAATGGTTTTAACATCAAAACCCATCCCCGATGTTGCATTAGCCTGAGGGTCAGCGTCTATAAGAAGCACCTTGTATTCTAAAGCAGCCAAACTAGATGCAAAATTAATTGCAGTTGTAGTTTTTCCAACTCCACCTTTTTGATTAGCAATTGCTATAATTTTCACCATTTCTATATATTTTTATTAAATAGCAAATTTACCTTTTAATCCCAAAACTATCATTTGAATAGATTTGAATTTTAAACAATGGGGGGAATTTTTATTAACAAAAATTTAAGACGCAGATTTTATAAGAATATTAGACACTGATTTGTTTTGATGGTTATGATTTTTTATTTGACAGGATTACAGGATTTACAGGATATTATGTAACAATTTAACAATTTAACAATTTAACAATTTTATAATTTTTAATAGACACTGATTTGTTAAGATATTAATGATATAAGAATTGCCACTAATTGCACGAATTATTTCGATTTTTCATTCAGCACTTTACTAACATGTTCGGCTTCGGTTAAATATTTTTGGGCTTCATCGCTATTGCCATGTGCTTTGTAAATAGTGCCTCTAAGAAAAGAATGTATTTTTGGAAATACCAAAATTCAACCGAGCTTGCGAGCTCAACGAAGTTAAATTTCAAAAATCAAATAAATCTCAAATTACATTTCGACAAGCTCAACGCATCGCAATTACCTAATATCCAAACTGTTTTGAGAATTGAAGTTTTGAGAATTGGAATTTGTTTAACATTTGTTTTTTGTTTTTTGGAGTTTTCTTACAAACACTAAATGTTGCCGATATTTTCTAATTGAACATAAAATTTTATTATAGCCAAACTACATATAAGGAATAAAAGCATCCTCTATATGTTCAATTTCATAATTATTACCAGAATAAATTATAGAAACAATATCGAATCTTACATTCAAATCTAATTTTCTTTGGTCGATATATGCTTGAGTAGCTTTAATTAAGTGCCTTTGTTTCTTTTTTGTTACAGCTTGTGCAGGGTTAACTATTGAATCTTTTTTTCGAGTTTTTACTTCAACAATAACTAAAGTATCATCTGATTTGGAAATAATATCAATTTCTTTATGAGAAAATCGCCACTTTGTTTCAAGAATTTTATGTCCTTTTTTTATAAGATAAGCAACCGTTAATAACTCACCTTCGTCTCCTATTTTTATATTGTTGGTCATTTAAATAAATATTTTAGTCAAAATGAAACTTAATAAAAAGTGATTCGTATAAAAATGTGTTTAAAAGGTAAAGTTAATGATTAGGACAATATTATTTTCATTTTTTCTATTGATTTTTTGTATTAATGCATTTGGGCAATTAAAGTCACAAAATACATTATCTAATAATCAATTTGAGGGGAGTATTAATTTAATTAAAAAAACAATTAATGATACAACTTTTTATGTATATTATATTAAGGGACAAAAGATTAGAATAGATATTAAAGAAAAATCAGTTTCCTCAAATTCAATTGAAAATTATTTATTATTTGATTTAGAAAATAAGTCAATTGTTGCAATAAGTCCAACTCGAAAATTATATATTCCTTTGCAAACAGGGAAATACAAAAAGGCTGAAGACAAAAATTTTGTTATAATTAAATCAAATAATAAAAAAGTTGTAACAGGCTATCAGTGTTATCAATGGAGAGTTAAAAATATTGAAATGAATACAGAAATGACTTATTGGGTAGCATCTGAAAATTTCACATTTTTTGAAGATTTATTGAAATTATGGAATCGAACAGAGAAACATGCGGTTTTTTATTTGCAAATCCCAGAAATCAATGGGTTTTTTCCACTAGAATCAGTTGAACGAACGTTACTTCGTGATGAGAAAATGAAGCTATTGGTTACTAGCATTAAAAAAAATAAGGTAGATGAGAATCTTTTTAAAATCCCAGCTGATTATAAGAGCTACGAACAATAAAAGTATTCAAAAATTCTTTAGTAAAATTACTAAGTATTTGTATATTAGACGTGATACAATATAAATAAAATATCCCTAATTTATTTTAATTTCATGTTTAAAATAATAGCGAAAGCCGATTGAAATTGAATAACTTGACAAAGAATGTGTTTCATTTGTAAACTTGCCTCGTTTATTGTCTTCATTATCTGCGGTATCGAATGAATCAACAAAGTCAAATTCTTTATATCTTAATGGCAGTTCATTTAGCTTATCTTCTCCCTGATACGTATATTTTACACATTTACCTGTTTTTGGTTTAAAATTTTGAAATAAGAATCGTGCTTCAGCAAAAAAATTCAAAATACGATTTCTAGAAAACTCTATATCAAATGTACCAAATCCTCCCAAAATTACCTTTGGTGTATATTCATAAGTATATTCATACTTTTCTACAGGAATATAGTCAGGAAAATTATTAAATATTGATTGATAAAATTTCTTAGTCATTAATCCCTTTGATATATTAATTCCAGCTTTAATATAGGCATTAATTTTTTTGCTTTTATCAGTACTAAATATTAATGACGGAGAAAAGTTAAGCCCTTTATATGAATATACATGTCTGTCTTTAAATGTAGCATTATAAACTGATTCAGGATAAACCTCATAATATGAACTAACTTCCCAATCATGTTCATTACCTTTAAAATATGATACAGCTAAGTCAAAAGCAATATTATTTGCAAATTCATAACCAAACCCAATTCCAAACATTTTGCCATCACCAAATGAAATTGAGTTGTTGGTATTTACGTAATTTGTTGTTGTAGAATCTTGATATAAAATACTATTATCACTATGCGTATTATAATCAAGCTTATTTGCTTGCAATGATAACGATATTATTGGGTATGCATAAAATTTCTGTGCCAAAGTATTGCTGTATAAAATTGAAATTATAACAATTAAGAATAAGTATCTCATGCTTATTAAATGTTTTATTATTACAAAAAATTGTTTATTAAATAACGTTCAAAAATAATATTTATAAAATAAAAAATGCGAGAAAGTGCTATAAAACACATATAAATATTTGTGCTTTAAAAAATACTTGACAATAAATTTGCTGTTAAAAATATTTAGCAGTACATTTGCTGTCAATAGAGATTAACAATAAAAACACTGTCAAATGAAAAAAGAATGGAAATCTCCAAAAATAATAATTGGAAAGGATGCTACTGGAGAGTATTATTATAGAAGAAAAGAAACTGAAAATGAAATATGGTATGAATTACAAAAAGGCAATAATGTATTAATTGCTGCTCCTAGAAGAGTTGGTAAAACTTCTGTAATGAAGTATATTACAGAAACCCCAAAAGATGGATACAAACTTATTTTCAGAAATGTTCAAGGTATTGATTCCGAACAAATATTTTATAAAACAATATATGAGCTAATCATTTGCTGTTTAGATAATTTCAAAAGCAAAGTTAAATGGTGGGAAAATTATATTAAGTCAAAAAAAATAACTGAAGTAAGTATTTCTGGTGGAATAAAGATTGAAGATAAAAACATAAATTATCTGCAAGAAATAAATGAGATAATTCCTAAACTTGAAGCAAGTGAAGAAACAGTAGTTTTACTACTTGACGAACTTCCCGAAGTTTTACACAATATTTACAAAAAAGGAAATAAAAATATTGCACTTTCAATTATTAAAAATCTGAGACATTGGAGACAAGAAAATAAATATAAAAAATTACAATGGGTACTTGCAGGCTCAATAGGATTACATTACGTTATCAATTTAATTGAAGGCAGAAGTTCTGATATAAACGATTTAAAAAAAGTATATTATCAACCATTAGATACTGACGAAAATGAAAAGTATCTTGATTGGGCAACAGAAAATGCAACAATTAAATATGATAAAAATTTAAGAAAATATCTTTTCAGCAAAATTCAATACTATGTGCCTTATTTTATTAATCTTATGCTTGATGAAATAGATAAAGATGCACATAAAAAAAACCAAACAGTAATAACACAAAAGGATATTGATTACGCTTTCAATAGAATTATAAAAAACAATGAATACTTCTCGGATTGGAAAAAAAGATTAGAGGATTATTTGCCTACAAATGATTTCAGGTTTGTAAATGAAATTCTTATTCATATTGCTCACAAAAACCAAATTACAATTCAGGAAATTTATAATAAGGCTGTGAGACATAATATAACCATTAATTATATGGATTTAATTAATGATTTAGAACACGACGGATATATAGTTGAACATGACCAAAAATATATTTATATTTCTCCGTTTTTAAAAGAATTTTGGAAACGTAATAACCCGATTTACAATGGATAATCAAACCATAAAATCAGCAAATTGGTTTGTTGACCAATTAAATTTATATCAATCTGCTAATAGCGATAACGAATCAATTAAAAATAGTTTCGTAATAAGAAAAGTGGAATTTGAAATTATTATAAATGCATTAAAGAATAAAAAAGAAAAAGACCCTCTGCAACACGAGCTTATTTTAGGTAGAAGAGGAAGCGGAAAATCTACACTTTTGAAAAGAATTCAGATAGAAATTGAGGAAAATCCAGAGTTTCATAAAAAATATATTGCTGTTAATTTAGCTGAAGAACAAGCAGGAGTTTATAGGCTTTTTGATTTATGGGAAGAAGTATTAAAAGAAATATATTGTAAGCTAAATTTAGAAATAAAGCTTAAGGAATACTCCGAGTTTAAGGAGGAACAGGAATTTACAAGATACTTATATCAAAATATTCACGAGGTATGTAATAAAGAAAAAAGAAAAGTAGTATTGCTATTAGATAATTTCGATAGAATAATAGAAAACTTTACCGACGATGGAAGTTTATTACGTGAAATATTAACAAATTATAATGACATTCAATTTATTACAGCAAGTACTCGAATGGATGAACATTTCTGGAGCTACGATAAACCATTTTACGAATTTTTCAGAAAACATCGTTTAGAGGCTTTAAGTACTGATGAAATTTATGAGCTAATTAACCATTGGAGCGAATCATTAAAAATTCCCGAATTAAAAAATTTCATTAGTAACAACAAAGGGAAAATTGAAACAATAAGGATTTTAACTGATGGATTGCCAAGGACATTGCAGTTTTTTATTCAAATTTTATTGCAACATTCCGATTTGTATGGCTACGATTATTTGCGAAAAGTAATGGATAATATTACTCCTTTATATCAGGAGCGATTAAACAATTTAACTCCTCAGTTTAGAAAAATAATTGTGGAAATGGCATTTATATGGGAGGCTTGTAACACAAAACAATTGGTAGAAAAATGCCGTATGGAAAGCAAACTAATTTCGGCAAATCTGAAAACTTTAACCGAAAAAGGAATAGTTGAAAAAATTACAACAGACAAAAAAAATCATTTATACCGTATTTCAGAAAGGTTTTTTAATATGTGGCTGATAATAACCCAAGGAAATCCTAACCAAAAACGTAAAGCTAAATGGCTGAGTATTTTCCTCGAAAACTGGTACGATGCTAAAGACTTCAAAATGCTTACTATTGAACATATTGAAAACTTGAAAAATAATAAATTAAGTTTTGACAAAGCTCTTATTTTTTCAAAAGCACTAAGTCAAAGTAAATATATATCTACGGAGGAGAGAGATGATATTATTAACATGGTTGAGGAATTAAACCCAAACAAAGAAAAAAATTCATTCATTGAACTTCCAAAGAAATTTAAAGATATTGTTGGTGAAGTAAATAAATTAATTGAAAGGAAGGAATATGAAAAAGCCATAGAATTAGTAAATGATATTGAAAATGAAGAAGATGGTAAAAAATATTTCCTTATGGCATATATCTATGATATTCAAAAAAAATATTCAGAAGCTGAAGAATATTATTTAAAATCAAGTGAAAAAGGCAATATATATGCTTTAAATAATATTGGGGTTTTATATCAGTTTCAAGAAAGGTTCAAAGAAGCTGAAGAATACTTTTTATTGGCAATTAATAAAGGTGAAGTAAGTGCTTTAAATAATTTGGCATATTTATATCATATTCAAGAAAAATACTCTGATGCTGAAAAATATTACTTACTTGCTATTGAAGATGATGTCGCAATTTCGTTAAATGATTTAGCTATTTTTTATTACCAATTTAATATCAAAAAAACAAAATCTTTAGAATTAATTAAGAAGTATAATGAATCTTATATGAACTTAATTTCCAATCAACCTGAAATTATAATAGAAATATGGAATGGAATTTTTAATGATTTGGAAAATAGAATTATTCAAAATTTTAAAGAAAATGAATTTAATAATTTAGAATTATTTATTGGGAATTTATTAATCCATCAACAAAAAAATCTAGTTTTAAAACTATTTCAAAATGAAGAGTTTGGGAAAGAATTAAAAGACCGATATAAAATTTTGTATTATGCTACTTTAGCATTGACTCATTCGCAAGAAGAAAATTTTAAGTTGAAAATACCACCTGAAATTCAATCTACTTTAGAAAATATATTAAGTGATATTAAAGAAAAGCAAACGTTTTATGGTTATTAATACCCAACTTCTACCTTCTCTTTTCCAACCTCTATCTTCATCTTCCGTCCCATAATCAATGGAAAGTTTTCCTCAATATGCCCAGCCGGAAAATTAAAACAAACCGGATAATCGTATTCTTTAACTGAATCAAGAATAATTTCGTTTGCCGATTTTCCGTAAGGTGTATTTCCTTCTTTCATATCTGTCATTCCGCCAACAATAAGAGCTTTCAGGTTTTTAAGTTTTCCACCAATTTTCAAATTCATCATCATGCGGTCTATATGATAGAGATATTCGCCTAAATCTTCAATAAATAATATTTTCCCATCTGTATCAATATCGTAAAGTGTTCCTCGTAAAGAATATAATACAGATAAATTTCCTCCTGTTAAAATGCCTTCGGCAGTTCCTGTGATATTTAAAGCATCTGATTTTATTTCGTATTCTGGAATTTTTCCTGTTAAAGTTTCAATAAAAAGTTCTAATGATTTAGTTTTTGAAAAACTTATTGGCATTGTTCCGTGAATGGTTTCAATTCCATATTTTTGATTTATAACAGAATGTAAAACAGTAACATCGCTGTAACCACATATCCACTTAGGCGATTTAATTAACCCTGAAAAATCAATTTTATCAATAATCCTAACTGTTCCGTAACCACCACGAGAACAGATGATTGCTTTAACAGACTCATCATTAATCATTTGTTGAAAGTCGAAAGCCCGCTTTTCATCAGTTCCTGCAAACATGTTATTTGATGCAAGAATATTTTTTCCAAGAACAACTTCAAAACCTGATTGAGATAAAACATTTACAGCATTATCAATATATTCTTTTTCAATTTTTCCGGCAGTTGATACGATGCCTATTTTATCGCCTTTTTTTAAATATTGGGGTTTAATCATAATTAGTTTACAAGAATAATTTTTTCGATTACTTTTGTAAAACTAATGAAATTTTAATTACTGTGAAAAATATTGCACGTTATACAGTTACAGCAGCTCTTCCGTATGCAAACGGACCAGTTCACATCGGACATCTTGCGGGAGTTTATATTCCTGCCGATATTTATGTAAGATACCTTCGTCTGAAAGGAAAAGACGTTATTTACGTTTGTGGTTCCGACGAACACGGAGTTCCAATTACATTGAAAGCACGTCAGGAAGGCGTTAAACCACAGGATATTGTTGATAAATACAATGCAATTATTAAGGATTCATTTGCAAAATTTGGAATTTCGTTCGATATTTATTCTCGTACTACAAACAAAACTCATTTTGAAACAGCCTCAGCATTTTTCAAAAAGCTTTATGATAATGGCGATTTTATTGAAAAAACATCAGCACAATATTACGACGACGAAGTTAAGCAATTCCTCGCAGACCGTTATATTACAGGAACTTGCCCACATTGTAATAATGAAAATGCTTATGGCGACCAATGCGAAAAATGCGGAACAACACTAAATGCTACCGACCTTATAAATCCTCGCTCAACTGTTAGTGGAAGTAAACCAATACTTAAAGAAACAAGCCATTGGTATTTGCCTTTAGATAAATACGAATCGTTTTTAAGAAAATGGATTTTAGAAGACCATAAAGAATGGAAATCAAACGTTTACGGACAATGCAAATCGTGGCTCGACCAAGGATTACAACCACGAGCAGTAAGCAGAGATTTAGATTGGGGAGTTCCGGTTCCGGTTGATGGAGCTACAGGAAAAGTTCTGTATGTTTGGTTTGATGCCCCTATTGGATATATTTCTGCAACAAAAGAACTAACTAAAGATTGGGAAAAATACTGGAAATCAGACGATACCAAACTTGTTCATTTTATTGGAAAAGACAATATTGTATTTCATTGTATAATTTTTCCTGCAATGCTTAAAGCCGAAGGAACTTTTATTTTACCTGAAAATGTTCCTGCAAACGAATTTCTAAATCTCGAAGGCGATAAAATTTCAACATCTCGCAATTGGGCTGTTTGGTTGCACGAATATTTGATAGACTTCCCAGGAAAAGAAGATGTGCTACGTTATACTTTATGTGCAAATGCTCCTGAAACAAAAGACAACGATTTTACATGGAAAGATTTTCAGGCAAGAAACAACAACGAATTGGTTGCAATTCTTGGAAATTTTGTAAACAGAACATTAGTTCTAACTCAAAAATATTTTGACGGAAAAGTTCCAATTTCTAATCAATTAACAGATTATGACAAACAAGCTTTAGCAGATATACCAACATTCAAGAAAAATATTGAAGAAAATATAGAAAATTTCAAATTTCGTGAGGCTCTAAAAAGTCTAATGGACTTGGCAAGACTTGGAAATAAATATCTTGCCGATACTGAGCCATGGATTGTTTACAAAACGGATGTTGAGCGAGTAAAGACAATTCTAAATATTTCTTTACAGATTTGTTTGAACCTTTCGGCTGCTTGTGAACCATTTTTGCCTTTCACTGCTGCTAAATTGAAATCATTCTTAAATGTAACTGAATTTGGATGGGAAGATATTGGTATTAAAACTCTTGCCGATAGTCATCAGATAAATAAACCTGAACTTTTGTTTGCAAAAATTGAAGATGCTGAAATTGAAGCTCAGATAATTAAATTACAAAATACTAAAAAAGCTAACGAATCGGCACATACAGTTGCAATTCCTCAAAAACCAAATATTAGTTTCGACGATTTTACTAAAATGGACATACGTATTGGAAAAATTTTAGAAGCTGAAAGAGTTCCAAAAACTAAAAAATTATTAAAACTAACAATTGATACCGGAATTGATAAACGTACAGTAGTTTCGGGAATTGCCGAATTTCACGACCCAGCAAAAATAGTTGGAAAACAAGTGTCCATTTTAGCCAACCTCGAACCACGTGAAATAAAAGGAATTACATCGCACGGAATGATTTTGATGGCTGAAAATGCTGATGGCGAGTTAGTTTTTGTAAGTCCTGATAAGGAAATGAAGCAGGGGAGTTTAGTAAAATAATTTATTTACTTTGATTATTAATTGCATTTTACTTTAAATATTATTAAATTAGTAACTCAATTAAAAAATAAAATTATACAATATGAAATTAATTATTGAAACAACAAATTTCAATGAATTTGAAAAAATATTATATTTTTTTAAAACTATAGAAATAGGAAGTGTAAAGGTTATTTCAGAACATATAATACCAACTCCAAAAATTCACAAGGGGAATAAGAAAATAAACCCGAAAGAATTGTTTGGAATTTGGAAAGATAATCCAAAATCGTTGGAACAAATCAGGGAAAATTCATGGAAACGAAATTGGATTTTATAATATGATTCTATGCGATACTAATATTTTAATCAGTGCCTTTAACGGTAGAACCGACACTATTGAACACTTGGAACTAATTGGTTTTGAAAACATTATTCTTTCATCAATTACCGTAATGGAATTATTTCAAGGCATGAGCAACAAGCATGAACTTAATCTAATTAAGAAGAAAATAAAATTTTACGATATTATACACATTGATAATTTTACTTCCGAACAAGCTATCAGTTTAATAGAAAAGTTCAAACTAACAATAGTTCGTTAAATTTTTAAGCAGCAATAGTCCCATAAAATATAAGTTCATTGAAATATTTTCTATTTTTTGCAGAGTATTGGTTAATGCCGAACACATCAAAAAATCGCTGAAGCAATAAAGCA
>Ga0209211_10005196_pt1 | contig 19674 bp, 14 predicted proteins | sample RifGroA2_FD_183992 | JGI IMG/M metagenome (GOLD analysis project Ga0209211, IMG submission 183992) | Groundwater microbial communities from Rifle, Colorado, USA - Groundwater A2 (SPAdes) (version 2) | ecosystem: Environmental > Aquatic > Deep subsurface > Groundwater | place: Rifle, Colorado...
AAGATAAATTAGAAGGCTACCGCGTGTATAAAAATCCCGACCACGGCGGAGAGGGGAGAAAGCGGGTGATGTGAGTATGGTAGTATGGTAGAATATATGAACCTATGAATCTTCAACCTGACGCACGACGGGCACTTGGTGCAGGATTGGTAGTAATTGCATTGGTAGCGTTTTCAAACTCGTCAGCACACATCTCTGATGTAGGTCAACAAGCGGCAGTAGCCGCGGTGAGCAGTACGGATACACTCACCCAGCTCAATCAGTCGCTCATCAGCGCGAACAAAGACAAAGGGGTGCTGAAGGAAGGAGAATTGCTTGAGAAGGCGGTTCACAGAAAGGCTTTGATGGAAATTCTTGCTAAGGAGAACCCAGCACATTTTTTACGCTATGTACTCAACGCCAGCCAAATCTCTTCACTTCCAAAATCGGTAACGGCTACAGTTGAAAAAAGAATTTCTACCGAAGGAGTCATTGATACCTACATAATTGATGACTTTGAGCACCCGGAGAAGTCCCACTACGAATACTATTTTAAGAGAGGAGCAAATGTGAAGTCTCTGTATCTTGTGGGAGACTTGCTGGTGCGCTCCAATACTCAAGCGCTTATAACTGGGTACGAGGGAGATACGTATGTTGTTGCTGATAACACCAAAGGGAATGTTACCATCAAAGCAAACAAAGATATTGATGGCGGCTCAAACGAGGCGCTGGGAGTGCAGAACACAGCGGTCATCCTTGTTGACTTTGATGACTCCGGTCCGCGGCCGTTTACAAAAGAGCAGGCGAAAAATATCTTCTTCAACGCGCAGTTCAACAAGTTTATGAAAGAGCAGTCGTACAACAAAGTCTCCTTCAAGGGGGATGTGTACGGATGGTATCGATTGTCGGGGCCGAGTATGTCTAATGGGCAACATGTAATACCAGTATTTGGCAACGACAATTCGCAACTCAATAGGATAATTTTAGAAAATAATATACCTATAGGTAATTATGGACGTGTAATCATAGCTATTAATAGTGACTTTACTAGCAGTAGTCAGGTAGGTATGACTATGCAGTACATAGGAGGAAGGGAATATTTTTTCTCTAGTTCATGGATCAGTTTAGCCGGATTTGATATATTAGCTCCCTTCCCGTTTACTTGGACTGACTTAGATTTTTTACTAGCTCACGAACTTGGTCATGCGCTGGGTTTGATGCATGCAAATAGCTGGGAATGCGGCACCAGTCCTATTCCTACTTCCGGTTCAAACTGTGAACATAGAGAATATGGTAACTTTTTTGATACTATGGGCACTGGTGGATTAAGTCTACATTTCAATGCTTATTACAAAGAACTACTCGGGTGGTTGTCTCCTTCATCTGTATTAACGATTAATCAATCGGGGGCTTATACCCTTAAAACTCTTGAGGGGTATGGAGGTTTTAGATTGGCAAAGATAAAGATGCAAGGATCTACACAAACTCCTTATGTGTTAGAATTCCGTCAAGGTATAGGATTTGATTCTATTCTTAATCTGCCCGCGTTGACGTCAAACAAAGATGGTCTATTTATCGCCAGAACCATTGATGATGTATTTCCAACCTCACGGTTGCTTGACATGCAACCAAACTTTCCTAGTTCCGATTGGGATGATATAAATGCGGTGACACTAAACCTCGGAGCTGCTCCTTTTGTGGACCGAGGATTAGGAATTATCATTGGTCCGGTCACTAAGGTTGCAAATAGCGGCATTGACTTCAATGTTGATATAAAAGAGCCTATATGTATTTATAATAAACCAACAGTGAGTAATGCATATGGGAATATCGTCCTAGCTCCTGGAGGATTTACTACCTTCGGTATTAAAATAATAAATAATAACAGCTTTACCTGCCCGCCATCTGATTTTGAAGTGGCGGCAGGATTTCCTGCGAATCTTTGGTTTGCTGATCCAAACTCAATCAGACAAACACGAATGATCAACAATCAAGAAGACGGCTATTTTTCGTTTCCTCTTCAGGTCCCTACAATGACTGTTCCTGGGCAATACACTGTTTCCTACCTTATAACAGACAAACAAAGCGGATTAAGCGCAACTTTGACATACCCGTTATATATTGTGCCTGATCCAGTGATCACAAACGTTACACCTATGTTTGGCTTGCCGGGGACACAAGTGACTATTCAAGGAAGAAACTTTAACTCGGAAGGGGATGTTCTATTTGTATCTAACACTGTAGCATTTTCTATCAAATATTATAATGCTGAGTCTAATAACATTAGGTTCAATATCCCAGAAACCTTTTTTTGCTCTGATACATGTTCTCCGGTGCCTTTAAGAAGATACACAGTGACTGTTTACTCAAACGGAGTAGAAAGCAATCCTGCAACGTTCCAAGTAGGGGAAATTTTAGACCTTGAGCCAACCATGAAGGTAGTGTCTGCGAGTACGACAATCGAATATGATTCTGCCAATAAAGAATCTGCAATCGTGGGAAACTTCATCGTACATGTATCTGCAGATTCAGAAGATCTCTATATAGAGGAGACTCCATTTACGGTTGCGGTAAACAGTACAAAGAATTGGTCTACGAGCCGCACCGATGCCACTATGTTGCAGTTGCCCGCAGGAGAGCAATTGGAAGATGGCACGTATAAGATAGCAAAGAATACGAGCAAGACGTTTACCGTGCAGGTGAAGTACTTATCAAAAAATCTACTGCCCGGTCTCTACACAATCAAACTGAACGGACTCTATATGGGAGATACACTCGTTGGGCCGACAGCGCCTGCCGTGACAAATACTATTGGTCCAATTGTGGGGGATATAGATAAGCCGGGTGAGGCAGGGTATGCAATTCCTACTATCAACTATTTTGCAGGCAGAGCAAGCCATCGGATATACCCAACATTCAATGATAGCGGGAAAATTCAGTCTATGCAATTACTTAACTCATCCGTGTGTTACCCTATTCTCTTTAAAGTCTCAACGGAGACTAGACCGCAGTGTACAGTGAAGGAGTACCAAAAAGGGGAGACCTGCTACCTCTACTTCCAAAAAAGGAACCTTCCCCAGCGCTGTGTGGCAAAACTGCAATTTGCCCGCGGGCCTAAGGATAACCCGAGCATTGAGACGCACTACTACGAGAGCTACCTGCCCGCAGGAGCAGTATTCGGGAGAGGCGAACAGATACGGGAATTGAGCCAGCAGGAGGTGAATGTCGCATTCCCGAATCAGGGAGGGAGCGTCTTTGACGCCTTCTTGGGGATATTTAAGTTGCTTACCAGATAAAAATTTAAGCCATTACCTCCTTGACGAGAGAGGAGAAGGTGTCGGGCTCGGTTTGCGCGAGCTGGGAGAGCACTTTGCGGTCTAGGACGCTCCCTTTCTTTTTCAGCGCACCTATAAAGCGTGAGTACGAGTAGCCGAGAGGCTTGAGCGCGGCGCCAATTTGAATCTGCCAGAGGCGGCGGAAGTCGCCCTTCTTGTTTTTACGGTGGTCAAAAGAGTAGCGTCCTGCGTGCAAGAGCGCCTCGCGCGCCTGGCGCTCTTTGGTGCTACGTCCAAAACGGTAGCCCCTTGTCGCCTTAAGGACGTTCCTGCGGCGCTTGATTGCAATTTTTGCTCGTTTAACACGCGGCATATTATTTCTGTAAAAACCGAGCGATATCTTTCGGCTTCATTTTAAACTCGGCGCTGCGCTTGTGGTCAAGCTGTTCGCTGCGCGGTGCCTTGGCATTAAAATGGTTCTGACCCGGCTTGCGCGCTAAAATCTTACCCTTTCGGGTTACTCTTAATCTTTTACTGTACGATTTGTTTACTTTCATAGTTGTTTATGTGCGTTTACGCATGACTTGGTTACTTGCGTTCAATGATGAGCGACATGCCCTTGGGACTCTTTTTTGGCTCGTCGGCTATTTTGTACTCAACGGTGAGCAATTGCAAGATGCGCTCCACGCGGCTCTTTAAAAACTCTGGGTTGAGGTACTTGGCCCGTCCGGGGAGGAAGAGGTCAACCTTGACCCGATGCCCCTCGGTGAGGAACTCGGAGACCTTCTTGGCCTTGAGCTCAAGGTCATGCTCTCCAGTGCCGATCTTAATCTGGATGATTTTGGTCTCCGTCCGGTGAGCTTTTGCCTTAGTTTGTGAGGCCTTCTTATTCTCCAGATACTGGTATTTGCCAAAATCCATGATCCTTCCCACCGGCGGCACGGCGTTGGGGGATATCTCAATCAAATCCAGCCCCAGTTCCTCGGCGGCCGCGAGCGCCTTCGCAAACGGCAAAACACCAAGGTTCTCGCCCTCGGCTCCGATGACCCGGAGCTCCTGGGCGCGTATCTCCTGATTAATGCGTGTGCGATTGCTCAAGTGTGTGCTCTTACAACAAAGAACCCAGTCATACTAACCTTTTTCCAGCAAGGAGTCAAATTGTGCTACCATGAGCCCATGGCCTTGGCAGAGAACAGTAAGGCGCGGTTCAACTACGAGATACTCAAGAGCTTTGACGCAGGCATTGAGCTTTTTGGCCATGAGGTCAAAGCGCTCAAGACGGGGAAGGGGGCGCTCCTGGGGAGTCATGTGGTGGTGCGCGGTGGGGAGGCCTTCCTGGTGGGAGCGAGCATTGCGCCCTACCAGTCGGGGAATGTTCCCGAGGACTACGATGCCGAGCGCGCGCGCAAACTCCTCCTTACCAAAGGGGAACTGCAGGAGCTTGCGGATGCGGAAGGGACCAAGGGATTGACAATCGTAGCTCTTAAGGTGTATAATAAAGGGAACAGACTCAAGCTCCAGGTAGGCATCGCGCGGGGGAAGAAGCAGTACGACAAACGGCACTCTATCAAAAAGCGCGATATGGAGCGCGAGCTGGGAAGGACTTTGAAAAGGTAGCCCGATCCGCCGCGGCGGATTTAAGGGGATGATCGGCATAGACAGTGGGTACGCCTTGTATGTGCGCGCCGGCCTCCTGCAATAGGCCGTTACTATAATTGCAGAACAGATAAGTGCCAACTCATCTGAAAACGGCGGCAGTGTGGCATCGCCATACTTCACGCCCGCATTCGCGTTAGCGTAATGCCGCCCGCGTTTTACAGTATCTTTGCTTAAAACGCAGGGTGTCATATCTCAAAGATCGGTACCGTAGAATGATTGACTACGATACCTAAACAAACAATCTAGGATGCTGTGCGATTTCGTCTGCTCTTGACGCGCGGCACCGAATACTACCGGCAAGTAGTTAAAGCAGTCTAGGCTCCGTAGAAGCATGCATGCGCCTCTCATTGCACGCGGGTTCGATTCCCGCCATCTCCACCAGAATTAAAGTCAGGTCATTTTTAGAAATTTTTTCTTTGGCGTTCGCCAAAGAAAGCCAATGGTTTTGGGCAATTCCGAACGCTCCGCGTTTTTTTAAGGTGAGGTTCGAGCCGAAGATTTTTTGGAGGGAGATTTTTTTGGAGGGGAGGTCGTCTGTTTTTGCTGTTTCTTCCAGTATGGAAGCGTCTTTAATCCAGTCTCGGGTCGGTTCGATCCACGCGGAGGGGGTATGTTCAAGACGGGCTATTTGCTCCTCGACGGACTTCTTCTCGGACATGAGCGAACGACGCCTCTCAAGGTAGTCATCTCGCTCTATGTCTTGCGATACATATATATCGGTAAGTCTGGCGAGGTTGCGGGAAAAGTCGCTGACTTGCCCTCGCATTTCTTGAACAGCCTCCGACGCGGAATTTTTTGTGTCGTGTTCCTCCTTGTCGAGCATGACGGAAAGTGGGGCTACCCATTCTTTCGGCATAGCGTATTCGGAAAGCATGACCGACAACTGGCGGTCTAATTCCTCTTGCCGAATACACGGCTCGGGACATTTCTTCGTCTTGGACTTCTTCGTGCAATGGTAATAAATATAGCGGTGGGTGTTGCCGTTCTTCTGCCTCTTTATCTTTATCTCTCCCGTTATTCCCATACCGCAACTCCCACACGACAGGAGGCCACAAAACGGCCTCGGGTCGGTCTTTTTAGCGGGGGTGCGGCCTCGGCCTCGCAAGACGGCGTTAGCCCTATCAAAGAGGTCTTTCGTGATTATCGGCTCGTGCTTGCCCTCGTATATTTCCCCTGCGTGGCGGAAGTGTCCGTAATAAATCGGATTGGTGAGAATATTTGATATTCGTGAAATATGAACACGATTTTTATTTTTGGATTGGATACCCGCCTGTTCCAAAACAACGGAAAGATTTTCAAGGCGGACACTTCCCGTTGCGTAAAGTTCAAACATCTTTTTAATGAGCTTCGCATTTTTACGATGAACGGCGATTTTCTTGATGTTGGAATTGTTGATGTAGCCAAGCGGAGCAAGGCCGGGAAAGTCTCCCTGCCGTGCTTTCTGCCGTAATCCTCTTGCGGTGTTCGCACTTAGTTGGCGGATATATTCGTTAGCCATGCCTAACTCGACGGACATCATCAAAACATTGTCGTTTGGATAATGGCTTCTATCGTGGGTTTGAATATGTGCGATAACTCCTTGTTGCAGAAGCCATTGAATTTGTCCGCCGTCCACGGGATTGCGAGCCAAGCGGTCAATCTTCCAACAAATAATGCCTTGTGCTTCGCCCGTCTGTATGCGGCGGAGCATATCGTTGAAGATCGGGCGACCGGGCATTTTTGCCGATCGCTTTTCTATAAACTCGTCCGATATGGAAAGGTTCTCGTGCTTGGCGAGTGCCCGCAGTTCGGCGAGTTGGGCTTCAATAGAGAGGACTTGCTTGTCCTCGACATCGGTGGATTTTCTTGCGTAAAGAAAGTATTTAGACATATGGGTAGAATGATAATTCTACATAGAACTATATTACAATATCTGATAGAATGCACGCAAGGGGTAAAATATGAATTTATGACAGATATATCAGCCAAGTTTGGAAAAAAGGTTAAAGAAATTAGACTCAAAAAACAGATGTCGCAAGCCGATCTCGCCAAAGTTTTAGGTGTTCACTCGACTTATATAAGCGGTATTGAACGGGGTGTGCGGAATATGGCTCTGAAAAACATTGAGCGTCTCGCAAAAGCACTAGCCGTTCCGATTGAAGACTTAATCAAATAAATTTATGAAATTAACTGATAATGAAAAAAGAGATGTTGTGAAATACTTGGAAGCGGGAAAACCGCTTCCGGAAAAATATCGTTTCTTGCTCTTTGATGATGACAGAGAGGTTGAGCTTCTTTGGAATGGAAAGACAAATGAGGTAACGAATGTTGTCTTGCCTTTTCAAGTTATTGAGCAAATAGACGAGCCAAGAAGTGATGCAAAATTCGGCAATCAAAATTCTCTTTTTGATACAACAGGACGACAAATAACCGGATGGACGAATAAATTGATTTGGGGAGACAATAAACTGATTCTCTCCTCTCTCAAAAATGGACCACTTCGCAAAGAAATAGAAGCGCAAGGCGGTTTGAAATTGATTTATATTGACCCGCCGTTTGATGTAGGCGCAGATTTTTCTATTGATATAAAAATAGGAGAAGATGAGTTTAAAAAGAAACCTTCCGTCATAGAGGAGATCGCTTTTCGTGATACATGGGGTAAAGGGGTGGATAGTTTTAATGCGATGCTTTATGAGCGACTAAAACTTATGTATTCGTTACTCGCTGAAGACGGAAGTATTTATGTGCACTGCGACTGGAAAACAAATTCTTATATAAGATGTATTTTAGATGAGATTTTTGGAAAAGATAATTTCCTAGGTGATATATCTTGGTATTACTATAATAAAATGGCGAGTGGTACTAGAAAATATTCCTCCGCACACGACAGAATATTGTTTTATGTAAAAAATAAAGATTCAAATTATACTTTCAATCCACAAGAAGAAAAGAGAGACCAACCCGTTAAGCAATTAAAAAGAAAATATTTTGAAGGAAAAGCAATAAATGCTAGAGATGAGAGTGGTAATGTGCAGTATCAAATGAGAGATGTAAGAAGAGTTGATGATGTATGGAAGATAGCTTGTTTACAACCTGCCGATAAAACTCAAAACACCGACTACGCGACACAGAAGCCCGAAGCACTACTGGAGAGAATCATAAGTGCATCCACCAATGAGGGTGATCTTGTAGCAGATTTCTTTTGCGGTGCTGGTACGACTCTCGCTGTTGCTGAAAAACTTGGTAGAAAGTGGATTGGTTCTGATTTGGGTAAATTCGGCATACACACATCTCGTAAACGACTAATTGGAATACAAAGAGAACTGAAAAAGGAAAGTAAAAATTTTCGAGCTTTTGAGATTCTGAATGTTGGGAGATATGAAAGAGAAAATTTCCTAGCGACAAATGATGATTTGCGAGCAGAGGAAAAATCAAAACAAGCCGAAAGGAAAGAAAAGGAATTTGTAAAACTTATACTTTCCGCATACAAAGCAGAGCCGATAGAATCTTTTGTGAATGTTATCGGCAAGAAAAGAGATCGCCTTGTAGCGGTAGGACCTATCAATACACCCGTTTCCTCAAAACTCGTGCAAGATATTGTGAAGGAATGCAAAGAAAAAGGAATAACTAAAATTGATGTACTTGGCTTTGATTACGAAATGGGGCTGGATTTTTCACAATACAAAGATCAAGGGATTGATATCGCTTTCAGAATAATTCCACGAGAAGTTTTTGACAAAAAAGCGGTAGAAAAAGGACAAGTGAAGTTTTATGATGTTGCGTTTATTGAGGCGAAGCCGATTATCAAAGGACGAGGAAGTGATAAAGAAATATCAATAGAGCTTACTGATTTTTCTGTTTTTTATAATCAAGATGATTCTGGTGAGATAGCCGAGGCGTTGCGCCCGGGCGGATCTAAAGTTGTGGTGGAAGATGGCCAAGTGGTAAAAATTTCAAAAGATAAAAAGACGGAAGAAATATCCAAGGAGATTTTGACTAAAAAATGGAGCGACTGGATTGACTATTGGGCGGTAGATTTTGATTTTGCGAGCAGAAAGGAAATCATAAAAATAATGGAAGACGGCAAAGAAAAAGAAATTTGGACTGGCGACTATATTTTTGACAACGAATGGCAGAGTTTCCGCACAAAAAAGAACAGAAATCTTGACCTCGTTACTTCTCCAAAGGTGGCGACAAAAGGTAAGCACAAAATCGCCGTAAAGGTTGTGGATATTTTCGGAAATGATACGACGAAAGTAGTTGAAGTAAATATATAACATGGCACTCCATAAAGATTTTCCCAAAGACCCATACGCAATACTTGACCCGAACATTCGGTGGTTTCCTGCTGACGAAGATTTGAGAGAAAAGGGAGCTATTCAAAAACTCTTACCTCCTCTTGTTGCTGGTTTACGAGAAAAAGTAAAAGAATGGCGAGATAAAAATTATGATGGAGCGAGCGATACTTCAAAATCACTTTTGAACTGGTGGTTTAAGGAAGAACATATTTTGTATGACCAGCAAGGAGTATCTTCTCATTTCAAATACTATTTCGCACAGAGAGAGGCACTAGAAACAGTCATTTGGCTTTATGAAGTAGCAAAAGTAAAAGATAAATACGACCTCATTCGCTACAATTCTACCGGCGTATTAAGCCCACAAATGTTTACCGAGGAGTGGCTTCGTTTTGTAATAAAAATGGCGACAGGCGCAGGTAAAACAAAGGTAATGAGTTTGATTGTCGCATGGGCGTATTTTCATAAAAAATATGAGGAAGATTCTAATTTGGCAAAGAATTTTCTTTTAATAACCCCGAATGTCATCGTTTTTGAAAGGATAAAACATGATTTTGAGGGATTGAAGATATTTTTTAGCGACCCTGTTCTGCCGGAGAATGGATACCAAGGGCAAAACTGGCAAGATGATTTTCAAATGACTTTGCACTTGCAAGATGATTTGCGTAATGTTTCTGATACTGGAAATATATTTTTGACTAATATCCACAGAGTTTTCGAGGGTGATATAAAAGATTCAAGCATAGAAGACGAGGATACTTCTGCATATTTCTTGGGTGATAAGCCAGTTACGAAAACAAGCGATTCTACTGTTGATCTGGGAATGATTGTGAGGGATATTGACGAACTTATTGTAATCAATGACGAAGCACATCACTTGCACGATGACAAATCAGCTTGGGTTAAATCTATTACGGACATAGATAATCGCCTAAAACAAAAAGGAACGAAACTATCCTTGCAAATTGATTTGACAGCTACGCCAAAAAAGAATGACGGCTCTATTTTTGTGCAAACAATTTCGGATTATCCGCTTGTTGAAGCAATCCATCAAAGAGTGGTAAAAAATCCGGTTGTGCCAGACGCGGCGAGCCGAGGAAAGTTAAAAGAAAATCAAAGCACGCTATTTAGCGAAAAATACAGAGATTATATAAATCTTGGTATTGAAGAATGGCAAAAAACATACGAGGCGTTAAAACCGATGGGCAAGAAATCTATTCTTTTTATTATGACAGACGATACAAAGAACTGTGATGAGGTGGCAGGTTATATTGAAACAAGTTTTAAGGAACTGAAAGGCGCGGTTTTGACCATTCACACAAATAAAAGTGGTGAAATTTCTGAAAGTGTATCTGGCAAAAGCAGAGAAGAATTGGATTTGCTTAGAAAACAGGCAAACGAAATTGATAGTTGGGAAAGTCCTTTCAAGGTGATTATTTCTGTAATGATGCTCAAAGAGGGTTGGGATGTAAAAAATGTAACGACAATCGTTGGGCTACGACCATACGCCGCCGATTCAAAAATTCTTCCTGAACAAACTCTCGGGCGAGGACTCCGCAGAATGTTTTTTGGCAGAGATGATGTTGAGGAGTATGTGAGTGTTGTTGGAACTCCCGCTTTTATGGACTTTGTTGAGTCAATCAAAGGCGAGGGCGTTATTCTTGAGAAGAAAGCCATGGGAATAGGAGCTAAGCCAATAGCTCCGATGGTTATTGAGGTTGATAAAGATAATCCGAATAAAGATATTGAGAAACTTGATATTGAGATTCCGGTAATGTCCCCTAGAATTCAGCGAGAATACAAAAATCTTGCCGAGTTGGATGTGTCTAAGTTTGGAAATAAAAAAGTAAAGGTTAAAATATTTTCGGAGGAAGAAAAACGAGAAATTGTTTTTAAAGATGTTGTTGGTGAAAAAACTCACCATACAACAATACTTTCTGGAGACATAGAGCCAGATTATCAAAGCGTTGTCGGGTTTTTTGCGCAAGCAATAATGCGAGAGCTACGATTGTTTGGTTGCTACGATATTTTATTCGGCAAAGTAAGAGAGTTTTTGCAAAATAATATGTTTGATAGTCCTGTGAATTTGTCAGACCTCAATACCTTGAGAAACTTATCAGAAGTTGAATATATAAGGCTCATTAAAGATTCTTTCAAAAAAGCTATCAATGATCTCACTGTAGAGGACAAGGGCGATACGGAAATAAAGAACTATATAAAAATCAGCGAAGCAAGACCTTTTGTTGTTAATGACAAATCATATTTAATACCTAAAAAATCAGTTTTCAATAAGATTGTTGGGGATAGTGATTTTGAATTGGTATTTTCGGATTTTCTTGAAAATTGTGATGATGTAATTTCTTTCGCAAAAAACTTTCAAAACAAGGAAGCGAGCGCGCTTAGAATTGAGTATAAAAATTCGGAAGGGTTTATCGCCACCTACTATCCAGACTTCTTTGTTAAAAAAGACGAAAAAACTGTATATATTATTGAAACAAAAGGACGAGAAGAAGAAAATGATAAGTTGAAATTTGAAAGACTGCAAAAGTGGTGTGTAGATGTGAACGATCGCCAAAATCGGGTTGTCTATAAAGCACTTTATATAAAACAAGAAGAATGGGAAAAAGATAAACTCAAAAACTTTGATGAGGTCGTGAGGGTATTTGATAAGAAATAAATTTATGAATAATTCGTATTAAAGAGGTTCAGAATGGAAAAAATGGAACTCTCCCAAAACCTAAGAAAATTACAATGATTAAGCCAAGTTGGAACATCTTTAAGGCGAAATTTAGCGAAAATCCTCAAAACAATTTTGAGTGGTTTTGTTACTCATTATTTTGCAGAGAGTTCAATAAAATTGTTGGAATTTTTCGTTATAAAAATCAATCTGCCATAGAGACAGATACTGTTCAAGAAAAAGAAGAAGTGATAGGTTGGCAAGCTAAGTTTTACAGTACATCATTGTCAAACCATACGACTGAGCTGATTGGTGTCCTTGAAAAGGCAAAGAGAGATTACACAAATATTACAAAGCTAATTTTATATACTAACGAGGAGTGGGTACAAAATAAAGGCAAAGAACCTCAAGGGAAGAAAGACGTAGAGGGTAAGGCGAATACGCTTGGCATTAAGTTAGAATGGAGAACTGCAAGTTTTTTTGAATCTACTTTTGTATCGGTTGATAACGAAATAATAGCTAAACATTTTTTTAGTTTAGACAAAAGTATATTTGACCTAATAAAAAATCAACAGGATCATTCGGAGAATATATTAAGCGAGATACAAACGACCATCGCCTTTAATGGTCAAAATATAAAGATAGACAGGAGTGGTAATTTGGAGAAAATAAAAACTAGCCTAGATAAGGTATTGATCTTGAGTGGTGTTGGTGGAGTTGGAAAGACAGCGGTCATTAAAGACTTCTATGAAGAAACGAAAGGCAAGATACCTTTCTATATTTTCAAAGCAACCGAATTTGAGCTGAGAAATCTAAGTGAATTCTTTACAGGGTATAGTTTTCAGGATTTTTTAGATGGGCATAAAAATGATGGCGATAAAATTATTGCAATTGATTCCGCAGAAAAATTGTTGGATTTGAAAAACACCGACCCCTTTAAGGAGTTTTTATCTATTGTGGTTAAGGAAAATTGGAAAGTTATTTTTACTACAAGAGATAATTATCTAGAAGATTTAAACTATCAGTTTTTTGAGATTTATGGAATTGCCCCTTTAAATATCAATATCCAAAATTTGGAAGCAAAGGAGCTAAGTAAACTTTCTGAGACATATAAGTTTTCTCTTCCGAGTGACGAAAAATTACTAGACCTTGTTAGAAATCCATTTTACTTAAACGAGTATTTGAAGATTTACAAGGAGGGTGAGCAAATAAACTATACGGATTTTAAAGACAAATTATGGAATAAAATAATTATTAAATCTAAACCTGCAAGAGAACAATGCTTTTTAAAGATGGCATTGCAGAGGGCAACCGATGGACAGTTCTTTATTAATCCAGATTGTGAATCAGAAATTCTGGATAATGAGTTAAAGAAGGACGGGATTTTAGGATATGAATCGCCGCATGGCTATTTCATTACTCATGATATCTATGAGGAGTGGGCGTTGGAAAAAAATATTCAAATTGAATTTGGGAAAAAGACCGACACTAAAACTTTTTTCCAAAATCTGGGCAGTTCTTTGCCTTTGCGCCGTGCTTTTAGAAAATGGGTATCGGAAAAGTTGTTGCTACAGAACGAAGAGATAAAAACCTTTATTGAAGAGGCTGTAAAGAATAATGGGGTAGAATCTTTTTGGAAAGATGAAATATTGGTTTCTGTTTTACTTTCCGATTTCTCCTCTGTATTCTTTGAATTCTTTAAAAACGAATTACTAAGTATCCCAGAAAAAGTAGTCAAGTATGACAATTCATCCAAAGTCGCGCAATCTTTAACCGTTAACTATAAATACGAAGAAAGCTTGTTGCACAAAATGTTTTTCCTTTTAAGAATTGCCTGCAAGGAAGTTGATGATGACTTTTTTAAACAGCTAGGAGTTAAAAATTTAAATATCTTTTCCCTCAAATATATTTTGACGAGGCCGAAAGGACAAGGATGGGAAAGTCTTATTAAATTTGTTTTTGAAAACTTTGATCAAGTTGGTATTAGAAATATCCATTTTATCTTGCCGATAATCCACGATTGGACTAGTAAATTTAAGGAAGGAGAAACGACAAAATATTCTGGCTTAATGGCACTGAAATACTACCAATGGACTATTAAAGAAGACGTCCATATTTCTGACGATGGTACTAAAGATAAGCTCTTGCAGACAATTCTTTATAGCTCCCTAGAGATTAAAGGCCAACTAGAGGGAATTTTTAAAGAAATTGTAAAGAATAAGTGGAAAAGACACAGAGACCCTTATGTTGATTTATCTGAAATTATTTTGACAAAATTTGAAGGGGTCACTATTGCCAAGACTTTTCCTAAATATGTTTTGGAATTAGCAGATTTATTTTGGTCGTTCACGCCAAAAGAAGATCACTTCTCCGGTCGTTCTGGGATAGACATTGCGGAACATTTTGACATGGAAGATGATCATTTAGATTATTTTCCGGCTAGCTCATATCAGACTCCAATTTATTGGCTGCTCCAATCTTCGCTCCAAGAAACAATAGATTTCATATTAAAATTTACAAATAAAGCAGTAGAATACTTTGCCAAATCTGAATTTGCTAAATATGAAGTTGAAGAAGTTGAGGTCTTTATTGAAAAAGATAAGCCAATAAAACAATACATAAGCTGTCGGCTTTGGTGCGCGTTCAGAGGTACGCAGGTTGCTCCTCACGTCCTAGAATCAATGCACATGGCCTTAGAAAGGTATTTCCTTGAAATTGGAAAGGTTACTGATTCAAAGACTTTGGAAAGCTGGCTTTTGTATCTAATTAGAAATTCAAAATCAGCTTCTATCTCAGGCGTGGTTGCAAGTGTTGTGTCGGCTTATCCCGAAAAGACTTTTAATGTGGCTAAAATTCTTTTTAGAACAAAAGACTTTTTTCTTTATGACACTAGCAGGTTAGTTTTAGACCAAGGTCAAAAAAGTTCACTTCTGTCTTTAAGAGCAAGTTTTGGTATCAATTCAAAAAATGAAATTCACGAAGAGGAGAGGTTAAAAACCTGTGATGACAAGCATAGAAAATGGTCTTTAGAGAATGTATTTCTAAATTACCAATTATTTAGAAGTGAAGAAGTTGATGAGGAGGAATCAAAGAACAGACAAAAGATTCTGTGGGAAATATTGGACGATTATTACAAAAAGTTACCCGATCCATCGGTAGAAACCGAATCAGACAAAACGTGGAGACTTTACTTGGCAAGAATGGATAGAAGGAAAATGAATCTTGTCTCAGAAAAAACTGATGACGGATATTTGATTAATTTTAATCCTCAAATTGATCCGAAATTAAAAGAATACAGCGAGAAATCTTTAGAAAAGAATTCCGAATCATCTAAATACCTGCAATTAAAATTATGGGCAAATTTCAGGCTCAGAAATGACGAAAAATACAAGCAGTATAATAAATATGAGGACGATCCCAAGCTTCCGCTTAAGGAAGTTGAAGAGATCATTGCAAAATTAAAAACTGTTAAAAAACCTGAATCATTAAAACTTCAGCACTCGGAAGAAGAAAGTTTTTACCTTTTAAATCATTCTATCCCCTCAGAAGTCTGCTCTGTCATGATTAGAGATTTTCTTGATAAGCTTTCAAAAGAGGAAGGCGAATTTTGCGCCGATATTGTTTTAGAAGCCGTGTCTTCGTCTTCCGGCCCTAACTATCAATATCAGGTAACTGATGGTGCGCAATCGGCAATTTCGGTATTGCCAGTTCTATTTGAGAAATTTCCGAAAGAAAAAGGAAAGATAAAAGAAATTTTGTTGTTTAATTTGTTTAACTATTATCCCATTGATATGGCTGGTACAAGTTTTAACGTATTTTCAATCACGGCTATTCACAAGCTATGGAGTACCAATTTTGATGATGCTCAGTCATTATTGTTTGGCTACTTATATTTGAAACCAAAATTTGATGAGTTAAGAGAAAAAATACGCCAAGAAAAATATATAAAGAATCAGTACGATATACAAGATAGTGATGCAATGAAAAGATTCTTGGAAGAAAATAAAGTGTATTTAGAGAAAATCCAAAACAATCAATTGTTAATTGGTGACGTTGGAGATATTGAGCAGATAGATTTATACACATTAAAAACAGCTTTCCAATTGATTCCTCTAAAAACTAAAAATGAGGAGCATAAAATAGTAGTCAAAAAAACCATCTTTGCTTTTGCTGAAAAATTAATTTCAAATGACAGAGAGGACAGAGTTGATTATGCGACAAAGCATGGTTTTTTAGAAAAACTAGCCTATCTCGTCTTGAGTTCTTCAAAAGAAGAAATTCAAGAATACCTTCAACCATTTCTTGATAAATTTAATAGTTCAGAGGCAATCGCTGATTTATTTGAGGAATTTATATCTGCTGAGGATTATTTAAACTCTTATGAGATATTTTGGGAAGTTTGGAGAATATTTAACGAGAAAATAATTGAGCTTTGTAAAAAGGGAGATGGATATTGGTACGTTGATAAAATTATTAAAAGTTATCTTTTTGCTCAAAATCCGTGGAAAGAATCTGCGACCGAATGGCATACATTCAAAGATAGTGATAAAAGATTTTTTAAAGAAATTTCGGAGAATATTGGACAATGTGCCTCAACCCTCTATGCAATTTCAAAACTACTAAATGATATCGGGAGTACCTATATGGAGGATGGCGTACAGTGGATATCAGGTATGTTAGTAAAAAATAAAAACTTATTTACTGCCAAACTTGAGGTAAACACGCTTTTCTATATAGAAAATCTTATCAGAAAGTATATTTATAAAAATCGTACAAAAATAAGAGAGACCAAAAAGTTAAAACAAGATGTGTTAGTGATACTAGATTTCTTAATAGCAAAAGGTTCTGTTGTCGGATACATATTGAGGGAAAGTATAGTTTAGATATATCAGTTGCTTGCTTGTTTTTAGGGAGTTTGCCGATCTCCAAGTCGGCAAAAGTTTTTAACACGCGCACGGGAAGGGTGGGGCAAGTGTTATGTATTCGTCTTCGACCTCCCCTCCAAAAAAATCTCCCTCCAAAAATCTTCGGCTTTTGAATTTTTGAACCTCACCTTAAAAAAACGCGGAGCGTTCGGAATTGCCCAAAACCATTGGCTTTCTTTGGCGAACGCCAAAGAAAAAATTTCTAAAAATGACCTGACTTTAATTCTGGTGTTTGTTTGAAAAAGTCAGAACCCATTTTACGGAGAACCCTGAAAACTAATGCGGACTCGGCAGGGCGAAACATTTGTCTGGGGATATGGATTCGCCCTGCCTCGGCTTCCGTCCCGCCCGCAGGAGGGGTCTGGGGAGGAATGCGGGCGGGTTTCGGACTGGGGGTTTTCGGAAATTCGGCGGCTATCATAAATTAAGCATAGCACATTATTCTAACTTTGAATATTGCCTTTGTGAATATAAACTGTTAATATATGGGTAGTTCAATAAGAACAAAGGAATATCAGAATTTTGCGTTAAAATTGAAGAATGCCCGCTTAGAGGCAGGTTTTACGCAAGTTGAAGCCGCAAAGAAATTGAAGCGTCCTCAATCTTATATTTCAAAGTCCGAGGCGGGCGAACAAAGGCTAGATATTGTTGAGATAAGGAAGTTTGCTGCACTTTATAAAAAAGAGGTTGGATATTTTATAAAATAACTTTTATAAAAATATGATTGAAAATAATATAAAATTTACAAAAAAGCATCTTATCATCGGAGCCGTCTTGTTGGTGATAATTTTGGCTGTTATATTTTCACAAAAAACTTCTACTAATAAAACCGTAGTTTGGGAACAATCCAATACTGGATTAACCACTCTTTCTGTGAATACTGTTATTGCTGATGTAAACAATCAATCCATTCTTTATGCCGGAACGGATACGGGAATTTTTAAAAGTATAGACAAAGGGGTAAGCTGGGTTGCAATAAATAATGGTTTACCAAATCCATTACCAGAGATTAGAAAAATAGTCCACGCTCCATATGCAAAAGCCATATTTGCATTGGGTGTAGGCGACGTGTTTGAAAGTTTAGATGGGGGGAATAATTGGATACTCGTGGGGACAGGAATGGCGGACATTGCCCTAACACCATATTCAAGGGAAAATCGTTATGAAAAAATTCACTTAGCAGATTATGGCATTACAAAAGATCCAATAATCTATTCTATATCAACTGGCATCGGATTTTTTGCTGAGCCACAGCAAGAAACGCGAGCATATATCAAATCATTTTTCGAGAGTCTTTATAAAGATCAAAAAGAAATTAATAAAAATAATCGAGAAGAGACGAATAGGCTTTTGGGGAAAGCTATCGAAGATGACGATATAACATACGACATAGTGAGAGCCAAGAAAATAGATTTTTTGCAAGAAAGAACATTATCCAACGGGGAGAAAGCTCGCGTTATCAATTCTGAATCTGTTGTTTCTCTCTTGACACAAAATACTTGGCCGACGTGGCTTCATACTGATAGAACAATCTATTCTTGCTGGGAGGATTTTATGGGTTGCGAAAAAGATGATCTTCTCGAGTCTATTTTAGAAAAATTTGGACCTCATCCACTTAATTCTGGCGCGGAAGTTGCATACTCACAAAAAGGCATTCCACATATATATGCGAATATTAGTTTAAGTAGCAAGTTACTTGTCAAAACCTGCCTAAATAGAGGAGGTCATTGGATTTTAGAAAACTCTTTAGAAGATTTGGGAGTTTCTCCAACCCACATTTTTGTCTACTCACATAATGACAACGACATTAAAACCTATGATTGTTATGACAACGAAGAAAAAGAAGAATTTAATATTAAGGAAAGAACTGCACTTGAAGATGTGGTATTTGTTATAGGTAGTAAAGAGTATGGTCAAAATTTACTCTTGGTTAGTATAGATAACGCACATACCTGGACAAAGTTCGAGAGTAATTTACCAACATCTATAGAATCTTTGTTTACGATTGAAGATGAATCTGTTGGTGGATATGTTGTATTCGCAACAACAAAAGATAGTGGTGTGTTTAAGACTTCAATTTTTCTCAAAGACATTAAATAGTTTTTCTTAATAAAACCAACACCCTCAGGTAAATAATGGAAACAAAGGATCAAATCAAAGAACGACTAAAGAAGGAATATAACACCGAGCTTACGCCAAATTCGGATTTTACCAAACTTCCAGACGAAATATTGGCGAACGCTCATTTATACGATTATGGCGACAAGGTTTCAATTCAATCAAATGTGGAAATGTCTCGTAGATTGAAACCCGCTGTCCAGAGTCTTGAAAAAACTATCGTAAATCTTGACGGTAAAAACGAGAAATTACAAAAGCGAATTTTTTGGCTAACCGTTGTCGGCGTTGCGCTTGCCGCAACACAAATTGTCCAAGTTTTGGAAATTGTCAAATCTTGGTTAAAATAATTGATAGCCGCCGAATTTCCGAAAACCCCCAGTCCGAAACCCGCCCGCATTCCTCCCCAGACCCCTCCTGCGGGCGGGACGGAAGCCGAGGCAGGGCGAATCCATATCCCCAGACAAATGTTTCGCCCTGCCGAGTCCGCATTAGTTTTCAGGGTTCTCCGTAAAATGGGTTCTGACTTTTTCAAACAAACACCACAACTTTCATTTTCTCCCTATTTCGCTATACTCTGTGCACATGGCAAGCGCCGGCAAAACGGGGAGAAAACCGCCTCCAATCCGCGGCAACGGATGGGGGGCTTTGAGCAACCAGCTCATCTTGACCTTTTTCATCCTTTTTCTCATCTCACTCGGCTACTCCTACCTCTCAAACCAAAGTGCGCAGAGTGAGCAGATACCACTCTCGGAGCTCGCGCGGGACGT